>BFBZ01000017.1_pt25 | contig 111219 bp, 97 predicted proteins | sample 1888401 | NCBI WGS metagenome assembly BFBZ01 (sample SAMD00112614, study PRJDB3348) | symbiont metagenome | host: Chara braunii
CGAAGCGGCAGATCGATGCCGTCATCGGCCTTTGCCTAGGCATAATCGGTCGCCACGCCATTCCGGACCGAAGGGTGCTGGCACATTCCGATGTCGCGCCCGGACGCAAGATCGACCCAGGCGAGAGATTTCCTTGGAAGGCGCTGTTTTCCGGCGGTGTCGGCCACTTCGTCCCGGCAGCACCGATAAAGCCGGGCGCGGCGCTCCGGGCAGGCGATGCAGGCGCCGACGTCGAGACGTTGCAGTCGATGCTGGCGCTTTATGGGTACGGTGTCGAGATATCGGGCGTTTACGACCGGCAGACCGAGGTCGTCGTGGCGGCGTTCCAGCGGCATTTCCGGCGCCGGCTGGTCGATGGCATGGCGGACGGCTCGACGGTCCGCACCCTCCAGAAGCTGCTCGCTTCCGCTGGGGCAGATCCGTCCAACTAGTATCGACAGAGATTGCTAAATTACAATCTGTCACTCAAAGTGACTTGCCCCGCCTTCATTGCCGCCAATTCGGCCGCCAAATGCGTCTCCCGTAGATTGTCGAACGTCTATCCCCTCGGATGTCTCGATAGTGAATTGGCCTAGCTGCGCGAAGTTCTTCGCGCGGTTCTAACAGAACAGGACTACATGCAAAAATTGACCGTTGTAGCGGCAGCTGTTGCTGCCGGAGTGATAACTTTTGCCTTCAATACGGCGAACAGCGCGCCCTTGAGTCTTCGGGCGGACAATGGCTTCACCGCCGCCCCGGTAACGCCCAAGGCCGCTTCAGACACCAAAGCCTCAAAAAACGAGACAGCCACCGGTCCGAAGGTGAGGAAAGCGGCCGCGTTCAAGGCGCCAAGATCAACGGCCAAGCGCAAAAGGCAGACCATCGATCTCATGACGACCGCCTCGATCGGTACCGGCAAGGTCGCGCTATCGACGCCCGCCACGGCCGGCGGCGGTCAGTATTCGGCGATCATCGCGCGCTATGCCGCGAGCTACGGCGTGCCGGTGTCGCTCGCCAAGGCCGTCATCAAGATCGAAAGCAACTACCAGCCGCGCATGGTCGGCAGCGCCGGCGAGATCGGGCTGATGCAGATCAAGCCGGCAACTGCGCGGATGATGGGCTATACCGGCTCGGTCAAGGAACTGTTCGACCCCGACACCAACATCAAATACGGCATGAAGTACCTCGCCATGGCCCAGGGGCTTGGTGGCGGCACGACCTGCGGGACGATCCTCAAATACAATGCCGGCCATGGCGCGACGCGGATGAACCCGGTGTCGGCCGCTTATTGCAGCAAAGTGAAGGTGCAGATGGTGGCGCTGGGGTCCCCCGCCTGAAGCTTGTCTGTCGAGGTGGGTTTGGGCAACGCGTGTTTGTTTCATGCATGTCGTTGTCCCAAAGCCGCCTCCGCTTTTTGTGCGACAGGCATCAGCTTTTTCGTTTGCGTTTTCAGGCAGGAATCCCTTTATACGCGCTTGCCAGCTGGCCGGGCGGCCGCACCAGCAAGAGCCGAAAGGCTGCGAGTGAGGAAAGTCCGGGCTCCATGGAGACACGGTGCCGGCTAACGGCCGGCGGGGGCGACCCCAGGGAAAGTGCCACAGAAAGCAAACCGCCGCGGCATTTGCCGCGGCAAGGGTGAAAGGGTGGGGTAAGAGCCCACCGCGCGACTGGCAACAGGAGCGGCAGGGCAAACCCCACCGGGAGCAAAACCGAATAGGGGCGGTGCGAGGGGAAACCTTCGAGGGCTGTTTCCGGCCCACCGCCCGGGTAGGTTGCGTGAGGCGCGTGGCGACACGCGTCCAAGATGAATGGCCGCCACGTTCTCGCCGCAAGGCGAGGGCCATACAGAACCCGGCTTACAGGCCAGCTGGCTCCTTCCCCTCAATTTCGGGGGAGACCCTCAGGCGCCCAGGCGATCAAGAGACCCCTTAATCGCCTGCCAGAGTTCTTCGACCGGCTCACAGCCGATCGCCAGGCGCACGAAGCCCGGCGGCACGGCATCGCCGCGCTTCGATCGCCGTTCGGCCGACGTATGCACGCCGCCGAACGAAGTTGCCGATTCAATCAGCGTGCAATTGTTGATGAAATCCTCTGCCTTCTCCTCCGAGGCCAGTTCGAACGAGATGAGGAAGCCGAAGCGCTCCATCTGGGCTCGCGCCAGATTGTGCGAGGGATCGCCTTCCAGGCCCGGGAAGCGCAGGCCGCTCACGGCACGATGATCCTTCAACCGTCTGGCGATCGTTTCCGCTGAAGCGCACATGCGGTCGAAGCGCACCTCCAGCGTTTCGAGACCGCGATGCACGAGCCAGGCCTCGAACGGACCGGGAATGCCGCCCGCCGTCTCGCGCCAGTCCCTCACCTTGGCGACGAGGTCCGGATTGCGGCTGGCGACATGGCCGAACAGCACATCCGAGTGGCCGTTGATCGCCTTGGTATCGGCCGAGACCACAATGTCGGCGCCGAGATCGAGCGGGCGCTGGCCGAAGGGCGTCATCGTCGTGTTGTCGACGATGAGGATCGCGCCCTGCTCGTGGAGGGCGTCGGCGACGGCGGCGATATCGCAGATGTCCAACCGTGGGTTCGACGGGGTCTCGACGAAGGCCAAACGGTAGCCGGCGAAACCGCCATCGAGCATGCTGGCGGTGGGTCTTACGTCATAGGCGATGCCGAGCGGCTTCAGGAAGCGCTCCGCCAGCGCGCGTGTCGTGTGGTAGCCGTCCGAAGGCAAGAGAATACGGTCGCCCGATTTAAGGAGCGCAAAGAACGCCGCCGATATCGTGGCCATTCCCGACGGAAAGGCGATGCATTGGGCGTCTTCCAGATGGCCGAGCGCATGCTCGACCGCGCGCCAGGTCGGATTGCTGAAACGGCCATATTGATCGAAGCCAGTCGCGTCTCCAGGCGCGTGGAAGATGGAGGCCATGGTGAGCGGCAAGGGGATCGGATCGCCCTTGGCGAAATCGCGGCTGCGCAAATGGGCAAGGGCTGCAGCGCGTGACTTCGCGGTTTCAGACATGGGTTCAATCCTTTTTGCCGGGTGGAGAGCCGCAGCCGACGCTATGCGTGCCGGCAGCCCACAGCAAGCCGCGTGTTCTTGGGCCAGACGGCTCTAAACGGTTCGTTAGGCTTAATAGGAGATAAAGACGAGACGTGTCTCCAGCCTGCCCTTCCTGGTTGTGGTGCGCGTGTTTGTGATGTCTGTTCCCGTTGACGCCCATAGTACCCCATGATATCCCATTCGCATCATCAAGCTTTCGTTCCGCGTCAGGGTGAAGCGTACGCCTATCGGGCAGTCGCGGCGGCTGCGCGTTTGTCGGTTTTCGCCTGTGAGAATGAGACGATTTCTGGCAATCGAACGCGCGACGGCGGGGCAGGGAACAACGTGGGAAGGGGTGCGGCGGCGACAGCGGCTGTAACGTGCAGTGGACCGATTTCTGTCAAATGCAGTCAACAGGATCGATGCGAAGGGGCGGGTGTCCGTTCCGGCGCATTTCCGCGCTGTCGTGCAGAAACGCGGTTACTCGGAACTCTACGCGCTTCGCTGCCTGGACCTTCCGGCGATGGATGTCGGGGGGCTCGACCTGCTCGATCGCTACGAGCAAAGGATCGCGCAGGAAGATCCCTTCCTGCAGACGGCGGACGACATGTCGTTCTTCTGCCATGGCGACGGGACATTCCTGAAGCTCGACCAGGACGGCCGCATCACCACGACCGACTTCATCCGCGAGCATACGGGCATCGCGAACGAGGTGGCCTTTGTCGGTCGTGGCAACTTCTTTCAAATTTGGGAGCCGGGACGGCTTGCCGCCTACGGGGCGCAGGCGCGGGCCCGGCTTTTGCAGCTTCGGCAGGGGACGAAGCCTGGGGAGCGACCGGAATGATGGCTGGCCACGGCGATGATCCTCACGCCGTTGGCGGACTGGTCCGTCACATTCCGGTCCTCCTTGCCGCGGTGCTGGAGGCACTTCAGCCCAAGGAAGGCGAGACGATCGTCGACGGAACCTTCGGCGCCGGCGGCTATACCAGCGCCATTCTGGAGCGAGGCGCTTCGGTCGTCGCCATCGACCGCGATCCGGATGCGATTGCGGCGGGCAGGGCTCTCGAACAGCAATCGGGTGGCAGGCTGAGGCTTGTCCAGGCGCCGTTCTCGACGCTGGACGAATATGYCGAGCACGCCGACGGKGTCGTGCTCGACATCGGCGTTTCCTCCATGCARCTCGATCAGGCGGAGCGYGGCTTTTCCTTTCGCGCCGACGGACCGCTCGACATGCGCATGGCGCAGGCGGGCCTGAGCGCCGCCGACGTCGTCAATACGTTCAAGGCGGGCGACCTTGCCCGCATCTTCGGCTTCCTCGGCGAGGAGCGTCATGCCGGCCGCATCGCCCGCATGATCGAGACCCGGCGCGAGAAGCGGCCTTTCGAACGCACGCTCGATCTCGCCGATGCCATCGCCACCCATATCGGCCGGGCACCCAAGGACAAGATCCATCCGGCCACACGCGTCTTCCAGGCGCTGCGCATCTTCGTCAATGACGAGCTTGGCCAACTGGCGAGCGCGCTGTTCGCCGCCGAGCGGGCGCTGAAACCCGGCGGACGTCTCGCCGTGGTGACCTTCCATTCGCTGGAAGACCGCATCGTCAAGCGCTTCATCGCCGATCGCGCCGACGCCGCCAGCGGCTCGCGCCATTTGCCCGACGCGCCAACGCGGCTTGCGACATTCCGCAAGGCCGGCGGTGGGGTGGCGCCGGGAGAGGCCGAGATAGCGGCCAACCCCCGCGCGCGCTCGGCCAGGCTGCGCGCGGCAATCCGTACCGACGCGCCGGCCCGAGCCGGCGACCTTTCGATTTTCGGTCTTCCAAAGCTTCCCGCCGTCGAGCGGCCGGGGGAGAGGTGACAACGTGTTTCGTACCACAGACATAGTCCTGATCGCGGTCATGGTCTCTGCCGCGGCCTTGACCTTCAAGATCAAGCGGGATGCCGAGGAACAACTGGCGATGGTTCAGAAGCTCCAGGCGCAAATCCGCTACGAGGAAGATACGATCGATCTCCTCAAGGCCGACTGGAGCCTGCTCACCCAGCCCTCGCGGCTGCAGAAGCTCACGGAAATCTACAAGTCCCAGCTTGGGCTCGAGCCGCTCAACGCCCGCCAGATCGGCGGGCTCGACGATGTACCGGTCAAGCCGGTCAATATTCAGGATCTTTCGTCCCAGCGGCTTGGCGGCATRGCCGACAATGCCGGCAAGGGAGCCGTGGGCGGCACGGATCCGGTGGTCACCGGGAGCACCGTGCAATGATCGGCGGAATTCCAGGGATCGGCAATCTGCTGAGGCGGCGGAAAAAGGCGGACGACGGGTCGATCGTCGTCGATGCCGCCCGCAAGGCAACTGGCGGCAAGGCCAAGACCCGTATCATCATGACAATGGCGGTGTTCTTCTCGATCTATTCGACGATCGCCGGCCGGCTGGTCTATCTCGGCCTGCAGAATCCCGACATGTCGGGAGGCCCGCAGAACCGGGTCACCGCGTCGCGGCCGGACATCGTCGACCGCAATGGCGAGGTGCTGGCGACCGACATCAAGACTGCGTCGCTGTTTGCCGAGCCGCGCCGCATCATCGACGCCGACGAGGCCATCGAGAAGCTGTCGTCCGTGCTTCCCGAGATCGACTATGAGCAGACCTATCGTAAGCTCAAGAGCGGCGCCGGCTTCGTCTGGTTGCAGCGGCAGCTCACTCCGAAGCAGCAGGCCGACATCATGGGGCTCGGCATTCCCGGCCTCGGCTTCCGCACCGAAAAGCGCCGCTTCTATCCGAGCGGCGAGACCTCYTCCTACATTGTCGGTCTCACCAACATCGACAACCAGGGCATCTCCGGAATGGAGAAGTATATCGACGAGCAGGGGCTCAGCGATTTGCAGGCTTCAGGCCTTGCGATCGCGCGGGACCTGAAGCCGGTGAAGCTGTCGATCGACCTGCGCGTGCAGCATGTCGTGCGCGACGAAGTCGCCGTCGGCATGGAGCGGTTCCATGCGGTCGCGGCGGGTGCCGTCGTTCTCAACGTCAAGACCGGCGAAGTGCTGGCCATGGCCTCGGTGCCGGACTTCGATCCCAACAACCCCTACAACGCCCAGGAGAAGGACCGGCTGAACCGCATGTCGGCGGGCCTCTACGAAATGGGCTCGACCTTCAAGAGCTTCACCACCGCCATGGCGCTCGATTCCGGCAAGGTGACGCTGGAGAGCCGCTTCGACGCCTCGCGCCCGATCCGCATCGGCCGCCAGACCATCCACGACTTCCACAGCAAGGGYCGCGTGCTGTCGGTGCCGGAGGTGTTCATCTATTCGTCCAACATCGGTTCGGCCAAGGAGGCCGAGGCTGTCGGCATCGAGGGGCACCGTGAATTCCTGCATCGCYTGGGCGTGCTGGAAAAGATGCAGACCGAACTCCCGGAAGTGGCGCGYCCGACCGAGCCCAAGGTTTGGAAACAGGTCAATTCGATCACGATCGCGTTTGGCCACGGCGTGTCGACGACGCCGCTGCAGACGGCCGTAGGCTGCGCCGCGCTGATGAACGGCGGCTTCCTGATCCCGCCGACCTTCCTGCCGCGCACCGAGGAACAGGCAATGGCGGTGGCCAAGACGGTGGTCAAGGAAAAGACAGTGGAAGCAATGCGTTATCTCTATGCGCTCAACGCGGAAAAAGGCTCGGGCAAGAGCGCCAGGGTTCCAGGCTTCCGCGTCGGCGGCAAGACCGGCACGGCCGAGAAGGTGGTCAACGGCCGCTACTCGAAAGAGAAGAATTTCAACGCCTTCGTCGCTGCCTTCCCGATGGACGATCCGCAGTACATCGTGCTGACGATCGCCGATGAGCCGAAGCCGGAAAAGCCCGGCATGGGAGCTACGGCTGCCTCGAATGCCGGCGTTATGGCGGGAAACATCATCAGGCGCGCAGCCTCCATGCTTGGCGTGAAGCCAGATTTCAGCCATGAAAATGGTGCAACGCTGGTTTCCTATCAGTGATTCTTGGGGCGCGCCGGCAACAGCGCGCTATTTTGTTGCGGTGAACGGAACTCGATGCATCTGAAAGATCTAGCCGGCATCCTGCCTGTCGAGGGAACAGCTTCCCCCGGCCTGGAGGTCACCGGACTCTCCTCCGATTCCCGCCAGGTGAGACCGGGCGCTGTCTTCTTCGCGCTCGCCGGCAGCAAGGCGGACGGTTCGGCCTATGCCGCCGAAGCCGCGCGGCGCGGTGCCGCCGCAATCGTCGCCGGCAAGGGAAATCCCATTTCCGGCCTGTCGATCCCGGTTCTGGCAGTCGACGATCCGCGCCATGCGCTGGCGCTGAGCGCGGCGCGCTTCTTCGGCAAGCAACCGGAAACGATGGTCGCCGTCACCGGCACCAGCGGCAAGACATCGGTCGCGGCCTTCACTCGCCAGATCTGGGAGCAGGCCGGTTTCGCGGCCGCCTCGATCGGCACGACGGGTGTGGTGGCCCCCGGCCGCAACGAATATGGCTCGCTGACCACGCCCGATCCGGTTGCGCTGCACAGGCTGCTCAAGGAACTGGCTGAGGCAGGGGTCACACACGCCTCGATGGAAGCTTCCAGCCACGGGCTCGACCAGCGCCGCCTCGACGGCGTGAAGCTCGCGGCAGGCGCCTTCACCAATCTCGGCCGCGACCACATGGATTATCATCCGACGGTCGAGGATTATCATCGCGCCAAGCTGCGCCTGTTCGACACGCTGCTGCCAAAGGGAGCGCCGGCCGTGATCTTCGCCGACGATCCGTGGTCGGAACCGACGATCAAGGCCGCACGAGCTGCCGGTTTGACAGTGCTTACGGTCGGTCGGCACGGCGCGTTTCTCACGCTGAAACGTGTCGAGCATGAGCGGCACCGCCAGCGCGCCGAGATCGAGGCCGACGGCATTCTGCACGAGATCGACTTGCCGCTGGCCGGCGACTTCCAGATCGCCAATGCGCTGGTTTCGGCCGGCCTTGCGATCTCGACTGGAACATCCGTCGGCAAGGCCCTGGCCGCATTGGAGAAACTGAAAGGCGCACCMGGCCGGCTCGATCTGGTCGGGACGACCGCKGCGGGTGCYCCSGTCTATGTCGACTACGCGCACAAGCCCGATGCGCTGGAAAACGTGYTGRCTTCGGTYCGMCCTTTCACCACCGGCCGCGTCGTCGTGGTGTTCGGCTGCGGCGGCGATCGCGATCGCGGCAAGCGGCCGATCATGGGCGAGATCGCGACCCGGCTCGCCGATGTCGTCATCGTCACCGACGACAATCCGCGCACCGAGGTCCCCGAAACCATCCGCGCTGCGATCCTCGCGGCGGCGCCCGGCGCCGTCGAGATCGGCGACAGGCGCAAGGCGATCCATGAGGCGGTGGCGATGCTTCATGCCGGCGACACGCTGATCGTGGCCGGCAAGGGGCATGAGGAAGGCCAGACCATCGGCACCGAAACCTTCCACTTCTCAGACCATGAAGAAGTGCGCGAGGCGCTGAGGGAGCGCGCCGCATGAGCCAGTTGTGGACGTCGGAAGCGCTTGTCGAAGCCATGGGCGGCAGGCCGATCGGCTCGCTGCCGGACGGCATCACCGGTATTTCGATCGACAGCCGCAGCCTGGAGCCGGGGAACGCGTTCTTCGCCATCAAGGGCGAGACGATGGACGGCCACGATTTCGCGACCGCGGCGGTCAAGGCGGGCGCCGCGGTCCTGGTCGTCGCCGAGGCCAAGCTGCCGTCGCTCGGCCGGCTGACCGCGCCGATGATCGTCGTGCCTGACGTGCTTGCGGCGCTTGAGCAACTCGGCGTCGCCGCGCGCGCCCGCTCGAAGGCCAGGATCATCGCAGTGACCGGCTCGGCAGGCAAGACGACGACCAAGGAAGCGCTGCGCCACGTGCTGTCGGCGGTCGGCAAGGTTCATGCCTCGGCGCAGTCGTTCAACAATCACTGGGGCGTGCCGCTGACCTTGGCGCGCATACCCGTGGATTGCGACTATGCGGTGTTCGAGATCGGCATGAACCATCCCGGCGAGATCAGGCCGCTGGTCAAAATGGTGAGGCCACACGTCGCCATCGTGACCCTTATAGCCGCTGCTCATCTGGGTTTCTTCAAGAACCTCGACGAGATCGCAACGGCAAAGGGGGAAATCTTCGAGGGCATCGAGCCCGGCGGCGCTGCCGTGCTCAACCGAGACGATTCCCGCTGGAAGCTGCTGGAGAAAGTGGCGAAGGGGGCAGGTGTCGAGCACATCTTCGGCTTCGGCGAAAATGCGCGCTCGACCTTCCGGCTCACCGGCTGTGAGCTTCATGCCGACCATTCCGACATCGCGGTCAAGATCGGCAAGCGAGAGATGACCGCCCGTGTCGGCGCGCCAGGCCGTCACATGGTGCAGAACGTGCTGGCCGTGCTGGGCGCCGCGCAACTCGTCGGCGCCGACCTCGACCAGGTGGCAGCAGCGCTCGCCGACCTCTCCGCGGAACGGGGGCGCGGCAGGCGTCACGTCTTGCATCACCCGAACGGGCCGATCACGCTGATCGACGAGAGCTACAACGCCAACCCGGCGTCGATGGCCGCAGCCATGGCGCTGCTCAATGCCACGCCTGTGGCGGGCGAGGGCAGGCGGATTGCCGTGCTCGGCGACATGCTCGAACTCGGCAGCCAMTCGGCGAAGCTCCATGCSGCGCTTGCCGAACTCATCGTCGGCACGCAGACGCATAATGTCTTTCTCGGCGGTCCCGAGATGCAGGTTCTGGCGGACGTTCTGCCCGCCGAGGTCAAGACGGAATATCGCGCCGGCGCCGAGGAACTGAAGCCGATCCTGCTGTCGGCGCTCAGACCCGGCGACGTGGTGATGGTCAAGTCGTCGAAGGGCATCGGGTTTTCAAAACTGGTCGAGGCGCTGCTCGGCAAATTTCCGGCGGAAGCCACAACCATTGAGCCGACCTGAGGCCGGCTCCGGGGGACGGAAAGTATATGTTCACACTGCTCGTCGATTTCGCGGACAAGATCTCGGTCTTCAACGTCTTCCGCTACATTACTTTTCGCACCGGCGGCGCGCTCATCACCTCGGCGCTGATCGTCTTCATTTTCGGGCCTACCATCATCAATTCGCTGAGGCTGCGCCAGGGCAAGGGCCAGCCGATCCGGGCCGACGGTCCGCAAACGCATTTCAAGAAGGCCGGAACGCCGACCATGGGCGGACTGATGATCCTGTCCGGCATCATCGGCTCGTCGTTGCTATGGGCSAACCTCTCCAGCATCTATGTCTGGGTGGTGCTGYTGGTCACCGTCGGCTTCGGYTCGATCGGCTTCTACGACGACTATCTCAAGGTCACCAAGCAGTCGCATCTKGGGTTCTCCGGCAAGGCMAGGCTGGCGATCGAATTCGTCATCGCCGGCATCGCCTCCTGGGTGATCATGCAYAACGGCCAGGCGCCGTTCTCGTCGTCGCTGACATTCCCGTTCGCCAAGGAATTCCTGATCAATCTCGGYTGGTTCTTCGTGCCGTTCTCCTGCTTCGTCATCGTCGGCGCGGGCAAYGCGGTGAACCTGACSGACGGTCTCGACGGGCTGGCGATCGTGCCGATCATGATCGCKGCGGCRTCYTTCGGCGTCATCGCATACCTCTCCGGCAACGCGGTCTTCGCCGARTACCTGCAGATMCAYTTCGTTCCCGGCACCGGTGAACTSGCSGTSGTKYTWGGYGCGGTGATCGGCGCCGGCCTCGGCTTCCTGTGGTTCAACGCRCCGCCGGCCGCGATCTTCATGGGCGACACCGGCTCGCTGGCGATGGGCGGCCTGATCGGCACCATCGCRGTCGCCACCAAGCACGAGATCGTGCTGGTCATCGTCGGCGGCCTGTTCGTGGTGGAGATCCTGTCGGTCATCATCCAGGTCGGCTACTTCAAGATGACCGGCAAGCGCGTCTTCCTGATGGCGCCGATCCATCACCATTTCGAAAAACTCGGCTGGACCGAAAGCCAGGTGGTTATCCGCTTCTGGATCATCGCCGTGATCCTGGCGCTGGTCGGCCTCTCGACCCTCAAGCTCAGATAGGACATCGCTTGATCCCCGCCGCTTCCTTCGCAGGCAAAAGCGTTTCGCTCTTCGGGCTCGGCGGCTCGGGAATCGCCACCGCGCATGCGCTGATCGCCGGCGGCGCCGAGATCCTGGCCTGGGACGACAATCCGGACAGCGTCGCCAAGGCCGCCGCCGCGGGCATCGCCACCGGCGACCTGCGCGGTGCCGACTGGTCGCGCTTCGCGGCCTTCGTCCTGTCGCCCGGAGTGCCGCTCACGCACCCGAAGCCACACTGGACGGTGGAACTGGCGCGTGGCGCGGGCGTCGAAGTGATCGGTGACATCGAGCTGTTCTGCCGCGAACGCATCCGGCGGGCGCCGGCAACGCCCTTCATCTCCATCACCGGCACCAACGGCAAGTCCACGCCCGGAGTGCCGCTCACGCACCCGAAGCCACACTGGACGGTGGAACTGGCGCGTGGCGCGGGCGTCGAAGTGATCGGCGACATCGAGCTGTTCTGCCGCGAACGCATCCGGCGGGCGCCGGCAACGCCCTTCATCTCCATCACCGGCACCAACGGCAAGTCCACGACGACGGCGCTGACTGCGCATATCCTGAAGTCGGCCGGGCGCGACACGCAGATGGGCGGCAATATCGGCCGGGCCATCATGACGCTCGATCCGCCCGAGCCGGATCGCCACTACGTGGTCGAGTGCTCCTCCTATCAGATCGATCTTGCTCCCTCGATCAACCCGACCGCCGGCATCCTGCTCAACCTGACGCCGGACCATCTCGACCGGCACGGCACCATGGCGCACTAYGCCTCGATCAAGGAGCGGCTGGTKGCCGGCAGCGACACCGCGATCGTCGGMGTCGACGATTCCTGGTGCRCCCARATCGCCGACCGGCTGGAGCGRGCGGGCCGRCATGTCGTCCGCATTTCCAAGCGCCTGCCTCTGACCGACGGCTATTTCGCYGACGGCWCCAACCTGATGGAAGCCGTGCAYGGCCGTTACAGCCGCATCGCCTTCCTCGAAGGTATCGGTTCGCTGCGCGGTCAGCACAAYGCRCAGAATGCGCTGGCGTCGGTGGCCGCCTGCCTSAGGGTCGGGCTGGARCTCGGCGAGATCCAGGCCGGGCTGGARAGCTTCCCGGGGCTGGCGCACCGCATGGAGCAGGTCGGCCGCAAGGACCATGTGCTGTTCATCAACGATTCCAAGGCAACCAATGCCGATGCGGCGGCGCCCGCGCTGTCGAGCTTCAGTCGCATCTACTGGATCGCCGGCGGCCTGCCCAAGGAAGGCGGCATCGAGCCGCTGCGCGGCTTTTTCCCGCGCATCGCCAAGGCCTATCTGATCGGCGAAGCCGCCCCTGCCTTTTCGGCGACACTCGGCGAGGCGGTGCCCTACGAGATTTCCGGAACGCTGGCGGCGGCGGTCGAGCACGCCGCGCGTGACGCCGCGAACGACGGTGGCGGCGAGGCGGTGGTGCTGCTTTCGCCTGCCTGCGCCAGTTTCGACCAGTTCAAGAATTTCGAAGTTCGCGGCGAAGCCTTCAGGCAAGCTGCGACTGCTATTGATGGAGTGAAACCCATCGGAGGGCCACGTTGATGCAAAGCCGTCTCGACAAAAGTCCGGTCGCAACCTGGTGGTGGACGATCGATCGCTGGTTCCTGGCGGCATTCCTGTCGCTGATGGGGCTCGGCATCGTCTTGTCCTTTGCGGCAAGCCCAGCCGTCGCCGAACGCATCGGTCTCGACAGCTTCCATTTCGCCACGCGCCAGATCGTCTTCACCATCCCGGCGATGGTGGTCATGCTCGCGGTTTCCTTCCTGGAAGCGCGGCAAATAAGGCGTATGTCGCTGGTGATGATCGGCATCATGCTGGTGCTCATGGTGGCGGTTCTCTACGTCGGCGTCGAGGTCAAGGGCGCGCGGCGCTGGGTTTCGCTCGCCGGACTCTCCATCCAGCCGTCCGAATTCCTGAAACCGGCCTTCGTGATCATCTGCGCCTGGTTGTTTGCCGAGCACAGGCGCCAGCCCGACATTCCCGGTAATCTGTTCGCCATGCTGCTGCTGGCGCTGGTGATCTCGCTGCTGGTCGCGCAGCCCGATCTCGGCCAGACCATGCTGGTACTGGGCACCTGGGGTGTGATGTTCTTCATGGCCGGCCTGCCCTGGTTCTGGATCGTCGCGCTGGGCGCTGCCGGCATCGGCGGCGTGTTCGCCGCCTATACGGTGTTTCCGCACGTCGCCGCCCGCATCGACAAGTTCCTCACCGGCGAAGGCGACACCTTCCAGGTCGACATGGGCCGCGAGGCGCTGATCAATGGCGGTTGGTTCGGCGTCGGTCCGGGCGAGGGCACGGTAAAGCGCGTCATTCCCGACAGCCATGCCGACTTCGTCTTCTCGGTCGCGGGCGAGGAGTTCGGGCTGATCATGTGCTTCTTCATCATGTCGATCTTCGCCTTCATCGTGCTGCGCGGTTTGAGCATCGCGCTCAAGGAGCACGACGATTTCACCCGCTACGCGGTCGGCGGTCTCGTCACCATCTTCGGCCTGCAGTCGGCCATCAACATGTGCGTCAACCTGCARCTGATGCCCGCCAAGGGCATGACGCTGCCTTTCATCTCCTATGGCGGTTCCTCGCAGATCGCGATTGCCGTCTCGATGGGCATGGTCCTGGCGCTGACGCGCAGGCGTCCGGAAAAGCGCAAGCAGATGGGCTTTGCCTTCCCGCAGCGCGCCATGCCGGCGGAATGAGGCGGGATGTCGAAAGGGGTCATCCTGCTGGCGGCCGGCGGAACGGGCGGGCATCTGTTCCCGGCCGAGGCGCTCGCGCATGAACTGATCGAGCGCGGCTGGAAGGTGCATCTTGCCACCGACCATCGCGCCGAGCGTTATTCCGGCCGTTTTCCCGCCGCCGACATCCACGCGATCCCTTCGGCGACATTGGGCTCGAAGAATCCCGTCGCCGTGCTCTCGGCCTTCTGGAAAATCTGGCAGGGTGTTCGCGAGGCCGGCCGCGTGATTGCCAGGATCAAGCCGGAAGCCGTCGTCGGCTTCGGCGGCTACCCGACGCTGCCGCCGCTCTATGCGGCGACACGGCGCAAGGTGCCGACGCTGATCCATGAGCAGAATGCGGTGATGGGCCGCGCCAACAAGGCGCTGGCCAGCCGTGTCGACGCAATCGCCGGCGGCTTCCTGCCGGAAGGCGCAAGTGCCGCGGGCGACAAGACGGTCATCACCGGCAATCCCGTCAGGCCGCAAATCCTCGAGGCGGCAAAGACTCCCTATGTCGCATCCAACGATGGCGAGCCGTTCCGCTTCCTGGTGTTCGGCGGCAGCCAGGGCGCGCAATTCTTCTCCGACGCCGTGCCGGCGGCGGTCGCGCTGCTGCCCGAAGACCAGCGCAAACGGCTGGTGATCACCCAGCAGGCGCGCGCGGAAGACGTGGCGCGTGTCAAGGCCGCCTATGCCGATCTCGGCGCCGACGTTCAGGTCTCGCCCTTCTTCACAGACATGGCGGCGCGGATGGCGGCCGCGCATCTGGTGATGTCGCGCTCCGGCGCCTCGACCGTGTCGGAGATCGCCGTCATCGGCCGCCCGGCTCTGCTGGTGCCTTACCCGCATGCCCTCGACCATGACCAGGCGGCGAATGCGGCTGCGCTTGCCGCCGCGGGCGGCGCCGAGCTGCATCCACAATCGACGCTCTCCGCCGAGCGGATCGCCGAGCTGGTCGGCGGGCTGATGCGGAACCCCGACAGGCTTGCGGCCATGGCCGCGGCCTCCCGTTCGGCGGGCAAGCCGGACGCCGCGCGGTTGCTCGCCGACCTGGCAGAGGCTATTGCGTTCGGCAAAACGGTTTCGGACTTCAGGAGGGCGCGCGCATGAAGATGCCGCAGACGATCGGCCTCGTACATTTCATCGGCATTGGCGGCATCGGCATGAGCGGCATCGCCGAAGTGCTGCACAATCTCGGCTACAAGGTGCAGGGCTCCGACCAGGCGGACGGCGCCAATGTGCAGCGCTTGCGCGACAAAGGCATCGAGTGCCTCGTCGGCCACAAAGCCGAGAATATCGGCGACGCCGAAGTCGTGGTGGTGTCGACGGCCATCAAGAAATCCAACCCGGAGCTCAAGGCCGCCCGCGAGAAGCTTTTGCCGATCGTGCGCCGCGCCGAAATGCTGGCCGAACTGATGCGTTTCCGCCAGGCTGTCGCCATCGGCGGCACGCATGGCAAGACGACGACCACCTCGATGGTGGCGACGCTGCTCGAGGCTGGCGGGCTCGATCCGACCGTCATCAATGGCGGCATCATCAACGCCTATGGCACCAATGCGCGCATGGGCGACGGCGAGTGGATGGTGGTCGAGGCGGATGAGAGCGACGGCACGTTCCTGAAGCTGCCGGCCGACATCGCCGTCGTCACCAACATCGATCCCGAGCACCTCGACCACTATGGCAGCTTCGACAAGGTGCGCGAGGCCTTCCGCCAGTTCGTCGAGAACGTGCCGTTCTACGGCTTCGGCGTGATGTGCACGGATCATCCGGAGGTGCAGGCGCTGGTCGGCCGTATCGAGGACCGGCGGGTCATCACCTATGGCGAGAATGCGCAGGCCGATGTGCGCTTCACCAACCATCGCATGAATGGCGCCGCATCCGAATTCGACGTGGTGATCCGCGACCGCAAGGGGCGGGACACGATGACGATCAAGGATCTGCGGTTGCCGATGCCTGGACGACATAATGTCTCCAACGCAACCGCTGCGATCGCAGTCGCGCATGAGCTCGGCCTGTCGGCCGAGGCGATCAGGAAGGGCCTGTCGTCCTTCGCCGGCGTCAAGCGGCGCTTCACCCATACCGGCTCCTGGAACGGGGTCGACGTGTTCGACGACTACGGCCACCATCCTGTCGAGATCGCGGCTGTGCTCAAGGCGGCGCGAAGCGCCACCAAGGGCCGCGTCATCGCGATTGCGCAACCGCACCGCTTCACCCGCCTGCACGATCTGTTCGACGAATTCTCCGTCTGCTTCAACGATGCCGACACGGTGATGGTGGCGCCGGTCTATGCCGCCGGCGAGGAGCCCATCGAAGGTGTTTCGTCCGATGCGCTGGTGTCGCGCATCCGTGCGGGCGGCCATCGCGACGCGCGCTATATCGAAGGCCCGGCGGCAATCGCGCCGGCCATCCGCGAGCTTGCCAAGCCCGGTGATTTCGTCGTCTTCCTCGGTGCCGGCAACATCACGCAATGGGCCTACGCGCTGCCCAAGGAACTTGGCGGGACGTCCTCATGATGCGCGGACAGGCCCTGATCGACAAACTCGGCGACCGGCTTGCCGGTCTGCGCGGCCGCATCACGCCCAATGCCGAGATGGACAAGATCACCTGGTTCCGCGCCGGGGGGCTGGCTGAAGCGCTGTTCCAACCGGCGGACGAAGAGGATCTCGCGGCGTTCCTGCGCGCGGTGCCGGAAGAGGTGCCGGTCACGATGGTCGGTATCGGCTCGAACCTTCTCGTGCGTGACGGCGGCATTCCCGGTTTCGTCGTCCGGCTCTCGGCGAAGGGCTTCGGCGAGGCCGAAGTGACCGGACCAACGACAATCAGGGCGGGTGCCGCGACGCCGGACAAACGCCTCGCAGCCGTCGCCTATGAGGCGGGAATCGGCGGCTTCCATTTCTACCATGGTATTCCGGGCGCTGTCGGCGGCGCGCTGCGGATGAATGCCGGCGCCAACGGCGTCGAGACGCGTGAGCGTGTTGTCGAGGTGACTGCGCTTGACCGCAAGGGCAATATCCACACATTGCTTACAGGCGACATGGGTTACGACTATCGCCATTCATCGGCCCCGACTGGGTTGATCTTTACGTCGGCTCTCTTCGAAGGGTTTCCGGAAGACAAGGCCGTCATCAAGGCGGCGATGGATGCGGTGCAGAACCATCGCGAGACGGTGCAACCGATCCGCGAGAAGACCGGCGGCTCGACCTTCAAGAACCCGGAAGGGACCTCGGCCTGGAAGGAGATCGACAAGGCCGGTTGCCGCGGGCTGATGATCGGCGGCGCGCAGATGTCGCCGATGCACTGCAATTTCATGATCAACACCGGTACGGCGACTGGCTACGATCTCGAATATCTCGGCGAGACCGTGCGGGCGCGGGTGCTTGAGAATTCCGGCATCCGGCTGCATTGGGAGATCAAGCGCCTCGGCAATTTCCGGCCGGGCCATGCGGTGCAGGAATTTCTCGGGCAGTTGCTCTAAATCAAAGAGATGAGCATGATGTCGCCCGAAAACCGCTTCACACTTTTCGGCATCATTCTCTGACGTCTCGCGCAGTTCAAGTGATGCTTGAACTGTGCCGCCAGAAACGCTCCTCAAGCGTTGCCGTAAAGACTCAACAACACACTTTTCTCCTCCGTTTTCGCGGAAAGTGAATCTCTCGGAATCATAGGTACTTGCCAGGGAATCAACTCTCTGATTCTCTGCTCTAAAGCGTTTCCTGATTTGAGTCGTTCGACGCGTGAATCCGCGTTTTCCGTCTGGGGGGCAACCTGCCGGAAGACTCGGACTCAATGCTTGGAAGCGTTGTGTGGAATTTCGGTTGCAGGCCCGGCGTGAGAGGGGATGACGGGATGAAGAAGAAGCATGTGGCTGTTCTCCTGGGTGGATTCTCCTCGGAGCGGCCCGTGTCTCTGTCCTCGGGGAAGGCATGTGCGGATGCGCTCGAGAATGAAGGCTATCAGGTCACCCGCGTCGATGTTTCGCGTGATGTCGGGTCTGTGCTTGCCGATCTCAAGCCCGACGTCGCCTTCAATGCGCTGCACGGCCCGTTCGGCGAGGACGGCACCATCCAGGGAATTCTCGAATATCTCGGAATTCCCTACACCCATTCGGGTGTGCTCGCCTCGGCACTGGCCATGAACAAGGAGCAGGCCAAGAAGATCGCCAAGGCGTCAGGCGTCCCGGTCGCCGAATCGAGGGTCGTCAGCCGCTTCGCGATCCAGAACAAGCATCCGATGAAGCCGCCTTATGTGGTGAAGCCGGTCAATGAGGGCTCGAGCTTCGGCGTCGTCATCGTGCATGAGGGGCAATCGCATCCGCCTCAGGTGATCGGCTCTTCCGAATGGAAATATGGCGAGATCGTCATGGTCGAGCGTTACGTCCATGGGCGGGAATTGACCTGCGCCGTCATGGGCGATGTGGYGCTTGGCGTCTGCGAGATCGTCCCGACCGGGCATTCCTTCTACGACTACGATTCAAAATACGTTCCCGGCGGATCAAAACACGAAATCCCTGCTAAAATTTCACCGAATATTTACCAAAAAATACAGACACTGGCCCTTAAGGCTCATCTTGCCATCGGTTGCCGGGGCGTTTCCCGGTCGGACTTCCGTTACGACGACCGTCACTCCGAAAACGGCGAGGTTGTCTGGCTCGAGATCAACACCCAGCCGGGCATGACGCCGACGTCTCTGGTGCCTGAGATCGCCGCGCAAGCGGGGCACTCGTTCGGCGATTTGTTGAGTTGGATGGTGGAGGACGCTTCGTGTCTGCGTTGAGGTGGGGACAGGGCAAAGGCGGCGGTGCGGCCGGTTCCGCGCTGTTCGGCATGCCGCTATCGATCGACCATTTCGTGCTGCCGCGCCAGCTTCGCCGGCCGGCGCGCCTGCTGGCGCGTTTGTGCGGYGGTGAGTATGAGCCGCCGCGTTTTTCGGCCGCGATCCTGTCGGCTGCGCTCATTGCCTCGGCCGGCGCCTACGGCGCCTTTGTCGGCGGCTACGCCGACAGCATCGTGCAGGGCGTGACGGCACGCACGGGATTTGCCGTCGACCAGATCAAGGTCGTCGGCAACCATCAGACCTCTGAAATCGACGTGCTGGACCGGCTCGGCCTCGACGGCTGGACATCGCTGATCGGGTTCAATGCGGAGGCGGCGCGGGAGCGGATCGCCACTTTGCCCTGGGTCGAGGGCGCGGCTGTGCGCAAGGTCTATCCGCACACGCTCGAAGTGCGCATCGATGAGCGCGCGGCTTTCGCCCTGTGGCAGCAGGGCGATTCTGTTTCGGTCATCGAACGGTCGGGCGCGGTGATCGCGCCGTTCTCGGGYGGCAAGCAGGCCTTGCTGCCRCTGATCGTGGGTACCGGCGCTCCGGCAAGGGCGCCGGAGTTCCTGGACAAGATTCAGCGCTATCCCGAGTTCGCCGCGCGGGTCAAAGGCTATATCCGCGTCGGCGAGCGGCGGTGGGACCTGAAGCTCGACAACGGCATCACGGTGAAGCTGCCGGAAGACGGCGAGGACGAGGCGATCGMCGCGCTCGTCAAGCTCGAYCAYGACAATGGGCTGTTGACCCGCGACATCGCCGCSGTCGACATGCGGCTTTCCGACCGGCTGGTGGTGGAGCTTTCGCCGGAAGCCGCCACGCAGCGTCAGGCGGCGCTCAGCGAAAAGCCGAAGAACCTGGCGAAACGCAAGCCGGAGACGAAGATATGAGCTGGCTTGGCGGCGGTGGTGATGCTTCTTCGCGCCGGTCGGGCACGCTTACCGTGCTCGATGTCGGGTCGAGCAAGGTTTGTTGCGTGGTGGCGAAGCTGAAGCCGCGCGAGGACGGCAAGCTCCTGCGCGGGCGCTCGCATCGCATCCAGGTGATCGGTATCGGCCACCAGAAGTCGCAAGGCGTGAAGTCGGGCGTCGTGGTCGATCTCGATCGCGCCGAGCATGCCATTCGGCTGGCCGTCGACGCGGCCGAGCGCATGGCCGGACTGACCGTCGATTCGCTCATCGTCAACATGACCGCCGGCCGCCTGAAGAGCGAGGCTTTCTCTGCGACGATCAATCTCGGCGGCCATCAGGTCGAGGAGGCSGACATCAAGCGCGTGCTGGCCGCCGGCGCCAAGCAGGCGCTGCGGGCCGAGCGCGAAGTGATCCACTCGCTCCCCGTGGGCTTTTCGCTCGATGCCGAACGCGGCATGCGCGATCCGCGCGGCATGGTTGGCGACGCGCTCGGCGTCGACATGCATGTGCTGACCGGCGACGCCGCGCCGATGCGCAATCTTGAACTCTGCATCAACCGCTCGCATCTGTCGGTCGAGCGCATGGTGGCGACGCCCTATGCCAGCGGGCTTGCCGCGCTTGTCGACGACGAGCTCGAAATGGGCGCGGCGTGCATCGACATGGGCGGCGGCACCACGACGATTTCGGTGTTCTCCGAAGGCAAGTTCGTCCATGGCGACGCCATCGCCATCGGCGGCAACCACGTGACGCTCGACATGGCCAAGGGCCTGTCGACCTCGCTCGATGCGGCCGAGCGGCTGAAGGTCATGCATGGCTCGGCACTGCCCGGCAGCGCGGACGACCGCGACCTCGTTTCGATCCAGCCGATCGGCGAGGAGGGCGAGGTGCCGTTGCAGATACCGCGCTCGGTGATGACGCGTATCATCCGCGCCCGCATCGACGAGACGCTGGAACTCCTGCGCGACCGGCTGAACAAGTCCGGCTACGGCAACGCCGTCGGCAAGCGTGTCGTGCTCACCGGCGGCGCCAGCCAATTGTCCGGCCTGCCCGAAGCGGCGCGCCGCATCCTCGGGCGCAATGTGCGCATCGGCCGGCCGCTSGGCGTGGCGGGCCTGCCGGAAGCAGCCAAGGGGCCGGCATTCTCGACCCCTGTCGGACTGCTGATCTACCCACAGATGGCGAGCTTCGAGAGCCATTCGGCGAAAGGACTTTCCGGTTTCAGAATGACCGGAACGGGCGGAAAACTGCATCGCATGAGTCAGTGGTTGAGAGACAGTTTTTAATTTGACGGGGACAGCCCCATAGGCGGCCGCGGCGGCGAAGCGGCGGGAAAGGCAAAGGACGGAGACTATGACCATCAATCTGCAGAAGCCGGACATCACCGAGCTGAAGCCGCGCATCACCGTGTTCGGTGTCGGCGGCGGTGGCGGCAATGCCGTCAACAACATGATCACCGCCGGCTTGCGCGGCGTCGAGTTCGTCGTGGCCAACACCGACGCACAGGCGCTGACCATGTCGAAAGCCGAGCGGCTCATCCAGCTCGGCGCGCATGTCACCGAAGGCCTGGGCGCGGGCTCGCAGCCCGAAGTCGGCCGCGCGGCGGCGGAAGAATGCATCGACGAGATCATCGATCATCTGTCCAACACCCACATGTGCTTCGTCACCGCCGGCATGGGCGGCGGCACCGGCACGGGCGCTGCTCCGGTCGTCGCGCGCGCTGCGCGTGAAAAGGGCATCCTCACCGTCGGCGTCGTCACCAAGCCGTTCCATTTCGAAGGCCAGCGCCGCATGAAGACGGCCGACATGGGCATCGAGGAACTGCAGAAATGCGTCGATACCCTGATCGTCATCCCCAACCAGAACCTGTTCCGGCTGGCCAATGACAAGACCACCTTCGCCGACGCCTTCGCCATGGCCGACCAGGTGCTCTATTCCGGCGTCGCCTGCATCACCGACCTGATGGTCAAGGAAGGCCTGATCAACCTCGACTTCGCCGACGTCCGCTCGGTGATGCGCGAGATGGGCAAGGCGATGATGGGCACSGGCGARGCYTCGGGCGAGGGCCGCGCGATGGCCGCCGCCGAGGCTGCGATCGCCAACCCGCTGCTCGACGAAACCTCCATGAAGGGCGCCAAGGGCCTGCTGATCTCGATCACCGGCGGCCGCGACCTCACCTTGTTCGAGGTGGACGAAGCCGCGACCCGCATCCGTGAGGAGGTCGACCAGGACGCCAACATCATCCTGGGCGCCACCTTCGACGAAGAGTTGGAAGGCGTCATCCGCGTGTCGGTCGTCGCCACCGGCATCGACAAGTCGGCGGCTGAAATCGCCGCGGCGCCGATCTCGATCCGCGCGCCGCAGAAGCCGGCCGCTCGCCCGGCGGCGCCGGCGGCCGAGAGCCGCCCCGCACCCGTGCAGCAGGCGGTCTACGAGCCGCGCGCGGTCGATCCGGTCGCCGAGGCGATCCAACTCGCCGAGGCCAACGCCGCCGCGATGGCGCAGCCGCGCCAGGCTCCGGTCGACGACTTCCGCCCGCAGAGCAAGATCTTCCAGGCTCCGCCCGCGCCGCAACCACAGCCGCAGCCGCAGCCGGTGGTGCAGCAGCATGTGATGCAGCCCGCGCCACAGCGCGAGATGCCGCAGCCGATGGCCGCCGCGCCGCAGCGCATGCCGCGCGTCGAGGACTTTCCGCCGGTCGTCAGGGCGGAAGTCGAAGCCAAGACCCGTCCCGCCGATCACGAGAACAGCGGTCCGATGGGGCTGATCAAGCGGCTGACCAACGGCCTGACCCGGCGCGAGGAAGAGCCGGCCCGGCTGCAGCCGGCGCAGCCGCGCGAGCCGAAGCTGCGCCAGGCGGCGCCCGAGATGCGCCGCCTTGCCAGCCAGGATCCGCAGCTCTATGCGCCGCGCCGCGGCCAGCTCGACGATCAGGGCCGGCTGACGCCGCAGAGCCGCACGGTCCAGGAAGACGACCAGCTGGAAATTCCCGCATTCCTGCGCCGCCAGGCCAACTGATCGCTAACGATATGTAACGTTTGTTAACAGGCAGGCAAGCGATTGCCTGCCTGTTGGCTTTGTAAAGCCTTTATGGAACAACGAGTTATGAGGCTTTCCTCGTCGCTTGCCGCGGTTACATGGGGTAAGAAACCGTGATTTGGAGTCTGCCGGACGGGCCACTATCTTCGCGCCGGACTAAAGTCGGTTTGCCGGGATTCGGGGAGTTGGCCCTGCCTGCCGATCATACCAGAGCCGCGCGACCTTGCTGTTTTGCCACTTCGATGTGGACGCCAAATGACGATTTGGCTGCAAAATGCACAAAAGGCCGATGAAGCGGACGCAGGCAGTTTGGGCGTATGGGGTTTCTCTTGCACGACTATCAGACGACAGTGAAATCGCGCGCGACGCTGACCGGTACGGGCGTCCATAGCGGCAAGCCTGTGACGGTCCATTTCCTGCCTGCCGATGCCGACACCGGCATCGTCTTCCATCTTTCGAACGGCGGCGAGGGCCGTGAGTTTCGTGCCCTGGTTTCCGAGGTCGGCGCCACCGATCTCTGCACCATGCTTGGCGATCCGGCCGGTGAGCACATCGGAACGGTCGAGCATCTGATGGCGACGGTGTTCGGCTTGAGCATCGACAACCTTATCATCGAGATCGACGGTTCGGAGGTTCCGATCCTCGACGGCAGCGCGATGGCCTTCGTGGAGGCGATCGACCAGGCCGGCATCGATACGCTGCCGGCGAAGCGCCGCTATATCCGCGTGCTCAAGCCGGTCCGCATCGAGGCCGGTGCCTCCTGGGCCGAATTCCGCCCTTATGACGGGACGCGCTTCGAGGTCGAGATCGATTTCGAGAGCCCGGCGATCGGCCGCCAGCTGTTCGCCTCCGACATTAATCCCGATATCTTCCGCCGCGATATCGCGCGGGCCCGTACGTTCGGCTTCATGAAGGACGTCGAGCGTCTGTGGGCGGCCGGTTACGCCTTGGGTTCCTCGCTCGAGAATTCGCTGGTGATCGGCGACGACAACCGGGTTATCAATGTCGGCGGACTGCGCTATCCCAACGAATTCGCGCGCCACAAGACGCTCGACGCCATGGGCGACCTGGCGCTGGCCGGCGCGCGTTTCATCGGCTGCTTCCGCTCCTATCGCGGTGGCCATCGCATGAACGCGGCGGCGCTGCGGCGTCTGCTGTCGGACCGCACGGCTTTCGAGATCGTCGAGACGAGGCGCCGCGAGCGCGGCCGCACGGCTGAGATGATCGCYGTSAGCGGGCCGGTTTACGCACCCTGGGTGATCTGATTCTTAACGATTTTCTGGCTTTGTGACCTACGCCTGTGTTGCGCGGTTGCATCACAGGTCTGTGAAAATGCGCAGCCTTGGGCGCAGCGCCAAAACGCCACAAAAATGTGCGATTGGCCGGAGATAGCGTTGCCGCATTAGGCAGTTATGGTTTATGGCTGCTGCCCCATACCGAAATGACGCCGAAAGGGCGGAATCTGATCATGTTGTTCAAGCGGGTTGGTCAATCGAAGGCGGCGCATCGGGCTGTTTTCCTGGCGYTGTCGGTGGTTGTTCCTTCGCTCGTGGTGTCCGCCTGCCAGTCGGACAAGAAAGACATCAAYCTGGCGACCTATGTCGACCAGACCGAGCCGGCCGAYGTYCTSTACAACCAGGGCCTGGCCAACATGAATGCCGGCCGCCTCGATGAGGCGAGCAAGAAGTTCGACGCCGTCGACCGCCAGCATCCCTATTCGGAATTCGCCCGCAAATCGATGGTGATGGGCGCCTTCGCCCAGTACCGCGCCGGCAGCTACGACGACGCGATCGGCACGGCCAAGCGCTACCTGACGCTCTATCCCTCGACCGACGATGCGCCCTATGCGCAGTACATCATCGGGCTGAGCTACTACCGGCAGATCAAGGACGTCACCCAGGATCAGAAAGAAGCGCGCCAGACCGTGCAGACGATGCAGGATCTGGTGACGCGCTGGCCGAACTCCGAATATGTTCCCGACGCCAAGGACAAGATCCGCTTCGCCACCGACCAGCTCGCCGGCAAGGAGATGCAGATCGGCCGCTACTATCTCGAGCGCCGCGAGTACATCGCCGCCGTCAAGCGCTTCCGCACGGTGGTCGAGAATTACTCGAACACGCGCCATATCGAGGAGGCGCTCGCGCGCTTGACCGAAGCCTATTATGCGATGGGCCTGACCTCGGAAGCGCAGACGGCCGCCGCGGTGCTCGGCAACAACTACCCCGACAGCCAGTGGTACAAGGACTCCTACAAGCTCTTGCAGAACAACGGGCTTGCGCCGCGTGAAAACGCCGGGTCGTGGATTTCCAAGGCCGGGAAGCTGATCACCGGCGCCTGATCCTTCAGATGCTGTCCAGACTGTCGATCCGCGATATCGTCCTGATCGAGAAGCTGGACATCGACTTCCTGCCCGGCCTTTCGGTGCTGACCGGCGAGACCGGCGCCGGCAAATCCATCCTTCTCGATTCGCTGTCGCTGGCGCTCGGCGCGCGCGGCGACGCATCGCTGGTCCGCCATGGCGCGGCTCAGGGTCAGGTCATCGCGGTGTTCGACGTGCCGCGCAACCATCCTGCGCGTGCGCTGCTTGCCGACAACGACATCGAGGACGACGGCGATATCATCCTGCGCCGCGTGCAGACGGCGGACGGCCGCACGCGCGTCTTCGTCAACGACCAGCCCTCCAGCGTCACCCTGATGCGCGATGTCGGCCGCGCGCTGGTGGAGATCCACGGCCAGCATGACGAGCGGGCGCTCGTCGATCCGGGCGCGCATCGCGAATTGCTGGACAGCTTCGGCGGCCATCTCGGCGCCGTGCGCGGCGCGGGCGAGGCTTGGCGCTATTGGCGCGGCTGCGAGCAGGAACTGTCACGGCATCGCGCCAAGGTGGAAGCAGCGGCGCGCGAGGCCGACTATCTGCGCGCCGCCGTCGCCGAGCTCGCCAAGCTCGATCCGCAGCCCGGCGAGGAGACCGAGCTTGCCGATCTGCGCGCGCAGATGATGCGCGTCGAAAAGATCGCGGCCGAAATCCACGATGCGCAGGATGTGCTGTCGGGGCCGTCCTCGCCCTTGCCGCAACTCGCCAGCCTGTTGCGCCGGCTGCAGCGCAAGTCGAGTGAGGCACCCGGCCTGCTTGACGAGGTGGTGAAGTCGCTGGACGAGGCGATGATTTCGCTGGACGCGGCGCAGTCCGGCGTGGAGGCGGCGCTCCGCGCCACCGAATATGATCCGCAGCGCCTGGAAAAGGCGGAAGAGCGCCTGTTCGCTTTGCGGGCTGCTTCGCGCAAGCACAATGTCGCCGTCGACGATCTGGCGAAGCTGCGCGACACGATGGTGGCCGACCTTGCCGATCTGGATGCCGGCGAGGAGCGGCTGCACGGCCTGGAGAAGCAGGCGGCCGCCGCGCGCGAGGCTTACGATATTTCGGCGGCGCAGCTCTCTTCGCTCCGCCAGGCGGCCGCTGTCGGCCTCACTAGGGCGGTGATGGCCGAGCTGCCCGCGCTCAAGCTCGAGCGGGCCGAGTTCATCGTCGAGATGGTGAGCAACGCCGAAAGCCGCATGGAAGAAGGCATCGACCAGGTCGAGTTCTGGGTGCGCACCAACCCCGGCACCAGGCCSGGGCCGATGATGAAGGTCGCTTCGGGCGGCGAGCTGTCKCGGTTCCTGTTGGCGTTGAAGGTTGCGCTGGCCGAYCGCGGTTCGGCGCCGACCCTGGTCTTCGACGAGATCGACACCGGCGTCGGCGGCGCGGTGGCCGATGCCATCGGCCAGCGGCTGGCGAGGCTGTCGAAGCGGGTGCAGGTGCTTTCGGTCACGCATGCGCCGCAGGTGGCGGCGCGCGCCGCCACGCATTTCCTGATCTCGAAATCCGGCGGCAAGGACCGCGTCGCCACCGGCATCGCCGAGATGGACCGGGCCGCGCGCCAGGAAGAGATCGCGCGCATGCTGGCCGGCGCCACCATCACCGACGAGGCGCGCGCCGCCGCCGACCGGTTGCTGCGTGAGAATACGGCGGCTGCCTGAAAACTGAATTTCCGCGCTTGGCGGGTGAGTCAGGATATGGCTGCATCCTGCTGTTCAGGAATGATTTTCTCGCGAGCCGGCTCCCCCGTGGCAAATCCTGATTTATAGTGGCGCCCACCAAAGCGCGTCGCGAGGCGTCGCGCTTTGTATTGTTGTTTATGCATGTCGCAGTCGCAAAACCGCTGCACACTTTTGGGCGACATGCATAGGTCAGGGACGTGATGTATGTCGGACAAGCCAGTCGAGTCACTCAGCGAAAGCGAAGCAGCGGAAGAGTTGAAGCGCCTTGCCGCCGAGATCGCCGAGCACGACCGCCGCTATCATACAGAAGACGCTCCGACGATCTCCGACGCGGAATACGATGCGCTGGCGCGGCGCAACCTTGCCATCGAAGAGCGCTTTCCCGATCTCGTCCGCGATGATTCGCCGTCGCGCCGGGTCGGCGCGCCACCCGCCGAGGGCTTTGCSAAGGTGCGGCACGCGGTGCCGATGCTCAGYCTCGCCAAGGCCTATACCGACCAGGATGTCGTCGACTTCATCGAACGYGGCAGGCGCTTCTTCGACCGCGACAAGGATCTCGACATCGCCTTTACCGCCGAACCGAAGATCGACGGGTTGTCGGCCTCGCTGCGCTACGAAAACGGCGTGTTCGTGCAGGGCGCAACGCGTGGCGACGGCGCTGTGGGCGAGGACATCACCGCCAATCTGAGGACCATAGACGATATCCCGAAGACTCTGAGGGGCTCGGGCTGGCCGGARGTCATCGAAATCCGTGGCGAGGTCTACATGACCTATGCCGAATTCGAGGCGYTGAAGCAGCGCTCCGCGGCGGTCGGCGGGCAGGAYTATGTCAATCCGCGCAACACGGCCGCGGGGTCGCTTCGCCAGAAGGATCCATCCGTCACCGCCAGCCGCAACCTGAAATTCTTTGCCTATGCCTGGGGCYATACGACCGCGGACCCGGCACCGACACAGTACGAATCGGTGCAGAAGTTCGGGGAATGGGGCTTCAAGGTCAGCCCGCTGATGGTTCGTGCGAAATCGGTCGAGGAACTGATCGCGCAGTATCACCATATCGAGGAGCTGCGCTCGTCGCTCGGCTACGACATCGACGGCGTCGTCTACAAGGTCGACCAGCTGGAGCTGCAGCGCCGCTGGGGTTTCGTCACCGGCGAGCCGCGCTGGGCGGTCGCGCACAAGTTTCCGGCCGAGCAGGCGATGACGACCGTCCAGAAGATTGACATCCAGGTCGGTCGCACCGGCACGCTGGCGCCGGTCGCGCGGCTGGCGCCGGTGACGGTCGGCGGCGTGGTGGTCGAGAATGTCACACTGCACAACGAAGACTACATCAAGGGCTTCGACAGCAACGGCCAGCCGATCCGCGACGGCATCGACGTGCGCATCGGCGACACGGTGGTGATCCAGCGGGCAGGCGACGTCATCCCGCAGATCGTCAGCGTCGTCGTCGACAAGCGGCCGGCCGATGCCGTGCCTTACGAGTTCCCGCACACCTGTCCGGTCTGCGGCTCGCCGGCGACGCGCGAGATCAACGAGAAGACCGGCAAGGAGGATTCCCGTCGTCGCTGCACCGGCGAGCTGATCTGCGCCGCGCAAGCCGTGGAGAGGCTGCGCCATTTCGTGTCGCGCGGCGCGCTCGATATCGAGGGTCTTGGCGCGGAAAACATCGACCTGTTCTTCAATGCCGGGCTGATCAAGACCGCCGCCGACATCTTCACGCTGAAGGACCGGCGGCCGGCGGTGACCAAGGCGCTGGCCGAGCGGCGCGAGGAGCAGGCGAGGCTGCGCGAGGAGGCGTCAGGCAAGACACGCAAGAATGTGCGCAGCGTCGAGGAGCGCAACTACGAAGGCCTCGACAAGCTGTTCGCGGCGATCGATGCGCGACGCGAACCGGAACTCGACCGCTTCATCTTTGCGCTGGGCATCCGTCATATCGGCGAGACGACGGCCGCCGTGCTTGCCCGCCAGTTCTCGACCATGGAGGAACTGATCCGTGTCGGCAAGGAGACGGCAAAGGCGGAGGATCCGCATGACGTGTTTCCGTCGATCAACGGCATCGGCGACACCGTGATCGGGGCGCTGCGCGACTTCTTCGGCAATGAGCGCAACGACGACGTGCTGGATGCGCTGCTGGCCCAGGTCCRCCCGAAACCCTATGTCATGGCGGTTTCGGCCGGCAGCGAAGTTTCCGGCAAGACGGTGGTGTTCACCGGCACGCTGGAAAAGATGACGCGCTCCGAGGCCAAGGCGATGGCGGAGCGCCTGGGCGCCAAGGTCGCGGGCTCGGTGTCGGCGAAGACCGATCTGGTGGTGGCGGGTCCCGGCGCCGGCTCGAAGCTGAAAGTTGCGTCCGACCTCGGCATTGAAGTGATCGACGAGGACACCTGGCTGCAGCGGATCGGCAGGGGCGGCTGATGGCCGGCGCATTCAAGGGTTTTGGGCCCAAGGCCATCCCGTTCCTGAAGGCGCTCGACTTCCACCAGAACCGGGAGTGGTTCCAGGAGAACCGCGACCTCTATGAGAGCGAGTTGCACGAGCCGTTCTGCGATCTGGTCGAAACGCTCAGCGAACGCTTCGAAGCCGCAAAACTCGGTCTGCGCGGCGATCGCAAGAAATCGCTGTTCCGCATCAATCGCGACGTGCGTTTCTCGAAGGACAAGCGGCCCTACAACCGACACCTGTCGGCCATCCTGTCGCCAGATGGCACCAAGATGGAGCAGGGCGTCTTCTACGTCCATATCGGGCTCGATCGTTGCTTCGCCGGCGTCGCCTGGTACCAGCCGGGGCCGGAACTGCTGCAGGCGATGCGCAAGGCGATCGTGGCAAAGCCGGCCGCATTCCGCACCATGGTGGCGGCACTGAAGAAGGCGGGGCTGGAGCTCGATGTGGAGGACAGCCTGAAGCGCGCGCCTCGCGGCTTCGAGGATGTCAATGATGACGATCTCGCCCAGGCGGTGCGCAACCGGCATTTCGTCGTCCGCCACGACATAGATCCCGCAACGATCCACTCGCCGGCGCTGGTCGACGATCTGGTCGACTTCACCTTGCGCGCCAAGCCGCTGCTCGACTGGGGCAGGGCGATCCGAGGCACTGCTGGGTAGCTTGCAATTGTCCCGCCGATCAGTTCCGCTGATCGTCGGCTCAAGCGAATTGGTGTGACAAGGCGGGCGACGCTCCCTAAATCAGGCCGCTCACGGGAGCATTGGATGTCTGCGGGAGCGATCTCCGAAAGCCGCGCGAGGAGCGATTTCTGGGACGGCGTGCGGCTGTCGATGCCGGTGGTCGTTGCCTCGGCGCCATTCGCGCTATTGTTCGGCGCAATTGCCGTCGACAACGGCCTTTCGGTACTCGAAGCTTTCCTGATGAGCGCCATGATCTTTGGCGGCGCCAGCCAGATGGTCGGCATCGAACTGTTCGGCCAGCACGTCGCGCCGTGGCTTGTCGTGCTCTCGATCTTCGCGGTGAATTTCCGCCATGTGCTCTATTCCGCCGGCATCGGCAGGCGCATCGCGCATTGGCCGGTGCTGCAGCAGGCGGTCGGCTATTTCGTCCTCACCGATCCGCAATATGCCATTGCAGAGGCGAGGGCGGAGGCCGGCAAGCCGGTCGGCTTCGTCTGGTATATGGGGCTCGGCCTGCCGGTCTATGTGTTCTGGGTGGCTGAAAGCGGGCTCGGCGCGGTGTTCGGCAAGCTGATCCCGGACACACATGCGCTGGGTATCGATTTCCTGCTGCCGATCTACTTCCTCGGCCTTGTGCTCGGCTTCCGCAAGCGGCCGCTGTGGCTGCCCGTGGTGGCCGCCAGCGCGGTTGCCTCGATCATCGCCTACAAGACGGTCGGCTCGCCGTGGCATGTTTCCATCGGCGCGGTTGCCGGCGTGCTTCTGGCGGTGGTCCTGCCACCGCATCACAGCGGGGTTGGCAAGCGGCCATGAGCACGACCTTCTGGATCATCCTTGCCGGCGCGATCGCCACCTATCTGACCCGCGTGGGCGGCCATCTCGTCATCTCGCGCTTCGAGAACATCCATCCGCGCGTCGAGGCCGGGCTGAACGCCGTGCCGGCCGCGGTGCTGACGACCCTGGTGGCGCCGGCGGCGCTCGGCGCCGGTCCGGCCGAGTGGGCGGCGCTGATCGTCACCGCGTTGGCTTCGTTGCGCGGCGGCCTGATGGCGATGTTCCTGGCCGGTACGGCCGTGCTGATTCTTGCCAGGCAGTTCGTCGGATAGAGCAATTCCAGGAAAAGTGTGAAACGGTTTTCCGTCCGGAATTGCGTCGAGGCAAAGAGATAGATCGGTTCCTCGTTTCCGTGAAACGATGAACCGATCTGGAAGATCAGATCTTCGCGTCGTGCGGCAGCGGCGCGGTCGCCTTTTCCAGCCAGGCCAGCGTTTCGCCGTCGACCATCGGGCCGATCTCGGCAAGAACCCAGGTATGGTATTGGTCGAGCCAGTGCAGTTCGTCGCGCGTCAGCAGTTCGGTGCGGATGAGCCGCTTGTCGATCGGCGCCAGCGTCAGCGTCTCGAAACCATGCATGGCGATGTCGCCGCCATCGACCTGCTCGGCCGGCGTGACCAGGATAAGGTTCTCGAGGCGGATGCCATAGGCTCCTTCCTTGTAGTAGCCCGGCTCGTTGGAGAGCATCATGCCGGCAAGCAGCTTCTCGGTGCCGGTGCGGGCGATGCGCTGCGGGCCTTCATGCACAGCGAGATAGGAGCCGACGCCGTGGCCGGTGCCATGGGCGAAGTCACAGCCATGTTTCCACAACGCCATGCGGGCGACSGCGTCGATTTCCGAGCCGCGCGTGCCGGCGGGAAAACGCAGCATCGAGATGCCGATCATGCCCTTCAGCACCAGCGTGAAGCGCTCGCGCATCTCCTCGGTCGGCTGGCCGACCGGCACGGTGCGGGTGATGTCGGTGGTGCCGTCCTGATACTGGGCGCCGGAATCGAGCAGGAACAGCTCGCCGCTTTGCAGCTTGCGGCTGGTGGCGCGTGAGACGCGATAATGCATGATGGCGCCGTTCGGGCCGGCGCCGGAAATGGTGTCGAAGGAAACGTCGCGCAGCGGCATCTGCGTTTCCTCGCCGGTCTGCCGGCGCACCGCCTCCAGCTTGGTGACGACGTCGATCTCGTCCAGCGAGCCCGGCTGTTGCCGGTCGAGCCAGCAGAGCAGCTTGGCCACCGCGGCGCCGTCGCGACGATGCGCGGCGCGGCTGCCGGCGATCTCGGCCTGGTTCTTGGTGGCGCGCGGGATGCGGGCCGGATCGGGCGCCGATACCACCGCGCCGCCATTGTCCTCGACCAGCGCCCTCAACTTCTCGGCCGCCAGCACGGGATCCAGCGCGATTTTTGCGCCGCCCCCGGCGAGCCCGGCGATGGCGGCCTCGAATTCGTTCGGCTCATGCAGGTCGGCAAGCTGGGTAAGGTAGGCGGCGACCTGTTGCGGGAATTTGCGCCGGTCCATGAAGAGCTGATGCTTGCCGTCGGCGGCGAGGATGGCGAAGCCGAGCGCCAGCGGCGTGTGCGGCACGTCGCCGCCACGGATGTTGAAGGCCCAGGCGATGGATGAGGGATCGGTGAGCACGGCGTGGGTCGCGCCGTCCTTTTCGATCGCGCCGGCCAGCCGCGCCAGCTTGTCCTTGGCGAGCTCACCGGCGAAGGCGATCGGGTGCAACTCCACCGGTGCCCGCGGCGGCTCGGGCTGGTCCTTCCAGATGATGTCGATGGGGTTCTTGTCGAGCGGCACCAGCGTCGCGCCGGACTGCTCGGCCGAGGCCTTCAGCGCCTTGATCTCACTGATCGTGTGCAGCCAGGGGTCGAAGCCCAGCCTGGCGCCCTTGCCGAGATTGTCCTTGATCCAGGAGGGGGGCGGGTTGTCGATGAGGCTTTCGATCGTGAAGATCGACAGGTCGGCTTCGTTGCGCACCTGGAGCGTATAACGGCCGTCGACGAAGATGAGCGCACGGTCGCGCAGGATGATGGCGACGCCGGCCGAGCCGCTGAAACCGGTCAGCCATTTCAGCCGCGCCGAGCGGTCGGCGACATATTCGCCCTGGTGCTCGTCCGCGCGGGGAACCATGAAACCATCGAGACCATTTTCAGCCAGCCATTGGCGCAGCATCGCCACGCGCGGCTTACCGACGGCCGGGTCTCCGGCTGAATCAAAGGTCTGGAACATGGTGGACTCCTTACGCTTGCCGCACGCTTTAGACCGTAGCCCACGGCCCTGAAAATCGGAATCGATTTCCAGCTTGTGCAGCCCGGCAAAGTGCAATGGGCTCGGCCCGTTTACAATCTGCTGGCAGTTGGTCCAGCGGCAGGTTCCAGCCTGGAGCGGTTCAGCGTTTCATGGAATCGCCGAATCGCTCTAACTCTTTGTTTTTACGCAATTCCGGACGGAAAACCGTTACACACTTTTCCTGGAATTGCTCTAACGCTTGAGGTGAATGGTCACCCAGCCCTCGCGATGCAAGGTGCGGACGTGGCGGAAGCTCTGGCCGACATAGGCCGAGATCACCGCGTCGCGCTGCCGGTCGAGGATGCCTGAAAGCACCAGCGAGCCGCCAAGCTTGATGTGCTTGCCCATCTCGGGCGCCAGTCGCATCAGCGGCCGCGCCAGGATGTTGGCGACGATAAGATCGAAAGGCGCGCGCTTGCCGAAGATCGGATGGTGGAAGCCGGGCGCAGTCACGGTTTCGACGAGCGCCTTGACGTGGTTGAGGCGCGCGTTGGCTGCCGCGACACGAACCGCAACAGGGTCGATGTCGGTCGCCAGCACCGGGATATGCGCGAGCTTTGCCACCGCGATCGCCAGCACGGCGCTGCCGGTGCCGAGGTCGAGCACGTTGCGAGGGTGCTCGCGCAGCACCACCTGTTCCAGCATTTCGAGGCAGCCGGCGGTGGTGCCGTGGTGGCCGGTGCCGAAGGCGAGGCCCGCCTCGATCTCGATGGCCAGATCGCCGCTGCGGCGCTTGTCGCGGTCATGCGCGCCGTGGACGAAAAAGCGCCCAGCGCGCACCGGCTTCAGGCCTTCCAACGAGCGGGATACCCAGTCGACGTCCGGGAGCACTTCACGGTCGACCGGCTTCGGCAGGCCGAGACCGGCAAGGATATGCTTGACCCGTGCCTCGACACCGTCGACGTCGCCGTCGGCGTAAAGCGAGACTTCGTGGATATCCTCGTCTTCATCGACTTCGAGCACCGCCAGCGGCAGACCATCATCCTCGAAGGCGGCATCGAGCGCCGCGAAGATGCGCTCCGCCTCGATCTTGCCGGTGATGAAATGGAGCCTGGTCTGTCCCATCAACGCGTCTCTTGTTCAAGCATGATCATTYCCGAGAAYCGGKTCCCACTTCTCGGGATCATGCCTGGCCGCCYGCCGCCAGCCGCTTCAGCTTGGCGATGGCGGTGTCGGSGYTCTCGCCATAGGCGATGGTGCCGGCGAACTCGCCTTTGGCGTTGAGCAGCAGCACGGAGGCCGTGTGGTCCATCGTGTARTCGCCGTCGCCGGTGTCGACCTTYTTCCAGTAGATGCCRAAGGCCTTGGCCATGGCGTGCACCTTGTCCGGATCGCCGGTGATGCCGGTGATGCGGTCGGAGAAATTGCTGACATAGGAATTCATGATCTGGGGCGTGTCGCGCTCCGGGTCCACGGTGACGAAGTAGGCGTTGAGGTTCTTGCCGCTGTCGCCCATCGTCTTCAGCCAGCCGGCCAGTTCGAAGAGAGTGGTCGGGCAAACCTCGGGGCAGTGGGTGAAACCGAAGAAGACGACGCTCGGACGGCCACGCAGCGCTGCCTCGGTTATCGGCGCGCCTTTCTGGTCGATCAATGTGAASGAGCCGCCATAGGGCTCGCCGCCATAGTGGCCGCGATACCAGTCGAAAGTAAGCCAGCCGATGCCAGCGGCCATCAGGACGAGAATGCCGACCAGGATTGAGCGCATCATCAGAAAATATCCGTTGTGATCATCTTGGGGGGCCGGATCGGGGCGCGACCCAAGTTTCGGCGATAGTCTTAACGGTTTGGCATCGGGCGCGCAAAGATGTCGCGTTGCCGCAATCCGCGTCGGCATCTTGACGTGCTTGCAAAGAGGGCAGCCTTATCCCACCTGACATCCGCAAATCGCGAACCCAGGAGGCTTCCTTGCGAAAACTGATCGGCGGCGTCTTCGCCGCATGCCTTGTCTTCAGCAGCGGCGCGGCCATGGCGGACGAGGTCGGCAAGGTCGGTGTCGACTGGGTCGGCAACGACATCATGATCGACGCCATCAAGGATCCGAAGGTAGAGGGCATCACCTGCCATGTCGCCTATTTCGATCGCAGCGTCATCGATCGGCTGCACAAGGGCAATTGGTTCGAGGATCCATCCGATTCCTCGGTCTCCTGCCGCCAGACCGGCCCCATCACCATCGGCGACATCGACATGAGCGAGGGCGGCGAGGAGGTGTTCAAGCAGGGCATCAGCCTGATCTGGAAGAAGCAGGTGGTAAACCGCATCTACGACAAGAAGAACGAGACACTGATCTACCTGTCGCATTCGCGCCAGGTGCAGAACGGCTCGGCGAAGATGTCGGTCACGACCGTGCCGCTCTACGGCCAGAACGTCGTGTGGACGAAGGGCAAGCCGCAATAGGCACGTGGAGCCGACGGGCGGACGATCGGTGCCGACTTGCGGGACCGATCGCCCGGGCGTAAAGGCGCGCCATGGACCGCCCTGAAAACCTCGCCCTGAAGGACCCCGAGCCGCGCATCCATCCGACCGCGGAGCTCAAGGCATGCAAGCTCGGCCGCTATGCCTCGATCGGCCAGCGGGTGGTGCTGCGCGAGGTGACGGTCGGCGACTTTTCCTATTTCGAGCGCCATTCGGAAGCCATCTACACGACCATCGGCAAGTTCTGCTCGATCGCCGCCAACAGCCGCATCAACGCGCTCGAGCATCCGATCGAGCGGCTGACGCAGCACAAGGTCAGCTACCGGCCGAACGAGTATTTCCGCTGGCTGGGCGTCGATGCGGCGTTCCGCGAGCGCCGCCGGGCAAAGCCGGTCAGCATCGGTCACGACGTGTGGGTCGGCCATGGCGCCGTCATCATGCCGGGCGTCACGATCGGCAACGGCGCGGTGATCGGCGCCAACGCGGTGGTGACGGGCGACGTTGCGCCTTACACGATCGTCGCGGGCGTTCCGGCGAAGCCCCTGCGCCGGCGGTTCTCCGCCGACGTTGCGGCGCGTGTCGAGAAGCTGGCCTGGTGGGACTGGGCACCGCAAGAACTGGCCAGGGCAATCCCGGACATGCAGTCATTGCCGATCGAGGCATTCCTTGACCGATGGGAAAACAGCACTTCCTGAAGCGGCTCATCGTCGCCGGCAACGCTCGCGGGCCAGCCGCTAGAGCCGGATGAATTCAGGTCTGTTCGACCTGAAATCTGAATCCGGCTCTAATTCAACGAGATAGAGCATGATGTCGCCCGAAAACCGCTTCACACTTTTCGGCATCATGCTCGGGTTGACCGCGGCGGCTCGTGCCGCGCATGCTGGCCAAAAAAGGAGGTTCGGCGATTGACCGACTGGATCGGGATCCTGAAGGAGCAGACCGTCACTGGCGACCAGATGGGCCGCGAGGTGCCGAAGATGCTTGCCAACCCCGATATCAGCGAGACGCAGGTGAAAACGCTGTTTGCAGCCCTGGAGAAACAGGCTGACTTCGCAGAGAAGCTGCGTCTGGCGCTGGAGAAATTCGGACACGACTTTCCCGTCATCAAGGCGGCCGAGAAGCTTGAAGAGCGTTATGCCGACCTTGCCGCCTCGGTGGCCGAGAAGCTGAAGGCGATGCGGAAGTAAGAGCTGGGGAGCGCTATTTTTCGATCAGCCTCTCGAAGCGCTTGTCCGGCGCGAACCATATGCATGCCACCAATACATAGATTGCCACGCCGATCCATTGGTTGACGAAAGTCAGGAGGACGGCGGCGATGTAGAGCCCCAGCGAAATCTTACCTTTGTTGTCGTGGCCGATTGCCTTGGCAAAAGTCGTGTCGGCGCCGTGCAGATGGCGCAGCTTGAAGACCAGGATGGTGTAGGCGACCGCGCACAATGCAAGATCGACGCCATATACGGCGACTGGTATCGGCGCGAAGTGGTTCTCGCCCATGAAGGCCGTGGTCACCGGCATCAGCGACAGCCAGAAGAGAAGGTTGAGGTTGGCCCATAGGACACGGCCGTCAACGCGCTGCACGGTGTGGAACATGTTGTGCAGATTGTTCCAGTAGATGCCGACATTGACGAAGGACAACACGTAAGAGAAGAAGATCGGCCAGAGCGGTAGAAGCGCGGCCAGATCCTCGCCGTGCGGNCTGCGCGACTTCTTCGGCAATGAGCGCAACGACGACGTGCTGGATGCGCTGCTGGCCCAGGTCCACCCGAAACCCTATGTCATGGCGGTTTCGGCCGGCAGCGAAGTTTCCGGCAAGACGGTGGTGTTCACCGGCACGCTGGAAAAGATGACGCGCTCCGAGGCCAAGGCGATGGCGGAGCGCCTGGGCGCCAAGGTCGCGGGCTCGGTGTCGGCGAAGACCGATCTGGTGGTGGCGGGTCCCGGCGCCGGCTCGAAGCTGAAAGTTGCGTCCGACCTCGGCATTGAAGTGATCGACGAGGACACCTGGCTGCAGCGGATCGGCAGGGGCGGCTGATGGCCGGCGCATTCAAGGGTTTTGGGCCCAAGGCCATCCCGTTCCTGAAGGCGCTCGACTTCCACCAGAACCGGGAGTGGTTCCAGGAGAACCGCGACCTCTATGAGAGCGAGTTGCACGAGCCGTTCTGCGATCTGGTCGAAACGCTCAGCGAACGCTTCGAAGCCGCAAAACTCGGTCTGCGCGGCGATCGCAAGAAATCGCTGTTCCGCATCAATCGCGACGTGCGTTTCTCGAAGGACAAGCGGCCCTACAACCGACACCTGTCGGCCATCCTGTCGCCAGATGGCACCAAGATGGAGCAGGGCGTCTTCTACGTCCATATCGGGCTCGATCGTTGCTTCGCCGGCGTCGCCTGGTACCAGCCGGGGCCGGAACTGCTGCAGGCGATGCGCAAGGCGATCGTGGCAAAGCCGGCCGCATTCCGCACCATGGTGGCGGCACTGAAGAAGGCGGGGCTGGAGCTCGATGTGGAGGACAGCCTGAAGCGCGCGCCTCGCGGCTTCGAGGATGTCAATGATGACGATCTCGCCCAGGCGGTGCGCAACCGGCATTTCGTCGTCCGCCACGACATAGATCCCGCAACGATCCACTCGCCGGCGCTGGTCGACGATCTGGTCGACTTCACCTTGCGCGCCAAGCCGCTGCTCGACTGGGGCAGGGCGATCCGAGGCACTGCTGGGTAGCTTGCAATTGTCCCGCCGATCAGTTCCGCTGATCGTCGGCTCAAGCGAATTGGTGTGACAAGGCGGGCGACGCTCCCTAAATCAGGCCGCTCACGGGAGCATTGGATGTCTGCGGGAGCGATCTCCGAAAGCCGCGCGAGGAGCGATTTCTGGGACGGCGTGCGGCTGTCGATGCCGGTGGTCGTTGCCTCGGCGCCATTCGCGCTATTGTTCGGCGCAATTGCCGTCGACAACGGCCTTTCGGTACTCGAAGCTTTCCTGATGAGCGCCATGATCTTTGGCGGCGCCAGCCAGATGGTCGGCATCGAACTGTTCGGCCAGCACGTCGCGCCGTGGCTTGTCGTGCTCTCGATCTTCGCGGTGAATTTCCGCCATGTGCTCTATTCCGCCGGCATCGGCAGGCGCATCGCGCATTGGCCGGTGCTGCAGCAGGCGGTCGGCTATTTCGTCCTCACCGATCCGCAATATGCCATTGCAGAGGCGAGGGCGGAGGCCGGCAAGCCGGTCGGCTTCGTCTGGTATATGGGGCTCGGCCTGCCGGTCTATGTGTTCTGGGTGGCTGAAAGCGGGCTCGGCGCGGTGTTCGGCAAGCTGATCCCGGACACACATGCGCTGGGTATCGATTTCCTGCTGCCGATCTACTTCCTCGGCCTTGTGCTCGGCTTCCGCAAGCGGCCGCTGTGGCTGCCCGTGGTGGCCGCCAGCGCGGTTGCCTCGATCATCGCCTACAAGACGGTCGGCTCGCCGTGGCATGTTTCCATCGGCGCGGTTGCCGGCGTGCTTCTGGCGGTGGTCCTGCCACCGCATCACAGCGGGGTTGGCAAGCGGCCATGAGCACGACCTTCTGGATCATCCTTGCCGGCGCGATCGCCACCTATCTGACCCGCGTGGGCGGCCATCTCGTCATCTCGCGCTTCGAGAACATCCATCCGCGCGTCGAGGCCGGGCTGAACGCCGTGCCGGCCGCGGTGCTGACGACCCTGGTGGCGCCGGCGGCGCTCGGCGCCGGTCCGGCCGAGTGGGCGGCGCTGATCGTCACCGCGTTGGCTTCGTTGCGCGGCGGCCTGATGGCGATGTTCCTGGCCGGTACGGCCGTGCTGATTCTTGCCAGGCAGTTCGTCGGATAGAGCAATTCCAGGAAAAGTGTGAAACGGTTTTCCGTCCGGAATTGCGTCGAGGCAAAGAGATAGATCGGTTCCTCGTTTCCGTGAAACGATGAACCGATCTGGAAGATCAGATCTTCGCGTCGTGCGGCAGCGGCGCGGTCGCCTTTTCCAGCCAGGCCAGCGTTTCGCCGTCGACCATCGGGCCGATCTCGGCAAGAACCCAGGTATGGTATTGGTCGAGCCAGTGCAGTTCGTCGCGCGTCAGCAGTTCGGTGCGGATGAGCCGCTTGTCGATCGGCGCCAGCGTCAGCGTCTCGAAACCATGCATGGCGATGTCGCCGCCATCGACCTGCTCGGCCGGCGTGACCAGGATAAGGTTCTCGAGGCGGATGCCATAGGCTCCTTCCTTGTAGTAGCCCGGCTCGTTGGAGAGCATCATGCCGGCAAGCAGCTTCTCGGTGCCGGTGCGGGCGATGCGCTGCGGGCCTTCATGCACAGCGAGATAGGAGCCGACGCCGTGGCCGGTGCCATGGGCGAAGTCACAGCCATGTTTCCACAACGCCATGCGGGCGACCGCGTCGATTTCCGAGCCGCGCGTGCCGGCGGGAAAACGCAGCATCGAGATGCCGATCATGCCCTTCAGCACCAGCGTGAAGCGCTCGCGCATCTCCTCGGTCGGCTGGCCGACCGGCACGGTGCGGGTGATGTCGGTGGTGCCGTCCTGATACTGGGCGCCGGAATCGAGCAGGAACAGCTCGCCGCTTTGCAGCTTGCGGCTGGTGGCGCGTGAGACGCGATAATGCATGATGGCGCCGTTCGGGCCGGCGCCGGAAATGGTGTCGAAGGAAACGTCGCGCAGCGGCATCTGCGTTTCCTCGCCGGTCTGCCGGCGCACCGCCTCCAGCTTGGTGACGACGTCGATCTCGTCCAGCGAGCCCGGCTGTTGCCGGTCGAGCCAGCAGAGCAGCTTGGCCACCGCGGCGCCGTCGCGACGATGCGCGGCGCGGCTGCCGGCGATCTCGGCCTGGTTCTTGGTGGCGCGCGGGATGCGGGCCGGATCGGGCGCCGATACCACCGCGCCGCCATTGTCCTCGACCAGCGCCCTCAACTTCTCGGCCGCCAGCACGGGATCCAGCGCGATTTTTGCGCCGCCCCCGGCGAGCCCGGCGATGGCGGCCTCGAATTCGTTCGGCTCATGCAGGTCGGCAAGCTGGGTAAGGTAGGCGGCGACCTGTTGCGGGAATTTGCGCCGGTCCATGAAGAGCTGATGCTTGCCGTCGGCGGCGAGGATGGCGAAGCCGAGCGCCAGCGGCGTGTGCGGCACGTCGCCGCCACGGATGTTGAAGGCCCAGGCGATGGATGAGGGATCGGTGAGCACGGCGTGGGTCGCGCCGTCCTTTTCGATCGCGCCGGCCAGCCGCGCCAGCTTGTCCTTGGCGAGCTCACCGGCGAAGGCGATCGGGTGCAACTCCACCGGTGCCCGCGGCGGCTCGGGCTGGTCCTTCCAGATGATGTCGATGGGGTTCTTGTCGAGCGGCACCAGCGTCGCGCCGGACTGCTCGGCCGAGGCCTTCAGCGCCTTGATCTCACTGATCGTGTGCAGCCAGGGGTCGAAGCCCAGCCTGGCGCCCTTGCCGAGATTGTCCTTGATCCAGGAGGGGGGCGGGTTGTCGATGAGGCTTTCGATCGTGAAGATCGACAGGTCGGCTTCGTTGCGCACCTGGAGCGTATAACGGCCGTCGACGAAGATGAGCGCACGGTCGCGCAGGATGATGGCGACGCCGGCCGAGCCGCTGAAACCGGTCAGCCATTTCAGCCGCGCCGAGCGGTCGGCGACATATTCGCCCTGGTGCTCGTCCGCGCGGGGAACCATGAAACCATCGAGACCATTTTCAGCCAGCCATTGGCGCAGCATCGCCACGCGCGGCTTACCGACGGCCGGGTCTCCGGCTGAATCAAAGGTCTGGAACATGGTGGACTCCTTACGCTTGCCGCACGCTTTAGACCGTAGCCCACGGCCCTGAAAATCGGAATCGATTTCCAGCTTGTGCAGCCCGGCAAAGTGCAATGGGCTCGGCCCGTTTACAATCTGCTGGCAGTTGGTCCAGCGGCAGGTTCCAGCCTGGAGCGGTTCAGCGTTTCATGGAATCGCCGAATCGCTCTAACTCTTTGTTTTTACGCAATTCCGGACGGAAAACCGTTACACACTTTTCCTGGAATTGCTCTAACGCTTGAGGTGAATGGTCACCCAGCCCTCGCGATGCAAGGTGCGGACGTGGCGGAAGCTCTGGCCGACATAGGCCGAGATCACCGCGTCGCGCTGCCGGTCGAGGATGCCTGAAAGCACCAGCGAGCCGCCAAGCTTGATGTGCTTGCCCATCTCGGGCGCCAGTCGCATCAGCGGCCGCGCCAGGATGTTGGCGACGATAAGATCGAAAGGCGCGCGCTTGCCGAAGATCGGATGGTGGAAGCCGGGCGCAGTCACGGTTTCGACGAGCGCCTTGACGTGGTTGAGGCGCGCGTTGGCTGCCGCGACACGAACCGCAACAGGGTCGATGTCGGTCGCCAGCACCGGGATATGCGCGAGCTTTGCCACCGCGATCGCCAGCACGGCGCTGCCGGTGCCGAGGTCGAGCACGTTGCGAGGGTGCTCGCGCAGCACCACCTGTTCCAGCATTTCGAGGCAGCCGGCGGTGGTGCCGTGGTGGCCGGTGCCGAAGGCGAGGCCCGCCTCGATCTCGATGGCCAGATCGCCGCTGCGGCGCTTGTCGCGGTCATGCGCGCCGTGGACGAAAAAGCGCCCAGCGCGCACCGGCTTCAGGCCTTCCAACGAGCGGGATACCCAGTCGACGTCCGGGAGCACTTCACGGTCGACCGGCTTCGGCAGGCCGAGACCGGCAAGGATATGCTTGACCCGTGCCTCGACACCGTCGACGTCGCCGTCGGCGTAAAGCGAGACTTCGTGGATATCCTCGTCTTCATCGACTTCGAGCACCGCCAGCGGCAGACCATCATCCTCGAAGGCGGCATCGAGCGCCGCGAAGATGCGCTCCGCCTCGATCTTGCCGGTGATGAAATGGAGCCTGGTCTGTCCCATCAACGCGTCTCTTGTTCAAGCATGATCATTYCCGAGAAYCGGKTCCCACTTCTCGGGATCATGCCTGGCCGCCYGCCGCCAGCCGCTTCAGCTTGGCGATGGCGGTGTCGGSGYTCTCGCCATAGGCGATGGTGCCGGCGAACTCGCCTTTGGCGTTGAGCAGCAGCACGGAGGCCGTGTGGTCCATCGTGTARTCGCCGTCGCCGGTGTCGACCTTYTTCCAGTAGATGCCRAAGGCCTTGGCCATGGCGTGCACCTTGTCCGGATCGCCGGTGATGCCGGTGATGCGGTCGGAGAAATTGCTGACATAGGAATTCATGATCTGGGGCGTGTCGCGCTCCGGGTCCACGGTGACGAAGTAGGCGTTGAGGTTCTTGCCGCTGTCGCCCATCGTCTTCAGCCAGCCGGCCAGTTCGAAGAGAGTGGTCGGGCAAACCTCGGGGCAGTGGGTGAAACCGAAGAAGACGACGCTCGGACGGCCACGCAGCGCTGCCTCGGTTATCGGCGCGCCTTTCTGGTCGATCAATGTGAASGAGCCGCCATAGGGCTCGCCGCCATAGTGGCCGCGATACCAGTCGAAAGTAAGCCAGCCGATGCCAGCGGCCATCAGGACGAGAATGCCGACCAGGATTGAGCGCATCATCAGAAAATATCCGTTGTGATCATCTTGGGGGGCCGGATCGGGGCGCGACCCAAGTTTCGGCGATAGTCTTAACGGTTTGGCATCGGGCGCGCAAAGATGTCGCGTTGCCGCAATCCGCGTCGGCATCTTGACGTGCTTGCAAAGAGGGCAGCCTTATCCCACCTGACATCCGCAAATCGCGAACCCAGGAGGCTTCCTTGCGAAAACTGATCGGCGGCGTCTTCGCCGCATGCCTTGTCTTCAGCAGCGGCGCGGCCATGGCGGACGAGGTCGGCAAGGTCGGTGTCGACTGGGTCGGCAACGACATCATGATCGACGCCATCAAGGATCCGAAGGTAGAGGGCATCACCTGCCATGTCGCCTATTTCGATCGCAGCGTCATCGATCGGCTGCACAAGGGCAATTGGTTCGAGGATCCATCCGATTCCTCGGTCTCCTGCCGCCAGACCGGCCCCATCACCATCGGCGACATCGACATGAGCGAGGGCGGCGAGGAGGTGTTCAAGCAGGGCATCAGCCTGATCTGGAAGAAGCAGGTGGTAAACCGCATCTACGACAAGAAGAACGAGACACTGATCTACCTGTCGCATTCGCGCCAGGTGCAGAACGGCTCGGCGAAGATGTCGGTCACGACCGTGCCGCTCTACGGCCAGAACGTCGTGTGGACGAAGGGCAAGCCGCAATAGGCACGTGGAGCCGACGGGCGGACGATCGGTGCCGACTTGCGGGACCGATCGCCCGGGCGTAAAGGCGCGCCATGGACCGCCCTGAAAACCTCGCCCTGAAGGACCCCGAGCCGCGCATCCATCCGACCGCGGAGCTCAAGGCATGCAAGCTCGGCCGCTATGCCTCGATCGGCCAGCGGGTGGTGCTGCGCGAGGTGACGGTCGGCGACTTTTCCTATTTCGAGCGCCATTCGGAAGCCATCTACACGACCATCGGCAAGTTCTGCTCGATCGCCGCCAACAGCCGCATCAACGCGCTCGAGCATCCGATCGAGCGGCTGACGCAGCACAAGGTCAGCTACCGGCCGAACGAGTATTTCCGCTGGCTGGGCGTCGATGCGGCGTTCCGCGAGCGCCGCCAGGCAAAATCGGTCAGCATCGGTCACGATGTCTGGGTCGGCCATGGCGCCGTCATCATGCCGGGCGTCACGATCGGCAACGGCGCGGTGATCGGCGCCAACGCGGTAGTGACGGGCGACGTTGCGCCTTACACGATCGTCGCGGGCATTCCGGCAAAGCCTCTGCGCCAGCGGTTCCCCGCCGACGTTGCGGCGCGGGTCGAAAAGCTGGCCTGGTGGGATTGGGCACCGCGGGAACTGGCCAGGGCAATCCCTGACATGCAGTCATTGCCGATCGAGGTATTCCTCGACCGATGGGAAAACAGCACTCCCTGAAGCGGCTCATCAAAGAGATAGAGCATGATGTCGCCCGAAAACCGCTTCACACTTTTCGGCATCATGCTCTAGGCCGGTCGAGGGGCGCGCCGCGCGGCTGGTTGACCGCGGCGGCTCGTGCCGCGCATGCTGGCCAAAAGGAGGTTCGGCGATTGACCGACTGGATAGGGATCCTGAAGGAGCAGACCGTCGCCGGCGACCAGATGGGCCGCGAGGTGCCGAAGATGCTCGCCAATCCCGACATCAGCGAGGCGCAGGTGAAGACGCTCTTTTCGGCGCTCGAGAGACAGGCGGATTTCGCCGAGACGCTGCGCCTGGCGCTGGAGAAATTCGGCCATGACTTTCCTGTCATCAGGGCGGCCGAACGGTTGGAAGAGCGCTATGCCGACCTTGCCGCTTCGGCGGCCGAGAAGCTGAAGGCGATGCGGAAATAGGCCGCTAGACCGCTTCACACTTTTCCTGGAATTGCTCTAGCTATTTTTCGATCAGCTTCTCGAAGCGTTTGTCGGGCGCGAACCAGATGGTCGCCACCAGCACGTAGATCACCACGCTGATCCACTGGTTTACGAAGCTCAGCAGGACGGCGACGATATAGAGCGCCAATGAAATCTTGCCTTTCCTGTCTTGTCCCACCGCCTTGGCGAAGGCGGTGTCTTCACCGTGCAGGTGGCGCAGCTTCATGACCAGAATGGTGTAGGCGACGGCGCAGAGCGCCAGGTCGATGCCATAGACGGCCACCGGCGCCGGAGCGAACTCGTTTTCGCCCATGAAGGCGGTGGTCACCGGCATCAGCGACAGCCAGAACAGAAGGTTGAGATTCGCCCACAACACGCGGCCGTCGACGCGCTGCACGGTGTGGAACATGTTGTGCAGATTGTTCCAGTAGATGCCGACATTGATGAAGGAGAGCACATAGCAGAAGAATATCGGCCACTGCGGCAGAAGCGCCGAAAAATCCTCGCCATGCGGTACTTTCAGGTCCAGCACCATGATGGTGATGATGATGGCGACGACGCCATCGGTGAATGCCTCGACCCGTCCCTTGCCCATGGTTCCTCCCCGTACGACGAGGCGAAGTTAAAGAAGGATTCCCACGGGCGCCATACCGACTCGTAGGGGTTTCGATTTCTCAGCCGCTCGGTGTCTCGGGCGCAAGGTTCGCGCGCTGGCGCGGCACGCCGAGGCCGGTGTCGGGCGGTTCGCCGGCGGCCGGCCTGTCCTCGATCATATGCGTGGTCCGCCAACGGCCGAAGCGATAGTAGGCGGCGGCCAGCACCAGCGAAGCGATCGAGCCTGCCGGGAAGCTCCACCACAGCGCTTCCTGGCCGATGACGCTTCGCATGGAATAGGCAAAGCCGGTGCGTATGATGAGCACCGAGATGATCAGGATGATCAGCGGCGGCATGACSGCGCCGGTGGCGCGGACMGTGGCGAACAGCACGATGGTGATGCCGAACAGGATGAAGGACCAGGACGCCACCTTGTTGATGTGGGCGGCGATGTCGATCGCCGYGCCGTCGCCGCTCAGGAAAAGGCCGAGCACCGGGCGATCGAAGAAGGACAGCAGCRCCACCAGCACGCCGGTCAGCACCAGGTTGAAGCCGACGCCCGAAGCCGCGACCTTGCCGATGCGGTCCCAGCGGCCGGCGCCGACATTCTGCGCMGCCATCGAGGAAACGGCGGCGCCGATCGCGAGCGCCGGCATCTGGATATAGGTCCAGAGCTGCGCCGCGATGCCGTAGGCGGCGGCGACCTGCGAGCCGTAGGAATTGACGATGCCCATTACCGTGAGTGCCGCCGCCGAGATGACGATCATCTGCAGCCCCATGGGAATGCCCTTGAAGACGACGATGCGCAGCAGGGCCGGATCGGGCCTGAGCAGGGCGAGGTCGCGACCCGCCAGCCGCAACGGGTGCCTGCCGGCATAGAGCACGATCAGGATCGCGATCACGCTCACCGTCTGGCCGATCAGCGTCGACATCGCCGATCCGGCGATGCCCAGCTCGGGGAAGGGGCCTATGCCGCGGATCAAGAGCGGGTTCAGGACGACGTCGAGGACGACGGCCACTGCCATGAAGACGAATGGCGTGCGCGAATCGCCGGCGCCGCGCAGCACCGTCATGACGAAGGAGAGCAGGTTCATCATCGGCACAGCGACGAAGATGATGCGCAGATAGGAGCGCGCCAGCGGCAAGGCATCCGCAGGGGTGCCGAGCCCGGTGAGGATGGCGTCGACCCAGATCCAGCCGCAGACGGCGAACACCACCGAGACCAGGAAGAAGAAGGTGGCGCTGGTACCGACGATACGCCGCGCCTTCGGCAGGTCATGAGAGCCGACGGATTGCGCGACCAGGATGGTGGCCGCCATGCCGATGCCGAAGACCGTACCGAGGATGAGGAACAGCACCAAATTGGCGTTGGAGGTCGCCGTCAGCGCCGCTTCGCCGAGGAAGCGGCCGACCCAGACCGCGTTGATCGAGCCGTTCAGCGACTGCAGCACGTTGGAGCCCAGCACGGGCAGGGCAAAGAGCAGCAGCGTGCGCGGGATAGGCCCGCTGGTCAGGTCGCCGACGCGTTGGCGGGTGGGCTTCTTGTCATCCATGCTGGCATCGAAAATGAATCAGGCCTGAGATGCTACCGCAGGCCCGACACCGATGCACCCCTTTCCGGGCTGGGGCGGCTGTCCAACGACACCCGCCCGCCGCCGCTTACTTCGCGGACAGGCCTGGCAGCGTGACTTGATAGACCAGGAAGGTGAGCGGCACACGGTCGGAAACCGTCTCACACCCCGGTGACGAACCCGTCCAGCACGCGTTTCTGGCCGGCCTTGTCGAAATCGATGGTCAGCTTGTTGCCGTCGATCGCCGCGATGTTGCCGTTGCCGAATTTCTGGTGGAAGACGCGGTCGCCGACGCTGAAAGCCGACGGCGCGTCGGCGACCGATTTGGCGACCAACTCACCCTCGATCATGCGGCCCTTCACGCTGGTGCGACCGGCGCCGTAACCGCTGTCGGTTTCGCCATAGCCGATACGCTCGACCTGGTGTCCGGAACGGGTGCCCCAGTTGCGGTCGGTCGCCTCGGTGCGGTTGGCCTGGGCGCGCTGCCAGCCGGGCGTCGCATAGGTGTTGGAAAAGCTGCCCGACTTTTCCGAGCCGATATTGTCGAAGCGCGAGGCGCCATAGGGATTTTGCCGGCCGCCGCCGCGGCCCGAGGCGAAGGCGCCGCCGCCATAGGGATTGCCGTAGCCGCCATAGCTGTTGCCGGCCTCGGCGACCTCGACATGGGTTTCCGGCAGTTCGTCGAGGAAACGCGACGGGATCGTCGATTGCCACAGGCCGTGGATGAGGCGATTGGAGACGAACCAGATGTGCAGGTTCTTCTTGGCGCGCGTCAGGCCGACATAGGCAAGGCGACGCTCTTCCTCGAGGCCCGACCGGCCGCCTTCGTCCAGCGCGCGCTGATGGGGAAAGAGGCCTTCCTCCCAGCCGGGCAGGAAGACGGTCTCGAATTCGAGGCCCTTGGCCGAATGCAGTGTCATGATGGAGACGGCATCGAGCGACTCGCTCTGCTCGGCCTCCATGACCAGCGCCACATGCTCCAGGAAGGAGCGCAGCGATTCGTACTCCTCCATCGAGCGGATCAGCTCTTTCAGGTTTTCCAGCCGCCCGGGCGCTTCGGCCGAACGGTCGTTCTTCCACATGTCGGTGTAGCCGCTCTCCTCCAGAATGGTCTCGGCGAGTTCCGTGTGCGGCGTGGCCTCCAGCGCTTTCTGCCAACGCTCGAAATTGGCAGCGACCTCGCGCAGCGCCGCGCGCGGCTTCGGCTTCAGCTCGTCGCTTTCGGCGAGATTGCCGGCCGCCTCCAGCATCGGGATGCGGAGCGCGCGGGCTGTGTCGTGGATCTGGCGGATGGTGGCTTCGCCCAGCCCTCGCTTCGGAACGTTGACGATGCGCTCGAAGGCGAGGTCGTCGCCGCTGTTGGCCACGACGCGGAAGAAGGCCAGCGCATCGCGGATTTCCAGCCGCTCGTAGAAACGCGGGCCGCCGATGACGCGGTAGTTGAGACCGAGCGTGATGAAGCGATCTTCGAAGGCCCGCATCTGGAACGATGCGCGCACCAGGATCGCCATGTCGTTGAGATTGTGCTTCTGCCGCTGGTACGCCTCGATGGCCTCGCCGACGGCGCGCGCCTCTTCTTCCGAATCCCAGGCGGCATGGACATGCACCTTGTCGTCCTCGGGATCGTCGCGGTCGGTGAACAGCGTCTTGCCGAAGCGGCCTTCATTRWRRGCGATRAGATGCGAGGCGGCGCCCAGRATATGCGCGGTSGARCGGTAGTTGCGCTCCAGCCGGATGATGGTGGCGCCSGGRAAATCCTTGTCGAAGCGYAGGATGTTGTCGACCTCGGCGCCGCGCCAGCCGTAGATCGACTGGTCGTCGTCGCCGACGCAGCAAATATTTACGGTGGCCACGCGCGTGTTTCCCTCCCCCTTGAGGGGAGGGTGGCCGGGCGCAGCCCGGTCGGGAGGGGTCCTGCCGGCAGTGCTCGACGCTCTTGAGGTGCCTTCTGCGGCGACCCCCTCCGCCCGCTTCGCGGGCACCTCCCCCTCAAGGGGGGAGGGACGCGGCCGTTGCGCCAGGAGCCGCAGCCACATGTATTGCGCGGTGTTGGTGTCCTGGTACTCGTCGACCAGGATGTATTTGAACTTGCGGTGATATTCCTTCAGCACGTCCGGATAGGCGCGGAAGATGCGGATCGGGTGGTAGAGCAGATCGCCGAAATCGCAGGCGTTCAGCGTCTGCAGCCGATCCTGRTAGGCCTTGTAGAGCTGSCGGCCCTTGCCGTTGGCGAAGCTGCGCGCATCGCCTTCCGCRATCTCRTCGGGSCCRAGMCCCTTGTTCTTCCAGYTGTCGACCATCTGCGCGAAGGTCTTGGCCGGCCAGCGCTTGTCGTCGAGGCCCTCGGCCTGGATCAGCTGCTTGATCAGGCGGACCACGTCGTCGGTGTCGAGGATGGTGAAATCGGAGCGCAGATCAACCAGCTCGGCATGGCGGCGCAGCAGCTTGGCCGAGATCGAGTGGAAGGTGCCGAGCCAGGGCAGCCAGGGCATGCCCTCGACATTGCCTTCGCCGATCAGGATGCCGATGCGCTGCTTCATCTCGCGCGCCGCCTTGTTGGTGAAGGTGACGGCGAGGATCTGCGACGGGAAAGCCCTGCCGGTGGCAAGGATGTGGGCGATGCGCGTGGTCAAAACCCGYGTCTTGCCGGTGCCCGCGCCGGCCAGCACCAGAACCGGCCCTTCCGTGGTTTCGACCGCGAGCCGCTGCTCGGGGTTCAGCCCCTTGAGATAATCGGGCGCGCTGTTTTGGCCGTTGCGCGCCGCCATGGCGCGCGCGGCAATGCCGGATGGGGCCGCGGGCCGCGCATTCGGTTCGTCAAAGAAAGGCATGTCTTCGGAAAAGCCCGACATCGCTCCCGAATGTAGTGATTCGGGAGCGAAAGGCCAGAAGTGTCTACGTTTTGTTCCATTTTTGCACCGGCTTGGCGGGCGCGGCCGACAAGCGAAAGCTGCGGTCAGGGCAGGGACAATGTGGACATTCCTGGCTTCCGGGCCAGCGATTAGAGCATGATGCCGAAAAGTGTGAAGCGGTTTTCGGGCGACATCATGCTCTATCTCTTTGATTTGATTTAGAGCTGGATTCAGATTTCAGGTCGAACAGATCTGAAATCATCCGGCTCTAGAGGCCGAGGTGGCTCTTCAGGCCTGGCACTTGCCCGAGCACCTGGTTGGTGAGATCGGGGCCGGCGGCCGTTTGGGCCTGCTTGATCAGAGCCTCGCCGGCCTGCTGGATCTGCGCCATGTCGAGGCCGGATGACTTGAGCGCGGCGACGCCGTTGACGAGAGCGCCGGCCTTTTCACCGAGCACGCTGCCGAGCGCGCCCTGCAGCGACGACAGCAAGCCGCCGCCCGAGCCGGCCGCGGCGCCGGAAGCCATCACGTCATATTGCTGGGCCAGCGCATCGGCGCCGGGGATCTGGGCGAAGAACGACGAAACGCTGGTGCCTTCCGCTTCGTGCTGAAGCACGGAGAAGATGGTGCCGACGACCTTTTCCGTGGTGGCCTGGTCGAGCCCTGCTTGTTGCGAGACGGTGTTCACGATGTCCTGGACGTTCATGGCATTTTCCTCTGCGTCAATTGGATATGGCTGGGCCATGCTGGCAGCTTCGCCTGCTAATGTGACAGCTTCAACAAGGCTTTCGGAAATGACCAAATCGTGATGACGCGCCGTGGGCCCGCTCGGTCCCGAGGGCTGGGTTCCCGGCACACCAAATCGTCACCTGTCCGTGACTGGACCGCGCGGGCCTCGACCCTATCTTGCGCCTCGACCCTGCCCGGACAATGTCGAGGAAAACCATGACCGAAACCAAGCCCGTCATCACCCAGGCGATGATCGACGCTTATGACGAATACACGCATCTGACGCTCGATCGCCGTCGTTTCATGGAGCAACTGACCAGGCTTGCTGGATCGGGCGCCGCGGCGGCGGCGATCGCGCCGATGCTGGCGGCGAGCTCGGCGCAGGCCGCGATCGTCGCCGAGGATGATCCGCGGGTGAAGGGCCAGGACATCACCTATCCCGGCAGCGGCGGCGAGATGAAGGGCTATCTAGTCAAGCCGGCGGACCAACCGGGCAAGCTCGGCACCGTCATCGTCGTTCACGAGAACAGAGGCCTCAACCCGCATATCCGCGATGTCGCGCGTCGCGTCGCGCTGGAGGGTTTCGTTGCGCTGGCGCCCGACTTCATGTCGCCGGCCGGCGGTACGCCGGACGATGACAACAAGGCGCGCGAATTGTTCGCGACCCTCGATCCCGCGCAGGTCGCCGCCAATGCTGTCGCGACCGTCGCCTATCTCAAGGGTTACAAGGACGGCAACGGCAAGGTCGGCGCGGTCGGCTTCTGCTGGGGCGGCGGCACGGTGAACATGCTGGCCGTCAATTCGCCGGACCTCAGCGCCGCGGTCGCCTATTACGGCATGCAACCGAAGGCCGAGGACGTGCCGAGGATCAAGGCCGCGCTGCTCCTGCACTATGCCGGCCTCGACAGCAGGACCAATGCCGGCATCGATGCCTTCAGGAAGGCGCTCGATGCCGCGCATGTCGAGTACACTGCCTATGTCTATGACGGCGCCAACCACGCCTTCAACAACGACACTTCGGCCGCGCGCTACGACAAGAAGGCCGCTGACCTCGCCTGGGAACGGACGATCGCTTTTCTCAAGCAGAAGCTTTCGTAGCTGAATCGGCTAGTTACTGGTCGCCGGTTTGTGGAACGCGACGCCGGCGACCACCAGCACGATGCCCAGGCAATCGGTGAGGTTCGGCACCTGGCGCAGCACGACGACGCCGATCAGCGTCGCGGTCAGCGGCAGCAGCGACAGCATCAGCGCGAAGCTCGCGCGCGGCAGCCGCGCCATGGCAAGCTGGTCGCAGATGTAAGGGATGACCGAGGAGCAGACGCCGACACCGATGGCGGCGACCAGCAGCTCCGGCGCCGAGAAGGCGGGCAATGCCTCGCCGAAGCCGATGGGCAGCACGACGAGAAACGCGACCGCCATGGCSGTGCCGAGGCCGGCGATGCCGATGCCGGTTCGGGCGACGCGATGRCCGATGACGATGTAGCCCACGAACAGGGCGCCGTTGAGAAAAGCCCAGAACAGGCCAGCCGGATCGCTCGACCATTTGACATCGATGAGCAGCAGGGTGCCGGTGACGGCAACGGCCAGCGCGACGAAATTGCGACGGCTCCTGAGGCCAACCAGCGCGACACCGATGGTGCCGACGAATTCGATCGCGGCGACCAGCGAGATCGGCAGGCGGTCGAGCGCCAGGTAGAAAGAGCAGTTCATCACCGCGAGACAGGCGCCGAAAGCAAGTAGCAACAGGCGCGTAGGGCGGTCGGCGCGGGCCAGGACCCGCCAGGGTCGGGTGAGCGGGGCGAAGATCAGCGCCGCGGTGGCGATGCGCAGCCAGGCCATGCCCAGCACGCCGACCTGCGAGAAAAGCAGCACCGCAAAAGCCGGCCCGAGGTAATGGAACACCGCGCTGACGCAAAACCAGACATGCGGTGGCACCGCGTTGGCCGCCTCGGCGAAGGCGGAGGGGGCTGGGTCGGCCTTGCCGGCGACTTGATAGGCAGGCGGAACTTGCGCTTGAGGTTTCATGCGCTCATTATCGCAGGCGGATTTTCCGCCTTATATGGATGATCGTTGGCTCAATTGGCCTTCTTCTCTTACGAAGAAAGGTATTTCTCTTGAAACGCCTTCGAGATGAAAATGCCGAACTCGACGCGGCGGACCTGAAGATCCTGCGGCTCCTGGAAAAGGATGCGCGCACCAGCACGGCCGAAATGGCGCGCGCCGTCGGGCTGTCGGCGCCGAGCGTGGCCGAGCGCATCCGCAAGCTGCAGGAGAACGGTGTGATCGAAGCCTACACGGTCCGGATCAATCCGGCGGCGCTCGGCATGAAGCTGTCGGCATGGCTGAGGATCAGGCCGGTGCCGGGGCAGCTTTCGATCGTCGCCGAGATCATCCGCGAACTGCCGGAAATCGCGCAATGCGATAGGGTGACCGGCGAGGATTGCTTCATCGCATTGGCGCATGTCGGCTCGGTGGCCGAACTCGAGCGGGTGATCGACCGGATCATCCCTTACGCGATGACAAACACCGCCATCATCCAGTCATCGCCGGTCGAGCCGCGCTCGCCGCTTGGCATTCTGAAAGGGCGTTAGGGCAATTCCGGGAAAAGGGTCCAATGGTTTCCCCGGAATTGCGAAAAACAAGGCTCACATGTGGCCGCGCTTCATGCGGGCCTGTTTCAGGATCGCGCGCCAGCGGATCATGTCGAAGGGGATGGGCTCGTTGTTGTTGGCGATGTGGAAGATCTCGTTGTTGACGTTCTTCAGCGATCGCCAGAAATCATAGTCGGTGATGCGCGGATCGGCTGCCAACCGCTCCACCTCGACCTTGATGTCGGTTTTCATGCACTGTCCTCGCACCGCATTCCGCCTGCCGCCCACGCGTAAAACCCGGTGCGGCGGTTTTCGAACGCGCCTCTGAGTCGTTCAACGACTCGATCGGCTTGTTCACGTTAAAACCTTGGTAAGGTTAACGCGGGCGTCCGGGTGCTTCAAGCGCTCCTGCGTTTGATGCCGATCGAGCGGCCGGCGCGTTCCGGCATCGGCAGCGCGGCATGGGCGGCGCGCATTGCTTCCATCTTGGCCATCACATCGGCGGGGAAGGGGGCGACTTTCGGTCCCGCCATGTCGACATGCAGCGCAAGCTGCTCGGATGTGGCGGCGAGCCAGCCATCGACATGGCGGATTTCCTGATAGGCCCTCAGGCGCTTTTCGTCGTGGTCGATGAGCTGGAACGAGACGTTCACCCTGTGGTCGAGGTGCAGTTCCTGCACGTAGCAGACATGSACTTCGGCCGTGTAGATGGTGAGGCGGCGATCCCTGGCGTAGTTCGGCCCCATGCCSATCAATTCGAASGCYWYGTCCGAGCCGCGATCGAACAGCACGTTGTARTAGGCCATGTTGAGATGGCCGTTRTAGTCGATCCAYTCCTTCTCGATCGCCATTGGGCCGGAAATGATCGGTGCGGGGATCGTCATCTGGKTTTCCTCGATGGTCGCTGGACAGGGCGTTGCTGGTGAGGTTCTCGTTGTTCTGGCGCAATTCCGAACGGAAAACCGCTTMACACTTTTCCTGGAATTGCTTTAGGCATCATCCATAGCTGCATRGCAAGAGTGGCCGCTGGTCCATTCGCGGAGGAATTCATGGCTYTGAGCGACCTCAACMCGGTCGAGCGCAACGARGARGGCATCGCSGCGGTGCTCGGCATCCTCAAGCAACGRTTCGGYGAGCGCTTCCAGACCGGCGAGGCGATCCGCMRMCAGCATGCGCAYACCACCACCTACATCCCGACCCAGGCRCCGGACGGCGTCGTCTTCGCCGAGACGACGCCGGAAGTGCAGGAGATCGTGCGCGCCTGCGCGGCGCACCGCGTGCCGGTGATCGCCTTCGGCGTCGGCTCCTCGCTCGAAGGCCACACCAATGCGCCCGGCGGCGGCATTTCCATCGACACCTCCCGGATGAACCGCATCCTCGCGGTCAATCCGCAGGACCTCGACTGTACCGTCGAGCCGGGCGTGACGCGCGAGGACCTCAACCGGCATTTGCGCGACACCGGCCTGTTCTTTCCGATCGATCCCGGCGCCAATGCGTCGCTCGGCGGCATGGCGGCCACCAGGGCTTCGGGCACCAACGCCGTGCGCTACGGCACCATGCGCGAGAACGTGCTGTCGCTGACGGCCGTCATGGCCGACGGCGAGACGGTGACGACCGGCAAGCGGGCGAAGAAGAGCTCGGCCGGCTATGATCTGACGCGGCTTTTGGTCGGCTCCGAAGGCACGCTCGGCATCATCACGGCGCTGACGCTCAGGCTGCAAGGCATCCCGCAGGCGATTTCCGGCGGCGTCTGCCCGTTCTCCAGCCTGGAGGCCGCCTGCAACACGGTGATAGCGACCATCCAGATGGGCATACCGGTGGCGCGCATCGAACTGGTGAACGCGCTGCAGATGCGGGCGATGAAGAATTATTCGAAGCTCGACTATCCCGAAAGCCCGTGCCTGTTCGTCGAATTCCACGGTAGCGACGCCGGCGTCGCAGAACAGGCCGAGACCTTCGGCATGATCGCCGAGGAGCAGGGCGGGGGACCATTCCTTTGGACCAGCGTCGCGGAAGAGCGGACGAAGCTCTGGAAGGCCCGGCACGACGCCTATTGGTCGTCGTTGACGCTGCGGCCCGGCGCCAAGGGGCTGTCGACCGATGTCTGCGTGCCGATCTCGCGGCTTGCCGAATGCGTCACCGAAACCGAGGCCGACATTGCCGAAATGGGGCTGATCGCGCCGATCGTCGGCCATGCCGGCGACGGCAATTTCCACGTGCTGGTGCTGATGGATGTCGACAACCCGCAAGAGATCGCGCTCGCCGAAAAATTCGTTTCCAGGTTGAACCTGCGGGCGATCGCCATGGAAGGGACCTGCACCGGCGAACACGGCATCGGCCAGGGCAAGGTCGGCTTCCTGCGCCACGAGCTCGGCCATGGCGTCGATGTCATGCGCACGATCAAGCAGGCGCTCGACCCGCTGAACATCATGAACCCGGGCAAGATCCTGCCGGGGCCGGATGAAGGTGCCTCTTCGGGTTAGCTCCGCACTTCCGCGACAAGCTTCTGCAGCAACGGGCGGGTCGGCGCGAAGAAGGTGACGCCGGTATGCGGCGTCGAGAAGTCGAGCAGCCGATCGTAGGCGCCCGGCGGTTCGCCGACATACATGCGCTGCAGCATCTTCTCGATCACCCAGAGATAGCGGGTGTAGCCGATGAAATAGGTTCCGAACTCGTTCTGGCCGGGCCGGCCGAACGGCATGTTGTCGCGCAAGATGTCGTATTCGTTGCCGGCGTCGTCTTGGATGGTGTTCAGCGATTTGTGCGATTTGCGCGGTTTGTCGTCGTCATCGATCTCGATGTTGTCGATCTTGGTGCGACCGATGATCTCTTCCTGGACGTGCGTGGGTGTTTTCCCCCACGCGGCCATGTCGTGCAGGTATTTCTGGACGACGACATAGCTGCCGCCAGCGAAGCTCGCGTCCTCGTCGCCGACAAGCGCCGAGGCGGGGAGGTCGAGGCCGGTCGGGTTGGCGGTGCCGTCGACGAAGCCCAGAAGATCGCGCGCGTCGAAATAGCGAAAGCCCGAAACCTCGTCGACGACGGTTACGCCGTCGCCGAGGCCGTCGAGCAGGATACGCTCGAGCTCGAAGCACATGTCGGGGCGCTCGGCGCGGATGTGGAAGAGGAGATCGCCAGGCGTGGACGGCGCCGAATGGACCGATCCCTCGATCGGCGCAAACGGCTTCAGTTCACCCGGTCGCTGGTTCGGCGACAGCCGATTCCAGAGATCGGAACCGATCCCGGCGATGCACGACAGGCGGCCGGAGAGGTCGCGGAAGCCGACATTCTTGACGAGATCGTCAAGCGAGCCGAGCACCGAGGCCACCTTGGAAACGGCCGCCTTGTCGCCGCCCACGGTGACGACGAGGAAAATCGCCGCCGAGGAGAGCGGAGCATCGACGCTTTGCGCGTCGATCGGCACCCTGTCCCAGTTCTTGCCTGACATCCGCAATGCTCCGCGTTCCACGATCGGTTCAGAGGAAGCGGCCAAGGACATGACCGCTGAGGACAGAGTGTCTTTCAAAAAGGATATCGCGACCGCGAACCATCCTGCAACAACCGATGCCATCCGGGATTACACGCCGACGCCGCCTAATTGCCTCTTTATCGACACGCGGATGCGGGTAGAGTGCGGCTGACTTTCAACCCGGGGAGCAGATGCTCGCACGCCTGTTCGTGATCTTCGGTGGCCTGTTCGTGCTGGTGCTGTGCGCGGCGCTGGTGGTGCCGTATTTCATCGACTGGACGRGCTACCGCGCCGATTTCGAGCGWGAGGCGAGCGCCATACTCGGGCGCAAGGTGATGGTGAAGGGCGACGCGACCGCGCGTCTCTTGCCGTTCCCGTCGGTGACCTTCTCGAATGTCGAAGTCGCCGGCGGCCCGAGCGGCCAGCCGGCGATGACGGTCGAGACATTCTCGATGGACGCCGAACTCGCACCGTTCCTGCGCGGCGAGGTGCTGATCTTCGACATGCGGCTGGTRCATCCGAAGGCCACCATCGACGTCGCCGGCGACGGCACGGTCGACTGGGCGATCCGACCTTCGACGCCCTTCAATCCAGGCCAGATCGCGATCGAGGAACTGACCGTCACCGAAGGGCAGATCGAGCTGCGCCATGCSGCSGGCGGGCGCAGCCACCTGATCTCCGAGATCAACTCGACCATTTCCGCCAAGTCGCTCGCCGGCCCGTGGCGGATGGACGGCACGCTGCGCTTCGACGGCATGCGCACGGCAATCTCCGTCTCCACCGGCAAGGCGGAGGCGGACGGCCAGATGCGGCTGCGGCTAAAGGCCGATCCGGACACTTATCCCTTGGTTGTCGAGACCGACGGCAACGCCGGTATCGTCAAGGGCGCGGCCGTCTATTCGGGTCAGTTCAAGGTCACCAGCTCCGACAAAAATGGCGCTGACCGGAATTCCACCGAATTGCGCGGCACCGACGGCGAGCCGGTCAAGGTCAGCGTCGGCAAGCCCGATCCAGGCTTCCGGATCAACGGCAAGTTTGCGCTCGATCACCAGAAGCTCGGCGTCGACGAATTCCGCTTCGAGACCGGGCCGCTCGACAATCCCTACACCGCTGACGGCAAGGCCTCCTTCGATCTCGGCCTCAAGCCGCATTTTTCGATCGAAGCCAGCGGCGCGCAGGTTCAGTTCGATGAGGCGGTCGGCGGGGCTACCGGAGGCGGGCTGACGCTGGATCAGCGTATCGCCGCATTCGAGCAGACGCTGCTGCGTATGCCGAGACCGACGATACCGGGCACGCTCGAAGTCAAGCTGCCGGCGGTCGTTGCCGGCGACACGACGGTTCGCGACGTGCGGCTCTCGGCTGAGCCGGCCGAGGGCGGCTGGTCGGTCAAGTCGCTTGCCGCGACGCTGCCTGGTCGTACGACGCTCGAGGCCGACGGCATGCTGAGCGTCCAGGACCGGTTCGGCTTCACCGGGTCGCTGCTGCTTGCCGTCGGGCAGCCCTCCGGCTTCGCCGCCTGGCTGTCGAAGGATGTCGACGATGCGATCCGCCGGCTGCCGGCGGCAGGCTTCAAGGCCAAGGTCGATCTCAGCGAGAACCGCCAGTCCTTCAGCGATCTTGAACTCATTCTCGGCAAGGCGAAGTTCTCCGGCAGCATCGATTCCAGCCAGCCAGACGGCGCCAGGCCCTCGGTGCTGATGCGGCTCGAGGGCGGCAATCTCGATGTCGACGGTCTGGCCGCTTTCGCTTCGATCTTCGTCAGCGACAAGGGCGCCAACCGCTTCTCCGACCGCGATCTCGATTTCCAGATCAAGGCGGGTCCAGTCAGCGCCGGCGGGCTGACCGCCGACACGGTGGACACCGCGCTGAGGCTACGCCAGGGCCTGCTCGAGATCGACCGGCTGTCGATCGGCGGGCTGGCAGGCGCGTCGATCAGCGCCACCGGCCGGATCAAGGATTTTCCGGAGACCCCGACCGGCAAGCTCGACGCTTCGGTGGTGGCCGTGGATCTCAAGCCGCTGATCGACGTCGCGGCCCAACACTATCCGGGTAACGAGGTGCTGAAGGGGCTGGCGGCCAGGGTGGCCGCCTATCCGGAACTCTTCCAGGATGCCCGCATCGATCTGCTGACGAGTGCCGCGGACAATGGCGACGGCACCACCGGGCTCGCGCTCTCCGCGCAGGGGACGGCGGGCGGCTCGGCCTTTTCGGCATCGCTCTCCGGCAAGGGGAACGCCGGCCGGCTGCTCGATGCGCCGGTATCGCTCACCTTCAACGCCAGGAACAAGGATGCCGCGGCGCTGTTGGCGCTTTACGGCCTGCCGACCCTGCCGCTCGGCATGCTCGGCCAGGCGACCACCGATATCTCGGCGAAGGGCACGCTGGGCGGCGGGCTGGCGACAAATTTCAGCCTGACGGCCGACGACTTCAAGGCCGGCTTCGACGGAACGATCGCCAGGACGCCGCAAGGCGCCACGGCGAAGGGCAAGATCAGCCTCGACGCCGCCGATATCGAGCCATGGCTGATGACGACGGGCGTCGGCCTGCCGGGCATGGGAACCGGCACCCCGACATCGCTCACGGCCGACGCCGATTTCGGCAACGGCCTGCTGGTGCTGAGCAGCCTCAGTGGCGCCATCAACAAGGCGGCGGTCTCCGGCGACGTCAATGTCGATACCAAGGACGGGCTGCCGCATATTGCCGGGGCGCTTGCGCTCGACCAGTTGGACCTCGATCCGCTGGCGGTATCGCTGTTCGGCGACCAGTCCTTCCTTGCCGGCAAGGGCGGCGGCTGGCCGACAGCGCCGTTCAGCCAGAAGTCGACCCTGCCGTTCAACGCCGATCTCGATCTCAACACGGCTGCTCTAGCCGCCGGGCCGTTCGTCACGGCGCATGACGCCGCTTTCTCGCTGAAGCTCGACCGTCAGGGCATCCATGTCGCGGATCTCAAGGCCAGGCTGTTCGGCGGGCAACTGACCGGTCTGTTCGAGCTCAAGAACACGGATGGCACGGGCCTGTTCACGGGTCAGATGAAACTGGCCGGCGGGGATCTGCCGGCCCTTCTGCCGGGGGCAGGCATCAGCGGCAGCGGGGATGTTTCGGCGGCGCTGTCGACCAGCGGCAAGTCCGTCGATGCGATGATTGCGGCGTTATCCGGCTCGGGCACCGCGGCGCTGAAGGGGTTGAGCATAGCCGGTGTCAATCCCGATGCCTTTCCCGCCATCCTTGCCAAGGCCGACGCCATCGGGCGCGACATCGACGCGGCCAAGACCGCCGGCTTCGCGCCGCAGCTTGCCGGAGACGGCGGCTTCAAGGCCGGCGATGCGGATATCGCCTTCACCATTGCCAACGGCACGTTGCGGGCACCGCCGATCAGCTTCGACAATCCGGCAGCGACGCTTTCCGCCGATGTCACGGCCGACCTCGGCGCCGACAGGGTGACCGCCAAGGGCGCGATCACGTATCGTCCCGGCAACGAAGCGCTGGTCGGTTCCGAACCGGCGGTCAACTTCAGCCTTGCGGGACCGCTCGGCACCTCGCCCCAGTTCGACAGCGAGCCTCTGGCCCAGTTCCTGACCCAACGCGCGCTGGAGAAGGAGCAGCAGCGTGTCGAGGCGATGCAGGCAGCGCTGCTCGAAAAGCAGCGGCTGCGGCGCGAGGTGCGCTACTACGCGGCGCTGCAGAYGGCGCGAGACCAGGCAGCCGAGGAGCTGCGCCAGCAGGAGGAGGCGGCGCGACAGAAGGCCGAGGCCGAGGCGAAGGCGAAAGCCGAGGCGGAAGCACAGGCCCAGGCTGAAGCAGAAGCGAAGGCCAAGGCGGAAGCCGACGCCAAGGCTCAGGCAGACGCCGCCGCACGCGTCAAGGCAGAAGCGGACGCGAAGGCCAAGAGCTGTCTCTTATACACATCTAGATGTGTATAAGAGACAGCGTCAAGGCAGAAGCGGACGCGAAGGCCAAGGCCGAGCAACAGGCGGCCGATGAAGCGGCCAAAGCGCGGGCCGAAGCTGATCGCAAGAAGGCGGAGCAAGCGAGGCTGGAGGCCGAGCGAAAGGCGGCTGAACCGAAGATCGATCGTGCGCCATTGCCGCCCGCCAACGACAATACGCCGCCACCCAAGCCCAAGGCCAATCCATTCACGATCGACAATCTGTTGAAGTCGCTCGACGGCGGCTGATGCTCTTCCTCCGCTTTCAGACTTTCGGTCGGATGCTCAGGACGGCTCCGAACGAAAGAGCAGACGCCGCAGCGTAGGCTCGATACGCGAAAGCTCATCGAGATGCGCCGCCGACAATTCCGCGAGGTGGTCGTCGGCGAGCGGAGTCAATTGCAGCAGCACGCGGCGGTGGTCGGCTTTGTCCTGGTCGCGCGTGACCAACCCGGCCTCGCTCAGGCGATTGACCAGCTCGACGGCGCTGTGATGGCGGATGCGCAGCCGCTCTGCCAGATCCCCGACCGCCACCGGCCCGCCGCCCGGAAACCCCTTGATCGCCAGCAGCGCCTGGTGCTGGCGCGGTGTCAAGCCGGCTTCGTGCGCCTGGATCTGGCTGAATTCGAGAAAGCGGCGGATCAGGTAGCGGAACTCGGACAGGCGCTGGTAGTCGGCCTGGCTGATGGCGGGACGTGTTTTCTGCAAGGACGTCATCTTCCGACTTATGGTCCTTTCCGGCGAAAGCTCAACAGCGGTCGCGATCCCTATCCAAAATGACGCGGGGCAGGCATCGAGAACGGCCTTGATGATTTATATCGTGTTACGATATGAAGCCGTCCGAAACATATGCGCCGCCAGAAAGCTCAGGGCTCCCTCATGAAATCCGCTCATGCCGGAAACGGTCACCTTCGCGACTTCACAACCGATCCGCGGGTGCTGTTCATCGCGGCCATAGCTGTCGTGGTGGCGACCGCCGGGCTCTTTGCTGGCATCGTGCTGCTGAAGCTCATCCGGCTTGCCACCAACGTCGCCTATTTCGGCCAGTTCACGCTTGCGGATCTGAAGCTGGAGGACACACCGCTCGGCTATGCGGCGGTGATCGTGCCGGTGATCGGCGCGCTGATCATCGGATTGATGGCGCGCTTCGGCAGCGAGAAGATCCGCGGCCACGGTATTCCCGAAGCGATCGAAGCCATTCTGCTCGGACGCTCTCGGCTCGACGCCAAGGTGGCGGTGCTGAAACCGCTGTCTTCCGCGATCTCGATCGGCTCGGGCGGACCGTTCGGCGCCGAGGGCCCGATCATCATGACCGGCGGTGCCATTGGCTCGCTGATCGCGCAGACGCTTCCGGTCAGCGACAATGAGCGCAAGACATTGCTGGTGGCGGGCGCCGCGGCCGGCATGACGACCGTCTTCGGCACGCCGATCGCCGCCATCATGCTCGCCGTCGAGCTGCTCCTGTTCGAATGGACACCGCGCAGTTTCATCCCTGTTGCCGTAGCGGCAATCGTCGCCGAGGTCGAACGCACCTTGCTGCATCTGCCCGGCCCGATATTCCCGTTTTCGGGCAGCATGGAGCCGTCGCTTGCCGGCTTGGGCGGCTGGGTGCTGGTCGGCATCGCCGCCGGCCTTCTTTCGGGCCTGCTGACGCAGATGGTCTATGCCTGCGAGGAYGCGTTCCAGAAGCTGCCTATCCACTGGATGTGGTGGCCGATGATCGGCGGCCTTGTGGTCGGCATTGGCGGATTGATCGAACCGCAGGCGCTCGGCGTCGGCTATGACAACATCGCCAATATGCTGGATGGCCGCCTCATCGCCGGCGCAGCGCTGACGCTGCTGGTGGTGAAGGCGGTCATCTGGTCGGTGGCGCTGGGTTCGGGAACGTCGGGCGGCGTGCTGGCACCGCTGCTGATCATGGGCGGCGCGATGGGGGCTGTGCTCTCAGGCGTCCTGCCCGAGGCGACCCCGGGGTTCTGGCCGCTGCTCGCGATGGCCGCGACCATGGGCGGCACGATGCGGGCGCCGCTCACCGCGACTTTCTTCGCCGTCGAACTGACCGGCAACACCCACATGCTGGTGCCGCTGATCGCCGCTTGCGCGGCCGCGCACGCCGTCACAGTGCTGTTGATGAAGCGCTCGATCCTGACCGAGAAGGTGGCGCGGCGCGGACATCACCTGGTTCGCGAATATCGCGTCGATCCTTTCGCCTTGACCAGGGTGCGCGAAGTGATGACCACCAAGGTCGAGAGCGTGCCGGCGACGATGACGCTGCACGGCGCGGCCGCCTTCCTGACCGCGCCGGACACGCGGCATCCGAGCTTTCCGGTGATCGACGGCGAGGGGCACGTGCTCGGCGTCATCGACCCGCCGGCGATCCTGCGCTGGCGCCGGGCCGGCACGCACCGCAAGACGACGCTGGGAGAACTGCTCGCCGGCAGCAAGGTCACGCTCGCCTATCCGGACGAATATCTGGAAGGACTTTCCGACAAGCTTCTCGTGGCCAATATTTCGCATCTGCCGGTCGTCTCACGCGAGGATGCGCGWCTCGTCGGCTATGTCGGCTGGAAGGATATGATGCAGGTGCGGTCGAAAAAGCAGGCGGAGGAGCGCGACCGTGCAGCCTTACTCAGCTTCGGCAGCAGGCGGAAGGCGTCACAACGCGYCGGCGATCCGGCGCAACCGTCAGGGCGACCCGCCGCCGCGCTTCGCCCAGGCCAGCACATAGAGCCTCAACGCGGACGAGAGATTGGCATCTCGGGTCCGCGTCTCGTCGATCTCGGCGACAAGCGCGGCAAGCGATAGCGAGCGCTCCGCCGCGATGGCTATCAAATCGTCGTAGAAGGGTTGTTCCAGAGAAAAGCTGGTGCGGTGACCGCGGATCGTCACGGAGCGCTTTTCGACCGTGGCCACTTTGCCTCGTCCTATGCGTCCGGATCGCCAGGGTGCTCGCGGCGATGGCCGGCAATGAATTTTTCAGTCCTGTCGGCAGTCAGCCGGTCACGTTCGCGCTCGGCTTTCGAGCGGCCATGCAGTGCCCGGTTCTCGCTGGCCAGGCGCTCCCTGTCGCTGCGCGCTYTCTGCTTGCGGGCCTGGCGGAGATTGACGACCTCGCCCATTTCGCRACCCGCCCGCTTACTTCTTGCGGAAGGCGTCGAGCGAAACCACGTCGGCGCTCTTGCCGGCAGTGTCGGCGACCGCCGACTTTTTTTCGGCCTCGGCAGCCTTCTTCTTCGATTCCGGCTTTTTCTCGGCCACGACGGCCACTGGTTCCGGCGCCGGCGCGGCAGCGTCGTCCGGCGCACTCTCCGACTTGACGTCGAACTCGAGCTCGAAGTTGACCGATGGGTCGTAGAAACCGCGCACGGCCGAAAAGGGAATCTCCAGCTTCTCCGGCACATCGGAGAAGGAGAGCCCGACCTCGAAGCCGGTGTCCGTCACTTTCAGGTCCCAATACTGGAACTGGATGACGATGGTCATCTGCTCGGGATAGCGTTCGCGCAGCCGYGAGGARATGCGCACGCCCGGCGCTCCGGTCAGGAAGGTGATGAAGAAGTGATGGTTGCCGGGAAGGCCGGTGCGCGCGACTTCGGCCAGGACCTTGCGCATGACGCCGCGCAGGGCCTCCTGGGCCAGAATGTCGTAGCGGATGTGGTCGTCGGCCATGTGATGGTCGGGTTCCGTTGAATCGTCCGCATAGCTGTAATCAAGCTTGGGCGCGGCGTAAACCGCATATAGGCGCAAAGCGCCGAGGCCAAGAGGGGTGCCGGCGATTTTGATCGCGTCAAGCGTGGGCGAGGGCGGACTGTTTGCCGGCTGGCATTTTCCGCCTGGCAAAGGCGCTGAGGAAGGTGCGCACGCCGTTGGTGGCGGAGCGCAGGACCTCTTCCTCGGTCGGCGTGCCGCCGAGCATGAAGGTTATCTGCAATTCGGCGTTTACGAGCGCAAGGAACTGGCGGGCGGCGACATCCGGATCGTCGATCGAGAGGTGCCCGGCATAGGCCAGGCGCGCGAAGCGGGCGGCCAGCGCCGACCATGTTCGGCCCGGCCCCTGTTCGCGCCATTCGGCAAAGAGCTCCGGATAGCGCTCGCCTTCGGCCTGGATCAACTTGCGCAGGAACCGGCCGTCGCGGTTGCAGATGCAGTTGCGGTTCATGCGCACGGCAAAGGCGACCAGGTCGGCTTCGAGGTCGGCTGGCTGGTCGGGGAAGGTTGCGATGGTGGCGAAGATGCCGGCGTTGCAGCGCTCGGTCAGGTCGCGCACGACCGCCACGAAGAGTTTTTCCTTGTCGCCATGGTGGTTATAGACCGTCTGGCGTGAAACGTGGGCCTCGGCCGCGATCAGGTCGATATTGGCGCCGGCATAGCCCTCGCGGCAGAAAACGGACGCTGCGGCATCGACCACCGATATGCGTTTGGCCTCATGGCTGCGTGGCGGGAAAGTGTCAGGAGAAACGCCCAGCTTCATGAAAAACTATATAGCGGTGATTGACGAATTGGACAAGCCTGTCTAAATTTGTGGACACAACAAAGGGAAATCCRCTCCGGTTAGACGAGTAGCTYGCTTCTAGGAGGCGRGCAGTTCGTTCTCCGATGTCGGGTTCCCACGGGATGGAACGTCCTTGGGTAGACGCCGGCCACGGCGGCAACCAGATCCGAAAAAGAGCCCTATCATGAGTCCCAAATTCCTCCGCGTCGCGGTCGTGCTCGGCTTGTTGTCGGCGATCGGCCCCTTTGCCATCGATATGTATCTTCCCGCGTTGCCTTCGATCGGCGCGGACCTGCATGCCGGCACGGCGGCCGTGCAGATGAGCCTTTTGATCTTCTTCCTGTCGATGGGCTTCGGCCAGATCGTCGTCGGCCCGATCTCCGACATGGTCGGGCGCAAGCTGCCGCTTTATGCCGGCCTCGCGCTGTTCATGGTCGGCGGTGTCGGCTCGGCGATGGCGCCGAACATCGAATGGCTGATTGCCTTCCGCTTCCTGCAAGGGCTCGGCGCCAGCGCCGGCATGGCGGTGCCGCGCGCCATCGTGCGCGACCTGCACACCGGCAACGAGGCCGCCAAGCTGATGTCGCTTCTGATGCTGGTGTTCTCGGTGTCGCCGATCCTGGCGCCGCTGACCGGCAGCCAGATCATCGAGAGCTTCGGCTGGCGCGCGGTGTTCTGGACCGTCACAGGCGCAGCCGCTCTCGCCACCATCCTGCTTGCAACCTCGCTCACCGAGACACGGTCGGCGGAGGAGCGCGCCAACTCGTCCTTCGGCACGGCTCTCGCCGGTTACCGCTATCTGATGGGTGACCGCAACTTCCTCGGCCTGACGGCGATCGCGGGTTTCGGCATCGCGAGCTTCTTCGTTTATCTGTCGAGCTCGTCCTTCATCCTGATCGACCATTACGGCCTGTCGCCGTCGGTCTACAGCGTGTTCTTCTCGATCAATGCGGTCGCCTTCATCGGCATGTCGCAGCTGACCGGAATGCTGGCGGATCGCTTTGGTTTGAAGCGCGTCGTCTGGGTGGCGGTGACCGGTTACGCCACGGTGATGGTGGCGCTCTTCGCGATCATGGCTTCCGGCGTCGACCGGCTCGACGTGATGGCGGCGCTGCTCTTCGTCGGCTACGGCTTCCTGGGGTTGGTCATCCCGACCACGTCGGTGCTGGCGATGGAAGAGCATGGCGAGATCGCCGGCACGGCCTCGGCGCTGATGGGCACGCTGCACTTCGCCATCGGCGCTGCCGCCATGGGCGTCGCCGGCGTGTTCTTCGACGGCACGCCGCTGCCCATGGTCGCCGGCATCGCGCTCTGCGCCGTGATCTCCTTCTCGCTGGCCAAGCTTACGCTCGGCCGCGCGCGGGAAGCAGCGGAAGCGCCGGCGGAATAGCCTCCCAAGGCAATGAAAAAGGCCGGGTTTGCCCGGCCTTTTTCATGTCTGGTGCAAGCCTGCCTGGTCGAGGACGAAGCGCACCCGGTGCTCGACGGGCACGAGAGGCAAGGAGACCAGTTCGTAGCCGAGCTCGGCGTAGGCGCCGGCCACCGACTGAAAGGTGCGTTCGGGTTCGTCGAGCGTCTGCTTCCGCTCTTCGTCCTGGGCGAAGATGTCCGGCCATGGCGGCGCGATGAAGACGCGCCGTGCGTAGCGGAATTGCTTAGCCGCATTCTTGATGTGATCGGGCACCGGCAGGCCGCAGAGCCTGAGATAGCCGATCGTGTCCGGCACGCCGCGATCGAAGAAGACCGGACCGGGCTCCGCTCCCATGGCGTGCCAGGAACGCAGTTCCCATGACAGCATCAGCTCGGCAAACAACGCCCGGTCCTGCCAGGGAAGGGCGGGGCCACCGACCGCCACCTGGTCGCGGATTATGCCGCGTCCGGCCTCTGGGGCGGTTGCGAAGCCGCCGGCTTTCAGCGCCTCTATCAGCGTGGTCTTGCCGGAACCGGGGCCGCCGGTCAGCACGAAGAATCGATCGGTATCGTTTTGCATGACTTGTCCACGGATGATGGACGGCAAGATGGTACGACGCCTGCGCGCCGGACGAACCTTGGCCGTTCGGTTGGGTTGGGAAAGCAAGCAGGAGGGGGAGAAGGTGGAGGTTTCTGTTGCCAGGTACCTCCGAACCCCGCCTAGAAGTGCGAACCTCTAGGGCTTGATTTGAAGCGTTCGCGCCGCATTAAGCAGCGAGACGAGCTTCCGCATAGTTGTCGTTGGCAACTATAAGTTTAGCCCGATGACGGTGGTACAATGCCGGGCAAAAGTACGATCTTTACACCTTCGTCGATCCTATTTCGCCCCCAGCAAAAGCCGCTCCGTTGTCCAGAGCGGTTTTTGGTGGAGGCGCCGGGTACCGCCCCCGGGTCCGAACGGCTTATTTCATCGCCTGTTTATCGCCATAGTCGGTCAAGCCGACGAACCGAATATAGGGACCGATGATGGAAAATGGAAGGCCAAACCGGTGCTTGTCCCCTGCACCAAACCCGACAGCCGAGGGTTGACTCACGCGCTTACTCAACCGAAGCTTCGCATGCGATGAGGAGTCTAGCGCAGGTTGCGCGGCGCGCCACAAGCCTCATCGATCGGATCCGTGGCGCCGACGAGGGGGAAGTTTGATGGCCGACTATCTTGCGGATGTGAAGAAATACGACGCCGGCGCCAGCGCCGAAGTGGTCGAGAAGATCGTGAAGCATCTGGGCATCGCGCTCAGGAGCCGTGATGCCTCGCTGGTGTCCTGCACGGATCCGAAAGAGCTCGAGCGAGTCCGCGAGAGCTGGGTCGGCAAGAAACTCGGCATCACGGACGCCAAGAAGGCCGACGCGGCGATCGAGAAGACGTGCCAGGCGATGCATGCGGACCACAGCAAGCACCGCGTGACTTTCTACTATCTGGTGGCCAAGGATCTGGGCAAACTCGGCTCACTCTGAGACCTTTTGATAATTCTACTCTGGCGGCCGACTAGCGCGGTTTTTTGCGCTTCCGGCCTTCGCCGGCCGAAGCCCTCACAAGTATCTCCGCTCTATGAAGGCTACGGCCGGCGTAGGCCGGTGCTCACGTACTTTAAGTACGCTCCGCTCCGGCCTTCGCCGGCCGAAGCCCTCATAAGTATCTCCGCTCTATGAAGGCTACGGTCGGCGTAGGCCGGTTCTCGACAACCACGCTATTCGACTCGCCAGAGCGAATTCTGAAAAAGTCTCCATCCCTGCGTCGGTGGAGAAGACTTCAGACAAGCGTGGCGGCGACGCTCGCATGCGCTATGATCGCTCGTCATCCGAATCGAGGCGAAGCCGATGCGCCAATATCTCGACCTTTTGAAGCATGTGCTGGAGAACGGCGTTGATCGCGGCGACCGCACCGGCACCGGCACGCGCTCGGTGTTCGGCCACCAGATGCGCTTCGATCTTTCACGCGGCTTCCCCGTCACCACCACCAAGAAGCTGCATCTGAAGTCGATCATCCACGAACTGCTCTGGTTCCTGGCCGGCGACACCAACATCAAATATCTCAACGGCAACGGCGTCACCATCTGGGACGAGTGGGCCGACGAGAATGGCGACCTCGGCCCGGTCTACGGCAAACAGTGGCGCTCGTGGCCGGACGGGCATGGCGGCGAGATCGACCAGATTGCGAATCTCCTCAAGGAGATACGCAGGAATCCCAATTCGCGCCGGCTGATCGTCTCGGCGTGGAATCCGGCGGAAGTGGAGGCGATGGCGCTGCCGCCCTGCCACTGTCTGTTCCAGTTCTATGTTTCGGAGGGCCGGCTTTCCTGCCAGCTCTACCAGCGCTCGGCCGATATCTTCCTCGGCGTGCCGTTCAACATCGCTTCCTATGCCTTGCTGACCATGATGGTGGCGCAGGTCACCGGGCTGAAGCCCGGCGATTTTGTCCACACGCTCGGCGACGCGCATCTTTACGCAAACCATTTCGAGCAGACGCGGGAACAGTTGCGGCGCATGCCGAAGCAACTGCCGACGATGTGGATCAATCCGGATGTGAAGGACCTGTTTGCCTTCCGCTTCGAGGATTTCCGGCTCGAAAACTATTTTGCCGACGCCAGCATCAAGGCGCCGATCGCGGTGTGAGCCGTCGCGATCCGGTCAGTCGATGCCGACCATGACGTCGGAAGCCTTGATCACTGCGTAAGCCTGCTTGCCCTTTTCGAGCTGGAGGTCGGCGACTGCCTCATTGGTGATCGAAGCAGTGACGATGACGCCGCYGCCGATATCGATCCTGACATGCGAGGTGGTCGCTCCCTTGACGATTTCGGTGACCTTACCCTTGAGGGTATTGCGGGCGCTGATCTTCATGTGCCTCTCCTTCAGCCTCGCTGTATCGCGTGAACGTCATCGTAGGCCGGGAAGCCCCCGCCGTTCAATGGTGCATRTGGTAAAAAGCCTTCCCTTGTTATGTTCATCCGGATATATCGGTTTCCGGCCTTGGGCCGCACGGATTTCACAGGGGAGAGTTTCATGACGAAGCAAGGTTTTGGATTGAAGGCGATCGCGGTCGGCGGATTGACGGCCATGCTGATGGCCGCGGCGACGGCGGCCCATGCCGAGGACAAGGTGATCGTATTTGCCGCCGCCAGCCTCAAGGATGCGCTCGATGCGGTCAACAAGGCCTGCGAGCCGGAAGTCGGCGAAGCGGCGACCATTTCCTACGCGGCGAGCTCGGCGCTGGCCAAGCAGATCGAAGGCGGCGCGCCGGCCGATGTCTTCGTCTCGGCCGACCTCGACTGGATGAAGTATCTTTCCGACAAGAAGCTGACCAAGCCGGACACCGAAGTGAAGCTGCTCGGCAACCAGATCGTGCTCGTGGCGCCGAAGGATTCCAAGGTCGAGGCGAAGGTCGAAAAAGGCTTCGAGCTCGCCAAGCTTCTCGGCGACGGCAGGCTTGCCATGGGCGATTTCAAGGCCGTTCCGGCCGGCAAGTACGGCAAGGCGGCGCTGGAATCGCTTGGCGTCTGGCCGTCGGTCGAAGGCAAGGTCGCGCAGGCCGAGAACGTCCGCGCCGCGCTGAAGCTGGTGTCGACGGGTGAAGCCGCGCTCGGCATCGTCTACGCGACCGACGCGCATGCGGAGAAGGGCGTCAAGGTCGTCGGCACCTTCCCCGAGGGTTCGCATCCGCCGATCATCTATCCGATTGCCCAGACAGCCRATTCGAAGGACAAGAATACGGCYGCCTTCCTGAAGTGCGTCGAGTCGGCCAAGGCCKCCGACCTCTTCAAGGAACAGGGCTTCACGGTGCTCRCGCCGAGCAACTGAGAAAGACCTCGAATMGCATATGAACTGGCTGCTGGACCTCACTCCCGACGAATGGAATGCGGTCCGGCTGTCGATCAAGGTGGCGACGGTGGCGATGATCGCCAGCCTGCCGCCCGGCATCATGATCGCGCTTCTGCTCGCGCGCGGCCGGTTCTGGGGCAAGACGCTGCTCAACGGGCTGGTGCATCTGCCGTTGATCCTGCCGCCGGTGGTGACGGGCTATCTCCTGCTGCTTACCTTCGGCCGACGGGGACCGGCGGGTGCGTTCCTCGCCGAGCATTTCGGCATCGTCTTTTCGTTCCGCTGGACAGGCGCCGCATTGGCCTGCGGCGTCATGGGCTTTCCGTTGATGGTGCGGGCGATCCGGCTGTCGATCGAGGCGGTCGACCGCAAGATGGAGGCGGCCGCCGGCACGCTTGGCGCCAACCCGCTATGGGTCTTCGCCACCATCACCTTGCCATTGATCCTGCCCGGCCTGATCGCCGGCGCGATCCTGTCCTTCGCCAAGGCGATGGGCGAGTTTGGCGCAACGATCACCTTCGTCTCCAACATTCCCAACGAAACGCAGACGCTGCCCTCGGCGATCTACACCTTCACGCAGGTGCCGGGCGGTGACGAGGGCGCGCTGAGGCTGACCTTGATCTCGATCGTCATCTCGATGCTGGCGCTCATAGCCTCGGAGGTGCTTGCGCGGCGCGTCGGCAGGCGGATGGATATCGAATGACGCTGCTCGTCGATATCCATCACCGGCTCGGCGCGTTCGCGACCGAGGCCGATTTCGAAAGCGCCGGCCGGCTGACGGCGCTGTTCGGTCCGTCGGGATCGGGAAAGTCGACGCTTATCAACCTGATTGCCGGGCTGCTTCGCCCGCAGCGGGGGCGCATCGCGGTTGACGGACGCGTGCTCGTGGACGTTGCGGCCGGCGTCTTCGTGCCGATGCACAAGCGGCGGATCGGCATGGTGTTCCAGGACGCACGGCTCTTCCCGCATATGAGCGTCGCCGGCAACTTGCGCTACGGCCGCTGGTTCACGCCGCCGGCCGAGCGCTACGCCGATATGGATGCGGTGGTCGAATTGCTCGGCATCGGCCACCTTCTCGACAGGCGGCCGGCGAAACTCTCGGGCGGCGAAAAGCAGCGCGTGGCGATCGGTCGCGCGCTGCTTGCCAGCCCAAAACTGATTTTGATGGATGAGCCGCTCGCCTCGCTCGACGAGGCGCGCAAGGCCGAAATCCTGCCCTATATCGAGCGGCTGCGCGACGAAACGAAGATCCCGATCGTCTATGTCAGCCATTCCGTCGCCGAGGTGGCGCGGTTGGCGAGCGACGTGGTGGTGCTTTCGCAAGGCAAGGTCGCGGCATGCGGCCCGACCGCGGTGATCATGCAGCGGCTGGACCTCTTGCCGACGGAGGAACGCGGCGAGGGCGGCGCCGTGCTGGACGCCAAGGTGCTGCGGCACGATGAGGCCTTTGGCATGACGGTGCTCGGCTCGCAGGCCGGCGAGATCCGCGTGCCGCAACTGGCAAGAGCCGTGGGCGCTGCGGTCCGGATACGCATCCGCGCCCGCGACGTCATGATTGCCACCGAGCACCCGGCGGGCCTCAGCGCGCTCAACATATTGGCGGGGACGATCGCCGCGGTCAGGCCGGGCATCGGACCCACTGTGGAAATCGCCATCGATTGCAACGGCGTGACGGTGCTGGCGCGCATCACCGAACAGTCGAAACACACACTGCGCCTTGCGCTCGGCCGTAAGGTCTTCGCGGTCGTCAAGACGGTGAGCTTCGACAGCTCGACGACCGGCGCAGGCCTGCCGGTCGAGGCCGATGGATGATGAAGGGCAATATCGCTATGTCGTATTGGAATAGCGGTTTGGCTGCAAAGGGACTAATCTCGATATGATTGCGGAGGACAAGGGATGCCGTCGCTGAGCCTGCGGATAAATCTCGACCCCGACGGTCGCATCGGCCCGGGCAAGATCGAGCTGCTGGAACAGATCGCCGCTTTCGGTTCGATCTCGGCCGCGGCGCGCGGCATGGAGATGTCCTACAAGCATGCCTGGGACTTGGTCGAGGACATGAACCGCGTGTTCGGCAAGCCATTGGTTGCCGCGCAAACCGGGGGCAGGAAGGGCGGCGGCGCCCAATTGACCCCGATAGGTCTTGCGGTCGTGGGCCGGTTCAGGGCCATAGAGCGCGCGGCGGCTTCGGCAGCGGCGGTGCACATGCAGGCCCTGCAGGCGGAGATCGATGCCGGATAGGGCAGTAGGGCAGTAGGGCAGTAGGGCAGTAGGGCAGTAGGGCAGTAGGGAGAGCATTTCCCGAGCACCATCCTTGGCGCCAAACATACTGCCTTACTGCCCTACTCCCTTATTGCCCTGGCTTTCGCAGCACATAGGTGTCCATGATCCAGCCCTTTTTCCGCCGGGCTTCCTCGCGGACCCTCTCGATCTCGATCCCCACATCGCCGAGGCGGCCGGACAGGATGATCTCGTCGGGCGTGCCGAGATAGGCGCCCCACTGGATGAGGACATCCTTGTCGGTCAGCGTGTTGAAGGCGCATTTGCCGTCGAGCATCACCACCGTGCTGCCGGCATTGGCGGGTAGCCCTTCCTCGGTGAGACGGCGGCCCGTCGTGATCAGGATCGAATCCCCGATACGGTTGAGCGCCGTTGCGTGAGAGGCGGCAAGCGCCTGGATCGCGGTAATGCCCGGGATCACTTCGAGCTCGAAGCCGACATTGCCCCTTTGGCGCACGCGTTCGAGGATGCGCAGCGCGCTGTCATAGAGCGAAGGGTCGCCCCAGATCAGGAAGGCGCCGCAGCCGTCCTCGGCAAGCTCGTCGCGGATCAGGCCTTCATAGATGGCGGCGATCGCCTCATGCCAGTCGTCGACGGTCGTCCTGTAGGACGATGTGGGCTCGGCCCGCACCGGTACGTCGAACTCGACGCGGCGCGATTTCGGATTGGTGACGAAGCGGTCGCAGATCTGCCGGCGGAGCTCGGCGAGGTCGTTCTTGCTTGCGCCCTTGTCGGGAATGAACAGCACGTCGGCGCGGTTCAGGCCGTTGATGGCCTGCACGGTCAGGTGGTCGGGGTTGCCGGCGCCGATGCCGATGACGAGAAGCTTGCGCATGGGCGATCTCCTGCCCGATCGAARGCGCGGTGTCCAGAAGCCTGGCGGCGTGCTTGCGCCAAGAAGAGCAAACGACGCGCCGARCCGCTCTCGATATTGTYCTTACGCAATTCCAGACGGAAAAACCGTTACACACTTTTCCTGGAATTGCTCTAGATGGAAGAGCGTATCCAGCCGACCCAAGGTCGCCGATGAGAGGGGGGTCCATGTTCCGCACTGTCCTGACCGCAACGCTGGCACTTTCGGCGGCRCCGGCTTTCGCCAACGATTCCGTYGCCGAGCTCGGCACCGGCGGCCTTATCCTGTCGCGCAGCGACGCMGTCGSCATGGAAAGCGAGGATCTCCRCATCTCGCCGGAGAAAGTGACRGTCGATTACGTCTTCCGTAACAACACCGACAAGGATGTCGACGCGATCGTCGCCTTCCCGATGCCCGATGTTTCGGGCGATCCCGAAGAAATGCCGGCGATCCCCGAGAACCAGAGCGACAATTTCCTCGGCTTCGAGGTGACGATCGACGGCGCCGCCGCCACACCGCAGCTCGAGCAGAAGGCGTTCGCGCTCGGTATCGATGTCAGCGCCGACCTGAAAGCGCAGAACGTGCCGTTCAACCCGTTCGGCGACGCCGCCAAGGCGGCGCTGGCAAAGTTGCCGCAAGCGGTCGCCAAGGATTGGGAGAGCCGCGGCATCGTCATCGAGGACCCGGAAGCCGACAACGGCCAGGGCGCCACACCTTCCTACACGCCGTTCTGGCAGTTGCGCTCGACCTATTGGTGGCGCTCGACCTTCCCGGCCAACAAGGAAGTTCGCGTCTCGCATCGCTACAAGCCGAGCGTCGGCGGCACCTCCTCGGTCAGCTTCTATTACGACGGCAAGTTCCAGGGGCAGTACGATGCGTACAAGGCCCGCTATTGCATGGACGATGCGTTCGAGAACGCCGTGCGCAAGGCGGCCAAGGCAGACCCGGACGGCTATCCGAAATATTTCGAGAACCGCATCGCCTATATCCTGACCACAGGCGGCAACTGGGCGTCCGGCAACATCGGCAACTTCAAGCTCACCATCGACAAGGGCAAGCCAGACAATCTCGTTTCCTTCTGCGGCGACAATGTACGCAAGGTCGGACCGACGACGTTCGAGATGACGGCCAAGGATTTCTATCCAGGGCACGACATCGACATCCTGCTGCTCGTGCCTTCCAACAACAGCGGGAATGGTGGCTGATGGACATCGCGATCTATGTCGCCATAGCAGAGAACGGGGTCATCGGGCGCGAGGGCGGGCTGCCGTGGCGGCTTTCCACCGATCTCAAGCGCTTCAAGGCCGACACGATGGGCAAGCCGATCATCATGGGCCGCAAGACTTATGAAGGCATCGGCCGGCCACTGCCGGGTCGCTTGAATATCGTGGTGACACGCGACAAAGGCTGGCACGCCGACGGCATCGAGGTCGCGCATTCGCTGGAGGAGGCGATTACGCTGGCCAGGGTGCGCGGCCGCTGCATGGCTGGCGCGGGAGAGGTCTGCGTGGTCGGCGGCGGCGAGATCTATGCCCAGGCCCTGCCGCTCGCCGACCGCCTGCATGTCACGCATGTGCTGGCTACCGTCGATGGCGATGCCCGTTTTCCGCCGATCGATCCGGCCATCTGGCGGGTCGTCCGCTCCGAGGACTTCCCAGCTGGCGAAAAAGACAGCCACGCGACCCGCTATACGGTCTACGAGTGGCTGCACGACGGTCATTGAAGACGACAAAGGGTCGCTACCGGCCCAAATCGGACGATGCTGGCGGCAGACCGCGTTGAAAGCGCGCCAAGGCGTCCCTATAGAAGGACGATACCGCAGCGCCGCGCGTCCAACCGGGCGCGCAGGAGGACGCTGTAAAACTTTGATTTGGCGCATGATTCCTTTCCGAAAACCGATTTCCGGTTTTCGGGGTGATGCGCTAGAGCCGGATGATTTCAGGTCTGTTCGACCTGAAATCTGAATCCGGCTCTAAATCAAAGAGATAGAGCATGATGTCGACCGAAAACCGCTTCACACTTTTCGGCATCATGCTCTAGGATCGCGCCGCAAGGCCTGAGGCAACCGAAGCGAAAGGACATTCATGCCCTGGAACGACAAGAGCGGTGGCGGCGGCCCATGGGGCGGCGGCGGCAATCAGGGCCCCTGGGGGCAGGGACCAAAAGGGCCAAGCGGCCCGCAGGGTTCGCCCCCCGACCTTGAAGACATCATCCGCCGTGGCCAGGACAGGCTGCGCCGCGCCCTTCCGGGCGGTGGCGGCGCGAGCCCCGCCGTCTTCGGGCTGATAGCGCTCGCACTCGTCGTGCTGTGGGCCTTCAAGGCGATCTACACCGTCCAGCCCGACGAAGTCGCGGTCGAACTGCGCTTCGGCAAACCGAAAACCGAGCTTTCGCAGCCCGGCCTGCATTTCCACTGGTGGCCGATCGAAACGGTCGAGACAGCCAAGATATCCGAGCAGCTCGTCAGCATCGGCGGCGGATCCGGCGCGACTTCGGGGCTTATGCTGTCCGGCGACCAGAACATCGTCAACGTGCAGTTCTCCGTCGCCTATCAGGTCTCCGATCCCAGGAACTACCTGTTCGATGTCTCGGATCCCGACGGGATGCTGACGCAGGTGGCCGAAAGCGCCATGCGCGAAGTCGTCGGCCGACGCCCGGCCCAGGACATCTTCCGCGACGACCGACAGGGCATCGCCACGTCGGTGCGCGAGATCATCCAGTCGACGCTCGACGGCTACAAGACCGGTCTTCAGGTCAATGCGATCTCGATCGAGGATGCGGCACCGCCACGCGAGGTGGCCGACGCCTTCGACGAGGTGCAGCGTGCCGAGCAGGACGAGGACAAGTTCGTCGAGCAAGCCAACCAGTATTCCAACCAGAAGCTTGGCCAGGCGCGTGGCCAAGCGGCGCAGATCCGCGAGGATGCTGCCGCCTACAAGAACCGCGTCGTGCAGGAGGCTGAAGGTGAAGCGCAGCGCTTCATCTCCGTCTTTGACGAATACGCCAAGGCGCCCGACGTGACGCGCAGGCGCCTTTATCTGGAAACGATGGAGAGAGTCCTGAAGGATTCGAACAAGGTCATCGTCGAGCAGGGCAACGGGCAGGGCGTGGTTCCCTATTTGCCGCTGCCGGCGTTGCAGCAGAAGGCGCCGCTGGCGCCGGTGCAGGGAGGCAACCAATGATGGCCAATCGTCTCCCCATCATCGCCGTCATCGCGGCTGTCCTTTTGTTCCTGCTTTACTCGTCGGTCTTCGTGGTGAACGCGGGCCAGCAGGCCATCGTGCTGAGGTTCGGCGAGATCATCGACGTCAAGAGCGAGCCGGGGGTCTACTTCAAGGCGCCGTTCGCCATCTTCGACGCCGACAGCGTCCAGATGGTCGAGAAGCGGGTGATGCGCTTCGACCTCGACAACATCCGTGTCCAGGTCTCGGGCGGCAAGTTCTACGAGGTCGACGCTTTCATCGCCTATCGCATCTCGGATCCGCGCACTTTCCGCGCGGCGGTGTCGGGCCAGGTGGAACTGGCCGAAGCCCGGCTCAAGACGCGTCTCGATGCAGCTCTGCGGCGCGTCTACGGCTTGCGCGACTTCGAGGCCGCGCTTTCCGAGGAGCGCGGCGTCATGATGCGCGAGGTGCGCGACCAGCTCCGCCCGGATGCGACGTCGCTCGGCCTCGACATCGAGGATGTGCGCATCCGCCGAACAGACCTTACGGCGGAAGTCTCACAGCAAACCTATGACCGCATGAAGGCCGAGCGCCTGGCGGAAGCCGAGCGCCTGAGGGCCCGCGGCAACGAGGCGGCGCAGCGCATCAGGGCTCGCGCCGACCGCGAGGTGGTCGAGATCATCGCCGAGGCGCAGAAGGAATCCGAGATCCTGCGCGGTGAGGGCGAGGCGCAGCGGAGCGCCACCTTCGCCGACGCCTACAAGCGCGATCCGGCGTTCTTCGACTTCTATCGCTCGATGAATGCCTACGGCACGGCGTTGGACGGCACCGGAACGACCATGGTGCTGTCGCCCAACTCGGAGTTCTTCCGCTTCTTCCGCGATCCCGACAGCAAGACTGGGCTGGGACAACCGGCGACAGCGCAGCCGGCGCCGGCCGCTCCGGCGGCGCCCGCGAAGCAGCCCAGCACCGCCCAGTAACGGGCGGTGCGGGATTTTCTCGCGGCGATCGGCCTGGTCCTCGTTATCGAGGGCCTGGTCTATGGCGGGTTTCCGGGCCTCGCCCGGAAACTGGCGGCGGAGGTGCTGTCGATGCCGGAGAATGCGCTCCGGCTCGGGGGGCTCGCCGCAATAGCGGCAGGCGTCGGCATCGTCTGGCTGGTGCGCGGCTTATGAATTTCCTTGGTGCCGGGGCCATTGACGATTTATCCTTGGTYGACGGCCACAGCCGCAAACGCGCCTCATTTCTTGCCAACATGGCCAGGCGCGGCGTTTTTGCGGAAGCGCTTTTCCTAACAGAAACACCGGGAGGCCCACGATGATATCGGTTACCTTGTTGCGAGCGGCGCGGCGCACATTCTTAGCCGGCGCCACGGCGTTCGYCGTCGGCACGCTTGCYGTTCCCTCCTTTGTCACGCCCACGATCGCATCCGACGGGCCGCCTTCCGTCGCCGATCTCGCCGAGCGTCTGCTGGGCGCGGTGGTCAACATCTCGACCTCGCAAACGGTGAAAGGCACCGAAGGGCCCGGCGTGGTGCCGATGCCGCAACTGCCGGAAGGCTCCCCCTTCCAGGATTTCTTCGACGACTTCTTCAAGAACCGCGGCGGCGACAAGGGCGCCGCGCAGAAAGTCCAGTCGCTGGGCTCGGGCTTTGTGGTCGACGCCGAACAGGGCATCGTGGTGACCAACAATCACGTCATTGCCGACGCAGACGACATCGAAGTGAATTTCTCCGACGGCATCACGCTGAAGGCGACGCTTGTCGGCACCGATCCCAAGACCGACGTCGCGGTGCTGAAGGTCGATCCCAAGGGCCACAAGCTGACTTCGGTGAAGTTCGGCGACTCCACCAAGATGCGTGTCGGCGACTGGGTCATGGCGATCGGCAACCCGTTCGGCCTCGGCGGCACGGTGACGGTCGGCATCGTTTCGGCGCGCAACCGCGACATCAACTCCGGCCCCTATGACGATTTCATCCAGACCGACGCTGCCATCAACCGCGGCAATTCCGGCGGCCCCCTGTTCAATGCCCAGGGCGAGGTCATCGGCATCAACACGGCGATCATCTCGCCGTCGGGCGGTTCGATCGGCATCGGCTTCTCCATCCCCTCGCAACTCGCGGCCGGCGTGGTCGACCAGCTTCGCCAGTATGGCGAAACCAGGCGCGGCTGGCTTGGCGTGCGCATCCAGCCGGTGACGGACGACATCGCTGAGAGCCTCGGCATGGCAACGGCCAAGGGCGCGCTGGTCGCCGGTGTCATCAAGGGCGGACCGGTCGACAATGGCTCGGTCCAGGCCGGCGACGTCATCATCAAGTTCGACGGCAAGGACATTCACGAGATGCGCGACCTGCCGCGCGTCGTCGCCGAGAGCCCGGTCGGCAAGGCGGTCGATGTCGTCATCGTGCGCAAGGGCGTCGAGCAGACCGTGAAGGTGACGCTCGGCCGGCTCGAGGACGGCGAGAAGCTTGCCAGCAGCGAAAACAGCAATACCGACAAGGGCAATGGCAGCAAGACGCCCGCGGTATCCTCGGCGTCGGTGCTCGGCATGACGATCGGCGAGCTCAACGACCAGACGCGGCAGAAGTTCGGCATCGCCGCCGACGTCTCGGGCGTCGTCATTACCGACGTCGCCAAGGATTCGGCGGCCGCCGAGCGCGGCATTCAGCCTGGAGAAGTGATCACCGAGATCGCGCAGGAATCTGTGGGGACGCCGAAGGACGTCATGGACCGGATCGGCGCGCTCAAGCAGCAGGGGCGCAAGAACGCGCTGCTGATGCTGGCGTCGAAGACCGGTGAGCTGCGGTTCGTTACGATCCGGATGGACTGAATCCTGAAACCGGCGAGCCACTGGGGTTCAACGAAGAAGGGCGGCTAATCTGCCGCCCTTTTTCGTGCCATCCAGTCCTCGCGGGACAGTCTGTAGAGGACATGTCGCTTGAGATGAGGGTGGCTGTCTGGAGCGGCGGGATGGTTGAAGTCGGCACCCGGATCGGCGCGCATGCCGAGGCGTTTCATGACGGTGGTGGAGCGATGATTGTCATGGACCGCGAAGGACACGATCTCGTCCAGGCCAAGCGTTTCAAATCCGTAGGCGAGCCAGGCTTCGGCCGCTTCGGTGACGTAGCCCTTGCCCCAGTATTCCGGCGCCAACCGCCAGCCGACCTCGACCATCGTGGCTGGCAAGAAGTCGAGATAATCGGTTGCTGTTATCCCGACAAAGCCGATGCATTCGCCCGTGGTGGCAATTTCGGCGGCGGCCAAGCCGTAGCCGTCCGCTTCGATCGAGGCGCGGAACTCGTCCATCTTGGCGTCTGCCGCGGCACGGTCGCGGCGGAACGGGAAGAACTCCATCACGCGCTCGTCCGAGTTGATGCGGTGGAAAAGCGCGCGGTCGCGCTCTTCCCAGTTGCGCAGGATGAGGCGCTCCGTTCGGATGGGCTTCATGTCACGAAATCCTCCAGGCGGTAGCCCTGGAGATAGAGCAGAGCGGTGAGGTCGCCATGATCGATGCGAACCTTCGCCTCGGCCGCCACCGCCGGCTTGGCGTGTAGCGCGACGCCGGTGCCGGCGAGCCGGATCATGTCGAGATCGTTGGCGCCGTCGCCGACGGCAATGGCATCCTCCGCCGTCAGGCCAAGCCGCGCCGCGATATCGACCAGCGCCTCGGCCTTGGCGGCGCGGCCGAGAATAGGCTCGGTCACCGTCCCGGCGAACTTGGCTTCTTCCTCGACAAGGCGATTGGCGCGGTTTTCCTGAAAGCCGAGCATTTCGGCGATGCGGCTGGTGAAGACGTCGAAGCCGCCCGAGACCAGCGCGGTCCAGGCGCCGTTGGCGCGCATCGTCCGCACCAGCGCGCGCCCGCCCGCGGCCAGCGTCAGTCGGTTGGCGATGATGCGGTCGACGACCGCCGTGTCGAGGCCCTTGAGCAGGGCGACACGCTCGCGCAAGGCCGGCTCGAAGGCGATCTCGCCATTCATCGACCGGGCCGTGATCGCCGCGACATGCTCCTTGACGCCGATTTCGTCGGCGAGCTCGTCGATGCATTCCTGGTCGATCATCGTCGAGTCCATATCGGCGAGCAGGATCTTCTTCCTCCTGCCTTCGACCGGCTGGACGATGATGTCGACAGGTTCGCGGGCCAGGGCCGAGCGAAGGCTCGCYGTCGTTTCGCCRATGCTGGCTGCKTTCGGCAGAACMAGATCGCAGGCAATGTCCTCAGCCAGCCAACGAACGGCGCTTGCGCCCACCGCCCGCGACGCCATATTCGCAAGCACGGCCGACACTGCGCGGTCTTCGGGATGGGACACAAGCGTGGCGATCAGCGGCATTGCAAATTCCGACAGGCTGGCGGACGAGGGCCGCGTGAAGAACGCGATCCTGATAGCGGGACCGACAGCCAGCGGCAAGTCGGCGCTGGCGCTCGATCTTGCCGARCGCAAGGGCGGCATCATCGTCAACACCGATTCCATGCAAGGCTATTCGGTGCTGGACGTCTTGACGGCCCGCCCCAGYGCGGTCGAACTGGCGCGCGCGCCGCACGTGCTCTATGGCCATGTGCATCCGTCGGTCGCCTACTCCACCGGCGCCTGGCTGCGCGATGTCACYAGGCTTATCGAGGATGGCGCTCTGTCGGGGCGGCCAGTCGTCTTCGTCGGYGGCACGGGCCTCTACTTCCGCGCGCTGGCCGAGGGCATTTCGGACATGCCGGACATTCCACGGTCGGTGCGCGAGCGCTGGCGCTATGAGCTCAAGGAGCAAGGCGCCGAAAAGCTGCATCGCCTGCTGATGCACGAGGATTCGGCCGTCGCCATGCAGCTCAGGCCGACCGACGGCCAGCGCATCGTGCGGGCGCTGGAGGTGCTCGACGCCTCGGGCCGGTCGATCCTCGAATGGCAGGCGGAGCGGGGCCGGCCATTGATCGATCGCGACAGCGCGCGCTTCCTCGTCATCGAGCCGGACCGAACCGAACTGGTAGCCCGCATCGAGGCCCGGTTCGACCGAATGCTCGACAACGGCGCGCTCGACGAAGTCAGGCAGTTGACRGCGCTCGATCTCGACCCGGACCTGCCGTCGATGAAAGCGATCGGCGTGCGGGAGCTGCAGGCCGCGATGGCCGGGCAAATMGGGTTTCCCGAGGCGATCGAGCGCGCCAAGATCGCGACGCGGCAATATGCGAAGCGTCAGGCGACCTGGTTCAGACACCAGCTGGGACCGGAGTGGCGAAGAGTCCGCTCCAGCGATGAATCTGTCGTTCCCGACTAACAAATTCCCTTTTCAATCAGAGCCTTGAAATTTCCTGCTCATCTTCCCGTCAGGGTTGTCCCGGTTAATCGGTCCGTAAGGTCGGGCATGCCATAAGGTCAGGGGGTTGTTGTCTCGCGGGGAGTTGATGCGGTTTCACAAGGCGGAATCGGCATTTTTCGTCTTTATCTTCGTGATCCTGGCCGCCGGCCTGGTGACGTTCCATGCCTATGGCCAGCTGCAGGACATCGCCACGGATCTCGACACGGCCTCACGCATCGAGAAGATCATCTATCTCAACAAACTGCTTTTCGTGACCGGCGCGTTGCTGGCGGCCGCGCTGTTTTTCGGGATCTTCTTCATCTATCCGCTGATCCGCGGGCAGGTGAGGGAAGAAGGGAAGCTGCGCGCCATGACGGTGTCGCTGAGCGCGCGTTCGCAGACGCTGGAGCAGGCGGCGCTCACCGACGGGCTGACGGGCATGCAGAACCGCCGCTATTTCGACGACGCGCTGCGGGAATATCTCGAGGAATTCCGGCGCATCGACAAGCCGGTGGGGCTGATGATCCTCGATCTCGATCATTTCAAGCAGGTCAACGACACGCATGGTCACGATGTCGGCGACGAGGTGTTGCGGGCTGTCGCCGGTTGCCTGAGGGGCATGACGCGTTACCACGATGTGGTGGCGCGACTTGGCGGCGAGGAGTTCGCCGTGGTCACGCCCAACATGGATTCGGAATTGCTCGCCAGATTYGCCGAGCGCATCCGCAAGGCGATCGCCAACATGTCGATCCTGTCGGGCAATGTGACGCTGAAGGTCACCACCAGCGTCGGTCTCGCCGTCTGGGATCGCAGGGAAAGCGCCGAGGATTTTTATCGCCGCGCCGACCGCCAGCTCTATGAGGCGAAGAAGCAGGGCCGCAACCGCGTCTGTGCCTGAAATCCGGTCGCGGAATTTACCCGCGCTGGCGAGCGGAGCGTAAGGTCGCGGAATCAGTCATCCTGCTGACGCATACCGAAGGTCGAGGGCCTGAGACCGTAGCGCGTATCGAAATCTTCGTCCGGCGGCATGCGAGAGGCGGCCGGCTTTCGATAATCCGGATCGCCGGCCTGGCGACCCGTGTCCACTGACTCGGCGAACGCCATGGACTGCTGCGGTTTCGGCACGTTGCGCAGCCGCTCGACGATCGCCGGGAGGTCGACATCGCTGCCGTCCTCCGCAGGCTCGGCCTCTTCGCGCTTTGCGCTGCCCGGGATGAATTCCTTCGCCAGCTTCTCGAACTTCAACCGCATGGTCGTTGCGACGCCCTCGCCGAAGGCGATGGCTTCGCGCTGGCCCATCGAGGACAGGAATGCCAGCGTCGAGGCAGAGGAGTCCGCGATTGCCGATTTGATGATCGACTGGTCCTGCTCGTTGGCAAGCCGCATGGCGAAGAAGGTCGAGCACTGCGATAGGATGGTCGGATCGAGCTCGCCCGGGCGCTGGGTGACGACGCCGAGATAGCAACCATATTTGCGGCCTTCCTTGGCGATGCGCGACAAGGCATGCCTGGTCGGCGCGAAGCCTAGGCGGGGATCGGCCGGCATATAGCGGTGCGCCTCCTCGCAAAGCAAAAGCAGCCGTAGCCGCCCCTCGCTCCACAGAGCAAGGTCGAAGGCCAGGCGCGCCAGCACCGAACAGACGGAATTGACCACCTCGGACGGCATGCCCGCCATTTCGAAGCAGGTCACCGGGCGGCCATGATGGGGGACGCGGAAAATATTGCCGATCGTCTCGTGGATCGTGTCCTCGATCAGCCGCGAATTGAACATGAAACGGTAGCGCGGATCGCCCGCCGCCGATTCGATGCGCGTCCTCAGCGATTTCAGGGTCGGACGATCGTTCTTGCTTTCGAGCAGGCCCATGCGCTCGTCGATCTGCTTGAGGAGATCGGCTATGCGGTACGGCACCGGCGTGTCCGCCGTCAGCGCATCGCTGCCGCGCCTGAGATAGGTGCCTGAACTGGGATTGCGGTAGAGGTTCTTGGCGGCCGGGATCAGATCGCGCAGGACATCGACTTCCTCCGGCACCGTCTCGCGGCCGCGAAACAGCACCTCGGCGAATTCCTCGAGCCTGAACATCCAGAAGGGCAGGTCGAGCGTCTTGGAATCGACCTTCACGCAAAATTCGGGCAGCGAGGCGGCAAACTCATTGTGCGGGTCGAGGATCAGCACGCGCAGGTCCGGCCGCGCCTGGATCGACTTGCGCAAAAGCAGCGAGACGGCCGTGGACTTGCCGACGCCGGTCGTGCCGACAATGGCGAAATGGCGCGCCAGCGTGTCGTCGATCGCGATGTTGGCGTCGATCGCCTCGTCCTGTGACAGGGAGCCGATGGTCACCGAATGGCGCCCGGCGAGGTCGTAGACCGCCTGCAGGTCACGGCTGCGGATGCGGTGCGCGACGGCGCCGATATGCGGATAAGTGGTGATGCCGCGGTCGAAAACCGGCTTGGCGCCGGGCTCAGCGCCGTCACGCACCTCGCCGATCAGCTCGATGCTGACCTCGATGGGGTTCTGCCCTTCGTTGCTCCAGGCGCGATCCGACTTGCCGATCGCATAGACAAGGCCGACGGTGCGCGTCGAGCCGAGATTGATGGAAATCATCTTGCCGACGGTCCATTGGCCGGTGACCGTGCCTTCGGCATCCTCGGCATAGGCGCTGATCGTCGCCCGCGCGCCGTCGCATTGCACGACGTTGCCCAGAATGCGCTTGTCGCTCTGATAGACGTTACGGCGCTCCTGCGAGACCGGTTCCCCCGCCGAGGCTTCGCGTTCGACAAACATAGGCGATCTGTCCCATTCCCCCTGGAGCGTCGACGGTAGCCAATCGGGGTTAAAGCCGCGTGAGGTCGGATGGTGTAGACGGCATTAAGCCAACCGCGAAAATTCGATCGAACGGCTACCTCCGCGTTCTTCCGCTGCTATAGCGCTGACGTGCCGGCAATGTGTGCCAGCAGCCATCGGCGAAAATCCTGCTCCGCGCTGGTTAGCCGGGAAGAAGAAGATCTCGTCAGGAAGTGACCCGACGGGCTCGAAAGCTCGAAGCTCGAAAGCCTGACAAGCACCTTGTCCGCCAGCGCCTGGTCGACGAGCGGCCGTGATCCCAGCAGCACTCCGGCGCCTGCCTTCGCCGCCTCCATCGCGGCGACGAAGCTGTCGAAGCGGTGCGAGCGYCGGGCATGTCCGGCAAGCCCTGCCGCCGCGAACCATTCGGCCCACATCTCGCGCGCGCCGGCCACCAGGAGCAAAGGCAACGACATCCAATCGCTGTCGGCGGCAAGGGCCGGGGCTGCGACAGGCATGAGCCGCTCGACGGTCARCCGGTCRGCGTCCCGCCCGGGAAAGGAGCCGTTGCCGAAGCGGATATCGAGCACTGAGCCCGGCTGGTCATAGTCGGTTGGACGATGGATCGTCACCACATCGAGCTGGATTTGCGGCAACGCCTTCGCAAGATCGGGCAGGGCCGGAACCAGCGCCAGCAAGGCAAAGGAAATCGGTACCCGGATCGTCACGGTCTGGACGGCGCGAGGTTCGAACAATTCGGTGGTGCTGTTGCCGATGGTGGCGAACGCCGACTGGATGTGCGGCAGATAGGCGGCGCCCTCCGGCGAAAGCACGACGCCGCGCGCCAGCCTCGAGAACAGCCGGGTCTTCAGCCTTTCCTCGAGGAACCGGATGTGCTGGCTGACGGCGGCCTGCGTCAGGCCAAGCTCGCCGGCCGCGGCGGTGAAGTTGGACAGCCGTGCCGCCGCCTCGAAACTGCGAAGCCAGTCGAGCGGAGGCATGGCATCCAGAGTTTTACCAGCCATTAGAATTTCCGCTCCATTGGGCAAAAAATGATAATTTGAGTTATGCCTCCGGGAGCGCCAGCATGCAACGGAAACCCGTGGACTAGACCATGGGCTGCAACGCACGGACCCCGATTTCCATGTTGACCCACGCGCTCATCGGCGACGAAGGAAGAACGATCGAACTAAGCTGGGAGGGTGGGGCGCGAGCCCGCTTCCATGCGATGTGGCTGCGCGACAACGCGCTGGACGACAAGACACGCAGCGCCGGCAACGGCCAGCGCTTGATCACCATCCTCGACATTCCGGCCGACACGCGGATCGGCTCGGCCATGATCAAGGGCGAGACGCTGGAGGTCACTTTCGTGCCCGAGGGCAAGATTGTGAGCTTCCCGGCCGAGTGGCTCGTCGTCCACGCTTACGACCGCCAGGAAGATCGGCAGCCTGGCTGGACAGGCAACGACATCCGGCGCTGGACCAAGGCGACGATGCAGAATTCCGTGCCGCGGGCGGACTACACGGAGGCCAGCCGCGACGGCAACGTCCTGCGTCAATGGCTGGGCGCCGTGCAGACCTATGGCTTTGCCGTCATGGACGGCCTGCCGGCCGAACCCGGTGCGCTGTGCAAGGTCGCCGACCTCTTCGGCTATATCAGGGAGACCAATTACGGGCGCTGGTTCGAAGTGCGCGCCGAGGTCAATCCGAACAACCTCGCCTACACCAATCTCGGCTTGCAGGCGCACACCGACAATCCCTACCGAGATCCGGTGCCGACGCTGCAGATCCTCGCCTGCATCGAGAATACGGTGGAGGGCGGGGAGTCCAGCGTGGTCGATGGCTTTGCGATTGCCGCCGCGCTGCGTGAAGAAGATCCGGAAGGCTTCCGGCTGCTCTCAACTCATCCGGCGCGCTTCGAATATGCCGGCTCCTCGGGCGTGCGGCTGCAGTCCAAGCGCCCGATGATCGAGCTCGGACCCGACGGCGAACTCATCTGCATCCGTTTCAACAACCGGTCGCTGGCGCCTACTGTAGACGTGCCGTTCGCCGACATGGACGCCTACTACAAGGCCTATCGCCGGTTTGCCGAGCTGATCGAGGCTCCTTCCTTCGAGGTCACCTTCAAACTCGAGGCCGGGCAGTCCTTCATCGTCGACAACACGCGCGTCATGCATGCCCGCAAGGCGTTCTCCGGCAGCGGCAAGCGCTGGCTGCAGGGCTGCTACGCCGACAAGGACGGACTGCTGTCGACGCTGGCGGCGATCGAGCATCAATTCAAGGAGGCGGCGGAATGAGCCCGAGTGAATTGAACGCCGGCAACATCGTCGAATTCATTGCCGATATCTTCGAGCGCCGCGGCGCCGAATCTTATCTCGGCGAACCCGTCACCATGTCGGAGCACATGCTGCAGGGTGCGTGGCTCGCCGAAAAGGACGGCGCGCCGGAGGAACTGGTGGCGGCGGCGCTTCTGCACGACATCGGCCACTACACCAGCGAGTTTGGCACCTATTCGCCCGACGACGTCGAGGACAAGCACCATGACGAGGCGGGCGGCGAGGTGCTGGCGCCGTTCTTTCCGCCGGTCATCGTTGAATGCGTGCGGCTGCATGTTTCGGCCAAGCGCTATCTCTGCGCCACAGATCCGACCTATTTCAGCAAGCTCTCGCCTGCGTCGGTGCACACGCTTTCGCTGCAGGGCGGCCCGATGAGCGCCGACGAGGTGGCCGAGTTCCGCAGGAACCCGTTCCACGAGGAAGCCGTGCGGGTGCGCATCTGGGACGAGGGCGGCAAGGTCGCCAACATGAAGACCCGCGCCTTTCGCGACTACGTGCCGCTGCTGGAGCGCGTCGTGCGGAAGTTCGCGGCGGACAAGGCGGCTTAGTCATCAGCCGCCTATAGTCCCGGGGAGGAACGGGCGATGTGCTTCTGCTTCAATGGTGAAGGCGCGCTTGTCGCCTACCGGCCAGATGACTGCGGCGAAGGCCTGCTTAAAGCGCGCTCCGGTGCCCAGCCTCTGGTCGGGAGCGTCAAGCCGTCTCGACAGGAAAGCAAAGGCGCGGTTCACGCCGCGCCTTCCTTGGTTGGTCGTCCGGGAAATGCCTACCCTTTGTGATAGACCTGTTGCAGCCCATAGACGGGTGTCGGCAACCCGACCTGCCTGGCCTTCAACTGCAGCGACAGATACTGCGAATAGTGGCGCGACTGGTGCAGGTTGCCGCCGTGGAACCACAGCGCCTCCTGCTGGGTCGGCTTCCACATGTTGCGCTGCTCGCCTTCCCACGGGCCAGGGTCCTTGGTGGTGTTTGAGCCGAGGCCCCAGACCTTGCCGACCTTGTCCGCCACGTCCTGCGAGATGAGGTCGGCGGCCCATCCGTTCATCGAGCCGTATCCGGTGGCATAGATCACCAGGTCGGCCGGCAACTCGGTGCCGTCGGCGAATTTCACACCGCTTTCCGTCAGTTCCTGCACTGCCGCACTCGGGCCGCTCTTCAACTTGATCGAGCCGTCGATGACGAGGTCGCAGGCGCCGACATCGATGTAGTAGCCGGAGCCGCGTCGCAGGTACTTCATGAAGAGGCCTGAGCCATCGTCGCCCCAATCGAGCAGGAAGCCGGCCCTTTCCAGATCCTCGTAGAACTTCGCGTCGCGTTCCTTCATCTGCTCGTAAAGCGGAATCTGGAATTCGTGCAGGATACGATAGGGCAGGGAGGCGAAGATCAGGTCGGCCTTGCGCGTCGTCATGCCGTTTTCCACTGCCTGCTCGGAATAGAGCGCGCCGAGGCCGATATCCATCAGCGTGTCGGACTTGACGATGTGGGTGGAGGAACGCTGCACCATGGTGACGTCGGCGCCGCCTTCCCACAGAGCCGCGCAGATATCGTGGGCGGAGTTGTTGGAGCCGATGACGACCACCTTCTTGCCGCGGTATTTGTCGGGGCCAGGATGGGTCGAGGAATGCTGCTGCTCGCCCTTGAAGATGTCCTGGCCCTTGTATTTCGGCCAGTTAGCCTTGCCGGACATGCCGGTCGCCAGCACTAGCTGTTTGGGCTTCAGCGCGATCTCCTTGCCGGCGCGTTCGACCACGACGGTCCATTCCCCGGCCTTCTCGTCATATTTGGCGGATTTGGCGGTGGTGGAGGACCAGTAGTTCAGCTCCATCACCTTGGTGTACATCTCCAGCCAGTCGCCGATCTTGTCTTTCGGTGCGAAGACGGGCCAGTTTTTCGGAAAGTCGATATAGGGCAGATGATCGTACCAGACCGGATCGTGCAGGCAGAGCGACTTGTAGCGCTTGCGCCAGGAATCGCCGGGACGTTCGTTCTTCTCGATGATGATGGTCGGCACGCCAAGTTGCTTTAGCCGCGCGCCAAGCGCGATGCCGCCCTGGCCGCCGCCGATGATGACGGCATAGGGTTGCCTGGTGTGACCGAGTTCGGCGATCTCGTCGTCGCGCTCCTCGCGCCAGGTCTTGCGGCCCTTGCCGTGTCCATGCTTGGCGCCGAGCGGGCGGGTAAAGCCGGCCTTCTCCTCGTGGCCCTTCAGTTCCGCGATTGTGGTCAGCAGCGTCCAGATCAGGTCGCCCTTGAAACGCACCAGGCCATAGCCGCGCGCCACCTCGGTCTCGAACGTGATCCAGGCGGTAATGATGCCGTCCGCTTCGCTTGCTTCCTCGCCTTCGGCAACCGCCCAGCCGGTCGGCTTCGTGCCGGCGAGGGTCGATGTCAGCATATCGCGTATCTCGTCGCGGCCTTCCATCGTCTTCAGGTTCCAGGTGAACGTGACGAGGTCTCGCCAATAGCAATCTCCCTGGAAGCAGTGCACCGCAGCATCGATGTTGCCAGCTTCCAAAGCCTTGCCGAACTTGTCGAGCAGAGCCTGCGCCTTGGTGGTGGGTGTTCTCTCGAGCATTTTCTCCTCCGCTTGCTAGAGTCGAAAAACAAACAGCAAGTCGCATGCCAGCCATGGCGCCCTATGAGAGCCGCAGTGGAATCAAGCAGTTATGGTGCTTGCCGGTCGTCCTGTGTGTTGCCACACTGTTGCACGCGCCATGGCACGCCACAGCCGGCGCAACAGCTAGTTAGGCGCTTCCAGCTGCAGGCGCTTCATCCTGCGATGCACGGTCGTACGATCGACGCCCATGCGTCGCGCGGCCTCGGAAATGTTCCAGCCGGTGGCTGTCAGGACGCCCAACAGCGCGGCGCGCTCTTCCTCGGGAGAGGGTTGCCGCAGCCCGGCGAGGCTTGCGGGCCGGACCGGCAGCGCTGGATGCGGCGAGGAAAATTCGGGCAGGTCGGACGGCTGGATCGTTTCGCCGTCGCAAAGCGCCGCCGCCAGATCGATGGCGTTGACGAGTTCGCGGATATTGCCTGGCCAGCCGTGGCGGATCAGCGCCAGCCGCGCCGCCGGGGACAGCCTTGCCGCGCCGCCGGCCAGCCGCGCACGCTCACCCACAAGCCGGTCTAGCAGCCACTCGAAATCGGTCCGCTCGCGCAGCGGCGGCAAGGCCAGCGAGGCGGCGTTGAGCCGGTAGAACAGGTCCTCGCGGAAGCGGCCCTCGGCGACCAGCTTGCGCAGGTCATGGTGCGAGGCCGAGACGATCTTGATGTCCACCGATCGCGGTTCCGTGCCGCCGACCGGGATCAATTCACGCTCGGCGATCACTCTAAGCAGCCGCGACTGCAGCGCGTAAGGCATGTCGCCGATCTCGTCGAGAAAGAGCGTGCCGCCGTCAGCAGCCTCGATCAGCCCCTTGCGCCCCTTGGGCGCGGCCCCGGTGAAGGCGCCCGCCGTGTGACCGAACAGCTCGCTCTCGATCAGATGTTCCGGGATCGCGGCGCAGTTGATCGCCACGAACGGGCCTTTGCGCCGCGAGCTTTCATGGATCGCGCGGGCCAGGTGCTCTTTGCCGCAACCCGTCTCGCCATGGATCAGGATCGGAATGGTCGTGCGGGCCAGCTTGGCGGCCCGCGCTTGCATCGCCGACATGGCTGGATCGCCACCTGAAAGCTCGGCTATCGGTTTCGGCAGCACGTCGACCGGGGCCCGGCGTCCGCTCGGCTGCGGCTCGATGGCGTGTGCGAAGAGGGCGCTGCCGTTGCGGGCAAACACCAGCCGCTCCTCGGTCGGACGTCCGCGCGTCAGGTTCGGTAGGTCGTCGATGCCCATATCGAGATAGCGCGAGATCGGCTGGCCGATCGGCGAGGAGTGCCTCCAGTCGAAGCCGCCAGCCTGCGCCAGAAGCAGTGCTCCGCCGCGCGTCGTGCCGAGGATGCGGCCCGAAGCATCGAGGGCAATGGCCGCCTCGGGATCGACGTCGAGGAATTCCGGCGAACGCGAAAAGCGCAGTACCCATTCCGAGTGCATCTGCGCCATCAGGTTGGCGAGTTCGATGCGCCTCGCGGAGGCCGTCACCAGATGCAGCGCCAGGTTCTGGCTGACCTTCGGCTGCGGCGAGCGCAGCAGCGAAATGTCGAGCACAGCGGTCAATGCGCCATTGGTGTCGAAGATCGGCGCGGCTGTGCAGGACAACGGCGTATGGGTGGTGTCGAAATGGTCGGTCTGGTGAATGGTCATTGCCTCGCCGGTGACGATGCAGGAGCCGACGCCGCATGTCCCGGTGCGGCTTTCGGACCACTCTGAGCCGAGGTAGAGGCCGGCTTTGCGCAACTGATCCATGAACAGCGGATCGCCCAGGAAGTCGACGGTGACGCCCTTGGCATCGGCCAGCAGCAGCACATAATTCTGGCCCGCCACCTGCTTGAACAGCGTTTCCAGTCCGCTACGTGCGATCGCGATCAGCCGTTCGGACTGCTCGCGGTGTTCGCGCAACTGCACGTCGGGAACGATATAGGCCTCGGTGGGCTTGGCCGGGTCGAGCCGATGGGTATCGATACAGCGCTGCCAGGATTGCACGACAATGTCGTCGCGGACCGATCGCACGCCAGACAGGACCTGCTCGATCTCGCGTATGTGCTCGCGTTCGCCGGCCATGCGTCCTCCTCGCAGGCTATATCGTTTGCCAGATAGTGGTGCTTTGGCGGCATGTGCTCAACTGTACTATGGTAGCGCGCGGCGGCGCCGATCTCACAGGCGAGTGAATTCGCATCGCACCCCATTGACGAGCTCGCGATTTCGCCCTTATTGTCCGCGCCCATGAAAACGGCACTCATTCTCGTAGGTTGGCGCGTGGGCAAGGCGGTGTAACCGCCGGGCGAAAACCTCCCATGCGCACCACACAGGCTCCCTCGGGGGCCTTTTTTATTGCCTCCAATCGAACTAAACGACCAGCAAATCGCCAGATGGCGAACAGTACGGGACCAGACCGATGATCAACGGACAGAACGAGCGGCGCGAAATGCCAAGGACCGAAATGACTGGTGCCGAGATGGTGGTGCAGGCGCTGAAGGACAACGGCGTCAAGCACGTCTTCGGCTATCCGGGCGGTGCCGTTCTCCCGATTTATGATGAGATTTTCCAACAGGACGAGATCGAACACATTCTGGTGCGCCACGAGCAGGGCGCCGGCCATGCGGCCGAGGGATATGCGCGTTCGACAGGCAAGGCCGGGGTCATGCTGGTGACCTCCGGGCCCGGCGCCACGAATGCGGTGACGCCGCTGCAGGACGCGCTGATGGATTCGATTCCGCTGGTCTGCCTGACCGGCCAGGTGCCGACCTCGCTCATCGGCTCAGACGCTTTCCAGGAATGCGATACGGTCGGCATCACGCGGCCCTGCACCAAGCACAACTGGCTGGTGAAGGACGTCAACCAACTGGCCGCCACCATCCACGAGGCTTTCCACGTCGCGACGACGGGGCGCCCCGGCCCGGTGGTCGTCGACATTCCGAAGGACGTGCAGTTTGCCAAGGGCATTTATGTGCCGCCGCAGACGGCGCCGCGCACCAGCTACCAGCCCAAGGTCCAAGGCGACCTCGACAGGATCAAGGCCGCGGTCGAGCTGATGGCCGACGCCAGGAAGCCGATCATCTATACCGGCGGCGGTGTCATCAACTCGGGCCCGGAAGCCAGCCATCTGCTGCGCGAACTGGTCGATCTCACCGGCTTCCCGATCACCTCGACGCTGATGGGGCTCGGCGCTTATCCGGCATCGGGCAAGAACTGGGTCGGCATGCTCGGCATGCACGGCACCTACGAAGCCAACATGGCCATGCATGATTGCGATGTGATGGTCTGCATCGGCGCGCGCTTCGACGATCGCATCACCGGCAGGCTCAACGCCTTCTCGCCGCACTCCAAGAAGATCCATATCGACATCGACCCGTCCTCGATCAACAAGAACGTGCGTGCCGATGTGCCGATCCTCGGCGACGTCGGCCGGGTTCTGGAGGATATGGTGCGGCTCTGGCGGGCGACCGCCAAGGCCGACAAGAAGGCGCTTTATCCGTGGTGGGAGCAGATCGCGAAATGGCGTGCGCGCGACTCGCTCGCCTACAAGATGAACAGCGACGTCATCATGCCGCAATATGCGATCCAGCGGCTCTATGAACTGACCAAGGACAAGGACACCTACATTACGACCGAAGTCGGCCAGCATCAGATGTGGGCCGCGCAGCACTATCATTTCGACAAGCCGAACCGCTGGATGACCTCGGGCGGGCTCGGCACGATGGGCTATGGCCTGCCGGCGGCGCTCGGCGTGCAGATCGCGCATCCCGATGCGCTGGTCATCGATATCGCCGGCGACGCCTCGGTGCAGATGACCATGCAGGAGATGAGCGCTGCGGTGCAGTATGAGGCGCCGATCAAGATCTTCATCCTCAATAACCAGTATATGGGCATGGTCAGGCAGTGGCAGCAGCTGCTGCATGGCAACCGCCTGTCGCATTCCTACACCGAGGCGATGCCCGATTTCGTCAAGCTGGCCGAAGCCTATGGCGGCCACGGCATCCGTTGCGACAAGCCGGACGAACTGGACGACGCGATCCGGGAGATGATCTCGGTCAGGAAGCCGGTGCTGTTCGACTGCCGCGTGGCGACGCTCGCCAACTGTTTCCCGATGATCCCGTCGGGCAAGGCGCACAACGAGATGCTCCTGCCYGACGAGGCCACCGACGAGGCCGTGGCCAATGCCATCGACGCCAAAGGCAGGGAACTGGTGTAGCAGCAGGCTCTAATCGTTTCACGCAATTCCGGACGGAAAACCGCCATGCACTTTTCCTGGAATTGCTAGAGTTGCGGCCGGAAGCCGTGTGGAAACAGAGAATTAGCTTCAGAGTTTGAAATCGAGATTCACGTCATGAACGCACAGCACCTTCAACCCACCGGTTCCGCCTACTTCATCGCCAAGGAAACCGAAAAGCCGGAAAACCATACGCTGTCCGTGCTGGTCGACAACGAGCCGGGCGTGCTTGCCCGCGTGATCGGCCTGTTCTCCGGTCGCGGCTACAACATCGAGAGCCTGACCGTCTCGGAGACCGAGCACGAAAAGCACCTGTCGCGCATCACCATCGTGACGCGCGGCACGCCGCATGTTCTGGAACAGATCAAGCATCAGCTCGAGCGCATCGTGCCGGTGCACCGCGTCGTCGACCTTACCGTACGCTCGCATGAGTTCGGGCAGGAGCGGCCGCTGGAGCGGGAACTCGCGCTGGTCAAGGTCGCCGGCACCGGCGAAGCCCGCGTCGAGGCGCTCAGGCTTGCCGATGCCTTCCGCGCAAGCGTGATCGACGCCAATACCGAGCATTTCATCTTCGAGATCACCGGCAAGGGTTCCAAGCTCGACCAGTTCATCGCCATCATGAAGCCGCTCGGCCTGGTCGAGATCTGTCGCACCGGCGTGGCGGCCATGAACCGCGGCCCGCAGGGGATGTGAACGCGGCCTCACGGCTCACAGCGTTTTTGATCCTTATCTGGCCCGGCACTCGGGTGTCGGTGGCTTTTGCGCGCCTGCCAATAAACGACAATAAGACTGACATATCGGGGAGGACACAATGACCCTGAACGCGTTCCTTGCGCTTTTGGTCTACGCCTTCGTGACTTCGATCACGCCGGGGCCGAACAACCTCATGTTGCTGGCGTCCGGCGTGAATTTCGGCGTCACGCGGACCGTCCCGCATATGCTCGGCATCAGCATCGGCTTTTTCGTGCTGTTGCTGGCCGTGGGCTTCGGGCTGGGCGCCGTGCTGACGGCGTTTCCGGCCCTCCATACGGCCCTCAAGATCGCGGGCGCGGCCTATCTGCTCTATCTTGCCTGGAAGATCGCCATGTCACGCGCGCTGAACGGGACGGAGGAAGCGGAGGCACGGCCTATGCGTTTCATCGATGCCGCCGCGTTCCAGTGGGTCAACCCCAAGGCCTGGGTGATGGCCATCACCGCCATGGCCGTCTACACAAACCCGGATCACCCGTTCCTCTCGGTGGCGCTGATCTCGTTCGCCTTCGCTGTCGTGAACCTGCCCAGCGTTGCCGTATGGGCGGGATTCGGCACGGCGTTGCGCGGTTTCTTGTCGGATCCGATACGGCTGAAATGGTTCAACATCGCCATGGGCGTGCTGCTGGCCGCGACGCTGTGGCCAATGCTCCGCTGAACCTGCTGTTCGGCTCAAAAGGACGCCGCGTCGCCGCCCGTTAGCCGGCTGCACAGGAATTGTGCACTGCACATTAAATCTTCGTAATGCCGCGTTTTGGCCCTTTTCCGCCAAATGCTTGTACTATCTATTCGGCGAAAATAGCGGCGAAAGGCCGCGAATTGGGCTATGAATGACCACCGGGTTCGGCGTGTCGGGTAGAGGGCTTGATGTCGATGCGCGGGAAAATCGCCTTTGCAGTTGTTGCGGTCGCCTGCCTGGCAGGCGCCGGTCTCTATCTTTCGCCCACCGCGATGGGCAAGGTCCAGCAACTGATTTCCGGTCTGCAGCCTGCACCCGACGGAGCCGACAAGGGGACCGGCAAGACGGCCAAGGCGTCGGACAAATCGGCAGGCGGTGGGCGCTCCGCCTCGATCGTCTCCGCGGCCGCGACAACCGCCGACTTCCCGATCCGCCGCTATGCCATAGGCTTCATTTCTTCTCCATCGGTGGTCAACGTGAACGCCCGCGTTGCCAGCCAGATCGTGTCGATCGCCGTCAAGGACGGCCAGATGGTGAAGGCCGGCGATCTGCTGTTCTCGCTCGACGATCGTGCCCTGAAGGCGCAGCTCGCCAAGGATCAAGCCACCCTCGCCAAGGACCAGGCCCTGCAGGTCGGTGTCGCCGCCGATCTTCAGCGGGCAAAGGATCTCGTTGCCAAGCAGGTCGGCACGCAGCAGACCTATGATCAGGCGGTTGCGGCGCAAAAGGCCGCCGCCGCCACCGTGGATGCCGACAAGGCCACGATCGAGGCCGACACCGTCCAGYTGAGCTACGCAACGATCAACGCGCCGATCGCGGGCAGGCTGGGCGCCGTCAACGTTTCCGTTGGGGATCTCGTCACCACCAGCACCAGCAACAGCGGCAACACGACCCCGCTGGTGACGATCACCCAGATGGATCCGCTGCAGGTGACCTTCAATCTTCCCGAAAGCAATCTGGCGCTGCTGCACAAGGCGCTGGCCAATCCGCAGCAAGGGGCGGTGACGCTCACCAAGGACGGCGATCCGACGCCGATCGGCAAGGGCACGCTCGAATTCGTCGATTCCAGCGTCGACACGGCTTCCGGCACCATCGCCGTGCGGGCGAGCCTGCCGAACGCCGACCTTTCGCTGTGGCCCGGTCAGTATGTGAACGTCGTGCTCAACGCGGGCACGATGCCGCAAATGGTCTCGGTYCCGACCGTMGCGGTCCAGCCCAGCCAGAAGGGCCCGTTCGTCTATGTGGTCAAGCCGGACAACACCGTCGAAATGCGGCCCGTGCAGGTGGCGCTGACGGAAGGCCAGAACAGCGCCGTCAGCCAGGGCCTCAAGAGCGGCGAGAAAGTCGTCGTCGAGGGCCAGACGAGGCTGAGGGACGGCGCCGCCGTGCATGAGGGCGGCACCGCCAATGGCGGCGATCAAAGCGCTCCGAAGGTCGCGGAAGCCGACAAGGCCGGCGAGGCGCGCCAATGATCTCCGAATTCTGCATCCGCAGACCCGTCGCGACGCTGCTGATGTCGTTCGCCCTCGTGCTGGGCGGCATTTTTGCCTACAAGTTCCTGCCGGTGGCGGCGTTGCCCAGCGCCGAATTCCCGGTGGTCAACGTCTCGGCCCAGTTGCCGGGCGCCTCACCCGAGACAATGGCGACATCGGTGGCCACGCCGCTGATCAAGCAGTTCGCCACCATTGCCGGCATCGATTCGATTTCGACAACAAACTCGCTCGGCCAGACCTCGATCGCCATTCAGTTCGCGCTCAACCGGAATATCGATGCGGCGGCGGCGGACGTCCAGGCGGCGATCGCGCGCACGCAGAAATCGCTGCCGCCCGAAATGACCTCGCCGCCGAGCTATCGCAAGGTCAATCCCGCCGACGCGCCGATCCTGCTTTTGTCGCTGGTCAGCGACACGGTCCCGTTGACCGATCTCGACGCCTTCGCCGAAAACGTCATGTCGCCCTCCTTGTCCACGATCGACGGCGTGGCGCAGGTGTCGATCTTCGGCCAGCAGAAATACGCGGTGCGCGTCCAGATCGACCCGACGGCGCTGGCGGCGCGCGGCATCTCGATCGACCAGCTGCAGGCGGCGATCGCATCGGCCAACAGCAACACGCCGCTCGGCGTGCTGCAGAACAACAAGCAGCAGCTTACGATCACCGCGAACACCCAGCTCCAAAACGCCGCGGGCTTTTCCAACCTCATCATCGCCACCAAGAACGGTCATCCGGTGCGGCTGGGCGAGGTGACCCGYGTCGTCGATTCCGTGCAGACCACGACGACGGCAAGCTGGTACGACGGCACGCGGGCCATCATCATGGCGGTGCAGCGCCAGCCTGACGCCAACACCGTCGACGTCGTCGACAGAGTCAAGGCGATGCTGCCGTCCTTCAAGGATCAGATGCCGGCCGCCGCCAGCATCAAGCTTCTCAACGACCGCTCGACCTCAATCCGCGCCGCCGTCGCCGACGTGCAGTTCACGCTGCTCTTGACCATCGCCCTGGTGGTGATGGTGATTTTCGTGTTCCTGCGCCGCGTCACGGCGACGATCATTCCGGCCGTGGCGGTGCCGATCTCGCTGATCGCAACGCTCGGCGCGATGTTCCTGTTCGGCTTCTCCATCGACAATATCTCGCTGATGGGTCTGACGCTGGCCGTCGGGCTCGTCGTCGACGACGCCATCGTCATGCTGGAGAATATTTTCCGGCATATGGAGGAGGACGGGCTGTCGGCCTTCGACGCTTCGCTGAAAGGCGCGCGCGAGATCGGCTTCACCATCATCTCCATCTCGATCTCGCTGGTGGCGGTGTTCATCCCCGTGCTTCTGATGGGCGGCGTGATCGGCCGCATCTTCAACGAGTTCGCCGTCGTGGTGACGGTCGCCATCCTGGCATCGATGTTCGTCTCGCTGACCCTGACCCCGATGCTGTGCTCGCGGCTGTTGTCGGTGACGAAGGCCGACCGCGAAGCGCATGGCGATGGCCAGCGGCACGATATGTTCACGCGCGGCTACGACTGGCTTTTGACGTTTTGCCTGCGGCACACCTTCTTTGTGTTCCTCGTCTTCGTCGGCACCGCCGCGCTGTCGGTCTGGCTGATCCAGGCCTCGCCGAAAGGCTTCTTCCCGCAAGAAGACATCGGCCAGATTTCGGTGACGACTATCGCCCGCCAGGACATCTCCTTCGATGCGATGGCCAAGCTGCAGGGCCAGGTGGCGAACGTCTTTTCGAAGTCACCCTACGTGTCGCACGTGGCCTGGTCGGCTGGCAGCGGCAACAATGCGCTGAACCAGGGCCAGCTCTACGTGCAGCTGAAGGACAAGAGCGAGCGCCCCAATATCGAGAAGGTGCTTTCGGATCTGCGCAAGCAACTCTCCGGCGTCGCGGGCATAGAGACCTATATGCAGCCGGTGCAGAATCTCAGGCTCGGCTCGCGTTCCTCGGCAAGCGCCTATCAGTTGGTCGTGCAGGGCCTCGACACCGGCCAGACCGACATCTGGGCGCAGAAGCTGAACGACGCCATGGCGGCCGACCACACGATGTTCGCCGATGTCACCAGCGACCTGCAGAACAACGCGCTGCAGGCGACGCTCGTCGTCGACCGGGACAAGGCGGCCCAACTCGGCATCGACACGAATACGCTGCGCTCCAGCCTCTATGGTGGCTTCGGCACCGCGCAGGTCTCGACCATTTTCGGCTCGGCCGACAGCTATCAAGTGGTCATGGAGCTCGATCCGAAGATCGAATGGTCGCCCGAGCGGATGCTGGCCATCCAGGTGAGGACATCGAGCGGCAGCCTTGTTCCGCTCGGCGCCTTTGCCCATGTCGATCGCACCGCGGGCGCCCTGACGGTCAACCAACTCGGCCAACTCCCGGCCGTCACCATCTCCTACAACCTGCCTCAGGGCGTATCGCTGGGCGACACCGTGACCCGTATCGGCCAGCTCAAAGACCAGATCGGGATGCCGCAGGCGATCTCGACCACCTTCGCCGGCACTGCCAAGACCTTCCAGGATTCGCTCGCCAACCAGGGGCTGCTGATCGGCGGCGCGATCCTGACCATCTACATCGTGCTCGGCATACTCTATGAGAGCTTCATCCACCCGCTCACCATCCTCACCGGCCTGCCGTCGGCRGTGCTCGGCGCGGTGGTGGCGCTGCGCTTCGCCGGCATGGAYCTGTCGGTGATCGCGGTCATCGGCATCCTGATGCTGATCGGCATCGTCAAGAAGAACGGCATCATGATGGTCGACGTCGCGCTGGAGCTCAGGCGGCAAGGCATGTCGGCCAGGGACTCCATCCACAAGGCCTGCCTGATGCGTTTCCGGCCGATCATGATGACGACGCTGGCGGCGCTGATGGGCACCTTCCCGATCGCGCTCGGCACCGGCGCCAGCGCCGAGTTGCGCCAGCCGCTCGGCGTGGCCGTCGTCGGCGGCCTGCTCGCCTCGCAGGCGCTGACCCTGTTCGTCACGCCGGTCATCTATGTCTATTTCGAAAATTTCTCCAACTGGCTGCTCGGCTTCTCGACGAAGAAGAGCCGCCCGGCGCTGCACGCCGTGGAAAGCATCGAGCAGCCTTCGCTGTTCGACGCCGAGGAAGAAATCGAACCGAAGAAGGTGGCCGCGGAATAGGCGGCCATGTCTGGCACAAGGCACCGCGCTTGCGAGCGCATGCGAGCGATCGTAACCTCGCGCCATGTCCCACGATCATGATCACGACAACGAGCTCGACCCATTCGCGGCGCGGGTGCGCGCGCTGGAAACGATCCTGACCCAAAAGGGCCTGATCGACCCCGCGGCGATCGATGTCATCGTCGACACTTACGAGACGAAAATCGGTCCGCGCAACGGCGCCAGGGTTGTGGCGAAGGCATGGAATGACCCGGCCTATGCCGAATGGCTGAAGCGCGATGCGACGGCCGCGATTGCCTCGCTGAGCTACACCGGCCGGCAGGGCGAGCATATGCAGGCCGTGTTCAACACCGAGGAGACGCACAACCTCGTCGTCTGCACGCTGTGTTCCTGCTATCCGTGGTCCGTGCTCGGCCTGCCGCCAGTCTGGTACAAGGCGCCGCCTTACCGTTCGCGCGCCGTGATCGACCCGCGTGGCGTGCTCGAAGAGTTCGGGCTGACGCTGCCGAGCGCCAAGAAGATCCGAGTCTGGGATTCGACAGCCGAGCTTCGCTATCTGGTCGTGCCGATGCGGCCGAAAGGCACCGAGGGCTGGAGCGAGGAGCAACTCACGGGGCTGGTCAGCCGCGATGCGATGATCGGCACCGCCTTGGCGAAGGAGCCGGCATGAACGGCCCGCAGGATCTTGGCGGACAGATGGGTTTCGGGCCGGTCGCGCCCGAAAAGGACGAACCGTATTTCCACGCCGAATGGGAGAAGCGCGCGCTCGGCGTGACGCTGACCGCCGGCGCCATGGGCGCCTGGAATATCGACGAGAGCCGGCATGCGCGGGAATCTTTGCACCCCGCCGTCTACTATGGCTCGAGCTACTACCAGATATGGATCAGGGCGCTGGAGGTGCTTTTGAAGCGCCACGGCTTCATCACGGAGACCGACCTTGCGGCCGGCAAGGCCGTCGATCCCGCGGCCACCCCAAAAAGGGTGCTGAAAGCGGCGGATGTGCCGGCGGTGCTGGCCAAAGGCGGCCCATGCGACCGGCCCGTCGCCGCGCCGGCGCGCTTTCGGGCGGGCGACCGCGTGCGGACGAGGAATTTCAACCCAACCGGCCATACGCGCCTGCCGCGCTATGCGCGCGGCAAGAATGGGATCGTCGAAGCGGTGCGCGACGGCTTCGTATTCCCCGACAGCAACGCACACGGCAAAGGCGAGAACCCGCAATGGGTCTATACGGTGGTCTTCGACGGGGCCGAGATCTGGGGCGAGGGCGCCGATCCGACGCTTGTTGTCTCGATCGATGCCTGGGAGAGCTACCTTGAGCCGGCCTGAAGCCGAAGCGCCGCCGGCGTTCGACGATCCGGTGTTCGCCGAACCATGGCAGGCGGAAGCCTTCGCCATGACCGTGGCGCTCCACGACAAGGGGCTGTTTTCGTGGAGCGAGTGGGCCGAGGCCTTGTCCGCCGAAGTCAACCAGCCGGGCGCGGCGAGCGACGGTCACGACTACTACGAGCATTGGCTGGCGGCGCTGGAAAAGCTGTTGTCGCTGAAAGGCATCGCCGGCAAGGGCGAGGTCGATGCTTTCGCCGCAGCGTGGGAGCGCGCCGCGCATGCAACGCCGCACGGCAAGCCGATCCTGCTGGAGAACGGTCCGGAATCCGGCGGGTAGAAGCGGATTTGTTCCCTTTACGTTCCGTTCGGCGCCTGATAGCGTGACCGGACCGGAGGCAGTGAGCTGGCCGCCGGAAAAATCGATGGTGGGGCGGCCAATCTTGTATTTCGCTCGCGAATCCGGTCTGTCGCGCTGATGGAATTCTCTCCCCAACAGGATGAGGCTTTGAAAGCGGTCGGCCGCTGGCTCAAAGAGGGCCGGCCGCAGGTCTTCCGTCTGTTCGGCTATGCCGGCACGGGCAAGACGACGCTCGCCCGCTACTTTGCCGAGCATGTCGACGGGCAGGTGCAGTTTGCTGCTTTCACCGGCAAGGCCGCGCAGGTGTTGCGCTCGAAGGGCGCGATCAACGCCCGCACCATTCACTCGCTGATCTACCGGCCAAGGGGCGAGGAATCGGTCGAAGACGAAGTGACCGGCAAGACTTCGATCGCGCCGACCTTCGCGCTCAACCGGCAAAGCCCGATCGCCCGCGCCAAGCTCGTCGTCATAGACGAATGCTCCATGGTCGACGAACAGCTTGGCCGCGACCTGATGAGCTTTGGCATCCCAATCCTCGTGCTGGGCGATCCGGCGCAACTGCCGCCGATCTCGGGCGGCGGCTTCTTCACGGAACACGAGCCGGACGTGCTGCTCACCGAAATCCATCGCCAGGCGCGCGACAATCCGATCATCCGGCTGGCGCTCGATGTGCGCGAGGGCCGCGAATTCATGCATGGCGACTACGGCACGGCGCAGGTGATCGGCAGGGAAGGCGTCAATCAGGATCTCGTGCTCAAAGCCGACCAGGTGCTGGTCGGCACCAACCGCACGCGGCGGCGCTACAATCATCGGCTGCGCGAGCTCAAGGGCTTCAGCGCCGATTTCCCGCAAGCCGGCGACAAGCTGGTCTGCCTGCGCAACGATCCCGCCAAGGGCCTGCTCAACGGCTCGTTGTGGAAGGTGATGACATCGTCGCGCGAGACGGTGAAGCCGGGCATCAACCTCCTGGTTTCGCCGGAAGAGGACGATCCCGACCGCGGCGTCGCCAAGATCAAGCTGCTCAAGGCGGCGTTCGAGGATCCGGACGCCGAAATCCCTTGGCAGCAGAAGAAGCGCTTCGACGATTTCGACTATGGCTATGCGCTGACGGTGCACAAGGCGCAGGGCTCGCAGTGGAACGACGTGGTCTTGTTCGACGAGAGCTGGGCGTTCAAGGAAACCCGGCAGCGCTGGCTCTATACCGCCATCACACGGGCCGCCGAGCGCCTGACGATCGTCCGCTGATGGTCACACAAGCCTGGCGCCGAGCCATTGCCATGCGGATGCTTCGTCGTTGCTGCCAAACTGCCTGAATTCGAAAGGCAGGGTTTTCGGAAAAAGGTGCCGGGTAGAAGAGGCCCAGACCGGGTCGCCGACGACGGCGCAGCGCACGACATGCTCCAGCACCTCGGCAACACCTTGTCGGAGAGTGTCATTCGAAATGTTGCGCCAATCCACGCTCTCCTCGTCGGTCAGCCTCACCAGCACGTCAATTCTCGGATGCAGCGCATAGGCCGCTTCCAGCAGGCCGAAGAGATTTTCGGCGTCGGCAGGCGAAACATCACCGACGACGTCGATGGCAAAAAGCGCGTCGCGGTTGGTGTCGAGGCGGCGTATCGCCGGCACGGCTTCGAGGAAATTCACTGGCAAATCCTTATGTCTGGCCGCGATCTCGTCCTCTGGAACAGCTGAAACCCCCTATCTGTTCCCCGCAAAGGCGCTATAGATGCGCGCCAACGCCAGTGCGGCTCGGCGTTTGACAAGGACGGCTGAGCGGCTCTGAGTACTTGTTGTTACGCAATTCCGGACGGAAAACCGCTACGCACTTTTTGCTGTAATTGCTCGAACTGGACGCCAGATCATGCCCGCAAAGCTTTCCGTCAACCTCAACGCCGTCGCCATGCTGCGCAACCGCCGCGACCTGCCATGGCCAAGCGTCACCGGGATCGGCCGTATCGCGCTCGCCGCCGGCGCGCATGGACTGACCGTGCATCCACGGCCTGACGAAAGGCATACCAGGCATTCCGACCTCCCGGAGATCAGGGCGCTGATCGACGACGAGTTTCCAGGCGCGGAGTTCAACATCGAAGGCTATCCGACAGAGGATTTCCTGAAGCTCGTCGAAAAGAACCAGCCGGAGCAGGTGACGCTGGTGCCTGACGATCCCGCGCAAGCGACATCGGACCATGGCTGGAACTTCGTTGCCCAGGCCGCTTTCCTCACGCCGATCGTCAAGCGCCTGAAGAAGGGCGGCTTTCGCGTGTCGCTGTTTTCGGACGCCGATCCTGCCGGCGTGAATGCCGCCCGCGATATCGGGGCCGACCGGATCGAGCTTTACACCGGTCCTTACGGGAGTTGCCATTCCGATTCCGCCAAGGCGGCCAAGGAGCTGGAAAAACTAGGAAAAACCGCCGATGCGGCCGTCGCCGCAGGGCTTCAGGTCAACGCCGGACACGATCTGACGGTGGCAAACCTGCCGGCGCTGGCCAAGCGCATTCCGGCGTTGGCCGAAGTATCGATCGGGCACGGGTTGACAGCCGATGCATTGGAGTATGGCATGGCCGGCACGGTGGGACGGTTCTTGAAGGCCTGTGGATGGTAGGGCAAGGAAATCTTGCGTAGCGTCGGCGCCAAGTCGTGCGCCCCGCGCGCTGCAACGACCGCAGCGCAGGCGACAAAGAGGGGTCCATGGTGCTAGCCAACGCCGGCAACGAGGCCGAAACCCTCGAACGGTCGAGCCATGCCGGAACGGAACGGCGTCACAGCACCAAGGTGCTGATGCTTGGCGCGCTCGGCGTCGTTTATGGCGATATCGGCACAAGCCCCATCTATGCCTTCCGGGAGGCGCTCCACGCGTCAAAGGGGGCAGTCGCGCGGGACGATGTCCTTGGCGTGCTGTCGCTCATAGTCTGGGCGCTGACGATCATCGTCACGATCAAATATGTCGCTTTCGTGCTGAGGGCCGACAACAAGGGCGAGGGCGGCACGCTGTCGCTGATGTCGCTTGCGCGCAGTGCATATCCCACTGGATCCAGGCTTATCCTTGCGATCGGCCTTTGCGGCGCCGCGCTGTTCTTCGGCGATTCGATCATCACCCCGGCTATTTCCGTGCTCTCGGCGGTCGAAGGCCTGCAGGTCGTCACGCCGGCGCTCGACGCCTTGGTTGTCCCGATAACGCTGGTCATCCTGGCGGTTCTCTTTGCCGTGCAGCGCTTTGGCACCAGCAAGGTGGCAGCCGTGTTCGGGCCGGTGATGGCGGTGTGGTTCGCGGCGATCGGCGCCGCCGGCCTCTACCACATCGTGGACGACCCGTCCGTCTTCCTGGCAATCAATCCCTATTACGCGGTCTACTATCTGGCCACCACCCCAACCGGGGCTTTCGTTACCGTCGGCGCGGCGTTCCTGGCGGTTACGGGTGCCGAGGCGCTTTATGTCGACCTTGGCCATTTCGGGCGCAGGCCAATCGTGCTGACCTGGTTCTCGATGGTCTTCCCTTGCCTGCTCCTCAACTATTTCGGGCAGGGCGCCTTCGTGCTCTCGCATGGCGGCAAGCCCGCCATCCCGTTTTTCCAGATGCTGCCCGAATGGGCGCTCGTGCCKATGGTGTGTCTGGCGACGGCYGCCACGGTCATAGCCAGCCAGGCAGTTATCTCGGGCGCCTTTTCGCTGACCAGACAGGCAGTGCAACTCAACCTTTTGCCCCGCATCGAGGTGCAGCATACATCCGAGATGCAGAGCGGTCAGATCTACATGCCGAGGGTCAACCTCCTGGTCGCGCTCGGTGTGATGCTTCTGGTGGTCGGCTTCGGCAGCTCGAGCGCGCTTGCCTCGGCCTACGGCATCTCGGTCACCGGCGAGATGCTGATGACGACGGTCCTTCTGTTCGTGGTGATGCGCTGGCTCTGGAAATGGCAGCTGGGGCTCGCTCTGTCGCTGGCGCTGCTCTTCGGGGTCATCGATCTCGGCTTCTTCTCGGCGAACGTCGTCAAGGTCGTCGAAGGCGGTTGGGTGTCCATAACCGTCGCCTCCATCATGGGCCTGACCATGTGGACGTGGATACGCGGCAGCCGCTACCTGTTCGACAAGACCCGCCGCAACGAAATCCCGCTGGACTTCCTTGCGGCGAATCTTCTGAAGAAGAAGCCGCAGCTGGTGTCCGGCACGGCCGTGTTCCTGACCAGCGATCCGCTGAGCGCGCCGACCGCGCTCATGCACAGCCTGAAACACTACAAGGTGTTGCACGAGAAGAACGTCATCCTGTCGGTGGTGACGGCGCCGCAGCCGGTGGTGCCGGACAGCGAGCGGGTGAAGATGGAGACGGTCAACGAACTCTTCATGCGAGTGTCGCTGACCTTCGGCTATATGGAACAGCCCAACATCCCACGCGCGCTGGCGATCTGCCGCAAGCAGGGTTGGAAGTTCGACATCATGACGACGTCCTTCTTCCTGTCGCGACGCTCGCTGAAGGCCTCGCCCAATTCCGGCATGCCGGTGTGGCAGGACCGCTTGTTCATAGGCCTTGCGCGCACGGCGGCGGACGCGACCGAATATTTCCAGATCCCGACCGGGCGCGTTGTCGAGATCGGCACGCAGGTCGCGATCTGACATCCTCGCCTTGGGCCGGATGGAGTAATCCGTTTGCTTCGTACATCGGCAGCTTTGCGCTGGCGGCATGGGAGCCCTTACGCCAGAGCATGATGCCGAAAAGTGTGAAGCGGTTTTCGGGCGACATCATGCTCTATCTCCTTGATCTAGAGCCGGATTCAGATTTCGGATCGATCAGATCCGAAATCATCCGGCTCTAGGGCACTTGATATTGCACTGCAGCAAGCGTAGAGCACCGCGCATTTTTATCGGAGTGTCGTCCATGGGCCTTGCCAATGGTGGTGCTGACGTAGAACTTGCCGATCAATCGGCCCACCCGGAAATCGAGCACCACAGCACCAAGGTGCTGATGCTGGGCGCGCTTGGCGTCGTTTATGGCGATATCGGCACCAGCCCTATCTACGCCTTCCGCGAGGCGCTGCATGCCTCGTCGGGCGGCGATGTCGCCAACCGCGCCGACATTCTGGGTGTGCTGTCGCTGATCATCTGGTCGCTCACCATCACCGTCACCATAAAGTACATCATGTTCGTGCTGCGCGCCGACAACCGCGGCGAGGGCGGCGTGCTGTCGCTGATGGCGCTGGTACGCGGCAGTTTCCCGACGCGCTCGGCGGTGGTCCTGGGCATCGGCATCATCGGCGCGTCGCTGTTCTTCGGCGATGCGGTGATCACGCCTGCCATCTCGGTGCTGTCGGCAGTCGAAGGCATGAATGTCGTAACACCCGCCTTCCAACCCTATGTCGTGCCGCTCACGCTGCTCATCCTGGCCATGCTTTTCGCCGTGCAGCGGTTCGGCACCGGCGGCGTGGGTCTCGTGTTCGGCCCGGTCACCGCGATCTGGTTCCTCGCCATCGGCCTTTCCGGGCTGAAGCACATCATCGCCGACCCCGAAATCCTGTGGGCGATCAGCCCGCACTACATCGTGGCCTTCTTCATCAATTCGCCCGACGTGTCGTTTGTGACCGTGGGCGCCGTCTTCCTCGCCGTCACGGGTGCCGAGGCGCTCTATGCCGATCTCGGTCATTTCGGTCGCAAGCCGATCGTGCTTGCGTGGCTTGCCATCGTGTTTCCATGCCTGCTTTTGAACTATGCGGGGCAGGGCGCCTATGTGCTCTCGCGGAACGGTGCGGTCGGCCACCCGTTCTTCGAGATGAACGAGGGCTGGGCGCTCATTCCGATGGTGGTGCTGGCGGCGGCGGCGACCGTGATTGCCAGCCAGGCGGTGATTTCCGGCGCCTATTCACTGACCAGGCAGGCCGTGCAGCTCAACATGCTGCCGCGGCTTGAAATCCTGCATACGTCGGAAAAGCAGTCCGGGCAGATCTACATGCCGCGCGTCAACATGCTGATCGCACTCGTGGTGATGCTTTTGGTGGTCGGCTTCGGCGAGTCCAGCAGGCTGGCTTCGGCCTACGGCATCTCGGTGACGGGCAACATGCTGGTGACGACGAGCCTGCTTTTCTTCGTCATGACGCGCATCTGGAAATGGAACATCTGGCCGGCGGTCGCGCTGACGGCCTTGTTCGCCCTGATCGACGTCGGCTTCTTTGCCTCCAACATCATCAAGGTTTTCGAGGGCGGCTGGGCTTCGCTGGCCGTGGCCTTCGCCATCATCCTCGGCATGTGGACATGGGTGCGCGGCAGCCGGCACCTTTTCGACAAGACCCGCCGCAACGAGATCCCGCTCGATTTCCTGGCGGCAAACCTTCTGAAGAAGAAGCCGCACCTTGTGCCGGGCACGGCCGTGTTCCTGACCAGCGATCCGCTGAGCGCGCCGACAGCGCTCATGCACAGCCTGAAGCACTACAAGGTGTTGCATGAGCAAAATGTCATCCTGTCGGTGGTCACGGCGCCGCAACCGGTGGTGCCGGACAGCGAACGGGTGAAGCTGGAGACCGTCAACGAACTTTTCATGCGCGTCACGCTGACCTTCGGCTACATGGAGCAGCCGAACATCCCGCGCGCGCTGGCGATCTGCCGCAAGCAGGGCTGGAAGTTCGACATCATGACAACGTCCTTCTTCCTGTCGCGGCGCTCGCTGAAGGCCTCGCCCAATTCCGGCATGCCCATCTGGCAGGACCGCTTGTTCATAGGCCTTGCGCGCACGGCGGCGGATGCAACAGAATACTTCCAGATCCCGACCGGGCGCGTGGTCGAGATCGGCACGCAGGTGGCCATCTAGAGTCACAATTTCATGGAAACGGCGACTGACGGAAAACCGTTTCACACTTTTCCTGGAACCGCCCTGAAGACTACCAGCGGATAAAGGAGGCGGGCATGAGCGGCGAGTTGGTGCTCGTTACCGGCGGATCCGGCTTTGTCGGCGTTCACTGCATCCTGGCACTGCTCAATGCCGGTTACCGCGTACGCACGACAGTGCGCTCCGGTAAGCGCGAGGCCGATGTTCTGGCCATGCTGAAGATCGGCGGCATCGATGCGGGTGACGCGCTTTCCTTTGCTTATGCCGATCTCATGGCGGACGCGGGCTGGCCCGAGGCGGTCGCGGGATGCCGCTATGTCCTGCATGTCGCTTCGCCCTTTCCGCCCGATGTGCCCAAGCATGAGGACGAGTTGATCATTCCCGCCCGGGAAGGGGCTCTGCGCGTGCTGCGGGCCGCGCGCGATGCCGGTGTCGAACGGGTGGTGCTCACCTCGTCATTCGCCGCAATCGGCTACGGGCAGACACCGATTGCCGGCCATCCGTTCACGGAGAAGAACTGGTCAAACCTGTCGGAAAAGGTGAGCGCCTATGTGAAGTCGAAGACGCTGGCGGAGCGCGCGGCGTGGGATTTCATAGGCAGCCAAGGCGGCGCGTTGGAACTGGCCGTCGTCAATCCGGTCGGGATATTCGGACCGGTGCTCGGACCGGATCTTTCTACGTCGACGCAGTTCATAAAGCGCCTGCTGGATGGCCAAGTGCCGGGCCTGCCGCGGATGGTGTTCGGCGTCGTCGACGTGCGGGACGTCGCCGACCTGCATTTGCGGGCCATGACCAATCCCGCTGCCAAGGGTGAGCGGTTCCTGGCCGTCAGCGGCGACTTCATGACGATGCTGGAAATCGCGCAGACGCTGAGGGCGCGGCTGGGCAATGCGGCGTCGTGTGTCACGACGCGGGTATTGCCGGACTGGCTGGTGAGGCTCGTCGGACTTTTCGACGGACAGGCGGCCCAGATCGTCACGGAACTGGGCAAGGCCAGGAACGCCACAGGCGCCAAGGCCATGCGCATGCTCGGCTGGGCGCCGCGGGCGCGGGAGGACGCGCTGGTCGCGACCGGCGAGAGCCTGATCCGGCTCGGATTGCTCAAAAAGTCGGGGTGAGGCGCCCGGGAAGCCGTTCCCGGGCGCCTAGAGCCGGATGATTTCAGGTCTGTTCGACCTGAAATCTGAATCCGGCTCTAAATCAAGGAGATAGAGCATGATGTCGTCCGAAAACCGCTTCGCACTTTTCGGCATCATGCTCTAGAGCCGGATGATTTCAGGTCTGTTCGACCTGAAATCTGAATCCGGCTCTAAATCAAGGAGATAGAGCATGATGTCGTCCGAAAACCGCTTCGCACTTTTCGGCATCATGCTCTAGAGCCGGATGATTTCAGGTCTGTTCGACCTGAAATCTGAATCCGGCTCTAAATCAAATCAAAGAGATAGAGCATGATGTCGCCCGAAAACCGCTTCGCACTTTTCGGCATCATGCTCTAGTTCTCAGCCGAGCAGGGCGGCCTTGTTCGTCTCGAGAAACTGCTTCAGCGTCCGCGATTTGTGGCCGGACAGCGTCTCGACAGCGTCGGTCACCATGGCGATGCGACCGGCKCGGGTGTTGGCGTCGAAGGAAACGATGATGCGCGCCAGATCTTCCGGCACGCCGGCCGCCTTGACGCCTTCGGTGAGGGCTTCATCCGGAAGCTGGATGACCTCGAGCGGCTTGCCGGTCACTTCCGCTACCTGAGCGGCGATCTCCTTGATGGTGTAGGCCTCAGGGCCGGTCAGCGTGTAGATTTCGCTCTCCTTCGAACCGGAGGCGAGGCTGGCGGCGATCGCGGCCGCCATGTCGTCGCGAGCGCCGTGAGCGATGCGGCCGTCGCCGGCCGAGGTGTACCACTTGCCCGAGGCGATGGCATGCGGCAGCGCCATGAACAGGTTTTCCTGGTACCAGCCGTTGCGGAAAATCGTGTAGGGAATGCCGCTTGCCTCGATCGCCTGCTCGGTGCCGTAATGGTCGCCGGCAAACAGCACCGGCGAGCCGGGCTCCGGATTGGGCATGGACGTGTAGAGCAGGTGGGAAACGCCGGCAGCCTTTGCCGCGGCCACCGCCGCCAGATGCTGCCTGAGACGCCGGTCGCTTCTGATGTCGAGGTCGCTGGTCGAGATGATCAGCACCCGATCGGCGCCTGCGAATGCTTTTTCCAGCGAGGCAGGATCATCGAAATCCGCCGCCCTGACGGTGACGCCGCGGGTCTTGAGGTCGGCGAGGCTTTCGGGGTTGCGCGAAGTGGCGACAATGCTCGCCGGTGTAACCTTCTGTGTGTCCAGCAGGTGATTGATGACGGCGCGGCCGAGTTGGCCGGAAGCGCCGGTGACGAGGAGGGTTTCGGTCATGGGAGGTTTCCTGAAGATGTGCCGAAGCGCGGGTCTRGTGMYGGTCTCTTTTTGAGACCAGCACTAAAATAGGAATTGACCTGTGGCCGTAAAGAAGGCAGTTTTTGGGGAGGTAGGCACAGCCAGGGAACCACCGGGCCGGCCATCATTTCGATCCAATGGACGCCGTCATGGACAGCAAGATCTTCAACCTGAAAGCCAAGCTGGAGGTCTACAAGGCCATGTCGGGCGGGGCCAATTTCGCCGATTGCCCGATCCGCGACGTGATCCAGGTCATCAACGGCAAATGGAGCTCGCTGCTGGTCATGGCGCTGGCTGAGAAGCCTTACCGGTTCGGGGAATTGCGCCGGCTGGTTCCCGACATCTCGCAGCGCATGCTGACGCAGACGCTCTACGATCTGCAGCGTGACGGCTATGTGCACCGCGAGGTGTTTGCGACCAAGCCGCCGAGCGTCGAATACAGTCTCACCGATCTCGGACGCTCGATGTTCGGCCCGTTGCAACTCCTCATCCAGTGGGCCGAATTCAACCACGATGCGGTGCGCAAGGCGCGCGCCGCGTTCGATGTCGCGCAGGCCTGAGCCTTTTCCTTCTTCCTAGAGCCGGACGATTTCAGG
>BFBZ01000124.1_pt1 | contig 110856 bp, 78 predicted proteins | sample 1888401 | NCBI WGS metagenome assembly BFBZ01 (sample SAMD00112614, study PRJDB3348) | symbiont metagenome | host: Chara braunii
GCGGACCGGCGAGGTGCGGGCCCAACCGTCGGCGCGCGTGTTCTCGTGCGGGAAGTTTCCCTGCCAGGTGTTGGCCATGTGCCGGCCCTCCGGCATGAAATCGTTGCCCCAGGCGAACTCCGTCTCGTCGAGGCCGCCGCGAGCGGCGAATTCCCATTCGGCCTCGGCCGGCAGCTCCTTGCCGGCCCACTTCGCATAGGCTTCGGCGTCCCGGAAGGCGACCTGCACCACGGGATGGTCGTCGAGCCCGCCGATATGGCTGCCCTTGCCGTAGGGCCGCCGCCAGGTCGCGCCGAAGGTGAAGCGCCACCACTGGCTCCAGTCGGCGAGATCGACGGGCTTCGAAGGCGGCGTGAAGACCAATCCGCCGGCTTTGAGCATCTCCGGCCGTGCTCCCGGATAGTCCTTCGGGTCGGGGGCGATCTCGGCCCAGGTGACATGGCCCGTCGCCTGCACGAAGGCGCGGAACTGCGCATTGGTGACCGGCGTGGGATCGATCCAGAAGCCATCGACCGTGACCGTGTGCGATGGCGCTTCCTCAGGGTAGTGCCGGTCCGATCCCATGCGGAAGGTGCCGCCGGGAATGCGGACCATGCCGGCGATCGAAGCCCCAGCGGGTGCAGCCTTCGTGCTTTCGAGGAGGTCAGCCATCTCGGTTCGAGCAGCTCACGTCAGTTCGAAGGGATAGATTACTTTCCAATCGTTCTTCATGTCGACGACGGTCCATTTGCGCCGCACGGCCTCGTTCCAAGCCGTGTCGAGCTTACCGACTACGGACTGACGATCGTAGGCATATTCGCGCACACCATCCGTGTGATGCACGAGCCCCATGAAGCGCGCACCGGTCCCGGCCGCCGTCCATTCCAGCATTTGCTGGTCGCCGTCGGAATTGCCGAAGGTAAGCACCGGGCGGCGGCCGATATACTGGTTGATACCCTCCGCCTTGCCCGGCCCGTCATCGATGAACTGCACCTTGGGTTCCTTGAGCAGGATGGGCTGGTCGTTGGCGCGCAGCTCATAGCGCGTGACGCCCGAGGAGCCCACGACCTGCTCGGGCGGAATGCCGTAGACCCGTTCTGTCCAGGGTCGCATGAACTCAATGCCGCCGCCCGACACGATGTAAGTCTTGAACTGGTTGGCGCGCAGGAGGGCCAGCAGCTCGAGCATCGGCTGGTAGACGAGGTCGGTGTAGGGGCGCTTGAAGCGCGGATGGCGGGCGGTGGCCAGCCAGTCGAGGACGGCTTTGCGGAAATCCTCGGTGGTCAGGCCGGCATGGGTCGCCGCCATGATCTCCAGCAGCCCTTTTTCGCCCATTGTCGATACCGCCGCGCGGTCGTTCTCGAGCACCGCCCGGAACGGCTCCTGGGTCCGCCACTGCGGATTGCGGCTGGCCAGGGCGCGCACGCGATCCATCGCGAACGTCACCTGGACATACATCGGCTGCTCGGTCCACAGGGTGCCGTCATTGTCGAAGCAGGTGATGCGCTCGGGGACCGGGATCCAGTCGCGACCGCCCATCGCCGTTGTGCGTGCGACGAAATCGAGAAGCGCCTGCTTAGCCGGCCCCTCGTTCCACGAGGGCAGGGCGTCGGGCTGGGCCTTGGCCGCGAAGGGAGCCGACGAGAACGCAAGGCCGGCACTGCCGACAAGGAACGAGCGACGCTTCATGGATCGATCCTAGAGCACGTTCCGCTCGACTGGAATCGGTCAAGCGAAACGTGCTCCAGATTCTATCGATTCTAGAGCAGCTTATGCCCGGGAAGAGGGAACCGCATGCGGTTCTCTCTTCCCGGGCGCTGCTCTAGCCGAACTGGCAGCGCATGGTAGGGTGGTCCATCATTCCCAATGGAGACGTGTTATGGCCCCGAGCACCAAGCTTCGAACGACCGACGGGCGCGGCCGCCTGTTCGACAGTGTCCTGGACACGATCGGCGATACACCCTGCATCCGGATCAACAATCTCGGGCCTAAGGGCGTTCGGATCTACGCCAAGGCCGAGGCCTACAATCCGGCAGCGTCGGTGAAGGACCGCCTGGCCGTTAACATCATCGAAGCGGCGGAACGCAACGGCACCTTGAAGCCTGGCCAGACCGTGGTCGAGGCAACCAGCGGCAACACCGGTATTGGGCTTGCCATGGTCTGCGCGCAGAAGGGCTATCCGCTGGTCGTCACCATGGCGGAGAGCTTCTCGATCGAGCGTCGCCGGCTGATGCGCATGCTGGGGGCCAAGGTCGTGCTGACGCCGCGCGCCCAGAAGGGCTTCGGCATGTATCAGAAGGCCGTCGAGCTCGCGAAGGCGAACGGCTGGTTCCTGGCGCACCAGTTCGAAACGGAGGCCAATGCCGAGATCCACGCATCGACCACGGCGCGCGAGATCCTGGCCGACTTCAAGGGCGAGCGCCTGGACTATTTCGTGAGCGGCTACGGCACCGGCGGCACCGTGACCGGCGTGGCGCGGGTGCTGCGCAAGGAGCGCCCCGAGACCAAGATCATTCTGGCCGAGCCGGCCAACGCCCAGCTGATCGGCAGCGGCAAGCCGCAGGAACGCAGTGCCGATGGCGCGCCGGCGGTCAGCCATCCCGCTTTCGAGCCGCACCTGATCCAGGGCTGGACACCGGACTTCATCCCTTTGGTGCTGCAGGAAGCGATCGACAAAAAGTACTTCGACGAACGGCTACCGATCGCCGGCCCCGAGGGCGTCAAATGGGCCAAGGCGTTGGCGCAGAAGGAGGGCATCTTCACCGGTATCTCCGGCGGTTCGACCTTCGCAGTGGCGATGCAAGTCGCCGAGAAGGCGCCGCAGGGCTCGGTCATCCTCTGTGTCCTGCCCGACACCGGCGAACGCTACCTGTCGACGCCCCTGTTCGAGGGTATCGCTGAAGGCATGGACGAGGAGGAGACGAAAATCTCGAAGTCGACGCCCGGCTACCAGATGGAGTGATCAGAACGATCCGACGTCGAATGGGGCCAGTCCCCGGGGGCGGGCGTTGGCCCCTCCCCCCATTTGTGGGGAGGGAAAGCACCGTTGGGACGCCCCCGGATGCACCCTCACAGATAACAGTGACCCAAAAGTCATTCTTTTGCACTTTTCAACAAGACATCAACAGTCCGTGAGGGCTATTTTGCATCGTCGCCGCAAGACGCGTCTGTAAGTCGACAGCGGTGTCCACCGGGGGGATGGGGACCATGAAAAAGGCTACCGAGCGTACGCGTTACGACGCGGCGACAGGCACAGTGATTGTCGAGTGCACTGAGCCCGGCGGCGGTACACTCGATATGCAGGTCAATGTCGATGCCGCCGAAGCCATCGTGCAGGCCTTCAACGAGGCAAAGCCGGAGCCGCCGTTGGGGCTCGACGATTCTGGCGTCTACCGCGTCAGCGACTTCAAGCTGACGCCGGCCGGAGGCGGGTTGATCCTGGATCTGTGGGTCGCTGACGGCCGCAAGGCCCGGTTCATTCTGCCGGCATCGATGCGTTCGGAAGGTGAGATCGACACTCTCTCCACGAACCTACGCCGTCTGTTGATGCCTCGGCAGCTCGCTTATTCTCGTCACTGACGGCCCAGACATCCGACCGCCTCTGCTTCAGATCTTCATCAGCGAGAACAGCGCCCTGCTGAGTTCGCTGTCAGGGGTGGCCAATCGCTGCGGCTCCTGGAAGTGATTGGCGGCGAAGACACTGGTGTGGCTCGCCAGCCGCCCCATTCCCGCCAAGGCCTCGGCAAAGACCTTCGACTGGCGCTTGAACTCTGGACTATCCAAGTCGGCCGAGGCGATCGCGATCGGGCAGGCAATGCGGTCGAGATGGCGCATGGCGCTTGCGGCCTGCACGTCTTCAGGCGTGAGCTTCAGGTAGTCGTTGCGCGACGACAGCGCCACCGGATGAAGGTCGAACATGCCGCTCATCAGCAGCCCGCCTTTGATTGCGTCAGCCGGCAGGCCGCGCCCGGCCCAGTCGGTGATAAGCGCGCAACTCGCCAGGTGACCGCCCGACGAGTGGCCGGCGATGTAGACCCGGCCGGGATCGCCGCCGAAGCTCGCGGCATTGCGCACCGCCCATTCGACGGCGCCACGCACCTGCTCGATCATTTCCGGCAGGCGCGCCTGCTTGGCGTTGGCGTAGTCGGGAACGAAGTGAATGGCGCCGCGGCCGACTACGGTCGGTGCCGGGAACGAGGCGTCGAGGCGTGAATTGAGGATCCACGCGCCGCCGTGGATGTAGATCAGCACGGGCGCTCCTCGCGCGTTGGGGGCTGCGAAGATGTCCGCCTGTTCGATCTCGCTCTTGCCGTAGCGCACGGTGCGCGGCGGCATGGTCTTGCGCACCGCCGCGCTCGACGAGGCGTCGTAGGCCAGCAGCTCGTTGACCTGCGGTGCCCAGACCGATTGATCGTAGGCCTGGTCGAGCTGCTCCTGGCTGTAGTCGAGAAACACCGGCTTGCCGGACTGTGTGAAGGCAGTGCGAGAAGCAAGGGCGGCGCTGCTTGCGCAAGCAGCCGCACCGACAACGAAGGAACGCCGTTTCATGGCGACAGCAGGCCACGCTTCGGCGGCCCCCGCAACGGTTGCTGCGCCGTGGCCGATTCATGCCGATGGTTGGCTTCCGGGCAGGGGTGCTTGCAACGGCGCGGGTTCGCTTTGACGAACGCTACCCGGTCATGGCGCGACGAGCGGTCCTGGCGACGGTGCGCAGAGCCGTGCCGAACTGAGTGACGGCGGCGGAACGTGGGCCATCGTCCTGCGTGAACATCGCGTAGGTGAAGGAGATGCGAGGGCGGAAGCGGCGCTGTACGACATTGGCGGGCAGGGCGTCTTTGGGGAAGGCGTGGGTGACGGCGATGCCGGTGCCCAGCGCCACCATGGCAATTCCGACCGACGTGCTGTCGACAATTGCTGCGACCTGCTGGACGAGGCCGGCCTGACGGAAGGCGTCGTCGAAGCGCTGGCGTATGATGGAGTCGGGGCGGCCGACCACCAGCGCTTCTTCGGCAAGGTCTGAGGGGCCGAGCACCGCACGGTGCGCCAGCGAATGGTCCGCCGGCAGCAAACAGACCGCATCGGCTTCCAGGATCGGCTCCACACGCAGGGCCGTGCCGACGATCGGCATTGCGGCCAGGCCGATGTCGATACGGCCGGCCGGTAGCTCCTCGAGCTGGGCCTGGCGTCCGCGCACCTCGACGTCGATCGTCACCTTGGGCCACGCGCGGCGATGGGCGGCAACGGCGCGGGTCACCAGACCGAGTGCCAGCGGGGCGATCGCGCCGATCCGCAGCAGGCCATGATTGCCGCGCCGCAGCTCGCCGGCGACGGCGCGGACACGAGCCATGCTGCGCATCGCCGCCTCACTCTCGTCGAGGATCTGGCGGCCGCGCTCGGACAACACCATGCGCTTGGCCAGGCGCTCGAAGACGAGAAAGCCCAGCTCCGCCTCGAGCGCGGCGATCAGGCGGCTGACCGCCGGCTGGCTCAACCCGAGATGGGTGGCCGCGCGGGTCACGGTTCCCGCCTCGCGGACGGCAAGTGCGGCGCGCAGCTGCAGGAGATCCAGGGGGCGATTGTTGATGGCCATGTAATGCGCTTAATGCATGAACTAATCAGAACTTATCATTTTTCGGCATGATCGTCGCACGTTAGGGTCTTGCCGACAGAGCGCCGGAAGCGCCGATGCCTGGGCAACGGAAACGGTTCCTGCAGCAGCCGCAAGGGAGCAGAGATGAACATCCTCTTCATCACCTCAGACCAGCAACGCGCCGATTGCTACGGTTTCGAGGGTCGCAAGGTGAAGACGCCGCATCTCGACATGCTGGCGCGAGAGGGCACGCGTTTCTCGGCCTGCATCACCCCCAATCTCGTCTGCCAGCCGACGCGGGCGTCGATCCTCACCGGTCTGCTGCCGGCGACGCACGGCGTCTCCGACAACGGCATCGACTTGCCTGATGCAACGGGTGAGGCGGGGTACGGCGGCGACTTCGCGCGGGCGGGTTACAGCACCGGCTACATCGGCAAGGCGCACTTCAAGACGTCGAACACCTTCCAGCCTACGGGCTCCCCGGAATGCCGGCTGACCGAGCAGCGCGACGACTGGTACGGGCCCTACATGGGCTTCGGCCATGTTGAACTGATGGTCGAGGGCCACAACACACGGGTGCCGCGCAAACCGCCCTTCACGCAGCATTACGAGCGCTGGTACTATGCCGACGGCCGCGGCGAGGAGAAGAACAGGCTGCTGCACACGGGCCTCCCGCCGCTCTCCGATGCCGCACAGACCTACAATTCGGCGTTGCCGGTCGCCTGGCACAATTCGACCTGGATTGGTGATCGCACCATCGAGTTTCTGCGCGCCAACAAGGACAGGCCATTTTGCGCCTGGGCCTCGTTTCCCGACCCGCACCACCCGTTCGATTGCCCCGAGCCGTGGAGCCGCCTGCATCATCCGGACGAGGTCGATCTGCCTGAGCACCGCACGATGGATCTCGAGCGCCGTCCGTGGTGGCACCGCGAAAGCCTCTACGGCAAGCCCAAGCTCGACGACCCGATGCTGCTCAATTTCCGCGAAAAGCATTCGCGCACGCCGGTGCAGACCGACAGGCAGCTGCGTGAACTGATCGCCAACTACTACGGCATGATCTCGCTGGTCGATCACAATGTCGGCCGTATTCTGGCGGCGCTCGACACTTACGGCCTGTCGCAGAACACACTGGTCGTCTACTCGACCGATCATGGCGATTGGCTGGGCGACCATGGTCTCATTCTCAAGGGGCCGATGGCGTATGAAGGGCTGCTGCGCGTCGGCTTGCTGATGCGCGGGCCCGGTGTGCCGGCCGGCAAGGTGGTGGCCGATCCGGTTTCCACGATCGACCTGCCGCGCACCTTCGCCGACTATGCCGGCGTGTCGCTCAGCGACGCCCGCCACAGTCGCAGCCTGAAGCCGCTCATCGAGAAGGACGCGACTCGCGATTTTGCCTACAGCGAATGGGATCTGCGCGCCTCGCGTTGCGGTGTCGATCTGTGGTTGCGCACGGTGCGTACCGGCACGCACAAGCTGACGCTCGAGACCAATTCCGGCGCGGGCGAGCTGTACGATCTGGTGAACGACCCTCAGGAGATGGACAACCGCTTCGGCGATTCCGGCGTCGCCGCCGTACAGCGTGAGCTGGAAGACATGATCCGCAGCCGACCCAAGGATCAGGCCGATCCGCTGCCCCAGGTCGGGATGGCGTGATCATGAAACGCCGCTCCTTTTGCACGGCCGGGCTGGCTGTCGTTGCGGGCGCTACACTCAGCACGGCACCATCGATCGGTCGTGCCAATGCCTGGCCCAATGGGCCGATCCGCTTCGTCGTCGGCTATCCGCCCGGCGGGACCTCGGACGTTTCCGCCCGCGTGGTGGGCGAGGCGGTGTCGGAGCGATTGGGGACGCTCGTGGTGGTCGAAAACAAGCCGGGAGCGCTCGGCCGCATCGCCACCGATGCCGTGGCGCGCGCCAAGCCCGACGGGCAGACCTTCCTGGTCGGTCCGGGCGAGTCGCTGTTTCAGCAGGCGCTGGAGCAGAAGACGGGAATCAAGGCCGGCGAGCCGCTGTTGCCAGTGACGATCCTGACCACGCAGTCGCTGGTCGTGGCCGCTCATCCGGCGCGAGGCTGGAAGACTTTGGCCGACGTCGTTGCGGCGGCAAAGGCCGATCCGCAGGGCCTTTCCTACGCGACGCCGTCCGCCGGCGTGGGCACCAACGCCATCGTGGCCGAATTGATCTTCCGCCAAGCCGGCGCGAAGGTGGTGAACGTGCCCTACAAGGGCGGCGGCCAGGCGGTTCAGGACCTGTTGGGCAATATCGTGCCGCTCGGCCTGTTGGGCTCGGCGCCGGTCGTGCCTTATGCCAAGTCGGGCAAGCTGACCTTGCTCGCCGTCACGTCGAAGGACCGCGATCCGGTGTTGCCGGATGTACCGGGAATGGCCGAGGCGGGCTATCCGGATGTCGACATGGCGCAGTGGTTCGCCCTCTTTGCGCCGCCGGAAACGCCGAAGGACATCGTTGACCGCATGTCGGCCGCCGTGCGTGCGGTTCTCGCAGACCCGAAGGTGGTGACGCGTCTTGCCACTGCGGCTTTGACGCCCGTCGGCGGCTCACCTGACGAATTCGCGCGGCGCTTCGAAACCGAAGGCACCGCGTGGCTCAACGCTGTGCGTACCCTGGGTCTGGCGCCGGCCTGACCGCAACTGTCGCCCGCGGCGGCATGAAAAACGTCAGGTCGACCAGCGTCAGGTCGAGGTGCGCGGATACTTCAAGGTGCAGCCATAGGGCCGGGTCGAGGCGTCGGTGACCGGCTTGCCGGCCAGCACCTCGTCGAGGCCGATGCGGACATACTGCTTGGCCTTGGGGATGTCGGCGACGTCGGCTGACGGGATCGAATCGATGCCACCCTTGTAAACAAACATGCCGTTGGCATCGATGATGTACATGTGCGGCGTCACCGTGGCGCCGTAGGCGCGGGCGACCTGGCTCTTGGGATCGAGCAGTACGGCGGCCGGCTGGGCGTCGCGACTGCGGGTGAGGTCGTTGGCCTGCTGGGCGGTGACATAGCCCTGTTCGCCAGTCGCCGACGAGGCGAGCGTCAGCCAGACCACGCCCTTGGCCGCGGCTTCGCGCTGCTGGGTCTGCATATTCCGGGCGTTGTAGTGCTTTCGCACATAGGGGCAGTCGTGGTTCGTCGTCTCGAGCACCACGACCTTGCCCTTGAGATCGGTGAGCGACCAGCTCTTGCCGTTGCTGTCGACGACCGTGAAGCCCGGAGCCGGCTTGCCGAGATCGGGGCTGTTGGTTGCAAAGGCGGTGGCAGGTGCGACAGCGAGGGCAGCGGTGCCCACCAGCAACGAACGACGGGGAACGACCAGGTTCGACATCTTCGCCTCCTCTCTATCTACTCTTCGGGTTCTAGCGCTTGGCTTGCTCCAGTTCCGACAGGATCATCGCTTCGGTGAGGACCTGCGGCAGGATCTTCGGCTTCTCGGCGCCCGGCGCCCAATATAGGTAGACCGGCACGCCGGCGCGGCCCAACTCCTTCAACACTGCGCTGATCTCGGCATCTCGGTTGGTCCAGTCGCCTTTGAGTTTCACGACGCCGGCCTGCTCGAAGGCCTTGCGGCTCGCCGGTGTCTCCAGCGCAACCCGCTCATTCACCAGACAGGTGATGCACCAGGCGGCAGTAAAATCGACGAACACCGGCCTGCCGGCGGCCACGGCCTCGGCCATGCGGGCGCGCGAGAAGCGTTCCCAGCCTTCGAAATTGACGCCGCCCTTCGCGTCGCCAGTGGCCGACGCGGCGGTGGCGGGACTGTCCTCGAGCTTAAGCGTCACGGCGAAGGCCAGCAGCACGGCGATCGCCGCCAGGCCGCGGCGCAGCCAGGTGCCAGCCGAGGCCTGGGAGCCAAAACGCAGCAGCCAGATCGCGAAGGCGATCAGCACCATGCCGCCCAGTGCATAGAGCACGCCGTCGGCGCCGGTCTGCTGGGTCAGTACCCAGATCATCCAGACGGCGGAAGCATACATCGGGAAGGCGAGGAATTGGCGCAGGCGATCCATCCAGGCGCCGGGGCGCGGCATCAGCCGCTGCAGGGCCGGCGTCAGGGCAAGCGCCAGATAGGGCAAAGCGAGGCCAAGGCCCATCGCCAGCAGCACGGCGACCGTGGCCGGTGCAGGCTGTGTCAGGGCAAAGCCCAGGGCCGCCGCCATGAAGGGCGCCGTGCAGGGCGTGGCCACGATCACCGCCAACACGCCGGTGAAGAAGGCGCCCGTCGTGCCGCCCCGTGCCGTCAGGCCCTGGCCCACGCCAGCCAGCCGACTGCCGACCTCGAACACGCCCGACAGGTTGAGGCCGATCACGAAGAAGAGGTAGGCGATCAGGAGCGAGAAGACCGGTGACTGGAACTGGAAGCCCCAGCTCACATCGCCCACCGCGCCGCGGATCGCGATCACGACCGCCGCCATGACCGCAAAGGAAACCAGCACGCCGCCTGTGTAGGCGAGTCCGTCGCGACGCATCTCGGCACGATCGTGCCCGGCCAGCCGCGCAAAGGCGGCGGCCTTCATGGCGAGCACCGGAAAGACGCAGGGCATCAAGTTCAGGATCAGGCCGCCCAGCAGGGCAAAGAACAGCGCCTGCACCAGCGAGAGCTCTTCGCTGCCGACTGCACCCGCCAATGACGTCACGCCCACCGCCGCCGCCGCGACCGTGGGATCGAGCTTTGCCGAGATGTCGAATGCCTGCTTCACCGTGCCGTCTCCGGTCTTCTCGGTCAGCACCAGGGTGCCAGCGAGCAGCGGTGGCAGCGGTGTCTTGGCATCGCCGCGGTTCAGCGGAATGCGAATGCCGGCCGCATCGATCACGGCCGCCTGCTTGGCCATGGTTGCAACGGGGCCCCATTCGGCGGGGAAGAAGTAGACATTGCCGATCGTGTCGGGCTTCAGGCCTTTGGCATCGACCTGCAGGGTCGGATTGCCGGTCTTGTCGACGCCGTAGCGCGCCGGCCACGGGCTTTCGGTCGGCACCTTGTGCCGCGCCTGTTCGAACAGCGTGCGTGTGGCCGGTGCCGCCGGCATCGCGGTCGGCCCGGACGGCAGGGTGAGTTCGAACTTGCCTTCCTCGGGAATGCAGACGTCTTCACAGACCAGCCAGTTGGCGTCGGCAGCAAGCTTCAGCGGTCCCGCAAGGTCGGCCGGCGGCGTGACGCGCACCAGCAAGGTCGCCTCGTCCTTGAAGCCGTAGTTGGTGATGCCGCCGATCTCGAACAGGATCGGCGTCGGCCAGACGATAGGATCGGCCTTGGCGCCTGGCGGCAGGGTCCAGGAGATTTCGGTCGGCAGGCCCGATTCGCCCGGGTTCTTCCAATAGGTGTGCCACTTGGGGCGGATGGTCTGGCGCAGCGCCACCCAGAAAGGCTCACCCGGCTTCACCGTCGAGACGTCGGCCAGCAGCTCGGCCTTCACATTGTCGGTCTGCACGACAGAGGGGGTGGGCGATTGCGCGAAGGTGGGCGCGGCCAAAAGGACCGTGACCAGCGCCGTGATCAGGAAGGCGAGAAGACGCGACATCGTGAAGGATTAAGTGACCGCGGCCCATGGCGCTGGCAAGGCAATCCAGATCAAGGCGGCGTGATATTTTGCCGTCACCGTGCGCCCGGACTAAGGTCTTGGTTTCGCTGGAGAAACCATATTGCCGAAACCATGTTGCGATTGAATGAAAAACGTCTGCTGGGGGCGCTGGACGAGCTGGCGGCGATCGGCGCCATCGAGGGCGGCGGGTGCGCGCGTCTCGCGCTGACCGACGAGGACAAGGCCGGCCGCGACCTGGTCGTGGGCTGGATGAAGGCGGCAGGCCTCGAGGTGCGGATCGATGCGATCGGCAATGTGATCGGCTTGCGGGCCGGCCGCGAGAAGCTGGACCCGGTGATGACCGGCAGCCACATCGATACTGTGCGCACCGGCGGCCGTTACGACGGCAACTACGGCGTCCTGGCAGGCCTCGAGGTGGTGCGTGCCCTGAATGAGGCCGGTGTGGCGACGCGGCGGCCGATCGCCGTGGCCTTTTTCACCAATGAGGAAGGCGCGCGCTTCCAGCCCGACATGATGGGCAGCCTGACCTATGTGGGCGGCATTGGCCTCAACGAAGCCTACGCCGCGGCCGACAAGGACGGCATCTCGGTCGGCGACGAACTCAGGCGCATCGGCTATCTCGGCTCGCTGAAGCCCGGGGCGCTGAAGCCCCATGCCTTTGTCGAGCTGCATATCGAGCAGGGGCCGATCCTCGACGAGGAGAAAGTGCAGATCGGCGTCGTCGAGAGTGTCCAGGGCATTTCCTGGATCGAGTACACCGTCACGGGCGTTTCCAACCATGCCGGCACGACACCGATGCGGCTGCGACGCGATGCCGGCTATCTCGCGGCGTCGGTCAATCTCTTCGCCCGCAAGCTCGCCTGGGAAATGGGCGGCCACCAGGTTGCCACGGTAGGGGCGCTGGCGCTGCGGCCGAACCTGATCAACGTCGTGCCCAACCGGGCGGTCTTCACGGTCGACCTGCGCAATACCGACGAAGCCAGGCTCAAGGAAGCCGAGGCCAGGGTCGCAGCCCATATCGCCGAGGTGGCGACAGCCGAGCGGGTCGAGGTCGAGGCCAAGGTGCTGGCGCGCTTCGAGCCGGTGATCTTCGAGACAGGCCTGGTCGATCGCGTCGAGCGTCACGCCAAGGGGCTGTCGCTCAGCACACGCCGCATGCCCTCGGGCGCCGGCCACGACGCGCAGATGATGCAGCGCATCTGCCCGACGGCGATGATCTTCGTGCCCTCGGTCGCAGGCCTCAGCCACAATGTCAGGGAACACACCGAGCCCGCCGACCTCGCGGCCGGCGCGCAGGTGTTGGCAAACATGATGCTAGAACTTGCCGAGGAATAGCTTGGGCAAGGCGAGCGAGAAGGCCGGCACGTAGGTCACCAGGAAGAGCGCGGCGATCAGCGCGCCGTAGAAGGGCAGGATGGTCCGCATCACCTGGCCCACCGAGACGCCGCCGATGGCGCAGCCCACGAACTGCGTCGTGCCGACCGGCGGTGTGTTCAGGCCGAGCGCGCAGTTGATCAGCATCAGCATGCCGAACTGCACCGGCCCCATGCCGTACTGCATGCAGATCGGCAGGAAGATCGGCGTGCAGATCAGGATGGTCGCCGCCATGTCGAGGAAAGTGCCCAGGACGAACAGGATCAGGTTCACCAGGAAGAAGATCACCCACGGATCGGTCGAGAGGCTGGCCAGCGACTTGCCGGTGAGGTCGGCCACCTCGTAGAGGGTGATCAGGTAGCCGAAGGTGTTGGAGACGCCGATCAGCAGCAGCACGATGCCGGTCGTTTTTACCGCCTTGGCGGCCGCCTTGAGGAAATTGGACCAGGACAGGCTGCGATAGACGAAGATGGTGAGTGCCAGCGCATAGATCACTGCGATGGCCGCCGACTCGGTGGCGGTGAAGACGCCGCTCAGGATGCCGACCAGGATGATGGCGACGACGAAGAGGCCGGGCAGGGCGCCGACCATCGACCACAGGACGGCGCTCCAGCCCGGGAAAGTGCCGGCTGGGTAGCCACGTTTGATGGCGACGAGGTAGGCGGCGACCAGCATGCAGATCATGAGCAGCGCCGCCGGCAGCATGCCGGCCAGGATGAGGGCGGTTATCGAGACTTTGCCGCCGGCGGCCAGCGAATAGATGATCATGTTGTGGCTGGTCGGCATCAGCGCGCCGACCAGCGCGGCGTGGGTCGTCACGTTGACGGCGTAGTCGGCGTGATAACCTTCCTTCTTCATCATCGGGATCATCACCGCACCGGTCGCCGAGACGTCGGCCACCGGCGAGCCCGACACGCCGCCGAACAGCGTGCAGGCCACGACATTGGCCATGCCGAGGCCGCCGCGCACATGGCCGATCAGGCTCTTGGCGAAGGCCACGATGCGATCGGCCACGCCGCCATAGAGCATCAGCTCACCGGCGAAGATGAAGAAGGGGATCGCCAGGAAGGAGAAGATGTTCATGCCCGACGTCATGCGCTGGAACACCACGGCGAGCGGCAGCCCCTCGTAGAGGATCGTGGCGACGGCCGACAGGCCGATCGAGAAGGCGACGGGAACGCCCAGCAGCAGGCAGAGCACGAAGACGACGCAGAGGATGGTCAGGGCCATGACGTCAACACCACGGGATCAATACCAGGAAGGCTCGACATCCTCGCCGCGCAGCAGCGCCACGATGTGTTCCAGGGAGAAGAGGGCGATCAGCACGCCCGAGATCACCAGCGGCAGGTGATTGATGCCCTCGGGTAGGCCGAGCGTCGGGATCTTGTAGGCCATCACCGATTCGGCCAGCACCCCGCCGTTCCAGGCCATGACCAGGCCGAAGGTGCCGACCAGCACGTGGATCACCACCTCGAGCTTGAGGCGCAGCCCATCGGGCACCAGGACCAGCAGCGATTCGAGGCCGATGTGGCCCGCGTCGCGCACACCCACCGCCGCGCCCAGCATGGTGACGTAGAGGATCAGCACCAACGCGGTGCTTTCCGCCCAAATCGGTGTGTCGTTCAACACATAGCGGCCGAACACCTGAATGCCGACGACGGTGACGATGCCGATCAGGCCCGTCACCGCGAGGTACATGCACCAACGCGAAACCGTCGCGTTGAATGCCGTCAACGCTCTGAACATGTGCCTAGTCGACCGCCTGGATGCGCTTCACGAGGTCCTGCAGCTTGGGATCGGCGGCGAACTTGGCGTAGACCGGGGCCATGGCGTCGGAGAACGACTTCTTGTCGACGTCGCTCACGATCTGCGAACCGGCCGCCTCGACGGTCTTGCGCGCCGAGGCTTCGCGCTCGTCCCACAGCTTGCGCATGTAGGGCACCGATTCCTTGGCGGCGGCGCGGATGATCGCCTGGTCCTCCTTGGAGAGGCCATCCCAGACCTTCTTGGAGAAGACCAGCACTTCCGGCGCCATCGAGTGCTCTGTGAGGCTGTAGATCTTGGCCGCCTCGTAGTGGCGCGAGGATTCGTAGGACGGCCAGTTGTTCTCGGCGGCGTCGACCACACCGGTCTTGAGCGCCGTGTAGACCTCGGCATAAGGCAGCGGCGTGGCGTTGGCGCCGATCGCCTGCATCATCGCCACCCACATGTCGGACTGCTGCACGCGGATTTTCAGGCCTTTGGCGTCGGCAACGTTCTTGATCGGCTTCTTGCCCGAATAGAAGGAGCGCGATCCCGAATCGTAGAAGCAGAGGCCGATGAAGCCCTGCGCTTCCATGGCGGCCAGGATCTCGTCGCCGATCGGCCCGTCCAGCACGCGCCGCATATGGTCCGTCGACTTGAACAGGAAGGGCAGCGAGGGAACGATGGTCGCCGGCACGATATTGTTGAACGGCGCCACGTTGACGCGAACCATGTCGAGGGCGCCGATCTTGGTCTGCTCGATCGTGTCCTTTTCCGACCCCAGGGTGCTCTGGCCGAACACCTTGACGCCGTGCTTGCCGCCGGTGCGTTCGCTGATCAGCTTGCCCATGTAGGCCACGGCCTGGACCGTGGGGTAGTCGAGCGGATGGACGTCCGAGGACCGGAACTCCTTGGCGTGGGCGGGAACAAACGCCAGAAGTGCGGCGAGGCCCATCGCAAAGCTGCTGAGGCGCATGGTTTCCTTCCTTCGTTCATCGTTTCTAAAGTTGTCTGACAACTTTTCTGACGCTAGCATCCCCTCCGATGAGCGACAAGCAAGACCAACGGCCCTCCAACAATCTGGCTGAGCAGGTGATGGCACGCCTCAGCGCCGACATCCGAGGCGGCCGCCTGGCGCCAGGTGCGCGCCTGCCGACCGAGCAGGCACTGACGGCGGAGCTGGGGGTGAGCCGTACGGTGGTTCGCGAAGCCGTCGCCGCGCTTCGCGCCGACGGGCTGGTGGTGACGCGCCGTGGCTCCGGCGCCTATGTCGCCGATCCGGCTGCCGGCCCCTTTCGCATCGCCGCCTCAACCGACACGACGCTCGACGATATCCTGTCTGTCATGGAACTGCGGCGGGCCGTCGAGGTCGAAGCCGCCGCCCTGGCGGCCGAGCGGGCCTCGCGCCGGCAGGTCGCCGCGATGCGCACGGCCTGGCGATCGATCGATGCTGCGCTGAAGCGCGGGGAAGGCGCCGTTGCGGAGGATTTCACCTTCCATCGCACCATCGCCGAGGCGACCGGCAACGACCAGTTTCCGCGCTTTCTCGCCTATCTCGGCGGCCATGTGATCCCGCGGCAGAGCGTGCGGCTCAGTGTCGACACGCCGGCCGAACGGCGTGCCTATCTGGAGCGCATCCAGCACGAGCATGCCCGTATCGTCTCGGCAATCTCCGACGGCGACGTCGTCGAAGCCCGCCGCGCCATGCGCGAGCATCTCACGCGCTCGCTGGAGCGCTATCGCGCGCTGGCGGGAGGAAAGAACACCCATTCCGGAGGAAGTAGTCATGGCCGACGTTAGGAAGATCCTGTTCACCGGCGCGGCTGGCGGCATCGGGACGATGACGCGCCCGCTTCTCGCCAGGCTCTATCCAGGCCTGGTGCTGAGCGACATGGTGCGGCCGAAGGACCTGCTGCCGAGCGAGACGTTCGTGGCGGCCGATCTCACGAAGCCCGACGAGGTCGCCGCGGCCGTGCAGGGGGCCCATAGCGTGGTCCATTTCGGCGGCTTCTCGGTCGAAGGACCGTGGGACACCATCCTGCAGGCCAACATCATCGGCTGCTACAACATGTTCGAAGCGGCGCGCGCGGCGGGCGTGAAGCGGCTTATCTTCGCGTCGTCCAACCATGCGATCGGCTTCTATCCGCGCAAGCGCCGCATCGGCTCCGACGTCACGGTGCGACCCGACAGCCGCTACGGCGTCAGCAAGGCCTTCGGCGAGGCGCTGGGCGCGATGTATGCCGACAAGCATGGCATGGCGGTGACCTGTCTCAGGATCGGCAATGTCGGGCCCAAACCGCTCGACGTCCGGCGCCTGTCGATCTGGATCTCGCCCGAAGACATCGTGCAGTTGATCGGGATCGGCCTCGAACATCCCGACATCCGTTACGAAATCTTCTACGGCGCCTCCGACAACAAGGCGGGCTGGTGGGACAATTCGCGAGCCGAGGCGCTCGGCTACCGGCCCATCGGGAAGTCCGAGGATCATCGCGCCCATGCCGAGGCGGAGCAGGCCAAGATCGGCCCCGATCCCGTCGGAGATCTTTTTCAGGGCGGCACTTTCTGCTCGGCCGAATTCACCAACGACGTCAAACGCGCCGGACCTTGACGGAGCTTGCGCCCCGCTATGCAATGAGCGGGGGAGAGTGAGATGCGCGGCACTCGGCTCTGGCGCAAGATTCTCGATGCCTTCGCGTCGGCATGGTGGGCAATCCGGGTGATTGGCGCCACGCTTTACGCCTGTCGTGCGGCGGTCCTGGCGTTGGTGGTCGGCGGTGCCCTGCTGGTGTTCACCGATCAGGCGCGTGACATGGTGCTGGCGAGCGTCGACCCCGGCAGCACGTTCGGCACCAAGCTCGGCCTCGTCTCCGTGATCCTGTTTTGGGCGACCACCGGCTGGTACTGGTCACGTGTCATCCTGGACAGCGACTTTGCTGTCTATTTGCGCCCCGGACCCGATGGCCCGACGTGGCGGCAATGGTGGTACGATCGCGTCTGCGAATGGGCGCCGCGCCTGATCGGCGCCGCCAGCATCGGCTGCGTCGCGCTTGCCTTCGAATCAGGCCACGCGGCCTATCGCGATGCCGAGGCGTTCGAGGAAGCAGCGGTCTATCGAAACTACGCCTGGGCCGTCGGCCTCGTGGCCGTCGTCTTTTTGCTGCTGGTCTGGGCGCGTCGTTGGCTGACCTCAGCCTTCAAGCAACGCCTGAACGACCGGCCCCGGCTGGAAAAGGTCGCGTCGAGGCTGTCGCTCGGGCTGGGCTGGATCGTGCTCGGCGTCTCGGTCCTGCTGTCGCCGATTTTCTTCTATCTGTTCGCGGCGGATCCGATTGGCATAGCGCGACTGTTCGGCAACAGCGTGAACGTCGTTCTGTTCGGGCTCGCGCTCATTACGCCGGCGCTGAGTTTCCTGGTTCTCCTGTCGGCTTACACCAAGCTCCCGCTGTTTGCGGTTGCCCTGCTGCTGATGGCGTGCGTGCCGACGATCTTCGGCGATCATCACGACGTCCGCCTGTGTGCCGGAGCGAAATGCACCGTCTTCGAAGCACGGGGCCGGCCCGCCGAACCCGACGGCACCCGTTCGCACTTTGCCCTCAAGGACGTCTTCTTGAGATGGTGGGATGCCAACGCCGCCCCGGACATGGTGGCGCCGCTTCGTGAAACAGCGGTCGCCGCTGCCGGCAGCGTGGAGGCCGATCACGAGCCGATCCGTGTGCCGCCCTTGATCATGGTGGCGACGGCGGGGGGTGCCAGTCGTGCCGGATACTGGACGTCGCTGGTGCTGGGCGAGCTGGCGGCGCGCGAGCGGCACTTCGCCGAGCGGACCTTCCTGATCAGCGGCGTCTCCGGCGGGTCGCTGGGCGCCACGGTTTTCCGCTCCCTCGTCGAGGAGGACCGGCGCGCCGTCGGTGGCCGCGGCTCGCCGTTCCTGGCCGATGGCTTGCGCCAGTCCATGAGCTTCCTGGAGAGCGATTTCCTGAGCCCGGCACTCGGCGTCGGCCTGTATGTCGACCTGCCGGTGGGGGCGGTGTCGTTTCTGACCCGACCCGGCTGGCCGATCGATCGGGCGGCCGCCCTGGAAATGGCCTGGGAGCAGGCCTGGCGGGACTCGGCGGGGGCGGGCAAGCCGCGCCGGTTCGACTGGAGCGACGGCTTCACGAAGACATTCCGTGCCGACGACCGCAACTGGCCGATCCTGGCGCTGAACGGGACGTCGGTCGTCAAGGGCAAGCGGATCATCACCTCGAATGCCGAGCTGCAGGTCTCCGATTCGGGCGGCAACCTTTCCTCGAGCCGCACACTTTCCCATCCCGAGACGCGCTACGAGACGTTCCGGTTCCTGAATGCCGACATACCGATCAGCACCGCCGTGACGATGAGCGCGCGTTTCCCCTTCATCTCGCCGACAGGTGGGCTGCGCCGTCCCGACCAGGGCGGCGAGACGCTGGTGGGCCGCGTGACCGATGGGGGGCTGTTCGAGAATTTCGGCGCCGCCACGGCAGACGAGATCGCGCGTTATCTCGGGTCGCGCATCTCGGAAGCCCAGACGACAGACGCCGGCTTCGCGAGCCGGCCCACTCTGCCCTTCGTCATCGTGATCAGCAGTGATCCTTCTCTCGATCCAATCCTGGCCAGTGAGTCGATCGTGCGAACGTCGCGCGCGACTGTCAAACCGGACTGCGACCAGGGGGTAGATATCATCACCTCGCCCGGAAATCGCCTCAAGGAGTGCCCCACGCCGAAGCTCGAAAGCTCTTCCGTCATCACCGATCCCCTCCGCGCGCTTTACAGCGGGCGGGTGGCGCGCGGTGAATCGGTGGTGGCGGCGCTGTTCGATCGCACGCGCGACCTGTTCTATTCGACCTACGACAACCTGCATCCGAGAATCGAGGAAGGCGAGCTTCGCCTCCAGATCGGCCAACGTTACCAGGTGCCTTTCTTCCATTTCCGCCAATGCCGGATCGCCCATCGCAAGGCGCCGACGATGAGCTGGCACGATTCACCCCAGGCCTGGGAGGTGATGCGCATCATGACCGGGCTGCGCGGCAAGCGCGATCCGGCCGGCACGCTGCCCGGCGCGGCGGCGCTCGATGCCGCGACGGCAGAGGCCATCGACGAAGACCCATGTTCGAACGCATCGGAGTTCTTCCGGCTTTGCCTGTACTTGACCAAGGCGACCGGCATTTTCGACCCGACGACGGGGCAGCGGCTGCGGCCCGACCGCGATGCCGAGACCCTGGCCCGGCAAGACTGCGAAAAGAGGTGGCCTGTACCGCGCCAATAGCGCTTGAGCGCGCCCCACCCTCGACAATAATCACACCGAACGAGGGTGACGATGACACGATTTCTGACAGTCGGGGCCGCCCAGATGGGGGCCATCCAGCGCAGCCATAGCCGCCGTGACGTGGTGGAACGCCTGATCGCCCATCTGCGCGAGGCCAAGCGCATGGGCTGCGAGCTGGTGGTCTTTCCCGAGCTCACGCTCACGACCTTCTTCCCGCGCTGGTGGATGACCGACCAGGCCGAGATCGACTCCTTCTTCGAGCGCGAGATGCCGTCGAACGAGACGGCGCCGCTGTTCAACGAGGCCAGGCGCCTCGCGCTGGGCTTCTGCCTGGGCTATGCCGAGCTCGCGAACGAAGACGGCAAGACCCGCCGCTTCAACACCGCGATCCTGGTCGAGCGCGACGGCCGCATCGTCGGCAAGTATCGCAAGGTCCATCTGCCCGGCCATGCCGACCACGAGCCCGAGCGGCCGTTCCAGCACCTGGAGAAGCGCTACTTCGAAGTCGGCAATCTCGGCTTCCCAGTGGTCAAGGCGTTCGGCGGCAACATGGGGATGTGCATCTGCAACGACCGCCGCTGGCCCGAGACCTATCGCGTGATGGGCCTGCAGAATGTCGAGATGGTGCTGCTCGGCTACAACACGCCGCTGCACAACGCGCCGGCGCCGGATCACGACGAGCATTCCTGGTTCCACAACCAGCTCTCCATGCAGTCGGGCGCTTATCAGAACGGCACCTGGGTGGTGGGCGTCGCCAAAGGCGGGACGGAGGAGGGCGTGCCGTCGCTGGCCGACAGCATGATCGTGGCGCCGTCGGGCAAGGTGGTGGCGAGGGCCGCAGGCGAGGGCGACGAGCTGATCGTGCACCGCTGCGACCTCGATGCCGGCAAGAGCTACAAGACGACGACCTTCAATTTTGCTGTCCATCGACAGCCCGACCAGTATCGGCTGATCATCGAACGCAAGGGCGCCCTCGATCCGGCCTGAAGTTGCAGGCCCCAGGTTACATGGATGTAACTCCTTGCCATTGCTGGCCTAATTGATTACCTGAGTGCGCGCCCGGCGGGGACGGCCCCGCCTTTACACGGGCAAGTGTCGGGACGACCCGGCGTCTTGCAAAGGGTGCGTCCCATGGCTTGGCTTATTCTGTTCGTTGCCGGTATCTGCGAGATCGGCTGGGCGATCGGGTTGAAATATACCGATGGTTTCTCTCGCCTCGTGCCCTCGGTCCTGACGGGGGCGGCGATGATCGTCAGCGTCGTGCTGCTCGGCATTGCGCTCAAGACCCTGCCGGTCGGCACGGGCTATGCGGTGTGGACCGGCATCGGCGCGGTCGGCACGGCGATCCTCGGCATCTTCCTGTTCGGTGACTCGACCGACTTCTGGCGGCTGGTCTCGATCGGCCTGATCGTGGCCGGCATCATCGGGCTGAAGCTCTCGACCGCGGCCTGAGGGCATTCCCCGGAGTCTTCCCCCGGAGCGCCTTCTTTGGCGCTCCGGGGAAAGCGTCACTTGGTAAACTTCCCGTAGCTCTGGTCCGGCGTGCCGCGGAACAGCGACATGTGGGTATGGGTGGCGACGAACGGATCGCCGACGGCCTTGCGACCGAGCACGACCGTGGTGCGGCCCGGACGGTCGAACTTGTCGCCGTTGGGATGGAAGCCGTCGGACTGCCATACGCCCATGCCGACGGCGGTGAGCCGGTCGGCCGAGACGATGGCCTCGATCTTGTCGAGGTCGTAGCGGAACTCGCGGATCGTTCCCCAGACGTTGCGCCACTGCTTCTGTTCGGCGAGATCGCGGCCGATCATGAAGTCGGTGAAGGTGCCGAAGGCGATCATGTCGTCGGCGAAGATCGGCCGTGCGCCTTCGTAGTCGACAGTGCGGCAATGCTTCGACAGCGTGTCGAACCACTGGCGCACCGCGGCAAGGTCGTCGGGGCGAACGGGGTCACGAAGGTTCATCTCGATTTCTCCTAGAGGCCGAATCTCTGCCAATGCCCGCGCTCTTCGAGGGCGGCGACGGTTGCCGGGCCCAGCTCGCCGAGACCGGTTCTGAGGCCGAAGCGCTGCAGCAGGCGGCGACGCGGGCCGATCACCGGCAGTCGCACCTTGTCACCGTAGCGGGCCTGCAAGGTGGCGCGCAGCTCACCCATACCGTCGGCGAGGCCGAGTTCGAGGCCGCGCTTGCCCGTCCAGAACTCGCCGGAAAAGAGCATTGCCTCGTCGCCGCGCAGTTTCGTGGCCCGACGCTCGCGTACCCAATCCTTGAAGCCGTCATGGATCTCGGCCTGCAGGCGTTTCAGCCGATCGATGTCGTCGCCCTGCTCGGGGCGAAAAGGGTCGAGCATCGCCTTGCGCTCGCCCGACGTATGCACGCGTCGCTCGACGCCGATACGCGCCAGCAGGTCCTGGAAACCGAAGCCCGCGCTGATGACGCCGATCGAGCCCACGATCGAGCTGGGGTCGACGATGATCTCGTCGGCCGCGCAGGCGAGCCAGTAGCCGCCCGACGCGGCGACGTCCTCGACGAAGGCGATCACCGGCAGGCCCTTTTCCGCGGCGTGCAGGCGGATGCGCTGAGCGATGAGGGAGGATTGCACCGGCGAGCCGCCGGGCGAGTTGAGTGCGAGCGCCACGGCCTTGGCGCCGCGTGTCTCGAAGGCGCGCTTCAACAGGGGCGCCACGGCCTCGATCGACAGGCTGCGGCCACCCAGCATGCCGCCCGTCGCGATGACCCCTGAAAGGCGCACGACGGGCACGACCGGCCCACGACGAAAGCGATCCCTGATCCAATTCAGCATGGCCGGCACTGTCGCGGCCGAGGGTCGGGAAGGCAAGCGGCCTGAAACAGGCGGCCAACAGGCTAGAACCTGCAGGTTAGAATTCGAGGGGCTGGGCGTGGCGCAGCACCGCTTCGGCTTCCTCCGTGTAGCCGCCGCCGGTGCGATGCAGGACAAAGGGCGGTGCTTCGCGGCGCAGCAGCCGCTCGCTCTGCCGAGCCCGCACCAGCACGCGGGCCGCCGGCGGCAGGCGCTTCACGGTGATGTCGCCCCATCCGAGAGCGGCGAGATGGGTCACGATCTCCTCGAGACGGTCGCTGCGATGAATTGCCGTCAGGGCCCCTGCAGGTTCGAGGGCGCCGACGGCGACTTCGAGCCAGCGGGCGAGGTCGGCGCTCGATTCGACGGTTGCCAGTGCCTTGCTCGGATTGGGCGAGGGATCGGCCACGGCGGCCGCCAGGTAGGGTGGATTGGTCGCCACGTGATCGAAAGGGCCGAGGTCCGCCGGCAAGGGATTTGCCAGGTCGTGTTGCAGGGTCCGCACGCGATCCTCGACCCTGTTCAAGGCGGCATTGCGAGCCGCCAGGGCGGCCAGGGCAGGCTGCAGTTCGATGCCTAGAATCATGCACCCGGCAACTCGTGTGGCGAGGCAGAGGCCCACCGTCGCCACCCCGGCGCCAAGGTCGAGGATGCGCTCACCCGGCCGCGCCTCGACCGCGGCCGCCAGGAGAACCGCGTCGACGGCGATCCGGTAGCCGCGGGCGGGCTGCAGCAGGCGCACCCGGCCCCCCAGGAGGGCGTTTTCGGTCGGCTCCAATTCCATGCTAGTGATCATCTCACGACATCGTGTCGCAACAATCAGGCATTACCGGAGAGTTACTCTCGCGTCATGGCAACCGTCGTCTCCCTCGAGGGCAAGCGCAAGGCGCCGAGTCTCGAACCGCTGCTGGCCCTCTGTGCCGATGACATGGTGCAGGTCGATCGCGAAATCCTGGCCCGGATGCGCTCCCCGGTCGCCCTGATTCCCGAACTTGCCAGCCATCTCGTCGGCGCCGGCGGCAAGCGCATGCGCCCGCTGCTGACGGTGGCGGCTGCCCGGCTGTGCGGCTACGCAGAGAATAGCGACCGCCACATCAAGCTCGCGACCTGTGTCGAGTTCATCCATTCGGCGACCCTGCTGCACGACGACGTCGTCGATGTCAGTACGCTGCGCCGCGGCAAGCCCTCGGCCAACAGCGTCTGGGGCGACAAGGCTTCTGTGCTGGTCGGCGATTTCCTGTTCACGCGCTCCTTCGAGCTGATGGTCGATGTCGGCTCGCTCGACATCCTGGGGGTGCTGTCGCGGGCGTCCTCGACGATCGCTGAAGGCGAAGTGCTGCAGCTCGTCAGCCAGCGCGACATCAGCACGCCCGAGGCGACCTACCTCGAAGTGATCAAGGCCAAGACCGCCAAGCTGTTCGCCGCTGCCGCCGAAGTCGGCGCCATGGTGGCCGGCCGCAACGGCGCGGAGCGGGTGGCGCTCGAGAGCTTCGGCATGAATCTCGGCATCGCCTTCCAGCTGGTCGACGATGCGCTGGACTATTCCGGCCGCGAGGCCAAGCTCGGCAAGACGGTCGGCGACGATTTCCGCGAGGGCAAGATTACCCTGCCGGTGATCCTGTCCTTCCTGCGTGGCGGTGCAGTCGATCGCGAATTCTGGAAGCGCACCATCGAGAAGCTCGACCAGCGCGACAGCGACCTCGAGCAGGCACAGACGCTGATCGAGCGCCACGGCGCGCTGGCCGATACCCTGGAGCGGGCCCGTCATTACGGCGCCATGGCGCGCGACGCGCTGGGGCTCTTTCCCGACTCGCAGCTCAAGGCCGCGATGCTGGAGGCCGTCGACTTCGCCATCGACCGTGCCCACTGACGTTTGAAGGGCGCGCGATGGCCGGCCGACATATCCTCGCCATCGACCAGGGCACGACCAGCACCCGCGCCATCGTCTTCGACGCTTCGGGCCGGCCCGTCGCTTCCGCGCAGAAAGAGCTGCCGCAGATCTTTCCGCGGCCCGGTTGGGTCGAACACGATCCGGAAGAGATCTGGTCCGCCACCGTCGCGGTCTGCCGCGGCGCGCTCGCCAAAGCCTCGCTCGAGGCGTCGGCCCTGGCCGGCATCGGCATCACCAATCAGCGCGAGACGGCGGTCGTGTGGGACCGCGCCACCGGCAAGCCGGTGCACAACGCCATCGTCTGGCAGGATCGCCGCACTGCCGAGCGCTGCGCGGCCCTGAAGCAGGCGGGCCACGAGAAGATCTTCTCCGACCGCACCGGCCTGCTGCTCGATCCGTATTTCTCCGGCACCAAGATCGAATGGATCTTGGATCATGTTGCCGGCGCGCGGGCCGCGGCCGAGCGCGGCGCATTGGCGGCCGGCACGGTCGAATGCTTCCTGCTGTGGCGCCTGACCGGCGGCAAGGTGCATGCCAGCGACGCCACCAACGCCAGCCGCTCGCTGCTGCTCGATATCCGCAAGGGCGCGTGGGATGCCGAGCTGATGCGGCTGCTGCGCGTGCCGGCCTCGCTGCTGCCCACGGTAGTCGACTGCTCGGGTGAACTGGGCGTCGCGACGGCCGATATCCTGGGGGCACCGGTTCCGATCCTAGGTATGGCGGGCGACCAGCAGGCCGCGACTGTCGGCCAGGCCTGCATCCGTCCCGGCATGGTGAAGGCAACCTACGGCACCGGCTGCTTTGCGCTGCTGAACACCGGCAGCCTCGCGGTGCATTCGCGCTCGCGGCTACTCACCACCATCGCCTATCAGCTCGACGGGCGGCGCACCTATGCGCTGGAGGGCAGCATCTTCATCGCCGGGGCGGCGGTGCAATGGCTGCGCGACGGGCTGCGGCTGATCAGCAAGTCCGCCGACGTCGAGACGCTGGCACGCGGCGCCAAGGACATCCACGGCGTCTACATGGTGCCGGCCTTCGTGGGGCTGGGTGCCCCCTACTGGGATGCCGAGGCGCGCGGCGCGATCCTCGGCCTGACCCGCGACTCAGGCCCCGGCGAGATCGCCGCCGCGACCCTCGATTCGGTGTGCTACCAGACGCGCGACCTCGTCGAGGCGATGCGCAGCGACGGGGCGCAGATCGACGAGCTGCGGGTCGATGGCGGCATGGTGGTCAACGATCCCCTGATGCAGCGGCTGGCCGACACGGTTGGTGCCCCGGTGGAGCGCCCCCGAGTGACCGAGACCACGGCCCTGGGCGCCGCCTTCCTGGCGGGCCTGCAGGCCGGGCTCTGGCCTTCGCTGGATTCGCTCTCCAAGACCTGGGTCCTGGACCGGGCGTTCCGGCCGGGCGAGGACACGATCTCGCGCGACCGCCGCTACGCCGGCTGGAAAGACGCGGTGCGCCGGGTGCGCAGTTCCTGATTGCTGGCCTGGGGCCCGGCCATTAGGTTGCCGGCGCCATGAAAACCCGTTCGAACCCCGTCTACAGCAGCATCGACACCACCGATCTCGTCCATGCCGCGAAGCTGATCCAGAGTGTCGCCGGCGGGCCGAAGCCCGCCGTTGGCGGTGTCAAACTGGGACTCGAGTTCTTTCTCGCCCACGGCGCGCCAGGGGTGCGGTATGCCTTTCCGACGCCGGTGAGGGCGACGGGCGTCGGCTTCTTCCTCGACCTCAAGCTGCACGACATCCCCAATACGGTGGCCGGCGGCATCCGCGCCGTCGTCGACCTGGCGCCGACCTACATCACCATCCACGCCAGCGGCGGCCGCGAGATGATGAAGGCCGCGGCCGAAGAGGCGGCCGCGCAGGCGGCCAAGCACAATGTGCCGCGGCCCAAGCTGCTCGGCGTCACGGTGCTGACCTCGCTCGATCGGTCCGACCTCGAAGCCACCGGCGTCGATGCCGATCCGTCGGACCAGGTGGTGCGGCTGGCGGCGCTGGCGCAGGAGAGCGGGCTCGACGGGGCGATCTGCTCGCCGCACGAGATTGCCGCGCTGCGCAAACGCTGCGGCTCGGAGTTCGTGCTGATGGTGCCAGGCATTCGACCTGTCGGCAGCGCCGCGAACGACCAGAAGCGCGCGATGACGCCGCGCCAGGCCGTCGACCTCGGCGCCAGCCACCTCGTGGTCGGCCGGCCGATCTACCAGGCTGCCGATCCGCGCGCCGCCGCCGAGGCGATTGCGCGCGAAGCCGGCATCAACGACCTATGACGGTCGACGCCAAGATCTGCGGGCTCTCGACGCCGGAGACGATCGACGCGGCCGTTGCGGGCGGCGCGCGCTGGATCGGCTTCGTCACCTTTCCGAAGTCGCCGCGCCACATCGAGTCGCTCGATCGTCTGCGGGCGCTGGGGGCACGGGTGCCGGCGCATGTCGGCAGGGTCGGCCTGTTCGTCGATCCCGACGACGCGCTGATCGACGAACGGCTGGCGACCGGCGCCATCGATCTGCTGCAGCTCCACGGCTCGGAGACGCCGGAGCGCGTGGCGGCCCTCAAGGCGCGCACCGGCAAGCCGGTGATGAAGGTGATCAAGGTGGCGGGGCCCGAGGATGTCGAGCGCGACATCGCCCTCTATGCCGGTGTCGCCGACCGGCTGATGTTCGATGTGGCCGGCGGTGCTCTGCCCGGCGGCAATGCCAAGGCTTTCGACTGGACGATCCTGACGGGCCGCAGCGTGCCGCTGCCCTGGATGCTCGCCGGTGGTCTCACGGCGGACAATGTCGCCGAAGCGGTGCGCGTCACGGGCGCGCCGACCGTAGACGTTTCCTCTGGTATCGAAGTGAGCCGGGGTGTGAAATCAATCGAATTGATTCGCGCCTTCCTCGACCGGGTGAAGGCGCTCTGAAGGGGGAGCCATGAAGGTCGAAAAGAAGCTCAAGGAACTCGGCATCGATCTGCCCAAGGCGACGACGCCGATGGGCAGCTACGTGAACGCCGTGCGTACCGGCAACCTGCTGTATTTGGCGGGCAAGGGCCCGGGCTTGCCGGGCCATCCGCTGCCGGTCGGCAAGGTCGGCCGCGACTTCACGGTCGAGGAGGGCTATGAGCACGCACGCTCGGTCGGCATCAGCATCCTGGCCGCGCTCAAGGCCGAGCTGGGCGACCTCGACAAGGTGAAGCGCGTGGTCAAGGTGCTGGGCATGGTCAATGCCGTACCCGAATTCGGCCAGCAGCCCGAAGTGATCAACGGCTGCTCCGACCTCTTCGTCACGGTGTTCGGCGAGCGCGGCCGCCATGCCCGATCGGCGGTTGGCATGGCCTCGCTACCGCGCGGCATTCCAGTCGAGATCGAGGTGATCGTCGAGCTTGAAAGCGCGCCCGCCCGCCGCGCTGCGGCACCACGGCCCGCCGCCAAGCGCAAAGCCGCGCCCAAGGCCAAGAAGAAGGCCGCCCGGAAGAAGAAACGCTAAGCGGCCGTCCGCACATTTTTCTCTCAAAGACGCCTGAGGCTGAGGCCTTGGGCAATTCTCCTCCTCCCCATAGTCGAAGCGGGGAGAGGAGAAGGAGGTAGCTCGCGCCATCGCGCGGGCGCCTCGTTCGACTATTTACCAATGATTCCAGCCTGTTGAGCGTCGGTTGCGTTTTGCCGTCCTTCGTCGGCAAGCCCCCGTCGCGTGCTGCATAGATATTTTTCGTCTCCCTGCATTGTATACAATAGAATAATACAATAGAGTATCCATCAATTAGGGGGTGAGGCTGATGCCGTTTTGTCGAGGAGGGGTCTGTGGCGCGTACCTCGGCTGTTAAACAGATCGTTCTGACGCTGCGCCGCCGGCTGCTCGACTGGTCCTACCCGCCGCGCCATCAGCTGACCGAGGAGAGCCTGTGCGCCGAGTTCGGCGTCAGCCGCTCGCCGATCCGCCAGGCCCTGACCGAACTCGCTGCCGAAGGCTTGCTGGAGCGCGATCCGCATCAAAGCTACCGCGTGCGCCAGCTGTTGCTGGCCGACGTCGAGGATCTCTACGAGTTCCGCTTCGCCATCGAGGTTCAGGCGGTGCGGGGGCTCGCCCGAAACGGCTTGCCGAAGGATGTCGAAGCGCGGTTGCGCGACCAGTGGGCGAACCCCGAAAAGCTCGAGGACCTCTCCCGGCAGACCCTTGCCAGTCTCGACGAGGCTTTCCATGCCGACCTCGTCGCGGCCCATGGCAACCAGCTGATGATGGAGCAGATCCGGCGCATCAACGAGCGCCTCCATGCGTTCCGCGCGTTCGATTTCTCGCACACCGCCCGTGCGCAATCGACCGGCGACGAACACACCGCCATTCTTGATCGCATCGCCGCCGGCGATGAGACCGGGGCCGCCCAGGCGCTACGCCAGAACATCTCCAGCGGCCTCGACAACGTCGAGATCACCATCATGCATTTGTTGGCACGGTCTCATTCCTGCGTCGACAACAAGGAGAAACGGCATGGACGCCGCAGTCTCTAGAACCCGCCCCAAGCTTTGGACGAGCGGGGACATGAATGCCTTTTTCGGGTTGTTCACCAACGTCCTTCTGAACGTCCTGGTTCTTTCCTCCCTCTGTCTCGGCGTTGCAAAACTACCGAACGACATCGTCTTTGGGCGCATCCTGCCGGCCCTCGGCATTGCGTTGCCGATCGGCAATCTCTACTACGCCTGGCTCGCCTACCGGCGCGGCGTGGCTGACGGCCGCAACGACGTCGCGGCCTTGCCCTACGGGCCGAGCGTGCCGCAGATGTTCATCGTCACCTTCGTGGTGATGCTGCCGACCTATATCGCGACCAACGATGCCATCCTCGGTTGGAAGCTCGGTCTGATCTGGGCGATGATCGTCGGCGGCATCACGCTGTGCGGCATCCTGGTCGGCCCGGCGATCCGCAAATACACGCCGCGCGCCGCGATGCTCGGCACCTTGGCCGGCGTCTCCATCGCCTTTATCTCGATGCGCCCGGCCTTCCTGATCTTCGACACCGCCTGGATCGGGCTGATCTGCTTCATGATCGTGCTGATCTCGTGGGTCGGCCGCGTGCGCCTGCCGTTCGGCCTACCCGGTGGCCTGGTCATCATCGTGCTCGGCGGCCTGATGGCCTGGACCGGCGTGTGGATGGGCTGGACCGATCTCATGGCACCGAAGCAGGTCAGCAATTCGGTGGATCTGGTGTCGCTGCACCTGCCGATGTTCTCGTTCGACGTGTTTTCGGTGCCGATGGACAAGGTCTGGCCGCTGCTGGTCACCGCCATTCCGCTCGGCATCTACAACTTCACCGAAGCGATGAACAACGTCGAATCGGCGGCCGCCGGCGGCGACGAGTACGACCTGCGCTACGTGCTGTTCGCCGACGGACTGGGCGGCGTGGTCGGCGCGCTGCTCGGCTCGCCGTTCCCACCGGCGGTCTATATCGGCCATCCGGGCTGGAAAGCGATGGGCGGACGTGTTGGCTACTCGCTGTTCACCGGCATCTTCGTGTCCATCGTCTGCTTCTTCGGCCTGGCTGCGTTCTTCCTGTCGGTCGTGCCGCTGGTCGCGATCCTGCCGATCCTGCTGTTCATCGGTCTGGTGATCGGGGCGCAGGCGTTCCAGGCCTGTCCACGGCGCCATGCGCCGGCCATCGTGCTGGCGCTGGTGCCGAACATCGCCGAATGGGCGCGCGGTCAGGTCTCCGGTGCGCTGAACGCCGCGGGTATCGCCACGACCCCGGTTCCGCCCGAGACGGTCAAGGCTCTGGCCAGCAACGGCGTTGTCTATCACGGCATGGAGCTTGCAGGCGGCGGAGCGGTTCTCGCCGGCCTGATGCTCGGTGCGATTGCGGTGTTCGTGATCGACCGTCGCTTCAACTGGGCCGCAGTCTTTGCCTCGTTCGCCGCTGTGTTGTCGTTCTTCGGTTTCATCAATGGTTCGCATCTTGCGATCAATGCGTCGCCTGCCGTGAGTGCGGGCTATGTCATGGCCGCATTGCTGTTCACGTTCCTCGCCTGGCGTCAGCTGAAGGACGGCGAGGGCATCAGCTGGTCTCCAATCGACAACGATGAAGAAGGTCTTGTGCATCCATGAGTAAAACACTGTTCGTCAACGGCACCCTGATGAAGGGGCTCGCCCTGCACAAGAATCTGGAAGGCGCCGAATTCCTCGGCGCGTTCCGCACGGCGCCGGTCTACCGCATCTATTCCATCAACGATGTCCATCCGGGCATGCACGAGGTGGAAAGCGGCGGCGTCTCGGTTGCCGGCGAGATGTACAGAATGAGTGACGAGACCTGGGCCAAGGTCGAGGCCGGTGAGCCGCCGCACCTCTACTGCGGACCGGTCAAGCTCGACGACGGCCAGGTGGTCGACGGCATCCTGTACCCCGCGGACAAGATCAAGCCGGAGCATGTCGACATTTCGCGCTTCGGCGACTGGCGCGCCTACATGGCGTCCAAGGGCAAGTGAACGGACAAATGAACGAGCACGTGGAGGGGATGCGCTCCCTTCCGCTTGCAATGCGCACCGCACGAACCGAACGCGAGGGGGCGTCATGACCAGGGTTTTCAGGGCTGAGCCTTACGATCTGGTGTTCGATCCGGCGAGCACCGCGCTCGTCATCATCGACATGCAGCGCGATTTCCTCGAGCCCGGCGGCTTCGGCTCCATGCTCGGCAACGACGTCTCGCTGCTGCGCGCGTCTATCGCTCCGTGCAAGGCGGTGCTGGAAGCAGCACGCAAGGCGAAGATGCTCGTCATTCATACCCGCGAGGGCCATGCGCCCGACATGACGGATTGCCCACCCTCGAAGAAGGCGCGGGGCGGCCTGAAGGTCGGCATCGGCGACGAGGGTCCGATGGGCCGCGTGCTGATCCGCGGGGAGAAGGGGCACGACATCATTCCCGAGCTTTATCCGGCGCCGAACGAACCGGTGATCGACAAGCCGGGCAAGGGCGCGTTCTTCGCCACCGATCTCGAGTTGATGCTGCGCAATCGCGGCATCAAGACCCTGATCGTCTGCGGCGTGACCACGGAGGTCTGTGTCAATACCACGGTGCGCGAGGCCAATGATCGAGGTTTCGAATGCCTCGTGGTGTCGGACGCCGTCGGCTCCTATTTCCCCGAATTCAACCGCAGTGCCCTGGAAATGATCAAGGCACAGGGCGGTATCTTCGGCTGGGTGGCGGCGTCCACCGCCGTCATCGACGCCATCGCGTGACGGAGGGCGCTGTGATCGACGTGCAGGCAAGAGATGTCGGTGCGGATATCGCGGCTTCGCCCTTCGCGGGGGCGGTCGAGGCGGTGTTTGCCAACGCCTGCACCGTCTCGCTCGACGACGGGCGCCGTCTCACTCTGCTCGCCGGGTCGGAAGAGCAAGGCATGCGTATCATCACTGCCTTCGCAGGAGAGTGGGGCAGGCTGCATCCGCACCTGCATGTCGGCCGGCGCGTTGCGGCAGACCGGGGCGTCCTTTCCGGTTCCGGCTTCCGCATCGACTACCGCAGAAATGCCGCCCTGTGGCAGTCGCCGAGCTTTCCGGGCTGTGTTCCCGCCGACGGCTGGCGGCCGGGGCTCCTCGAGGCGAAGGCACACCTCGACGCCGCGATGCGGGGATTGGCACCAGAGATGACGCGGACGGCGGCGTATCTGCGCTTCGCCGATCTGTGCCGCAAGCTGCATCGGAGGGAAGCAGCGGATCAGGCCCTGCATCGGCTGGTTGGCCTCGGCCCCGGCCTCACGCCGAGCGGCGACGATCTGTTGTGCGGTTTGCTGGGCGCGCTTGCGGCCGCGGGTGATGCGCGCTTCGAAACCGTGCGTCGCGGGGTGATGCCGCATCTCGATCGCACGACGTCTGCCAGCAAGGACTACCTCGCCCAGGCCTGCACGCCCTGGTGGACCGGTCTGCTGCACGGATTCTTCGCGGCCATCGCCGAACCGGAGGGCGACATACCCGGCGCCTTCAGACGCCTTGCCGCGCGCGGGCACAGTTCCGGCATCGATCAGGCCGCCGGCCTCGTGACCGGGCTCGCCCTCGCCGCCGGCCATTCCGATTTCATTCCCCTCTCATAGGAGCAGCAGGTCCGCGACCGACTGCTCTCGAGGAGTTCCCATGACCCCGCTCGTTCATTTCTTCCCCAACATGTACCGGGACTCGGTCGCGCTGATGCAGCTGTCGACCAAGATCGCGCAATTGCCCGGCATCGAGGCCGCCTCGGCCCAGATGGCAACCGACGCCAACATAGATCTGATGGTCGAAGCCGGGTTGATAGATCAACGGCCTGCCGCTCGCCCCAACGACATGTTGCTCGTCGTGCGCGGCGAAGAGGCCAGCCTGCAAACCGCCCTCGACTTTGCCGAGGCAGCACTGTCGGAGAAGGCCAAGGGCGGTGACGGCACCGTGCAGAAGGTGCCGCCGCGGGCCATCGTCATGGCGCTCGAAGACGAGGCCAAGGGTGCCAATCTCGCGCTGATCTCGACGCCTGGTGCGTTCGCTGCCGCCGAGGCGATGAAGGCGCTGAAGCTCGGCCTCGATGTGATGATCTTCTCCGACAACGTGCCGGTGGACGAGGAGATTGCCATCAAGCGCTACGGCCATGCCCGCAACCTTCTGGTGATGGGCCCGGACTGCGGCACCGCAATCATCAACGGCGTGCCGCTCGCCTTCGCCAATGTGGTGCGCAAGGGTGGGATCGGCGTTGTCGGCGCCTCGGGCACCGGCCTGCAGCAGGTGACCTGCCTGATCCATCAGGCGGGCGAGGGGGTGACCCAGGCGATCGGCACCGGCGGCCACGACCTTTCGGAAGCGGTCGGCGGCCTGACCATGCTCACGGCTCTCAAGCAGCTCGGTGGTGACCCGGAAACCAGGGTGATCGTGCTGATCTCCAAGCCGCCGGCCAAGGCGGTGGCGGACAAGGTGCTGGCTGCGGCCCGTGCCACCGGAAAGCCGGTGGTCGTGTGCTTCCTCGGCGCCGCGCTGGCCGACGTCGAGTCACGGGGCTTCGATTGTGCGCTGACGCTGGAGGAGGCTGCGCGGCGTGCTGTCGAGGCGCTGAAATCGGGCAAGGCGACGTTCCGCTCCGACCATGGCGCCAGCGCCGAGCTGCAGGGTCGGGCGAAGCGGCTTGCCGCGTCACTTGGGTCGGGCCGCAAGTACCTGCGCGGGCTCTATAGCGGCGGCACCTTCTGCTACGAGGCGCTGATCCTGTTGCAGGATGTCCTGCCCGCCCTGCAATCAAACACGCCGACCAAGCAGACGGCGCGCATGCCCGATCTGTGGCGGAGCAGCGGCCATACGATCATGGATCTCGGCGACGACGACTTCACGCGCGGCAGACCGCACCCGATGATCGATCCGGCGCTGCGCTTGGAGCGCATCAGTCAGGAATCGGCGGACGCCGAAACCGCGATCATCCTGCTCGACGTCGTGCTCGGCTACGGCGCCCATGAAAATCCGGCGAGCGTTCTGGCGCCGGCCATCGAAAAGGCGCGGGCCGCGGCCGGCGGAAAGGGTGCGCCGGTCTTCGTCGCCCAGATCTGCGGCACCGATGCCGATCCGCAGCATATGGACCGGCAGGCCGAGATCCTGCGGGCCGCCGGTGTCGATGTCTCCTTCAGCAATGCCGAAGCGGTCGCTCTCGTTCGCGCCGTTCTCGAAAACATCAAGGGGTGATCGCCATGGCCGATCTCATCAGCCAGGATCTCAACGTCATCAATATCGGGCTTGCGAGCTTCGGTGACGTCATCCGTGAAAAGGGCGCGAAAGCCACCGATCTGCAATGGCAGCCGCCGGCGGGAGGCAATCCGAAGGATGCCTGGAATCTCGCGCTTCTGACCGGCGATCCGCGCATCGCCGAGGCCAACAAGGTGGCCTATGGCCGCTTCCTCGCTGCCCAGCCGGTGCTCTTCGGCGTCAAGACTGCCCGTGAGGCGCTGCCGGACATGGACGGCAAGATCATCCTGCATTCAGGCCCGCCGGTGAAGTGGGAGAACATGTGCGGCCCGCAGCAGGGCGCGGTGCTGGGCGCCGTCCTGTTCGAGGGCTGGGCCGCGAATCTCGACGAGGCAAGCCGCCTGGTCGAAGCCGGCAGCATCCGTCTGGAGCCGTGCCACCACCATCGTGCTGTCGGTCCGATGGCCGGAATCACCAGCCCGAGCATGCCGGTATGGATCGTGCGCGACACGGCGTCCGGCAGCGAGGCCTATTCGAACATGAACGAAGGTCTCGGCAAGGTGCTGCGCTTCGGTGCCAACGGCCCGGACGTGATCGCTCGCCTGAAATGGATGGCCGAGACGATGGGGCCGACACTGGCGGTGATCGTCGAGGAAATGGGTGGCCTGGATCTGAAGCCGATCATGGCCCAGGCGCTGCACATGGGCGACGAGGTGCACAACCGCAATGCCGCCGCCTCTTCGCTGTTGTTCCGCAAGCTGACCACGACGGCGCTCGCCTCCAAGCGGCTCGACGCCAAGGCGGTCGCGGAGACGCTCACCTTCGTTGCCGGCAACGATCACTTCTTCCTCAACCTCTCGATGGCCGCCTGCAAAGCCATGCTCGACGCGGCCCATGGTGTGCCGTGCTCGACCTTGGTCACGGCGATGGCGCGCAACGGCGTCGAGTTCGGGATCAAGATTTCGGGCCTCGACCGCTGGTTCACCGCCGAGGCGCCGTTCATCGAGGGGCTGTTCTTTCCCGGCTACGGCCAGGCCGATGCCGCGCGCGACCTCGGCGATAGCGCCATCACGGAAACGGCGGGCGTCGGCGGCTTCGCCATGGCGGCGGCGCCGGCCATCGTGCAGTTCGTCGGCGGCACGCCGCGGGATGCGCTGGCCAATACGCTGCGCATGCTGCACATCACGCTCGGCCAGAATGCGGCCTTCACCTTGCCGGCGCTCGATTTCACCGGCTCGCCGGCGGGCATCGATGCGCGTCTCGTCGCCGATACCGGCATTCAACCGGTCATCAACACCGGCATCGCCCACCGCCAGGCCGGTATCGGCCAGGTCGGTGCGGGGCTGACCTATGCGCCGCTCGCCTGCTTCACCCAGGCGGTATCGGCGCTGGCTGCAAGCATGACCTTCGATATTTGAGGAGCGCGCCATGAGCAACGTCGCAGTGATCGCGGTTGGTGGCAACGCCCTGGCCTCCGAGGGCGGCGGCACATCGATCCCCGATCAGGCGCTGGCTGCGGCCCGCACGGCGCAATATGTGGTCGATGTCGCTGTCGCCGGCTGGCAAGTGGTGCTGACCCATGGCAATGGTCCGCAGGTCGGCTACATCCTGCGCCGCTCCGAGATCGCCGCCGCCGAGGTGCCGGTGGTGCCGATGGATTACGCGACCGCCGACACGCAAGGGGCGATCGGCGTGATGTTCCAGCGTGCCTTCGTCAACGAACTGAGCCGGCGCGGATTGAAGAAGCCGGTCGCGACCGTCGTCACCCAGGTGCGGGTCGATCCTGCAGACACCGCCTTCGCCAACCCGACCAAGCCCATCGGCTCGATCATGACCAAGGACGTCGCCGAGGCGCTGGCCATGCGCAACGGCTGGTCGCTGATGGAGGAGACGGGGCGCGGCTGGCGCCGTTGCGTGGCCTCACCGCAGCCGCAGGAGGTGATCGAGGTCGAAACCGTCCGTGCCCTGCTCGACAACGACCATATCGTTATCGCCTGCGGCGGAGGCGGCATTCCGGTAGTGACCGACGTCGCCGGCAGCCTGGTGGGCCGTGAGGCGGTGATCGACAAGGATCTTGCCTCGTCGCTGCTCGCGCGGCAGCTCAAGGCCGGGAAGCTCCTGATCGCCACGGCGGTGCCCCAGGTGGCGATCAATTTCGGCAAGCCGGACGTCAAATGGCTCTCCCGCCTGCCTCATGTCGAGGCCGCCCGCTACATGAACGAGGGTCAGTTCGGCAAGGGGTCGATGGGGCCGAAGGTGGCAGCGGTCATGGATTACGTCGCAGCCTGCGACGGTGAGGGGATCATCACCGATATCGAGAATATGGGCCGAGCCATCGCTGGCGAGGCCGGCACCCGCATTGTACGCAGCTGACGATTTGCGAGGCCGGACGGGCCCCAGAGGGCTGGAGCGGGCTCTCCGAGGACTTTTGACCGACCCCTGCCGGGATTGCTAAGACCGCCCGTCCCGACAGGAAGAGCAATGTCCAGCACGCCCAACAGTTTTCGCACCGGCCCTGATGAACGCGGGCATTTCGGTCTTTTCGGCGGCCGTTATGTCGCCGAAACCCTGATGCCGCTGATCCTCGAGCTGGAGAAGGCCTACAACGAGGCCAAAGTCGACCCGCAGTTCCAGGGCGAGCTGAAGTATCTGCTGACGCAATATGCCGGCCGGCCGAGCCCGCTCTACTTCGCCGAGCGTCTGACCGGGAAGCTGGGCGGCGCCAAGATCTACCTGAAGCGCGACGAGCTGAACCACACCGGCAGCCACAAGATCAACAATGTGCTGGGCCAGGTCCTGCTCGCCAAGCGGATGGGCAAGACGCGGGTGATCGCCGAGACCGGGGCGGGCCAGCATGGCGTCGCCACCGCCACGGCTTGCGCGCTGTTCGACATTCCCTGCGTGGTGTTCATGGGCTCGGTCGACGTCGAGCGCCAGGCCCCCAACGTGTTTCGCATGAAGATGCTGGGCGCCGAGGTGCGGCCGGTGACGGCCGGCGCCTCGACCCTGAAGGACGCGATGAACGAGGCGCTGCGCGACTGGGTGGCGACCTGCGAGACGACCTTCTACTGCATCGGCACAGTGGCGGGGCCGCATCCCTATCCGGCGATGGTGCGCGACTTCCAGTGCGTGATCGGCGACGAGGTGCGCAAGCAGATGATGGAGGCCGAGGGCCGTCTGCCCGACACGCTGGTGGCCTGCATCGGCGGCGGCTCGAACGCCATGGGCCTGTTCCATCCCTTCCTCGACGACCAGGGCGTGCGCATCATCGGTGTCGAGGCGGCGGGCCGCGGCGTCGAGACCGGCGAGCATGCCGCGTCGCTGACCGGCGGCCGCCCCGGCGTGCTGCACGGCAATCGCACCTATCTTCTGCAGGACAAGGAAGGCCAGATCACCGAGGCGCATTCGATCTCGGCCGGCCTCGACTATCCCGGCATCGGGCCGGAGCACGCCTGGCTGAAGGAGAAGGGGCGCGTCGAGTACGTCGCGGCGACCGACGACGAGGCGGTCGAGGCGTTCCAGCTTCTCTGCAAGCTCGAAGGCATCATTCCCGCCCTCGAATCGTCGCACGCGCTGGCGCACACGATCAAACTCGCGCCGAGCCTGTCCAAGGACAATCTCCTGGTGATGAACCTCTCGGGGCGCGGCGACAAGGACGTGCCGCAGATTGCCGAGCGTCTGGGAGTGAAGATCTGATGAGCCGCATCGAGAAGCGCTTCGCCCAGCTCAAGGCCGACAAGCGCGCCGGCCTGGTGACCTATATCACCGCCGGTGACCCCAATATCGACGTCGGCTTCCAGATCCTGAAGGGGCTGCCGGCCGCCGGCGCCGACCTGATCGAGCTCGGCATGCCGTTCACCGATCCGATGGCCGACGGGCCGTCGATCCAACACGCCGGCCAGCGCGCGCTCAAGGCCGGCATCACCGTCGATGCCACCTTCGACATGGTGCGCCGCTTCCGCAAGGAGACCGGCGACAACGACACGCCCATCCTGCTGATGGGCTACTACAACCTGATCTACCAGCGCGGCGCCGAGCGCTTCTGCAAGGAAGCGGCCGCCGCAGGAATCGACGGCTTCATTCTGGTCGACCTGCCGCCCGAGGAAGCCGACGAGCTGAAGCCGCATGCCGTGGCCAACGGCCTCGACACGGTGCTGCTGACGGCGCCGACGACCGACGACAAGCGCCTGCCGGCGGTGCTCAAATACGCCTCGGGCTTCGTCTATTTCGTCTCAGTGCTGGGCATCACCGGCACCAAGTCGGCGTCTGAAGAGGCCGTGCGCACGCACGTCGAGCGCATCAAGCGCCACACCAAGCTGCCGGTGGGCGTGGGCTTCGGTATCAAGACCCCCGACCAGGCCGCCGCCATTGCGCGCCACGCCGACGCGGCGGTCGTGGGCTCGGCGATCGTCGATCGCGTGAAAGCGGGCCTCGACGACAACGGAAAAGCCAAGCCCGACCTGGTGCCGGGCGTCTTCGCCTACATCCGGGCATTGGCCGACGGCGTGCGCGGCGTCCGCAAGGCCTGACGGGCTCGGCCATCGGGCAGGTCGTGGTCGCCGAGCATGAACGGGCCTGGCAGCCGCTGACGCCGCAATCGGTCGCCGAGATTTTCGCGGCGGCCGACTTTCCCTGGTGGATCGCCGGCGGTTTTGCCATCGACCATTTCGTCGGCCGACCACTGAGGTGCCACGGTGATATCGACGTCTTTCTCCTGCGCGTCGATCAAGCAGCCGTGCGGGCGCTGCTCGCGAGATGGGATTGCTGGATGGCCGATCCACCCGGGACCTTGCGTCCCTGGTCGACGGATATCGCACTGCCGTCGCATGTGACGGACGTGTGGTGCCGTGAGGTGGGCGGACCGTGGCGTTTCCAGCTGATGTTCGACGAGAGTGACGGACCGCTTTGGCGGTCACGCCGTGCCGCAGCCGTCACGCGGCCGATCGCCGAGCTCGGCACACGCGGCGCTCAAGGCATTCCTTTCCTCGCGCCCGAGGTGCAGCTCTTCTACAAGGCCAAGGCACCACGCCCGAAGGACGAGATCGACTTCGCGGCGGCGTGGCCGCTGTTGAGTCAATCGCAGCAAGCCTGGCTGAAGGCGGCGATTGCGGTGGCCTATGGCGCGGAGAATGCCTGGCTCGCGGCTTGATCGCCAACCCTGCCCGTCAATCGTCGAAGTTCAGATCGGCCACGAACGGGTTGGTCTTGCGTTCCCAGCCGAAGGTCGAGGTCTGGCCGTGGCCGGGCACGAAGGTGATGTCGTCGCCGAGCGGCCACAGCCGCTTGCGGATGGAGGAGAGGAGCTGGTCGTGGTTGCCGCGCGGGAAATCGGTGCGGCCGATCGAGCCGCGGAACAGCACGTCGCCCACGAAGGCGACCTTCGACGGCTTGTGCACGAACACGACATGGCCCGGCGTGTGGCCGGGGCAGTGCACGACATCGAGGGTGAGCTTGCCGAGCTCGACGGTCTCGCCGTTGGTCAGCCAGCGATCGGGCACGAATGGTTTGTAGGTGGGGAAATTGTACTTGGCGCCCGCGTCGGGCAGGCCCTCGATCAGGAACAGGTCGTCTTCGTGCGGCCCCTCGATCTTGACGCCGTAGTGCTCGGCCATGGTGCCGGCCGCCGAGGCATGGTCGACATGGCCGTGGGTCAGCAGCACCTTGGTGACCTTTATGCCCTGCTCGGCGATCGCCTGCTGCAGCATGTCGAAGTCGCCGCCGGGATCGACGGCGGTGCCTTCCATTGTCTCGTCGCACCAGACGATGGAGCAGTTCTGCTGGAACGGGGTGACCGGAGCTATCATGACCTTGATCATCTCTCCGATCTAACGTCTCCCGTCGGCGTGCGGAAGGGCGTATGCTGTCGCCCCCTTCTCGGATGCCCCCTCAGACGTGGGTGACAATGAAAACGCGTTTCCTGTCGTGCGTTCTCGGCCTGCTCGGCCTCCTGGCGGCCCCCGCCCAGGCCCAGCTCGCAACCGTGGCCTCGCCGTCAGGGCCCGTGCAAGCCGGTCCCTACCTTGCGGTCGATGTCGCCACGGGCGAGGTGCTGCTCGAACGCAATGCCGGTGCCTACTGGTATCCGGCTTCCCTCACCAAGATGATGACGATCTACATCGTCTTCGAGGAACTGAAGGCCGGCCGCCTGCAGCTCGGCGGGACGCTGAGCTTCAGCGAGAATGCCCGTGCCAAGCCGGCCTCCAAGCTGGTGCTGGCGGCCGGCCAGTCGATCACGGTCGAACAGGGGCTGCAGGCATTGGTCGCCCGCTCGGCCAACGACGTCGCGACTGCCTTTGGCGAGCGCATCTCGGGCTCCGAACCTGCGTTCGCACAGCGCATGACGGAAACCGCGGCGCGGCTCGGCATGGCGGCGACGCAGTTCCGCAATGCCAATGGGCTTCCGGACGCAGCCCAAATGACGACGGCACGCGACATGGCGGTGCTGGCGCTCGCCCTGATCAAGGACTTCCCGCAGTACTACGGCTACTTCCGGACGCAGGAGTTCTTCATCGGCAACGCCAAGATCGGTCCGGGCCTGAAGTTCCTCGATCTCTACGCGCCCTATGCCGAGGGCATGAAGACCGGCTTCATCTGCGCCTCCGGCTTCAACATCGTAGGGACGGCCGTGCGCGACGGGCGGCGACTGGTGGCGGTGGCGTTCGGCTTCCGCCGCGCCGATCTGCGCGACGAATTCCTGACACGCCTGTTCGACGAAGCCTTTGCGCTGAAGACCGCCGGCAGCCGCCCCAAGGTCTGGCAGCTGCGCGACGGCGAAGGCGGGCCGGCAACCGTGCTGCCCTACGGCGAGTGCGGCACCATCCGTTACGACATGCCGGGCGATGCGGTATGGCTCGGCACCTACGGCGACTGGCGGACGGCGCGAAACGCCTTCGACGCCGGGCAGGCGCGGCTGGGCACCCTGGGATCCGCGACCCTCGGCAAGGAGTACATCCTGCCGGTCACCTCCAACAAGGTGACCCGCCAGGCCGCCATCATCGCCGATCTCGAGCCCGCAGTGGCGCAGAAGCTTTGCGCCGACTACCGCGCGCGGAAATCGTTCTGCGAAGTGAAGAAACCTGGGGATTTCGCGGCACCTTTCTCGGGCTTCTGGCGCTGACTTGGCCGCCATGACCATTCGTGCGATACCGCCGCCATGAACTGGCTGACCAATTTCGTCCGGCCGAAGCTGCGCGCCCTGGTCGCCCGCAAGGAGACACCGGACAATCTCTGGGTGAAGTGCCCCAAGTGCGAACAGATGCTGTTTACGCGCGATTGGGAAGCCAACCAGGAAGTCTGCAACCATTGCGGCCACCACATGCGGCTCCGGCCGCTGAAGCGGCTGCCGCACCTTTTCGACGAGGGCAAGTACGAGCTGCACCCGCTGCCGCGCGTGCCGGTCGATCCGCTGAAGTTCCGCGACACCAAGCGCTACGACGCCAAGCTCAAGGAGGCGCAGGCGACCGCCCAGGGCTCGACCGACGCACTGGTCGTCGCGAGCGGCCTGATGGGCAGCCGGCTCAGCATCGTGGCGCTGCTCGATTTCGGCTTCATGGGCGGCTCGATGGGCACGGCCGTGGGCGAGGGGCTGGTGATGGCCGCCGACCTCGCCGTCGCGCGCAAGGCGCCGCTGGTCGTCTTTTCGGCCTCGGGCGGCGCGCGCATGCAGGAGGGTATCCTGTCGCTGATGCAGCTCACGCGCACCACCATTGCCGTGCGCAAGGTCAAATCGGCAGGCCTGCCCTATATCGTGGTGCTGACCGATCCGACGACCGGCGGCGTGTCGGCCTCGTTCGCCATGCTGGGTGACGTCCATCTCGCCGAGCCGGCGTCGCTGATCGGTTTCGCCGGTCCGCGCGTCATCCAGGACACGATTCGTCAAGAACTGCCGGAAGGCTTCCAGCGCGCGGAGTATCTGTTCGAGCACGGCATGGTCGATGCCGTCGTGCATCGCCACAAGATGCGCGAGACCCTGATCCGCATGATCTCGTTGTTCATGGATCCGATGATCGCCGAGGGCCGCGGCCTGGCCGTCGCCGGCCGCTGAGCCGCCGGTGAGCGACGCCATTGTCCAGCGCCTGATGGCTCACCATCCGAGGGTGATCACCCTCGGGCTGGAACGTATCGAGCGCCTGCTGAAGGCACTGGGTTCACCCGAAAAGAAGCTGCCGCCGCTGGTCCATGTCGCCGGCACCAACGGCAAAGGCTCGCTCGTCGCCTATCTGCGGGCGATGGCCGAAGCCGCCGGCTACCGGGTGCACGTCTACACCTCGCCGCATCTGGTCCGCTTCAACGAGCGGATCAGGATTGCCGGTCAGCTGATCGAGGACGACGACCTCGACGACATGCTGACGGAATGCGAAGAGGCCAATGGCGACACACCGATTTCTTTCTTCGACATCACAACGGCACTCGCACTCCTGGCGTTCTCGCGCGTGCCGGCCGAACTCGGCATCATCGAGGTCGGCATGGGTGGCCGCTTCGATAGCACCAACGTGATCGAACCTGCTTTGTCGGCCATCACGCCGGTCGGCTACGATCATACGGGCTTTCTGGGCGACAAGCTCGAAGGCATCGCCTGGGAGAAGGCGGGCATCATCAAACGCGCGACACCCGCCGTGATCGGCCGCCAGCGCGAGGTGAGTGCACAGGTAATCGAGACCGAGGCGGCCAAGCTCGCGGCGCCCTTGTTCCGCATGGGTCACGAGTGGCAGGTGACGCCGCAGGAGCAGGGCTTCCGCTACGAAAGCGATCTCCTAACACTCGACCTGCCCGCCCCTGCGCTGGTGGGGGTACATCAGATCGATAACGCTGCGACCGCCGTCGCCTGCATCGAGCGTCTGCGGGCGGCGCGCTTCGACATTGGCAACACCGCGATCCGCAAGGGGCTCGCGTCCGTCGAGTGGCCGGCGCGCCTGCAACGTCTCACGAAGGGGCCGCTGGCAGGCTCTCTGCCGCCCGGCTGCGAACTCTGGCTCGATGGCGGCCACAACGAAGACTGTGGCATCGCGCTTGGCCGCATGGCGGCGGAGTGGGCAAAGGAGCCGGCAGCGCTGCCGCTCTACCTGATCTTCGCCATGCAGACGACCAAGGACGCCTCGGGCTTCCTGCGGCCGCTCGCGCGCTACGCTACAGCCGCGCGCGCAGTGCCGTTCCCCGAAGGCCATGCGGCCTACACGCCCGATGAGGCCTGCGCCAAGGCGGCCGATGTGGGTCTCGATTGCGCCCCCGCAAACGACATCGGCGCGGCGCTGGAAGACCTCCTGGCCACCCAGCCCGCGCCGATGCGGGTTCTCATTTGTGGTTCGCTCTACCTTGCCGGCGAAGTGCTGGTCCGCAACGGCTAGAACGTGCGCGCCATCCGATGAGGGCGCTCAGACGACGGTGTTGATCCAGCTCACCAGCTTCTGCTTCGGCTCCGCGCCGATCTTGGTCGCTGCGACCTGGCCGTTCTTGAACAGCAGCAGGGTCGGGATCGACCGCACGCCGTAGCGCGTCGGCGCCATCGGGTTTTCGTCGATATTGACCTTCACAACCTTGAGCTTGCCGTCCATCTCCTTGGCGATGTCCTCCAGGGAGGGGCCGATCATGCGGCAGGGGCCGCACCATTCGGCCCAGAAGTCGACGAGAACGGGCGTGTCGGACTTCAGGACTTCCTGCTCGAAGGAAGCGTCGGTTGCTTTGACGGTCATATGTTTTCTCCGGATATGCGAGAGGCCGGTGGATGGCCGGCGCCGCCCTTGGCCCTCAAGCTAGGAACCGGGACCCCCCAAGTCAAGATGGCGACATTGCGGAGGTGGAAGCATAAGGCATTGATTTTTCTAGGGTTTCCTCGTCGATCTCCATCAACCTGGGGGCGGCCGTCCACAGCAAAAACGCTCGGACGGCGTGACCCGGATAAATGCGCTGCAGGAGAGCCCGGTAGAGGGCGAGCTGGCGCCGGTAGGCCAAAGGCACCTCGTCGGCCGCGCGGGGCGGCGGCCGATTGGTCTTGAAGTCCACGATCAGCACGGAGCGCGCGGAAACTGCGAGGCGGTCGACCTGGCCGCTGACCGTGAAGGTGCCGCGCGGTGTCTGCACGGTGCCGATCAGCGGCACCTCGGCGCGCGAGCCCTCGGCGAACAGCGCGGCATGTTCGGGGGCCTCGGTGACGGCCAGCGCCTCTGCTGCCCAGCGCTCGACATCTTCGGGCGCAAGGCCGTGGGCGGGCTGCGCCAGGAAGCGGCGAGCCGCCTCAGGCCTTTCATCGGGCGCCAAGGCAGGCAGGTGACGCAGCAGTTCGTGCAGCAGCAGGCCGCGCTGCCAGCGCCGGGGATCGTCGGCAGCCAATGGACTGAAGGCACGCGACTCGGCCAGGGCTTCGTCGGGCAGCGGCTGCGAGGGCGCGAGCGGTGCCGGCGGATCGGGCTCGGCGGGCGCGGGCCGGCGCACCCAGTCCTGCAGCTCGGCGGTCCGTGCCAGCGGCAACTCGCGCTGATCGGGCTCGGCGATGTGGCCGTCATTGAAAAGCTCGTAGCCGTCGCCGGTCCAGCCGGCATCGGGCAGCAGCGCGGTGAAGTCGAACTCGCGTGGCCTGGCATGCAGGCGGTCGCGGCTATCCGCTTCGCTGCTGGCCTGGAGACCGGCGGCAATTCGGTCGTACCAGCAGCCTGCATCCTGCCGCCGGGTGCCGATCCAGCCGCCGACATAGAGGCGATCCTCGGCGCGGGTCATGGCGACGTAGAGCAGGCGGTTCTGTTCCTGCAGGGCGCGTCGGCGCCCCTCGGCCCGCCATTCGCGGGCTGCTTCGTTGGCATCGTCGGTGCGCGGCAGCCAGAGTCGGGCGCTGCCGTCCTCCGCCGCCAGCAGGCGTTCCGAATCGCGCGGCACGCGCGTCGTGTCGGGCAGGTAGACGATGGGCGCCTGCAGCCCCTTCGAGGCATGCACGGTGAGGATGCGCACCTCGCGGCGGCGGTTGGCGTCGAGGTCGCGCTTGATCTCGCTGCCGCCCGCCTCGAACCAGCGCAGGAAGCCCTGCAAGGAGGCCGCCTCGACACGCTGGTACTGCAGCGCGCGCGCCAGCAGCTCGTCGATCGGATCGGAGGCCTCGTGGCCCAGCCGTTCGAGCAGCCGGCGCCGGCCGCCCTCGGGGCCGAGCGCCTGGGCGAAGAAATCGAAGGGTGTCGTGAAGTCGGCCCGCGCCAGCCACTGCGACAGCAGGCCATGCGCCGCGGTGAAGGCGGGATCTGCCGCGTGTCCCGTTGCGTGCTCACGCAAGGCGCGCCAGAGATGTCCCGGCCGCCGCCACGCCAGGGTGAAGAGCTGCTCCTCGTCGAGGCCGACCAGTGGCGACTTGAGAAGACAGGCGAGGTTGAGATCGTCCTGCGGCAGCAGCACGAAACGCGCCATCGCCAGCAGATCCTGAATGGCGAGCTCCTCACCGAGATTGAGGCGATCGACGCCGGCCACCTCGATGCCGGCCTGTTTCAGCGCACGCACCAGGGCATTGACGAAGGCATTGCGGCGCCGGACCAGCACCATGAAATGGCCGCCATGCAGCAGCTCGCCGTCGCGGGCGCGCCGCTCCTTGCCGATCAGGCTGCCGGCGTGGGCAGCGATCAGGCGGGCCAGCCGGTCGTGCGGCGGCGGCAGAGCGTCGCGCGGCGCGTCGAAGTCGGTCGTGTCGGTCTCGCTCTTCGCGCCGGCGACCAGCGGCCACAGCTCGACGCGACCGGGCTCCTGGTTGCGGCTGGCAAAGTGCTGCACTTCGATATCGGGCTGGGCGACACCTTCGGCCGCCTCGTCGACGGCGAACACCCAGTCGACGGCCTCGAGCACGGCCGGCGTCGAGCGGAAGGACACGGTGAGCTGGATCGGCACGAACGGCTTCTGCGCCACTTCGCTCTTCTCGGCGAAACGATTGCGCATTTCGGCGAGCTTGCGCGGGTCGGCGCGCTGGAAACCGAAGATCGACTGCTTGGTGTCGCCGACAGCGAAGACGGTGCGCGGCCGCTCGACCGCGCTTTCGCCGGCGAAGAATTCCTCGGTGATCTGACGGATCACTTCCCATTGATCGGGATTGGTGTCCTGCGCCTCGTCGACCAGCACATGATCGATGCCGCCGTCGAGCTTGTAGAGCACCCAGGCCGCGTTGCCGGCGCCCTCGAGCAGCCGTCGCGTCGCGACGATCAGGTCGTCATAGTCGAGTACGGCGCGTCGATCCTTGGCGCGGCTGTAGCGCCCGGTGATATCGAGGCCCAGCCGGAGCAGGGCCACCGTGCGTTCGACGAGCGCCGTTCCACGTTTGTGGTTCACGGCAAGTGCCACGCGTTCGGCTTCCCGGCGCAGGACCGCCTCGATGTCGCCCATCAGCTTGACGGCGCCTTTGGTGGCCATCGTCTTGCGCAGATCGCCCTTGTCGGTGAAGAAGACCGAGGCGTAGTCGTCGAGGCCCGCGTCGCGGTCCGAGGCGGCCAGCCAGGCGGCGATCTTGTCGGCCCGCAACGCATCCTGCTTGCCGCCGCCGTTCGCGAGAGCCTTGGCGGCAAGGCGCACGCCCGTCTCGTCGGGCGTCGAGTCGAAGGGACGGTCGCAGCCGAGCTGGCGCTCCAGCCGCCGGCGCAAACGTAGCAGCCCCTCCTCGTTGGCGATCCGCGCCAGCATCCAGGCCCGCTCGGTGAGGAGCTTGCCCATGAGTTCGGCATATTCGGCAATGGAGACCCGGCCGGCGACGGTGGCCAGGGCGGCGCGCAGCTCTTCCGGCGCGTCCGCTTCGGCGAGCGCTTCGACCTGTTCGTCCTGCGCCTGACGCAGCAGGGTGGCCGCCTCGGCTTCGTCCATCACCTCGAAGCCCGGCGCCACGCCGGCTTCCAGTGGAAAGCGTTTCAGCAGAGCCTGGCAGAAGGCGTGGATGGTGAGGATGTTGATGCCGCCCGGCGCATCGAGCACACGCGCGAACAGGCGGCGCGCCAGCACCTTCTGCTCGGCCTGCGGCTCGGCGTCGATCAGCCTGGCGACGGCTTGCGTCAGCTCGGCGTCGTCGGCCATGGCCCAGCGGCCGAGCTGGCTCGCGAGGCGATTGCGCATCTCGGCGGCCGCCGCCTTGGTGAAGGTGAGGCAGAGGATGCGCTCGGGCCGTACGCCGGCCAGCAGCAGCCGCGTCACGCGATCGGTCAGCACCTTGGTCTTGCCGGTGCCGGCATTGGCCTCGACCCAGGCAGAATGGCCGGGCGCCGTCGCCTTGCGCTGTTCGCCGGTGGCGTAGGCGATCGGATCGAAAGCGTCGCTCATTCGTCGCCTCCGCCCGAGCTCGACCATTCGGCGGCACGCTCGAGATGGGCATAATCGTTGAAGTGCGGCACGAACTCCGGCCAGGGCAGGGCCTCGTAGGGCGTTGCCGGGTTGCCGAAATGCGCGACCATGCGGCTGACCAGCGCCATCATCTGCCCGACCAGCGCGTCGCTCTCCTTGATCTCCTTTTGGGTGCCGCCATCGCCCAGGCCGTTGGCCTGCCAATAGGCCAAATGCGTGGTCCGCGCCTTGCCGTCGATCTTCCTGAAGCCGCCCTGTTCGGCCATTGCCGCTTCCAGCAGAAGCTGCGGCGCGAACAGCCCCTCGAGCTCCTTGGGCGAGGGCACGCGGCCGGTCTTGTAGTCGATGATCTCCCAGCCCTCCGGCTCGATCTCGTCGATACGGTCGGCGCGCCCCCTGATGGTGAGAGGCCCCACGGTCAGGGAGCCGTCGATCTCGCCGCCCAGCAGCCGCGTACCAGCGGCGCGGCGCGCATTCTCGACGGCGATGAACCAGTGCGCCAGGCGCTGAAAGCGCGGCCACCAGAAGGCCCGCTCCGCCGGGGCGGCAAGAACCGTTGCCAGATGCCGCTCGCCCATCTCCTCGAAGATCCGCAACGCATCGGATGGCAGGACACCTGACGGATAGGCCTTGAGGAATTCGTCCAGGGCGTCGTGCAGATGCGACCCGCGCTCCGCCGCACCGAGCTCCTGCTCCAGCGGGTCGAGCGGCTTGAGGCCGAGGATGCGACGTGCATAGAGGCCGTAGGGATCGCGGCGCCACTGCTCGACGTCCGACACGGTGAGTTCCGTCGGCCGGGCCTCGAGCGGCGGTGTCGGCAGCGGCCGCGTCCGCGGCCGATAGGCATCGGCGGCGTCGAGCTGATCGGCCCAGGCGAGAAGCTCGTGCCGTCCGCGCTGGATATACTCTGGCGCGGCCGCACTACGCTCGGGATCGTAGCCGAACAGCGCATCGAGCCGTGCCAGCCAGCGCGACGGCACGGTGGGCGCACCGCCCTCGCGCTCGGCGCGCGTCAGCAGAACTCTTTCGGCGGCAAGTGCCGAGGCGAAATCGTGTGCCGACAGGCCGATACGGCGCTCGGGCTGTGGCAGGCCGAGCTTGTCGCGCATCGGTCGGTTGATCCACGGGCCGGTCTCGACCGAGGGAGGCCAGGTGCCTTCGTTCAGGCCTCCCAGGATCAACAGGTCGGCGCGCTGAAGACGGGCTTCCAGCGGACCCCAGATCGCAAGCCGCGGATGCCGGCCGAAGCGCGGCCGGAGGGTCTCGGTCGCCAGCATGGTAGTGAGCAGCGCCGGCCATTCGCCGCCAGCGATCGCCGGCCGGTCGGTCCAGGCGATGCGCAACCGCGCCAGCGCATCGGCCAGGGCTTCGCCCGCCTCGCCGGACCACAAGGTTTCGACAGGGGAAAGTCTTTCCGCCGCAGCGAGGGTGGCATCGAGCAGTAAATGCGGGGCGGCGCCAGCGGCCATGGGGGCTGTCAGGTCGGCGACGGCGGCCTCGAGGCGGTCGATCAGGTCGACGACCTGACGCCGGTCGGCAGGATCGCCGAACTTCTTCTCCCCGATCAGCGCTTTCAGTGCCGACAGTCCCGGCGCCGGCTTGAGGCCGCGCAGGCCCTTGCGGTCGAGGCGCCGCGCCGCATCGAGCAGGGCAGGTCGCGACAGGCCGAGCGTGCAGAGCGGGTGCTTCAGCAGCGCCAGCAGGTCGACGGGGGCAAAATCCGCATCGACGGCCGTTACCAGCGCCCGCAGCAAGGTGGCCGGCGCGCTGTCGGCCAGCGACTGGCCAGCCGAATCGTCGACCTCGATCTGCCAACGCCGCAGCTCGGCGGCGACACGGCGGGCGAGATCGCGGTCCGGCGTCACGAGCGCCGCCGTTCGCGCCGGCGTCTCGAGCGCGTCCCGCATCGCCAGCGCGATCACCGACGCTTCCTGATGGGGGGTGGCGCAGTCGGCGCGCGTGACATGGTCGAGCGCCGCGGCGCTGGGACGTGTCCAGCCTTCGCTGGTTTCGGCTGGCCGCATCAGCTCGGTGATCAACTGCCGACGAGCAGCATCGCCGGGGCCGCCTGGCCAGTCGGGCACGGCCTGCCGGTCTTGCTTCAGCGCCGCCAACAGTTCGCGCAAGCCGAACTGCGGATGGCTGGGGGCGAGCGCCGCCCAGCTCGCCTCGTCCATCTCGCGATCGAGGCCGGGCAGCACGACGGCGCCGTTCGGCAGGCCGGCGATCACCGACAGGAGCTCGCGGGTCGCCGGCTGTGAACCGGTCGAACCGGCAGCGATGATCCGGGTGGCGGGGGGCGTCGCGCGCCACCGTTCCGCCTGCAGGCGCAGCAGGCGCGTGCGGCGGTCGAGTGCGTCGATCCGGCCGAGGTTCGTCAGGATGGCCGGCCAGTGCTCGCCGACGATGGCGAGGAAGCGCAAGGTGCGCAGCCAGTGGCTCGCGAAATTTTCTTCGACCAGCGCTTCCAGCTTCTCGAACGGCACGCCGTCGATCGCCAGTTCGTCGAGCAGGCTCGCGAGCTCGCGGGCAAGCTTCAGCGCCTGCGCCGCCGACTGGGCGATCGGCTGGCCCCGATCGTCCCTGAAACGGGCGACGAGTTCGGCGAGCAGCGCTTCGCGTTCGGCCGGTTCGATGGCCGGCGGCAGGGCGAGGGCGGCGCCGTCTCCGGAGGCGGCCTCCCAGTCGCCGTCGTCGACGTCGCCCAGCGGAGCCATGTTCGGCAGTAAGGTGGGCTTGCCGTCGGTCGCGCGCAGAAAGGCCTCGCGCAGCGCCCGCACCGAACGGCGGGTCGGGACCAGGATCAACATGTCCGCCAGCGCCAGCGGATCGTCGCCTTGTTCGGCTAGCACGCCGCGCGCCAGCTCGTCGGCAAAGCGCCGGTCGATGCCGATCGAGAAGACGCCCGTTATGCCGTCCCGCATCCCGCTCATCCCAGCACGCGTTCTGCTTCGGCGAGCGCCTGCGGCGTGCCGATATGGAACCATTGGCCGTCATGCACCAGCGCCTGCAGCCGGCCAGCCTGCTCGGCGCGGTGCCACAGCTTCACCAGCGACAACGGGCCTTCGGACGTGCCCTGGAACAGCCGCTGATCGCAGATCGAGACACTGGCGAACAGATAAGGCGCGGTCTGCGCCGTGCCGCGATGGCGTGCCCGGCCGTCGGGTTCGAGATAGTAGTCGCCCCGTCCGCCGTCCTCGTGGCCGATCGCACTGGCCTGCGGATGCAGCAGCAGAAGGGCATCCATCCGTCGTGGATCCCAAGCGGCTTCGAGACGGCCCAGCATCGAGCTTTCACCGTCGCGCCAGAGCCCGTCGCCGTTCAGCACGAAGAACGGCCCGTTGCCGAGCAGCGGCAGCGCGTTGCGCACGCTGCCCGCGGTATCGAGCAGCCGGTCCTCGTGAATGATGCGGGCGCGACCGCCGACACGATCGGCGATCTGGCTGCCGAGATGATGGACGTTCACCACGATGTTCTGAACGCCGTGGCGCTGCAATCGATCCATCGAGCGTTCGAGCATCGACCGGCCGGCCACCGGAATCAGCGGCTTGGGCGTGGAGTCGGTGAGGGGCCGCATGCGCTCACCGCGCCCGGCCGCCAGGATCATCGCAGTCCGGATCATGGCGCACCGAAATGGCGAAGCGGTGGCGGCAGCAGGCGGTCGATCCAGTGGCGCAGCGGCGTCAGCGCTTCGTGCGTCAGTGCCTTCTCGAACATCCGCCACACGCGCGGCAGGTGCTGCAGGTAGTCGGGCTTGCCGTCCCGCTTCAGGAGACGCACGAAGAGACCGATGATGCGGGCATGGCGTTGGGCGGACATCAGCGCAAATCCGGTGCGGAACGTGGCCGCATCGGAAATACCCGCGTCCGCAATGTAGCGGTCGAGACAGGCGGCCTGTACGTCCGGCGCCACGTCGCGCCGCGCGTCCTCGATCAGCGATACCAGATCGTAGGAGGCGTGGCCGCGCTGGGCGTCCTGGAAATCGAGCAGGCCGCAGGCTTTGACGCCGGGGCGCGCGGGCAGCCAGAGCAGGTTGTCCTTGTGGTAGTCGCGCAGCAGCAGGGCGTCGTCGCCGGCCGGCAGCGCCGCGAGACACTCGCGCCAGGCGGCAACATAGCACGCCGCCTCCTCGGACGGCATCGGCCGGCCGGTGACGGCGGGCAGGTACCATTCCGGCAACAGTGACGCGGCCTCGATCAGCGCATCACCGGCATAGGCGCCGAGAACGGGCAGGATGGAGCGGTTGTCGGCGCGATAGAGCTCGACCAGCACGTCGGTGGCACGCCGATAGAGTTCGCCTTCGTCGCCGCCCGCCGCCAGCACGCGCGCATAGGTGTCGTCGCCGAAATCCTCGAGCAGCAGGAAACCGCGCTCGGCATCCTCGGCCAGGATCTGCGGGGCGCTGAGGCCGAGGCCGATCAGGTGCCGGGCGACGCGCACGAACGGCCGTACGTCCTCCTGCGGCGGCGGCGCATCCATGACGACCGCGGATTGGCGCGGCCGGGTCAGTCGATAGTATTTGCGGAAGGAGGCGTCACCGGCCAGCAGGCGTTCGCCGGCATTGCCCCAGCCGGCTGCCGCCACGAACTCGGCGCGCGCGCGATTGCGTTCAGACGTCGCCAAAACGAGCTTCTCCCTCCAGGATGGCATGCCGGCCCTCGCCCGCGATGGCGAGACGAACCGTGAGCCGTTCACGCGGCAGGAGCGGCCCCAGCCGCTCCGCCCATTCGACGAGCGCCACGCCGTCGGCGCGCGCTTCTTCCCAGCCCAGTTCGAAGACCTGCTCGGGCTGTTCCAGGCGATAGAGATCGAAATGCCACCACGACGCGGCGGGGGTCTCGTAGACCTCGACCAGGGTGAAGGTCGGGCTGGGCACGATCAGCGCCGGATCGCCGGCGGCGGCGCGCAGGATGGCGCGCGCCAGCGTGGTCTTGCCGGCGCCGAGACCGCCCTCGAGCGCCACAACGTCGCGTGGCCGCAGCCGGGCGGCGAGTGCGGCGCCCAGCCGCTCGGTGGCGGCTTCGTCGGCAAGGGGCAAAGAAAAAGTCGGCATCTTTCGATGCCGACTTTTAGCATGTACGCCCCTGTGGGCGGCTAGTGAGACGCTGCTCTAGTAGCGGTAGAGGTCGCCCTTGAAGGGGCCGGCCTCCGGCACGCCGATATACTTGGCCTGATCGGCACGGAGCTTAGTGAGCTTGGCGCCGACCTTCTCGAGGTGGAGGGCGGCGACCTTCTCGTCCAGCACCTTCGGCAGGGTGTAGACCTTCTTCTCGTACTTGCCGGGGTTGGTCCAGATCTCGATCTGGGCCAGGGTCTGGTTGGAGAAGGAGGCCGACATCACGAAGCTCGGATGGCCGGTGGCATTGCCCAGGTTCACCAGGCGGCCTTCCGACAGGACGATGATGCGCTTGCCGTCGGGGAACTCGACCTCGTCGACCTGCGGCTTCACGTTGTGCCACTTGAAATTGCGCAAGGACGCGATCTGGATCTCGCTGTCGAAGTGGCCGATGTTGCAGATGATGGCGCGGTGCTTCATCGCCTTCATGTGGTCGAGCGTCAGCACGTCGACGTTGCCGGTCGCGGTGACGAAGATGTCGGCCTTGGGCGCGGCCTCTTCCATCGTCACGACCTCGTAGCCTTCCATCGCCGCCTGCAGGGCGCAGATCGGATCGATCTCGGAGACCATCACGCGGCAGCCTGCCTGGCGCAGCGACGCAGCCGAGCCCTTGCCGACGTCGCCGAAGCCCGCGACCATCGCCACCTTGCCCGACATCATGACGTCGGTGCCGCGGCGGATGCCGTCGACCAGCGATTCACGGCAGCCGTAGAGGTTGTCGAACTTCGACTTGGTGACCGAGTCGTTGACGTTGATGGCCGGCCACAGGAGCTTGCCTTCCTTCGCCATCTGGTAGAGGCGATGCACGCCCGTGGTCGTCTCTTCGGTGACGCCCTTGATCGAGGCGCCGAGCTTGGCGTACCAGCCGGGCTTCTCCTTGTTGGTCTTGGCGATCGCCTTGTAGAGGACTTCCTCTTCCTCGTTGGTCGGCTTGGCGATCAACGACGGATCCTTCTCCGCGCGCGCGCCGAGATGGACCAGCAGGGTGGCATCGCCGCCGTCGTCCAGGATCATGTTCGGCTCGCCGCCGTCACCCCATTCGAAGATCTTGTGGGTGTAGTCCCAGTATTCCTCGAGGCTCTCGCCCTTGATCGCGAAGACCGGCGTGCCGGCCTTGGCGATGGCGGCCGCGGCATGGTCCTGCGTCGAGTAGATGTTGCACGATGCCCAGCGGACGTCGGCGCCCAGCGCCTTCAGCGTCTCGATCAGCACGCCGGTCTGGATGGTCATGTGCAGCGACCCGGCGATGCGCGCGCCCTTCAGCGGCTTCTTGGGGCCGAATTCCTTGCGGATGGACATGAGGCCCGGCATCTCGGTCTCGGCCATGTCGAGTTCCTTGCGGCCCCAATCGGCGAGCCCGATATCCTTGACGACATAATCGGCCATGTGGCGCTCCTGGTCTGGCAAACGGTCTGGGAAAGCGAGGCGAATGCGAAAGCGGGCGTGTCATAACAGCGGCCCGGCAGGGCCTCAACGCGTGCCATCAACATATAAGCAAGAATTTATGTCCATATTCCCGGGGCTTTATGCCGCCCTATTGCCGCAGGAAAAGGTGGCCCAACGCCCGCCACAATGGACCTGACCTCGACTATTCCTCGCCGAACTTGCCCTCGACCAGGGTCGACAGGGCGGCCATGGCGTCGCCGGCCTGGCGGCCCGAGCAGACGAGCTCGATCTGGCTGCCGATACCGGCCGCCAGCATCATCAGGCCCATGATCGACAGGCCGGAAACTTCCTGGCCCTTGAAGGAGACTCGCACGACGGCGTCGAACTGGCCGGCGGTGCGTACGAACTTGGCGGCGGCGCGCGCATGCAGGCCACGCTTGTTGGCAATCGGCAAGCTACGCTTCAGGGCGCCGACGGCGGCGCCCGTACTCGAACCAGAACTATCGCTCACGAAGCTTCCTTGGCCAGAATGCGCGAGGCGACGGTGATGTATTTGCGGCCTGCTTCCTGGGCCATCAGCACGGCCTCGGCGATCGGCCGTGTCCGCACGCTGGCCAGCTTCACCAGCATGGGCAGGTTGACGCCGGCCAGCACCTCGATCCGCGCCTGCTCCATGATCGAGATGGCGAGGTTCGACGGCGTGCCGCCGAACATGTCGGTGAGAACGATCACGCCATCCCCGGTGTCGCAGGCTTTCGCCCGCTCGAGGATTTCGCTGCGTCGCTTCTCCATGTCGTCGTCGGCGCCGATGCAGACGGCGGCAGTGAATTGCTGCGGACCAACGACATGCTCGAGCGCAGCAAGGAACTCTTGCGCAAGGTTACCGTGGGTCACCAGTACGATACCGATCATTCTGTCTGCTCTACCCTCAGCCGTGGGCCTTTTCGGCTCCTTCAGCGTCCCTGTGCGATAGAGTGACCGAGCGGCCAGCGCTTCGCAACCACTCTGCGAGCTCCTCGGCCAATGCCACAGAACGGTGGCGGCCTCCCGTGCAGCCGACGGCAATGGTCAAATAGCTCTTGCCCTCGGCGTCGAAACGGGGCAGCAGCGGGCCGATCAACGCCTTCAATCGGTCGACGAACGGCCCATAGTCGGGGTCCGTTGCGACGAAGGCCGCGACGGCCGGATCGCGCCCGGTCAGGGCCCGCAGCGTCGGTTCGTAGTGCGGATTCTTCAGAAAACGCGCATCGAATACCAGATCGGCTTCGCGGGGCAGGCCGCGGCGGAACGAAAACGACATCACGGAAATCCGCACTCCGGGCGCAGGACCCAGTGCAAAATGTCCGGTGAGAATCTGTTTCAACCGATGCGGCGAGAGGCCGGACGTATCGATCCGCACATCGGCGTGGTCGCGCATGAAGCCGATCTGGCTGCGCTCCCGCTCGATGCCGTCGACCACCGGTCGATCCGGCGCGACGGGGTGCGGGCGCCGCGACTCGGTGTAGCGCCGCTGCAGCGTTTCGGTGTCGGCTTCGAGAAACAGCAACCGGACGGCAAGGCTGGGATGCTTGCGCAGCTCGCGCACGCGCTCGACCAACACACGGGGATCGAAACCGAAGGTGCGCGTGTCGATGCCGAAGGCGAGCGGCGGGGCCTCCTCGCCGGGTTTGCCGGTCGTCGATCGAACCAGGTCGCCAAACAGCGAGAGCGGCATGTTGTCGACGGCGACATAGCCCATGTCGGCCAGGGCACTCAGCGCCGTCACGCGGCCGGCGCCCGACAGGCCCGACACGACGACGAACGGCCGGCGCTCGATTTGCGCCGGCGTGGCGAGGGAGGGTGGGGAGGAGGATCTATTGTCCGGCATGGATCGCGGCGGGATCATGCCGCCGCGATTTGTCCGAGAGCAAGGTGCAACTTGGCGCTGGCGGAAGCTTCGAACGGCGCGAGCGCGAGGACCGGCAAGGTAATGCCGAGCAGGGATTCCCGCGCCGGCTCGGGCAGGCGTTCGATCCGTTGCGGCGGGACGAGGTCGATCAACAGGGCCACCGGGGCGCGGGCGACGAGCTGGCCGCGGCCGAGCTTCACGATACCAACGCCGCGTACTTCGAGAAGGCCGGCCAGGGTCTTGGGGGAAGTGGCCATCAGTCGTCGCCCGTGTCGGGTGAGTTCGGTCTGATCGTCCGCGACCAGCCGTCCGCCGGCCTCGATCAGCCGTGCCGCGAGATCGGACTTGCCGGCGCCCGAGGGCCCACGCAGCAGCACGACTTGCCAGGTGCGGCTTCGCACCTTGAGGGCGACCGAGGTCGCGTGGACGCGCGTGGTCATTTCCGGCCGGTCGCGACCGGGATGCGAACCGTGAAGCGCGACCCCAGCACCTTGCCGTCGGGCGCCCGTCGGTTGGAGGCGGTGATCGAGCCGCCATAGGTCTCCATGATCTGGCGGCAGATCGAGAGGCCCAGTCCGGAATGCTGGCCGAAATGCTCGGTCGGGCGCTCCGAATAGAAACGCTGGAAGATCGATTCGAGATTGTCCTCGGGGATGCCCGGGCCTTCGTCGTCGATCGTGACGACGAACGGGCCGTTGCGCGGCTCGCGGCTGAGCTCGACCAGGATGCGCGAGCCCTGCGGGCTGAAGGACAGGGCGTTGTCGATGACGTTGCGGAACACCTGGCCGTAGCGGCCGTCATGGCCGTGGGCGACGTAGGGTGGGTTGGCGGCGACCCGGAACTCGACCTCGACGCCCGATTTCTGGTTGGCGGTCGCGGCGTAGTGATTGACCATGTCGCGCAGCAGCGCTTCGAGCTCGACCGGCTTCACCTCGCCGCGCATCAGCTCGGCATCGAGGCGCGAGGCGTCGGAGATGTCGGAGATCAGCCGGTTCAGCCGGTTGATGTCGTCCATCACGATGGTCATCAGCCGGCTGCGGCGCTCGTGGTCGAGGTCGGGACGGCCTACCATCTCGATTGCCGAGCGCAGCGACGTCAGGGGGTTCTTGAGCTCGTGCGCCACGTCCGCGGCGAAGCTCTCGATGGTGTTGATGCGCAGCCAGAGCGCCTCGGTCATCGAGCGCAGCGCATCGTTCAGGTCGCCGATCTCGTCGCCGCGCTTGCCGAGATCGGGGATCGCCGGTCGGCTTTCGCGTGCCAGGCGCACTTCGTCTGCGGCGCGGGCCAGCCGGACGATCGGCTGGGTGATGGTGCCGGCGAGGTAGAGCGACAGCAGCACGGTGATGCCGAGTGCCGCTGCCGCGATGGTCAGCATGTCGTAGCGCACTTCGCGCAACGAGGCGGCGATGGCGCGGTTGTCGCGGGTCAGCAGCAGGGCGCCCAGCACCTGCTTGTAGCGCTGGACGGGGACGGCGGCGCTCAGAATCAGCCGGCCGTCGCCGGCGCTGCGAACGGCCGAGGCATTGAAGCCGCGTAGCGCGCTCGCCGCCTCGGGGAACTCCCGCAGGGTCGGCGCCGGCCGCTCGACATATTCGGGATAGCGGTCGACGCGCGACAGCTGGCGATTGATCCAGTCGCCGACCCGGTCGGTCCAGTCGATCTCGGCGTCGATCTTGGCCTCGGTCGGCGTCTCGGGCGGCGGCAGGGGCACGACATGGATGCGGCCGACCTCGCTCAGCACGGCCGAATCGCCCAGCAGCTCGCCGGTCTCGCTGAACAGCCGCGCCCGCACGCCGGTCGGGCGCACCAGGCGCGTCAGGAGCTGGCGTGCAGCGTCGGCATCCATGCGGTTGACCGTGGTCTCGCCGCCGACCACGGCGACCTCGCCAATGCCGGCCGCCACCATCTCGCCCTGGACCAGAAGCGAGGCGAGCTCGGTGTCGATCAGCTCATCCTCGTAGTCGCTGAGGTAGACCGCGCCCAGGGTCAGCAGCGCGACCGGGATCAGGTTGAGCAGCAGGATGCGGCGCGTGAGCGGCGAATGGCTGCGGTCGACACTGCGCCGGCGACGCAACAGTGACGGTGAGTCCGACGACGTCGTCGCCGCCGTCATCACAGGCGCGCGCGATCGGCCGGGGAACAGCCGGCGCAGGGACGTGGCGATTGCCTCTGCTATCGGCGAGCCGAAAGTCGGGCGCTTCGAGGGGCGCCCCGACGGGGGCTGCGACAGCCGCGCACGCGGCTCAGGAGTCGCGGTATCGGTATCCAATGCCATAGAGCGTTTCGATCTGCTCGAACTCGCCGTCGACCTCGCGGAACTTGCGGCGGACTCGCTTGATGTGACTGTCGATCGTGCGGTCGTCGACGTAGATCGTCTCGCCGTAAGCCGCGTCCATCAGCTGGTCGCGGTTCTTCACGTGACCCGGCCGCTCGGCCAGCGACTTGAGCAGCAGGAATTCGGTGACCGTGAGATGCACCTCCTTGCCCTTCCAGGTGCACTGGTGGCGGCTGGGATCGAGCACCAGCTCGCCGCGCACGATACGCTCCGCGGCCGACTCACCCTTGCCGCCGCCGGCGTCGGCGCGGCGCAGCACGGCGCGGATGCGCTCCAGCAGCAGGCGCTGCGAAAAGGGCTTGCGGATGAAATCGTCGGCGCCCATGCGCAGACCCAGCACCTCGTCGATCTCCTCGTCCTTGGAGGTGAGGAAGATTACGGGGAACTGCTGCGTCTTGCGGATGCGGTTCAGCAGCTCCATCCCGTCCATCCGCGGCATCTTGATGTCGAAGATGGCGAGATCGGGCGGCGACTGATTCAGCCCCTCGAGCGCCGAAGCACCGTCGTTGTAGGTCTTGATCTGGAACCCTTCGGCTTCGAGCAGCATCGACACGGAGGTGAGGATGTTGCGGTCGTCGTCGACGAGGGCGATGTTCTTGCGCACGGCTTGGCTTCTCCTGCAGGGGCACAGCGGACAACGGACAGTGGACCATGCTATCACAGACCGGGCCGCCGCCGCCGCCTCCCCGGCCCGTAATCCTCAAGCGAACAATTGCGGCTTTTTTGAACCGAAAATGACCCATGACGACATGCCGCGCTCCGTGCGCGATCTGCTTCGCGGCCTCGACCGTGCCGCCTTGGCCAGCGCCCTGCCGGGCGAAACCGGCGTCTGGCCCTATGCCTCGCTGGTCCTGGTCGCGGTCGATCACGATCTGTCGCCCCTCCTGCTTTTGAGCGATCTCGCCGAACATACCAAGGCAATCCAGGCAGACAGCCGCGTTTCGCTCCTGTTCGACGGCACGGCCGGCCTCGATCAGCCGCTGACCGGTCCGCGGGTCACCGTGCTGGGGCGAGCCGAGCGGACGGCCGACGAGCGCACCAAGGCCCGCTTCCTGGCCCGCCATCCCGATGCGGCCCTGTATGCCGGTTTCAAGGACTTCCGCTTCTATCGTGTGGCCGTGGAGCGGACCCACCTGGTGGGCGGCTTCGGCAAGATCCGCTGGATCGATCGGGCGGACCTGGCGGCGCCACAGACCCTGGGTCTGGCCGAGGCCGAGGCCGGAATCGTGACCCATATGAACGAGGACCATGCCGATGCAATCCAGCTCTATGCCGGCAAGTTGCTGGGGCTGGATGGCGCAGGCTGGCACATGACCGGCATCGATCCGGAGGGCCTCGATCTGCGGCGGGGCGGGCAGGTGGCGCGGCTTGCCTTCGAGGCGCCGCTGGCCGCGGCCGGCGAGGCTCGGAAGGTCCTGGTTGCACTTGTCGCGAAGGCTCGCGCTGTGACCTGAAGGGGGGCGTTTCGCTGCACTTGCTCTCGTGGGCGTTCTCGCGACCGAACCTGATTCCGCGCCGCGGGATGCCCTTCGCGAGTGCGAAGGCCGATCCACATGATCCTCGGCACCAACTGTCGCAGCCTCTGCGCAGCCTCTTGCCACGTCAGGGCCGTCCCTTTAGCGCTTAGAAAGGCAACGAAAAGGTCACTGCGACGTTTTCTGGGGGCTGGTAATCCCCCATTACGTTCATTCATCGGATCAGCCGCAAAAGCAGGAGAAACGCCGTGCACCAGGCGGGCTTCGTCGTACCCAAATCAGGACTTGAGACGCTCGGGTTGAAGAACTTGAGCAACGTTTATTGGAACCTGCAGGTTCCCGCACTTTACGAGGAGGCGGTCCGCCGCCGCGAAGGCGTGGTGGCCGATGGCGGCGCATTGGTGGTTCGCACCGGCATTCATACCGGCCGGTCGCCCAACGACAAGTTCATTGTCGAGGATTCCGAGAGCAAGGGCCGCATCGACTGGGGCAAGACCAACAAGCCGATCTCGCCCGATCGCTATCGGGCGCTCTACAATCGCATGATCGCCTACGCGCAGCGCCGCGACCTGTTCGTGCGCGACTGCTGGGCCGGCGCCGACCCCGCCCATCGCATCGGCGTGCGCGTGATAAACGAGACCGCCTGGCACAATCTCTTCGCCCGCAACATGTTCCTGCGGCCCAAGCCCGAGGAACTGGAAGGCTTCAAGCCGGAATTCACGATCCTGAACCTGCCAGGCTTCCAGGCCGATCCCAAGCTCGACGGTACGGCGTCCGATTGCGCCATCCTGGTGAACTTCACCGATCGCGTCGTGGCGATCTGCGGCACCTGGTATGCCGGCGAGATCAAGAAGTCGGTGTTCACGATCCTGAACTACCTGCTGCCCGACAAGAACGTGCTGCCCATGCACGCCTCGGCCAATATCGGTCCGAAGAACGACGTGGCGATCTTCTTCGGCCTGTCCGGCACCGGCAAGACGACGCTGTCGGCCGATCCGACGCGCACCCTGATCGGTGACGACGAGCATGGCTGGGCCGAGAACAGCCTCTTCAATTTCGAAGGCGGCTGTTACGCCAAGGTGATCAAGCTCAGCCGCGAGGCCGAGCCCGAGATCTACGCCACCACGGGGCGCTTCGGCACGGTGCTGGAGAACGTCGTGATCGATCCGGCGACCGGCCGTCTCGACCTCGACGACGGCGCCTATACTGAGAACACGCGCGCCTGCTATCCGCTCGACTTCATTCCCAACACCTCGGCCACCGGCATTGCCGGCACGCCCGAGAACATCGTGATGCTGACGGCCGATGCCTTCGGCGTCCTGCCGCCGATCTCGCGGCTGTCGCCGGAGCAGGCGATGTATCACTTCCTGTCGGGCTACACCGCGCGCGTCGCCGGTACGGAAAAGGGTGTGACCGAGCCGCAGGCGACCTTCTCGACCTGCTTCGGCGCGCCGTTCATGCCGCGCCATCCGACTGTCTACGCCAAGATGCTGGGCGAGAAGATGGCCCGCCAGAACGTGAAGTGCTGGCTGGTCAACACCGGCTGGTCGGGCGGTGGTTTCGGCGTCGGCCAGCGCATGTCGATCCGCCATACCCGCGCCATGGTGCGGGCGGCGCTCGACGGCACCCTGGCGTCGGTGGCGTCTGCGACCGATCCGCATTTCGGCATGCAGGTACCGAGCGCCTGCCCGGATGTCCCGGGCGACGTGCTCAACCCGAAGAACACCTGGAAGGACAAGAAAGCCTACGACAGCGCCGCGCGCGACGTCGCCAAGCGTTTCGAGGCGAACTTCGAGCAGTTCGAAAGCCATGTCGACGGCAAGGTGAAGCAGGCGGCCATCCGCGCCGCGGCCTGACCGCGCGAGGCACCGCGGCTTGTCCGCGCGAGGTACCGCGGCTTGTCCGCGCGAGCCATCGCATATCGTGCGGGGACATCCTATGATGTCCCTGCTTGAGCCCGATCTCCGATGTACCGAGTGAAAAGACCGAACGATCGCTGTGGCGAATGCCGCTGGTCGTGGCGATGGTGCTTGCCTTCGTTTCGCTCTCGCTGATCTCGGGCGTTGCCTACATCTTCGTCCTGGCCGGTGCGACCGGCACTGCCGAGCGCCTGCTGGTCGACCGCGCCGCCCGTGTCGTCGATGCCCAGGTCGACCTGGTGCGCAGCCGTCTCGATCCGGTCAGCGAACAGCTCGAACTGATTGCTTCGCTGGCGGCTGCCGGCCGCATCGACATCGAATCGCCGGTCGATGTGCGTGAGGCGCTGGCCGTGATGATGGCTCAGGTGCCGGCGGTTTCGGCGGTCGGCTTCGCCACGCTCGACCTCAAGCTTCACCGCGCCGTGCGCGAACCCGACGGGCAGATCCATCGCGACACGCTCTCGTTGGTGGACACGCCGCGCGGCCTCGAACGGTTCCGCGAGCTGCAGCTGTCGCAGCACACCTTCTGGGGGGCCCTGTTCTGGAGCGAGACGGTCAAGCAGCCGGTGGTCAATGTCCGTACGCCGGTGCGCCGTATCGACAATGCCTTCATCGGCGGCCTGATCGCCACGGTCGCGGTCGGCGACCTTTCCTACCTGATCGGCGATCCGACGCGCGGCGGCGATGGCCGGTATTTCATCCTGGTCGGCCGCGACAAGGTGCTGGCGCATCGCCGCCTGATCAATCCGCGCGGCCTCGGCCTTTCCGAAGAGCATCCGCTGCCCACCATCAAGCAGGTCGACGATCCGGTGCTGGCCCATATCTGGAGTCGACCGGTTCGTTCGGAGCGGATCGATCGGGCGCTCGGCAGCCTCGGCCATATCGTCGAGGTCGACGGCCACCGCTGGGTGTTCGTCTATCGCGAACTGCGCCGCTTCGGCCCCGATCCGTGGCTGGTTGGGCAGTACTTCCCGATCGAGGAGGCGACAAGCGATCTCGACAGGTTGACCAACGGTGCCATCGTCGGCGGCATCACTCTCGCGGTGGCCGCCCTGCTGGCGCTGTTCATGGGGCTGCGCATGGCCCGCTCGATCCGCACCATCACGTCGGCCGCGGAATCGATCGAGCAGTTGAAATTCGACGTGCCCTTCCATCGCCGTTCGCGGCTGCGCGAGATCGACGATGCCGGCCACAGCCTCGACAAGGCGCGTGGTGCGCTGAAATGGTTCGGTGCCTACGTGCCCCACCGACTGGTGCTGCGCCTGATGGAGCTCGGAGAGGGCGCTGTCGTCTCGCGCCGGCGCGATGTCACGGTGATGTTCACCGACATCGTGGGCTTCACGCCGCAGGCCGAGGAGCTGCACGAGCAGGAAACCGCCGAGATGCTCAACCATCACTTCGCCCTGCTCGGCGCCTGCATCGAGAGCGAGCAGGGGGTGATCGACAAGTATATCGGCGACTGCGTGATGGCGGTGTGGGGTGGCCTGTTCCAGATGGAGGACCATGCCGACCATGCGGTGAAGACCGCTCTCGAAATGGCCCGCGTGATCCGCGAGGATAATGCGCTGAGGGCCGCGGCGGGCCAGATGCCGGTGCGCCTGCGTGTCGGCGTCCATTCCGGGCCGGTGGTGGTCGGCAACATCGGCGCGCCGGGCCGCGTCAACTACACGGTGGTGGGCGATACGGTGAACGTGGCGCAGCGCTTCGAGCAGCTCGGCAAGGAATTCATGACCGAGGCCGAGGACGTGATCGTGCTGGTGAGCGGCGACACGATTGCCGCCATGAAGAATCCCGAGACGCTGGGCCCTCTGCCGACGCCGGAACTGCGCCACGTGAAGGGACGCGACGAGCCGGAACAAGTTTACCGACTCGTCTGAAACGGCCATATCGCGGCCTGTCATGCGCCTGCGCTGGACGCGCTGCAGTATTCGCCATTAGGGTGCAGCCCCTGTACGGCTGACCTTTCGGAGGAACGAACGGCCCATGGAACGGCGCAAGCTTTTTATGTTGTCAGCGGCCGTCATCGCCCTGGCGCCCCTCCGCCCGCTCTTTGCCCAGGACTCCAGCAAACCCTTCACCAACGAGCAGCTCGATCAGCTGCTGGCGCCGATCGCCCTCTATCCCGATGCCCTGCTGGCACAGGTACTGATGGCGGCAACCTATCCGCTCGAAGTCGTCGAGGCGGCCCGCTGGTCGCAAGCCAATCCCAGCCTCAAGGGTGACGCTGCGGTCGCAGCCGTCAAGAATCAGGACTGGGACGTCAGCGTGAAGTCGCTGACCGCCTTTCCGCAGACCCTGCAGATGATGAGCAACCAGCTCGACTGGACCCAGAAGGTCGGCGACGCGATGATCGGCCAGCAGAAGGAGGTCGCGGCCTCCGTCCAGCGCCTGCGCGCCCGGGCTGAAGCGGCTGGCAACTTGAAGTCGACGCCGCAGCAGAAGGTGACGAAGCAGACCAGCGACGGCGCGAGCGCCATCGTCATCGAGCCGGCCAATCCGGAAGTCGTCTACGTGCCGTACTACAACCCGGCCTGGGCCTACGGGGCGTGGCCCTATCCGGCCTATCCGCCGCCTTACTATCCGCCGCCACCCAACTACGGCCAGGCGCTGATGACCGGCATGATGTTCGGGCTGGGCGTCGCGGCCGGTTCGGCGATGTTCGGCGGCTGGCACTGGGGCTGGAGCGGCGGCGCCTGGGGCAACAGCTACACTACGGTGAACGTCAACAAGGCGACCAACATCAGCGTCAACAATTTCGACGCCAACAAGTATGGCGACGGTCGCTGGAACTTCGATCCGGCGCATCGCGGCGGCGTGCCCTACCGCACGCCCGGCGAGCGGGAGAAGTACGGCCAGCGCTGGCCGAACGCCACCGAGCGCCAGCAGTTTCGCGGCCAGCTCGACAACCGCGGCAACTTCACGACGCGACCCGAGGGGGCTGGCGCGCGCGCTGCCGAGGATCGCGGCATGGAAAATCGCGCCGCCGAGAATCGCGGAGGATGGGGCCGCGGCGATGCCTTCGACGGCATCAACCGCGGCGGCAACGACATGCAGCGGGACTTCGACCGCGGTCGTTCCTCCTGGGGAGACCGGAGCTGGGGGGGAGGCGATCGATTTGGCGGCGGCGGGTTTCATGGCGGAGGGTTCCGGCGATGAGCATGTCCTTGTTTCGGCGTGCAGCCCTTGCCTTGGCGATTGCCGTCGGCCTGTCAGGCGGCGCTGTCGCCCAGCAGACGGCCAAGGTGCAGGGCTTTCCGACGCCCGACGCGGCGGCCGCCGCCTTCACCGATGCCGTGCGCGGCATGAACGAAAAGGCCCTGTCTTCGCTTCTCGGACCGGAGTGGCGTGAGTTCGTGCCGACGACGGCGACCCAGGTCGCGGCACGACGCGCCAACTATCTCAAGGCCTGGGACGAGGCCCACGAAGTCAAGGTCTCGGGTGACAAGGCGATGGTCGTGGCCGGCAAGGCCGGCTGGACCCTGCCGATCCCGATCGTGAAGGATGGCGCGGAATGGCGGTTCGATGCCGCTGCCGGCTGGCGTGAAATGCGGTTGCGCCAGATCGGCCACGACGAAGGCGCGGTGGTGCAGACCCTGCTGGCGATCGCCGATGCCCAGCGCGACTATGCCAGCCTCGATCCGATGAAGACCGGCTCACCGGTCTATGCCCGACGGCTGTTGAGCTCGCCCGGCCAGAAGAACGGCCTCTACTGGGAGACCAAGCCCGGCGAGCCGCAGAGCCCCTTGGGCCCGGCCGTCGCCAAGGCGCAGGTCGATGGGGCCTCGCCCGACGGCCATTACGGCTATTACTTCCGCCTGCTCTACGCCCAGGGTGCCGCGGCACCGGGCGGCGCGCGTGACTACATCCTGAACAATCGTATGATTGGCGGCTTCGCGGCGATCGCGTGGCCTGTGAAATACGGCGTCACTGGTGTCATGACCTTCATCGTGAGCTATGAAGGTGTCGTGTACCAACAGGACCTCGGTCCCGAGACGGCGCAACGGGCCGGGGCAATCGCGGCGTTCAACCCGGACAAGGGCTGGGTGAAGGCGGACATGACACCTCCGTGAGGGGGCATCTGAGGTAGGAGAAAGCCATGATGAAGACGAAGGTCCTCGTGCTGCTCGCGGCAGTGGGCATGCTTGGTGGTTGCGAGAACATGACCACGGGCCAGAAGGGTGCCCTCACCGGCGCGGCACTCGGGTCGGGTATCGGCATGGTCGCGGGCGGCAGCTTCGGCACCGTGGTCGGCGCCGGCCTGATCGGCGGCGCGGCGGGCTACATCACCGGCAGCGCGATCGGCAACAAGTAAGCGGGGGGACAGACCATGATCGGCAAGCTTCTTCTTGGTGTCGGTGCTCTTCTGGCCGTCTCGACGGCCGCCCAGGCGCAGACGGCACCGCTCAACTTCGACCAGGCCGCCTACATCACCTGCAAGCAGGCGCACGACATGGCGCCCGAGCCGCGCAAGGCGCTGGCCGTCTTCCTGCTGAATCATTCGGCGCGCGCGCACGGCGTCGTCATCCCCGAGGACGAGCGTAGTGCACAGATCGGCTATCTGGTGCGCGGCGGCTGCACGCTGGCGCCGGACGCCTATCTCTTCACGGTGATCGACCGGGCTGTCCTGGCTGAGTTGTCGAGGCTGCCGAAGGGCAAGTGAAAGCAGCGGTGAAAGCACCAGAGACGCGCCTCAGCAGGCGATAAGAGAAAGGCCGGGAATTCCCGGCCTTTTTCATCTGGCTGGATCAGTTCTTTTTGGCTGGGGTCGACGCCGGCGCCTGGGCGATCTGCTTGGCGATGATGCGATCCTTGATCTTGTCGTAGACCGCTTGGGGAATGATGTTCTTGTCGGCGAGTTCGTTCTTGGCGCGATAAGGGCGCCCCTTGATGATGGCGTCGCTGCGCGCCTCGCCGATACCGTCGAGCGTCATCAACTGCTGCTTGGTCGCCGTGTTGAGGTCGAGAACCTCCGTCGCCTTGGCGTCCGCCGGCTTCGGTGTCGTCGTTGTGGTCGGCGGTGGTGTGGTCCGCGTTGCCGGTGGTGTCGTCGGCTGGGGCTGGGCGAATGCCGCACTGGACAAGCCGGCGAGGGCGCCGATCACCGCGAGTGCCGCCAGATGCGAACGAAAGTTCATGTCGGTAGCCTCCTCCAGAACAGGCCCCGGATCGGGGCTGTTCATGGAACGCCGGCCTTCCGCACCATTCAAGCGCTCGTACTGCACCCGTGGTGAAGGCAAGCCTATGGCTATGTCCGTCAGGTCAACTTGATCATGACGTGCTTGGCATAGGCCGGCCGTGTCGCCAGCCGCTCGTACCAGGCGCGCAGGTTCTTCAGGTCGGGGCGTTCGATATCGAGCGCATACCAGCGATAGGCAAAGCAGCCGACCGGAATGTCACCCATGGTGAAATGGCCGCCGGCGACGAAACGGCGGTCGGCGAGCCAGGTATCGAGCCGGCCGAACAGCTTGCCGGCATCGTCGGCGGCCTTCTTGATCGCGGCGGTGTCACGCTTCTCCGGGGGCGTGCGCACCAGGCCCCAGAACACGATGCGCATCGCTTCCGAGATTGTGCTGAGCTGCCAGTCCATCCAGCGGTCGGCTTCGCTGCGTTGGCCCGGATCGACAGGCCACAGGGTCCCGGCCGCATACTTGGCTGCGAGATAGCGCACCGCTGAGTTGCTCTCCCAGATCACGCAACCGCCATCGTCGATGGTCGGCACGACCCCGTTGGGATTCATCTTCAGGTACCAGGCCTGGTCGTTGCCGCCGAACGCGCCGCCGATATCCTCTCGGTCGTGCTTCACACTGCACTCGTCGGCGGCCCACAGCACCTTCTGTACGTTGATCGAATTGGCGCGGCCCCAGATCTTCATTTCGTACTCCCGTTGAACGCTAAAGGCGACATCAGTGCGCCGCCGCCCAGTTGTCGCCGACGCCGGTCTCGACGACCAGGGGCACGGTGAGCGAGGCGGCGCTTTCCATCACCTTGCGCGTCACGTCCTTGGTCTTGTCGATTTCCTTGTCGGGCACCTCGAACAGGAGTTCGTCGTGCACTTGTAGCAGCATCTGCGCCTTGAGCTTGGCCGCCGTGAGGGCAGCCGGCAGGCGGATCATGGCACGCTTAATGATGTCGGCGGCGCCGCCCTGCAGGGGCGCGTTGATCGCCGCGCGCTCGGCGAAGGCGCGCATGCCCTGGCTCTTGTCGTGGATGAAGCGCAGATGGACCTTGCGGCCGAACGGCGTCAGCACATAGCCGTGCTTGCGCGCGTACTCCTTGGTGACCTCCATGTAGTCGCGGATGCCGGGATAGCGCTGGAAGTATTTGGCGATGTAGTCGCGCGCCTCAGGTTGGCCGATGCCGAGCTGGTTGGCGAGGCCGAAGGCCGAGATGCCGTAGATGATGCCGAAGTTGATCGCCTTGGCGCGGCGGCGCATCAGCGGATCCATGCCCTTGACCGGCACGCCGAACATCTCCGACGCGGTGATGGCGTGGATGTCGTCGCCGCGGGCGAACGCCTGCTTCAGCGAGTCGATGTCGGCGACATGGGCGAGCAGGCGGAGTTCGATCTGCGAATAGTCGGCACTCAAGAGCTTGCAGCCCTTCTCGGCGATGAAGGCCTGGCGGATCTTGCGGCCCTCCTCGGTGCGCACCGGGATGTTCTGCAGGTTGGGGTCGGTCGAAGCGAGCCGTCCGGTCGCCGCCCCTGTCATGTGATAGGAGGTGTGCACCCGACTCGTCCTGGTATCGACCTCGCGCATCAGCGCGTCGGTGTAGGTGCTCTTGAGCTTGGCGAGCTGGCGGTGCTCCAGAATCTTGACCGGCAGGGCGTGGCCCTGAGCGGCAAGATCGTCCAGGACGGACGCGTCGGTCGCCCAGGCGCCGTTCTTGTTGCGCTTGCCACCCGGCAGTTTCTGCTCGTCGAACAGGATCTCGCCGAGCTGCTTGGGTGAGCCGACATTGAACTCGCGGCCGGCAACCTTGTGGATTTCGCCCTCGAGCTCGCCCAGGCGCTTCTCGAAATCGGTGCTGAGCTTCTTGAGCTTCAACGCATCGACCTTGATGCCCGCGCTCTCCATGCTGAGCAGTACCGGGATCAGCGGCCGCTCGATCGTCTCGTAGACCGTGGTGACGCGTTCGGGGACGAGGCGCGGCTTGAGGTGCGCCCAGAGCTGCATGGTAACGTCGGCATCCTCGGCGGCGTAGTCGCGCGCCTTGTCAATCGGCACCTTATCGAAGGTCACCTGCTTGGCACCGCTGCCCGCCACGTCGGCGAACTTGATGGTCTTCTGGCCAAGATGCAGCTCGGCCAGCTCGTCCATGCCGTGATTGTTCTTCCCGGCATCGAGCACAAAGGAGATCAGCATCGTGTCGTCGACCGGGCCGATCTCGATGCCGTGGCGGCGGAACACCGCCATGTCGTACTTGATGTTCTGGCCGACCTTCAGCACCGCCGGGTCCTCGAGCATCGGCTTCAGCTTGGCGATCACCGTCGCGAGCGGAATCTGATCCGGCAGGATCTTGCCATCGCCCGTGCCGTCGCCTGGCCCACCGAGATCGAGCGCGCCCTGCGCCGGGCTGCCCGGCGAGCGATGGGCGACCGGTAGATAGGCGGCACGCCGCTTGGTCGAATTGACGTCGCCCCAGGGGCCTTCGAGCAGGGCGAGCGAGACGCCGACCAGGCCGGCATTGTTGGAATCGAGTCCGTCGGTTTCGCAGTCGAAGGCCACCGTTCCCGCCTTGGTCGCTTCGGCGATCCACTCGTCGAGCAGCTTCTCGTCGCGGATCAGCTCGTAGTCGGCGGCGGTGAAGGGCTGGTTCGATTTGGCGCGTGGGGCTGCCGTCTTGGGCGCTGCAGATTCGGCCGTCTTCACCGGCGCGGGCGTAGAAGTCGGCGCGACAGGTGCCGTCGCCTCGCCCAGCTCGCCAGTGAAGCGCTGCAGAAGGGTGCGGAAGCCTTGCTGCTCCAGCCAGGGCAGCAGCACGTTGGGGTCAGGCTTCCTCTTGTCGAACGAGTCGGGATCCGCCGGCGCCGGCACGTCGTCGCGCAAGGTCACGAGCTGTTTGGAAACGCGGATCAGTTCGGCATTGTTCTCCAGCGATTCGCGTCGCTTGGGCTGTTTGATCTCCTTAGTACGCTCCAGCAGCGCTTCGAGGGTGCCATACTCGTTGATGAGCTGGGCTGCGGTCTTAATGCCGATGCCCGGCGCGCCCGGCACATTGTCCGTCGAGTCACCCGCCAGCGCCTGCACGTCGACGACCTTGTCCGGTGTGACGCCAAACTTCTCGAACACCGCTTCAGGCCCCAGCTTGATTTTCTTGATCGGGTCCATCAGCTCGACGCCCGGCCGCACGAGCTGCATCAGGTCTTTGTCGGAGGACACGATCGTGCAGGTGCCGCCGGCCTCGAGCGCCATGCGGGCATAAGTCGCGATCAGGTCGTCGGCCTCGTAGCCGTCGAGTTCGCACACCGTGACGTTGAAGGCGCGCGCCGCCTCGCGGATCAGCGGGAATTGCGGGATCAGGTCTTCCGGTGGCTCCGGCCGGTTGGCCTTGTACTTGTCGTAGATCTTGTTGCGGAAGGTGACGCTGCCGGCGTCGAGGATCATGGCGATATGGTCGATCTCGGGATTGTCCAGCAGGTCGGCCACCAGCATGCGACAGAAGCCGAACACCGCATTGATCGGCGTCCCGTCCGGCCGTGTCATCGGAGGAAGTGCGTGATAGGCGCGGAACAGGTAGCCCGAACCGTCGATCAGGTAGAGGTGCCGGATCGGCTTGTTCTCGCCGGGGGCAGCCATCTTTGCGGAGGCAGTGGGAGCTTTGGATTTCGCCATACCCAAGGCGTAGCACGCGGGGCGCCGCGGCGGGAGGTGGCCCGTGATAGGATCGGACATGGCGATCCGACTGTCTGAGAACTTTCGTGCCCTGTTCTATGCGCCATTCTACGCGGCAGTGAGAACCGGCGCCTTCGAGCGAGCCGGGGTCGAGGTCGACCTGCGGCGGTCACCCGATCCGGCCTCGGCTGCGCGGGCCCTGCGCACCGGCGAGGTCGACGTCATGTGGGGCGGGCCGCTCAGGGTCATGATGCTACGCGATGCCGAGCCGGCGTCCGACCTGGTCTGCTTCTGCGACGTGGTGGCCCGCGATCCCTTCTTCATCGTAGGGGCAAGGCCATGGCCGGGCTTCGGCCTGGCCGATCTCCGGACGGTTCGGTTTGCCAGCGTGTCCGAGGTGCCGACGCCCTGGATCTGCCTGCAGGGCGACCTGCGGCGTGCAGGTCTCGACCCGGCAGAGATCGACAGGGTCAGCGACCGGACGATGGCCGAGAACGAGGTGGCGTTGCGCGAGGGCAGGGTCGACGCCGTGCAGCTCTTCCAGCCCCATGTCGAGCGGCTGGTATCGTCGGGCGCAGGCCATGTCTGGTACGAAGCGGCCGGTCGCGGTCTCACCGCCTACACGACCCTGGTCACACGTCGCGACGTGCTCGAAGGACGCGCCGACGAACTCGGCCGGATGATCCGCGGCATGAACGAGATCTTGAAATGGTTTGCCGCCATGCCGGCCATGGAAATCGCCTACCGGCTGCAACGCGACTTTCCCGATGTGCCGGCACGGCTGTTCGCCGAGTGCATCGATCGCTATCGGGCGCTCGGCCTCTGGGCGCGCGACCCCGTGATCCGCCGCGAGGGATACGACCGCCTGCACGGCGCTATGCGTGCCGCCGGCGTGCTGTCGCGCGACATTCCGTTCGACGATGTCGTCGATATTTCACTTGCCGAGAAAGTCAGTCGGGCCTGAAGCCCTTTTCCTGAATGAGCGACCCCCAGCGCTCGGCCTCCGCCCTCACGAAGGCGGCGAACTCGCGCGGTGCATTGCCGCCGGGCTCGGCGCCCAGCGCCGCCATCTCCTGTCGGACGTCGGGGCTGCGCAGGATTCTCGCCAGGTCGCGAAAGAGGCGGTCGACGATCGACGATGGTGTTTCGCGCGGAACGAACAGGCCGTTCCAGCCGACCACTTCGTAATCAGGCAACCCTGTCTCGGACACTGTGGGGATTTCCGGCATCAGCGGCAGCCGATGATCGGCGGTGACGCCCAACGCCTTGAGCCTACCGGCCTTCACCATCGCCAGGGTGGCGGACACGCTTTCGATCATGAAGCTCAGCCGGCCGCCCACGAGATCGGCCAGGGCCGGCGCACCGCCACGATAGGGGACATGCGTCACGTCGATTTCCGCCATGGACCTGAACAGTTCGGTGGCGAGGAAGGGCGTGCTGCCGATGCCACCCGATCCGTAGTTGAGCTGGCCGGGCCAGGCCTTGGCGAAGGCGATCAGTTCGGCGACCGAATTCACCGGCAAAGACGGATGCGCGACGACGACCAGCGGCGCGAGGTTGATCAGCGTCACGGGCATGAAATCGGCGACCGGGTCGTAGGGCAAGCCGGTCAGCAGATAGGGATTCACCACCAGCGAGAGGTTGCCCATCAGGATGGTGTGGCCGTCGGCCGGCGATCTGATGACGAGTTCGGCTCCCTTGATGCCGCCACCGCCCGGACGGTTATCGATGATGATGGGCTGGCCGAGCGTCGGCGCGAGATGATGGACCAGCAGGCGGGCCATGATGTCGAGGGCGCCGGCGCCGGACGGGAAGGGCACGACCAGGCGCACGGTCCGTTCGGGCCAGGCCTGCGCCGCGCTATTGCGCGCAAGAGGCGGCAGAACGATGGACGCAAGCGGCAGCGCGAGAAAATGGCGCCTGGCGAGCAGGGGCATCATGGTGCCTGCGTTGCTTGGAAAGCAGCCATCGCGTCCGTCCACCTTGTGCTCTGTCCGCTCCGACCGAGGGTTGTGAGTTGCCCCAATCTTCGGACTGGACGGCACGCCGGAGAAGACATGTTTGTGCACGGGTTCTGAGCTTGAGAAGCATGAGAGGCCCGCCACGTACTGCATTCCGCACCATGGATCGTGAAGCGGCAGTGTTTCCCTCGGTGCGGTCCCGGGCCTGCGTGACGTTCTGTTGCTTGCACCGCGCGGGGAAAGAGCCTATTTAGCCGTCGTCATCGGGGAGTAGCCGGCCTCATTTAGAGGCGGATGCGTCAACAGACTTGGTCCTGCGGGACTATGGCGTATCCGGCGATCAGCTTGGCGAGACCTTTGGCTTTCCAGTGTCTTCACCCGCGGGATCGGGCGACGCCGGAAGCCATTGGTTTGCGCTCGATCCCGCCGAAGATGCCCCTCGTGGAAGCCTTCCTTGTTTCAGCAGGCCTCGTGGCCGTCGCCGAGATCGGCGACAAGACACAGCTCCTGGCCATGATCCTGGCCAGCCGCTATCGCCGCCCCGTTCCAATCATTCTCGGTATCCTGGTCGCGACGCTCGCCAACCATGCGCTGGCGGCCTGGGCAGGCGCTGCTGTCGCCGGCTGGCTGGGGCCGGACGCGATGCGCTGGATCCTGGGCGTGCTTTTTCTCGTCATGGCGGGCTGGTGCCTGATTCCCGACAAGGAGGACGAAGGCCCCAAGGTCGCCGGCGCTGCAGGTGCCTTCATCGCGACGACCATCGCCTTCTTCTTGGTCGAGATCGGCGACAAGACGCAGATCGCCACGGTGGGCCTCGCGGCACGCTTCAATGATCTGATCGCCGTCACCGCGGGAACGACGCTCGGCATGATGATTGCCAATGTGCCGGCGGTCCTGTTCGGCGACGTGCTGGCACGACGCGTGCCGCTCAAGCTGGTGCGCTCCGTGGCCGCAGCAGCTTTCGTGGTGCTGGGCATCCTCGTCCTGTTGAAAGTCGATATGGGCCTGCTCACATGATCTCATTCAAATGATCGAGTGACGTCGATGCTGTCGAGGTCACGTGGCCGTTACCGTTCGGTGGCACTCCCCGTCCTGTTGTCGCCACATTCGATCGCGAAAGTCACACCGACTGCGATGGCGAAAAGACCCCGGAAGACTTAACGGCGGCCGCCGTGAAAATTCACAGTCGATGAGTGGGGGGAATCGAAAGTTTGTGCTGATCGGCCGCGCCGGCAACGGGCCGGGCGGACGGTGAGTTGTGTGCCGAATTTTGTGCGTAGGAGCGCGGAGAAAGACCATGCGTACCCATTGGCCTTTTAGGTTGGCTGCGGTTGTTGCGGTTGCCGTCGCTCCGCTCCTGGCGGCGTGTGATGACAAGGCTGCGGCCGAGGCGCCGGCCAAGGCCGCCGCACCGGATGTCGGCATCGTCACGGTGAAGGCCGAGCCGTTCGCGCTGGTGCGCGAGCTGCCGGGCCGCGTGGCGCCGACGCGCGTCGCCGACGTGCGGCCGCGCGTCTCCGGCATCGTGACCGCGCGCATGTTCAATCAGGGCAGCGACGTCAAGATCGGCGATCCGCTCTACCAGATCGATGCGCGTCCGTTCGAGGTCGAATTGCAGGCGAGCGAGGCGGCTCTCGAGAAGGCCAAGGCGGCGCTTGATCTCGCCGTGCCCCAGGCCACGCGGTCGGCAGCGCTTGCCAAGACGCAGGCCATTTCGACGGCGCAGCATGAAATCGCCGTCGCCACGGTCAACCAGGCGAAGGCCGAGGTCGCAGCCCGCGCCGCCGACGTCGAGCGAGCCAAGCTCAATCTCGAATACGCCACCATTCGGGCCCCGATCAGCGGCCGCATCGGTGCGGCGCGCACCAGCGAAGGCGCGCTGGTCGTGCAGAACGACACGTCCAATCTCGCGACCATCCAGGCGCTCGATCCGATCTATGCCGACTTCACCCAGTCGGCCGCCGAGCTCAGCAAGCTGCGCCGTGCCGTCGAAGCCGGCGACCTTGAGCGCATCGCGCCCGATGCCGTGAAGGTCCGCCTGCTGCTCGACGATGGCTCGCGCTACCCGCTGACCGGCAAGCTGCTCTTCTCGGAGGCGCGGGTTGATGCGTCGACCGGCCAGGTGACCCTGCGCGGCGAGTTCCTCAATCCCGACAAGGTGCTGTTGCCGGGCATGTATGTCCGCGTCCTGATTGAACAGGGTATCGACAGCGATGCGATCACGCTGCCGGAGCAGGCGATCCAGCGCAACGGCGGCGGCGGCAGCGAGGTGTTCGTGATCAAGGACGACAATCGCACGGCTATCCAGCCGGTTCGCCTGGGCGGACTGCAGGACGGCAAGTGGCTGGTGCTCGACGGCCTGAAGCCGGGTGATCGCGTCGTGGTCGATGGCTTCCAGAAATTCGTGGCTGGCGACGCCGTCAAGCCGCGGTCGTTCAGCCAGTCGGCCGAAGCCAGCGACGACGACAATCCGGTCAAGACCATCAGCGCTACCCGTTGACGTTCTAGCGATCTCACATGCCGAGTTTCTTCATTGATCGGCCCATCTTCGCATGGGTCGTCGCTCTCTTCATTTGCCTGATCGGTGCGATCTCCGTGCCGCTGCTGGCGATTGCGCAGTATCCGATCATCGCGCCGCCCTCGATCTCGGTGAGCACGAGCTATCCCGGCGCGTCGCCGGAGAATCTCTACAACAGCGTGACGCGCCTCATCGAAGAGGAGCTGAACGGCGCTTCCGGCATCCTGAACTTCGAGTCGGCCAGCGATTCGCTCGGGCAGGTCGAGATCATTGCGAACTTCGTGCCCGGCACCGATCCCAGCCTGGCCTCGGTCGAAGTGCAGAACCGCATCAAGCGCGTGGAAGCACGCCTGCCGCGCTCGGTGATCCAGCAGGGCATCCTGATCGAGGAAGCCTCGAGCGCGGTGCTGCAGATCATCACGCTCACCTCGACCGACGGCAGCCTCGACGAGGTTGGCCTCGGCGACTTCATGGTGCGCAACATCCTGGGCGAGATCCGGCGTATTCCGGGCGTCGGCCGCGCCACGCTCTACTCGACGGAGCGGTCGCTGCGCGTCTGGGTCGATCCCTCCAAGCTGGTGGGTTTCGGCCTCACGGCAGACGACGTCACGCGGGCGATCAACGCCCAGAATGCCCAGGTCGCTTCGGGCAGCGTCGGGGCCGAACCCAGCACGCCGCAGCAGCCGGTGTCGGCGCTCGTGCTGGTGAAGGGCCAGCTCGGGACGCCCGAAGAATTCGGCGCCATCGTGCTGCGCGCCAATCCGGACGGTTCGACCGTGCGGCTGCGCGACGTCGCCCGCGTCGAGATCGGCGGCATGGGCTATCAGTTCACCACCCGCCTGAACGGCAAGCCGACGGCGGGACTTTCGGTGCTGCTGTCGCCGACCGGCAATGCGCTCGCCACGGCCAGCGCCGTCGAGGCGAAGATGAAGGAGCTGTCGCGCTTCTTCCCCGCCAATATCAGCTACCAGATCCCCTACAACATCACGCCGGTCGTGAAGGCCTCCATCCAGAAGGTCGTCATCACCCTGATCGAGGCGGTGGTGCTGGTCTTCATCGTGATGTTCCTGTTCCTGCAGAACATCCGCTACACCATCATTCCGACCATCGTGGTGCCGGTCGCCCTGCTCGGCACCTGCGCGACGCTTCTGGCGGTGGGATACTCGATCAACATGCTGACCCTGTTCGGCATGGTGCTGGCCATCGGCATCCTGGTCGACGATGCCATCGTGGTCGTCGAGAACGTCGAGCGCATCATGGCCGAGGAGGGGCTGTCGCCCAAGGAGGCGACCCGCAAGGCGATGACCCAGATCACCAGTGCGATCGTCGGCATCACCCTGGTCTTGGTCGCAGTGTTCCTGCCGATGGCCTTCTTCCCGGGCTCGGTCGGCATCATCTATCGCCAGTTCTCCGTCACCATGGTGGCAGCCATCGGCTTCTCCGCCCTGATGGCGCTGTCGCTGACGCCGGCGCTCTGCGCCACCCTGCTGAAGCCGGTGGAGGCTGGACACGGCCACGCCAAGCGCGGCCTGTTCGGGCTGTTCAATCGTACGCTCGACGGGGTGCGCGACCGCTATACCGGCGTCGTCGGCTGGTCGCTGAAACGGACCGGCCGTCTGATGGCGATCTACGCCGCCCTGCTGATCGCGCTGGGCTGGGCCTTCGTGCGCCTGCCCGGCGGCTTCCTGCCGGTCGACGACCAGGGCTTCATCACCACCGACGTGCAGACGCCGGCCGATGCCTCGTACAACCGCACCGAGGCCGCGGTCGAGAAGGTCGAGAAGTACCTGGCCGAAAAGCCCGGCGTCGGGGATGTCACCTTCATCACCGGCTACAGCTTCCTCGGCCAGGGCCTGAACACGGCGCAGGCCTTCATCACCCTGAAGGACTGGTCCGAGCGCGGGCCGAACGAATCGGCGGCCGCCATTGTCGCCGACATCAACCGTGACCTGGCCTCGATCCGCGACGCCGAGGTCTCGGCCCTGCAGCCGCCGCCGATCGACAATCTCGGCAATTCGGCCGGCTTCAGCTTCCGCCTGCAGGACCGCGGCCAGAAAGGCCAGGCGGCGTTGAACCGGGCGGCGGAGCAGCTGGTCACCGCGGCCAATGCCAGCCCGATCCTGCAGAACGTCTACGTCGAAGGTCTGCCGGCGGCGCCGCAGGTCAATCTGATGATCGACCGCGAGAAGGCGAGCGCCTTCGGCGTCACCTTCGAGGACATCAACAACACGATATCGACCAATCTCGGCTCGGCCTACGTCAACGACTTCCCCAACCAGGGCCGCATGCAGCGCGTCATCGTGCAGAGCGAAGCGGCGAACCGCATGAATCCCGACGGCATCCTGGCGTACAACGTCAGGAACTCGCTGGGCCAACTCGTGCCGTTCTCGTCCTTCGCCACGGTCGAATGGGCGAAGGGGCCGACGCAGATCGTGGGCTTCAACTACTATCCCTCGGTGCGTATCAGCGGCGAGGCCAAGCCGGGCTATACCAGTGGCGACGCGCTGGCGGAGATGGAGCGGCTTGCCGGCCAGTTGCCGCGCGGCTTCGGCTACGAATGGACCGGCCAGTCGCTGCAGGAGAAGCTCTCGGGGTCGCAGGCGCCGTTCCTGCTGGCGCTGTCGGCGCTGGTCGTCTTCCTCTGCCTCGCCGCCCTCTACGAGAGCTGGACGATTCCCATCGCCGTGCTGCTGACCGTGCCGCTCGGCATGGCTGGCGCGGTGGTCGCGGCCAATCTGCGCGGCCTCTCGAACGACGTCTACTTCACGGTCGGACTGATCACCATCATCGGTCTTGCCGCCAAAGACGCTATCCTGATCATCGAGTTCGCCAAGGATCTGCGCGCTCGTGGCACGCCGCTGGTCGAGGCGACGCTCGAAGCCTGCAAGCTGCGCTTCCGGCCGATCCTCATGACTGGCTTTGCCTTCGTCTGCGGCGTGCTGCCGATGGCGATCGCGACCGGTGCCGGCGGCAAGAGCCAGCAGGCGCTGGGCACCGGCGTCATGGGCGGCATGATCGCCGTCGTGGTGCTCGCCCTGCTGATGGTGCCGGTCTTCTTCGTGGTGGTGCAGCGGGCGCTGGGACGCGACCGCGAGAAGAAGGCCGCGACCACGCCGCCGGCGTCAGTCCAGCAGCCAGCGGAATGAGCGGCGGAGCTCGGCTGCTCCCTCGGTCTCGAACCAACGCCCATGCGCGATGATCACGCGCTCGGGGTTCCAGTCGATCATCCTTTCGACGGCGGCCTTCATCGCAGGCCGCTGCCGGGTGAAGGTCGCACGCAGGTCGCGCGGCGTCTGACCGTCGGGTGCCGCCACGCCGCCCAGCTTGACCAGGCTGCGCAGCACGAACGAGCCCAGCTTGTGCGGCTCGAAGTTCTCGATGAGGTCGGCCAGCACCAAGGTCCGGCTGGGGTGATGGAAGAACACGACCTCGGTCATGTAGCTGCCGGCCACCGGCAAGGTCGCGATCGCCTTGTCCCAGGGATAGCCGGTTTCGCGCTCGAGCGGGCGGAAGCCCGGGGCGATATGACCCTTCGCCTGCTCTTCGATCCGCGGTGCCAGCCAGACGTCGGCCCGCGGGAACGCCGCCTTCCACTCGGGAATCCACCAGTAGTGGATGCGGTTGGGGCCGACGATCCAGCGCACGTTGCCGGCGGCGACGACTTCGGTCCGCAAGGACGAGGGCAGCGGCGTCGGTGAATGGATGAAGAGGTCGTCGCCCAGCCGGATCACCGTCATGCGGGTCGGGAACGGCACTTTCAGGCCGGGCATGGCGCCGAAAGGGATGGTCGGGCCATCCACGATCCAGAGATCGGGTGCGACGGCCTTCAGGGTGTTGAGCGGCGGATAGGTTGCGTCGCCGTGCCGGCTCATGGGGGCCCGGCTTTCTGGCAGTAACGCCGCTGCGCGCTACGGCTTCTTTTCGTCCGGCTGACCCCAGCCTTTCTTCTCGGCATCGAAGAAGGAAGCGAAGACCTTGCGGATCGTGCTCTCGGCGATGTCGCGCGTGATGAACACGACGCGGCTCTTGCGGTCGTCGCCCTCGGGCCAGGCATCGAGCGTCGCCGGCGGATGGAAGACGTGCTGCACGCCGTGGATGACCACCGGCTTGTCGGTGTCCTTGACGTTCAGGATGCCCTTCATGCGCAACAGGTCGGGGCCGCGATAGGTCACCAGCGCATCGAAGGCGGCGGCGACGGTCGACCAGCTCATGGGCTCGTCGAAGGTCATGCAGAAGGCCTTGATGCGGTCGTCGTGCCGGTTGGGATTGTGCGGATCCTGCTCGCCATGGCCGTGATCATGATCGTGCCCATGATCATGCCCGTGGTGGTGATGGTGCCCGCCGCCATGGCCGTGTTCGTAGGCCTCCTCGTGCAGCCAGCGCTTCACGTCGGCGGTCTTGGTGTCGGGATTGTAGAGGCCGGCGTTCAGGATCGCGTTGGGGTCGATCTCGCCGTCGGAGATGGCCTGGAACGGCGCACCGGGGTTGAGCTGGTGCAGTCGGCCCTTGAGCTGCTCGAGCTTGGGGGCCTCGCTGATATCGGTCTTGGTCAGCAGCAGCCGATCGGCCACGGCGGCCTGCTTCACCGCTTCCTCGTGATTGTCGAGCGTGCTTTCGCCGTTCACGCCATCGACCGTGGTCACCACGCCGTCGAGACGATAGCGCGAGGCGAGCAGCGGATCGGTCATCAGCGTGTGCAGGATGGGGGCGGGGTCGGCGAGGCCGGTCGTCTCCACCACCATGCGCTTGAACGGCGTCACCTCGCCGCGCGAGCGCTTCAGGAACAGCTCGCTCATGGTGCGGACGAGATCGCCGCGCACGGTGCAGCAGAGGCAACCCGAATTCAGGGTGACCATGCCTTCGTCGTCGGATTTCTCGACCAGCAGATGGTCGAGACCGATCTCGCCGAACTCGTTGATGATCACCGCGGTGTCGGCCAGCTCCGGCCGGCGCAGCAGCTTGTTGAGGAGGGTGGTCTTGCCGCTGCCGAGGAAACCCGTCAGCACGGTGACGGGAATACGCTGCTCGGCGGCGTTCTGCGTGTCGCTCATGGTCGGCCCTGTGAAGCGTGTCGTTCCTCGCGTCGCTCGGAATGACAGCGATGTTTACGCCAGCCAGAAGCGCTCGGTGTTCTTGAAGTCCTTCCAGGCCCCTTCCAGCTTGCGGCGGCGGCGCTTGTCGCCGCTCCCCGCCTGCTTGGTGAGGGCCTTGAGGGAGCCCGCGACGTCCTCCGTCGGTCGGGCCGCCGTGGCGATGTCGTCCAGCATTCGGGCTGCCACCGCACGGTCGTTCAAGGCGCCGAGCGCGCCCTGCAGGCGCACCGTTGCCTCGATATAGGGCTTGGTCGCCGCAGAGGCAAAGGCGGGCTGCAAGAAGGTGGCGGCATAGCGCTGCTTCTTGATCGCAATGCGAAGTTCGTGGAGCTCCTCGACATCGAGGTGGGCAAGGCCGTCTCCCCGGCGCTCCACCTTGCGATGCCTTTTGTCGAGAACCTCACGGCCGAAATCCTCGAGGCGGCTGTTGCGGCCCGAGGGCGGCTGGGCGGCGAAGGCGGCGAGCTGACGGTCGAAGGCCGTGAAACGCGCGCCCGACAAGGCGGCGCGGGCGCGCTGCAGGTGAACCGCGGCAAGTCGGGCGGCGATCCGGCTGACCGTGGGCGGCACATCCTCGACGGTCTCCGTCAGGAAGACGTGCAGGTCGCGAGAGGGGGCACATTCGCCCGCCAGCCACTTGGCTTCGGCCGACAGGGAACGGACGTCGGGGCCGTTGACGGCGTCGCGAAACACGCTGAAGGCCGCCCGCATGCGCCGGAAAGCGACACGTGTCTGGTGAATGCCGATCGGTCGGCGGCTCTCAAGGGCGACGGTCCGGTACTTCGAAAGATCGACATGGCAGCTCGTCACGATATGCCGCAGAGCGACATCGGGGGCCGTATCGGGGGAAAGTCCATTCTTGCGCGCCGCCATGCTGCCCGACCGTAGCGACCGCAAGCGGCGGGGCAACCGCAAAGAACGACAGTCTGATGAAGGTTTTATTGCAACACGGTGATTGCGTATTTGGACCGAAATCTGCGGATTTCGCTGACCGGCCGGGCGTTTAGCGGGAGTTTCGCACCGTTCTTTGCAGTAGCCGTGCCTTGGCGGGGTGCTTTAGAGTCACTCCCATGAGCATCGATGCGGCTGCCTTCAAGAAGGGCATGCGCCACCTCGCGGCGAGCGTCACCCTGATCACGACCCGGCACCGGGATCTGCGCGGCGGCCTGACGGCCACGGCCGTCTGCTCGGTCTCCGCCGAGCCGCCACAGATCCTGATTTGCGTCAACAAGACCGCCAGCGCCCACGACCCGATCGGCGAGGCGGGGGTCTTCTGCGTCAACATCCTGGCGCCCCCGCACCGCAAGCTGGCGGAGCGCTTCGCCGGCATGGACGGCATCGAAGGGGACGAGCGCTTCTGCGACATGGGCGACTGGTTCACCTTGAGCACCGGCGCGCCGGTGCTGAAAGGCTGCCCGGTGTCGTTCGACTGCAAGCTGGTGACCAAAGTCTCGGCCGGCACGCACACGATCTATATCGGGGAGATCGTCGATCTCGCGCTCGATGCCGACGCCAAGCCGTTGCTCTACGCCGACGGCGCCTTTGTGCATGTCGACGCCCTGAAGCACGCCAACGCGGCATAAACGGCGACGCCGTTCGGTCGGGGTTGCGTCGTGGCGCCAACCCTCTATGTTCCCGCCCGCCCGAACCGGCGCCTGCTGGGGCGTAGCCAAGCGGTAAGGCAGAGGATTTTGATTCCTCCATCCCCAGGTTCGAATCCTGGCGCCCCAGCCAACCGCGGCAGTCGTCGTCACGGGATTTCCGGATACGGAGGAAGTCGCGATATTTCAAGGGCTTAGAGCGTTGCGCTTTTGACTTGAATTTGCGCAAGCCGCTGCATGTCGATCAGAGCCAGTCTCTACCTGCCGGCTTGACGATTTCGCGCGCGGGAGCGCTCCAATTCCAATGTCAGGCTCTGGCCGCTCACTTCAATATCCGCTTCGTGATGACCGAGATTGCCTTGGGGCTGGATGGGGCCCAACCCAACGATGGTTGCAGGCTATTGCCGTATCACTATGCCAACGAGATTTCGAGATCAGGCAGTCGGTAGTCTTTTACGTTCCATGTAACGCGGCGTCGTGGTCGTTCGCAAAGATGGCGGCGTCGAAACTAACACGCGCTTGATGCCGCTTACCTAGATTTCGATCAAAACTGGTTCGTTGCCTCTTGGCCAACTCTTGATCTGTAGTGGTGCTCGACGCATTGCGTTTCGCACGGTTGAGATCGGTCGAGATCGACTAAAGGTCGCCACTGAACGGTCAGTTACGCCGGACCCAGCAGCGGCAGCTTTTCGAGTTTTTACGGCTCGAGATTGACCTCCTTGATCTCGGACTCAGTTTCGGCAGCGTTGGCCCCCCCGCCGGTCAATACCTGCACTGTGTAGCGACCGGGTTCCAGGGAAAAGCCAGCCTCGGGCGTCGAAGGGCTGAACTCGCCGTTATTGCCAGTCGTATCGTAGAGCATCCAAGTGCGGCCCGATTCGGCTCTGATCTCGACGGCTATGGGCACCTGCCGAGCGCGCGGTTCGAGGTGGCCCCAGATGTAGATGGCACGACCACCAGACTCGGTCCCGAACACGATGCGGACGCTGGGAACGGCGCGGACTGGCGCTAGAATGCCGCCAATCGGCCGGTAGTAATGGCCGTGGGACGTCCACCCCTCGATCGTCGGCCTGGCGAGGCGCTCGCCACGTTCGCCCTCGAGGCCTGAAGACTGCAGGTCCGTCCAGATCACCGCACGAACTGGCGCGGAGCCCTTGCCGCCCAGCCAGACGGACGCATGATCGACCACGGCGTGCCAGCGGTCGGGCAGATGACGCACAAGCACGTCGATTTTCTTACCAATGGTGTATGGGCTGCGCACCGCTGCCTCGAGAATCACAGGCTCGTGGGAGGAACCTGAAGCGGTGTCGAACACTGCAACGTTCTCCTGGCCACGGTTGTTCTTTCCCGTCACCTCGCCCAACTTGGGCAGGATGGCCACAGAGATGCAGGTGTGCTTGTCCACCTCCGGCACCCATCGAAAGTCGACGATGACTTCGCTATGGCCTGCAATCGACGCCACAGGCTTCGTCTCGAGCGTCTGCCACTCACCATTGTCCCCAATGCCCGGCGGCGATGTGACGTAGCAGGTGACATGGATGTCATTGACCGGGAGCGGGCCGGTGTTGCGGATTCGCGCCTTGATCGTGTTGGCGTGCTTCACCCATGGCCGATCGCCGCTCAAGATCGGCTTGGAGGGATCCCCCGGCTCGCAAAATTCATAGACATTGAGGCCGGTACGCGGGGAATCGATCCATATGTCGGGCGTTTCGTAGGTCTTAAGATCCCAGGGCGTGATCGTGAGGTCGAAGGCGCCATCGGGATTGTCGGGGATTGGCTGATTCCATTCGATGCGGACGCGATATGTCAGTGGATTGGCTGAAATCATGGAATCAACGGTGATGCGCAGATTGCGCGAAGCATCGACGACCTCCTCGCCGGGCTGAAGCGTGCCCATAAGCTGAACCGGTCGCTCAAAAGTGTTGTCGACAACGCTCTGCTCGTCAGTAGCGCGCGTCACCAGAACGCACCCAGCAGCACCCGGAGGTACGACCGGTATCGACTGATCGAAGAGCAATCCTGCTGGCGCGCGCTGCCGTACCTCCACCCAGTAGGTCATCGCTTTAGAGACCACGAGGCGCAGCGCATGGACACGTTCCGCGTCAGCATCCTCCGATATGCCGTGTGCGACGATGTCGAAGTGTTGGTCCACCTGTGTGGTCGGCGTCCAGATCAGTTGGCGGACGTTCTCTGCGGGGCCTGGTCCGATTTTCAGGGAATCCAATGCATCCGTGAGGCGTTGCGCGCAGAACAGCGGGGCGCCGCCACTGCTTCCGGATATGCACCACTGCGCGGCGGTGCCCATGACCACTGAACCATCGGCAAACTGCTCCTCATAGAGATCGTCCATACCGAGCCAATGGACGATCTCGTGGGTTGGCGTGGTCCACGGATTGGTGTGGCCCTCGTAGAAAAGGCCCTTTGTCCCATTGAAGGGGATCTTGAACTCCCAGGAAGCGAGTGCGTCAGCCGGTCCGCTATGCGCGCGGACGTTGGGGCCGGCCAAGCTGACGACGATGCCCTCATAGGGATCGAGGTCGTGGTGGTCGTTGCCAGTGGCAGCGAACCAGGCGCGCAGTGCATCGATGAAGAGTCGATCGGAGTCGACAGCCGACCGTCTGCCATCGATACGTGCATTGAGAAATGCTCGTCGGTCCGCCATGGGAATGTTGAAGCTGGCCGTTTGCTCCGGGCTGTTGAGGGTCATGGCAGCCGGATTGACGATGTTGACCGAAACAAGAACGACATCGCCCAACGCGACAACCGCCTCGTTGCCATTGAGGATGATCGAATTGGCATCCTTCTTGAATTTCTTCGAGCCAAGGGCGACAGGTGCGGCCAGATTGCCGATATCAATCGCGGCAAGGCCGTCTTCGGATGCCGCGATCCAGGCAATATTGCCGGCTATGCGTATTTCACGCGGGAACGCGAATGCAGTGAGGCGTCCCTTCTCGAGCAACCCGCCGGCAGTGATCTCGAGTGTGACGATGCCGCTTCCGTCAGTGGCAACGACGCAGCGCGTCCCGTCGATGGCAATGTCCACTATCCAGTCGCCGATTGGAATCTCAGCGACGTTGACGAAGGTGAGTAGCGCGGTCAGGTCATGGACGCGCAGCGTGTTCCCGCGGCTCGAGTAAATACGATTGCCGACAGTCCTGACTCGCGTCGCCCAGTTGGGGTTGAGGCCGCCGCCCCAGCCACCGATCAGCATCGATGGGTTGGCGGGATTGGAGACATCGACAAGGCCGAGGCCACCGGGGCCCTGCGCCAACACCGCGTTCGTGTCGATCAGTGCGATGTCCCATACCGGATCCCCGGCATCGACCGAGCCCAAAAGCACCGCCGCGCCCGGCGAGCTGACATCGAAGATCGCGAAGGTGCCGCCGTTCGTGCCGACATACAGCCTGTTTCCGACCTTGAGCTGGGCGAGGACGACCCCGTCATTTGGGGCGTTTGGACCGAGCAGATAAGTCCAGCTCAGCGACGATGGATGCAGGATGGGAATGAAGCCAGTGTTGGTGGCCGCAAAGATCACGCCGCTGTCTCCGACGATACGCCGATCGGCCGTAAGATAGGCAAAGCGTGCATGATCGATGTGGGTCTGATCGATGATGTAGAAATCGCTCTCGCGAGGAAGCTGCAGCCAGTTGGCATGGCGCTCGAACTTCCAGGATGTCCGGTGGAAGGTTGCCGTGCGCCAGAATTCGTCGACGCGATTGTATTTGGCGTCGAGCGCAGCGAGGTCTGCTGCCGTGGGTGGTGCCACCGGAGGCGTCTCGGTCGTGAAGACGGGAAGAATGAGAACGCGCTGGTTCTGCACGTTGCGGGAGGGTGTCCCGCCTTGTGGACCGTGGAAGAAGCGCGGCGGCGCCGGCGAGACCCAATCATGCGCCTCGGGATAGGGGAGGAGTTCGAACGGAGGGCCTGCCTCGCTATCTACGCCAACCGTCACGCGGATCTCGCCTGAGCGAGCATCTTCGGCCGCCATCGCCAACAACCGCTCGGGCTCGGCCCGGAGAACCATCGCGGGACGATCACCAATGATCACCGCGTTGGCGTCGCGATGCGGATCAAAGCCCTCTCCACGAAACTCGACGATGGTGCCCGGCCAACCCTTCGTGGGTGTAACCTCGTGGATACGAAGTACCATCTCGATCTCCCGTTGCTGTCTTGCCTCACGCCAGATCGACAATTACGTCCCGAACGGACTTCGTGTTGATTCACCTACAGGACTCGGACTGGAACGAAGACGACATGGGCCAGTTCTTAAAAGACCGCGGACTTCGGCGGCATGTCGCATGCCATCGAACACGGCACGGCGTAGATAACCGACACCGTGTTCCCTGGAGGAGGCCGAGCCAGCGACCGATTAGGCCCCAACTGCCCTCACCATACCCGCCCTTCGGCGACCAACTCGGCGAAGGGGCCCGGACGCAACCAATAGTAACTATGTCTACTTATACAGCTTCAATACCAGAAACGCCGGCATTGTTTGGACTCCAGTTTGCCGAGCCGCCCCTAAAAGAGTTCTCTCCGAACTAAACCCCATGACAGGGTACCTTGGTGAAAAGAGCTATCCGCTCTCGACGCGCCTCTTAATCCACGCTTGGCTTGTGCTGCGCATTCCGATCCTGCGGCGCAACCTGATCCTTACCCACGCCGATTGCGCCGCCGGCCGGGACCTCGTCGGCAGCAGCGGCTATGCCTTCAGGCCACTCCTGCTGGTTCCCGGCGCGTTGCAGTCAGGTTGGATCGCAGAGCGCGCGTCGGCCATAGTGCAGGCCGCCATCGCGCATCTGGCGTAAGTTCGAGGCACTTGATCCAACATTGACGGATCCAAAAGTACACCCCCGTCAGGTTATATCTGGGGAAGGCTCGGGCATGTCCACTGAGGCGAACAGACTGGGAGACGTCCCTCAAATGGGTGATGGACGCTTCGCCAGCAATCGAGTGGTGTCCTACGGGTAGCATTTGCCCAGTCGCTGGGAGGCACTGCCGACCTTTTTTCCATCGGCACCACCCTCGTGCGTAGGATCACGAGATATCCTGGCACTTCAGCGGCTTCATCGTGCGGTGCCAACTTCCGCGCGATCTGAGGCCGGTTGCTTTTTACTGGGCGTCCGCACGCAGGCCACGACTGTCTTCATTGTGAAAATCCATGGCTCTCCTGCTGTGCTACTATCTCGCGGGTTTCCCGGGAGCAAATCGCGGGTTGCTTGAATTCTTGCGCGCTGACCACTTGTGCGGCGCTATTGCCGGCCCCTTATGCGCCGGCGCGTTCGTCGAGCTAACTCTGTCACCTCTGTGTACGCTGCGGCCGGTCAACTAGTACGTGCGTGGGGACCAGCATGGCTTTGTTGAAAGCAGGCAGGGAGTCATCCGGTGAGCGGAAGGTCGTTGCGCCAACCATATCTCTCCCGAAGGGAGGGGGCGCTATTCGCGGCCTGGGCGAGAAGCTCGCTGCCAATCCCGCCACTGGCACAGGTGCGATGTCCGTGCCGATTGCAGTCAGCCCGGCGCGCTCTGGCTTCAGCCCGCGGCTGGCATTGTCCTATGACTCGGGCTCAGGCAACGGTCCCTTCGGGTTTGGCTGGACGTTGTCGCTCCCGGCGATCACGCGCAAGACGGACAAGGGTCTGCCGCGCTACCTGGACGCCGACGAGTCCGACGTCTACCTGCTGTCGGGCGCCGAGGACCTGGTGCCGTGGCTATTGGCAGATGGGACGCGATTCCGCGACGACACCACGTCGCCCGGTTTCGTGATCCATCGCTATCGCCCGCGCGTGGAGGGGTTGTTCGCGCGCATCGAACGGTGGACAGACCGCGCCTCCGGGACGATCCACTGGCGATCGATCTCGCGGGACAATGTCACGACCTTGTACGGCAAGGACGTCGAGTCGCGGATTTCCGACGCCTCCGGCTCGCGCACCTTCAGCTGGCTGGCCTGCGAAAGCTACGACGATAAGGGGAACGCAATTCGGTTTCGGTACCAGGCCGAGGACGACAGCAACGTCGACGCATCTCAGGCGAACGAACGCAATCGCGAGCGCCTCGCCGGCCGCTACCCGAAGTCCATCCTGTACGGAAATCGCGTCTCCCGGCTGATCCAGCCCGACCTGGCCCTGGCCTCGTGGATGTTCGAGGTGGTCTTCGACTACGATGACGGACACTACGAGGACATCGCGCCGGACCCCACGGTGCCTGCCGATGCGCAGCATCGGTTCGCGCTCGCCTCTGCCGTCCCGACGAAGACCTGGACGAATCGCCCCGACCCGTTCTCTTCTTATCGCGCGGGCTTCGAGGTGCGGACGCATCGACGCTGCCGCCGCGTCCTGATGTTCCATCACATCCCGGCGCTACTGACGGGGGAACGCGGGTACGACGGGCTCGTGCGGTCGCTCGAGTTCGACTACGCCGACCTCGACTACACGCAGCCCGTCTCTATCGATGACGAGCTGGCGCACCCGGGAAGCACGCGGGTGGCGTCGTTTCTACGGACAGTCACCTCGTCGGGATACGTACGTGACGAGGCCAAGCCCCTCGTCGACATCGCAGGCGTTCCCTTCGCGACGTATCTCAAACGATCGTTCCCGGCCACGCAATTCGAATACAGCCAGGCCGTCATCGCCGACGAGGTTCGCGAGGCGGACGCCGAGACACTGCAGAATCTGCCTGCTGGTCTTGCCGATACGAGCTTCCGCTGCGTCGACCTGGATGGGGAAGGCGTGTCTGGGATCCTTGCTGAGCAGGCGGGGGCATGGTTCTACAAGCCGAGCCTGGGGGACGGTCGCTTCGGCGCTCTACAAAGCTTGGCACGTCAGCCCGCTGTGACGGCGCTGGGGGGAGGGCGCCAGCAGTTGCTCGATCTCGCCGGCGACGGACAGCTGGACCTGGTCGAGTTCTCCACCGCGACAGCTGGATTCTACGAGCGGACCTTCGATCGTGCCGGGGATGGGGACTGGGACGCGTTTCGATCGTTCCGTCAATTGCCGAACATCCGCTGGGATGATCGCAACCTGCGATTCCTCGACCTGAACGGCGATGGTCACGCCGACGTGTTGATCGCGGAGAACGAGCTCTTCACCTGGTACCCGTCCCTCGGGGAGGATGGCTTTGGCCCCGCGATCGAGGTGTCGTTGCCGCCCGACGACCAGCGTGGGCCGCGACTGGTGTTCGCGGACGGAGAGCAGTCGGTTCACCTCGCGGACATGTCGGGAGACGGTCTCACCGACCTGGTCCGCATCCGGAACGGCGAGGTGTGCTACTGGCCGAACCTTGGCTACGGCCGCTTCGGTGCCCAAGTCACGATGGACGATGCGCCCAGGTTCGACCGACCGGACCAATTCGACGAGCGACGGATCCGTCTGGCAGACGTCGATGGTTCGGGGTCCACCGACATCCTGTACCTGGGCCGCGATGGAGTGCGGATCTACTTCAACCAATCGGGCAACCGCCTCAGCGCGCCCCGCCGCCTGGCAGCTTTTCCGCCCGTCGACGACGTCTCCACGGTGGTGGTTACTGACCTGCTGGGCAACGGGACGGGCTGCCTGGTGTGGTCGTCGTCGCTACCGGGCGATGCGCGGAGCCCGCTTCGCTACGTCGACCTGATGGGCGGAACGAAACCCCACCTCTTGGTCCGGACTGTCAATAATCTGGGGGCCGAGACCCGTGTTCGCTACGCGCCGTCCACGCTGTTCTACTTGGCCGACAAGAAAGCGGGGAATCCGTGGGTGACGCGGCTGCCGTTTCCGGTCCATGTGCTCGAGCGCGTCGAGACCTACGACCACGTTAGCGGTAACCGCTTTGTGACCCGCTACACCTACCATCACGGCTACTTCGATGGCGTCGAGCGGGAGTTCCGGGGCTTCGGAATGGTCGAGCAGATCGACTCGGAGGAGCTTGCGGCCCTCACCGAGGGTGGCGCGCTGGGTGATGACACGAACATCGACGCCACCTCCCACGTTCCACCCTTGCTCACGCGCACGTGGTTTCACACGGGCGTCTACCTAGGGCGCGATCATGTGTCCGACTACTTCGCGGGGCTACTGGGCGCGGCTGACCGAGGCGAATACTACCGAGAGCCGGGGCTGGACGACACTGCGGCGCGCGCGCGGCTGCTCGACGACACGATCCTTCCGGCCGGGTTGACTGTCGACGAAGAGCGCGAGGCTTGCCGCGCGCTGAAGGGAGCGATGCTGCGCCAGGAAATCTATGCCCTGGACGGCACTCCGCGTGAACAGCATCCCTACACGTTGGTCGAACAGAACCTCACCGTTCGAGTCCTCCAGCGGCAGGCGGGCAATCGCCACGCCGTCTTCCTCACCCATCCCCGTGAGGCCCTGAGCCACCACTACGAACGTGAGCCCACCGATCCGCGCGTGAGCCATGCACTGACGCTCGAGGTGGACGACACCGGTAATATCCTCGCGTCGGCCGCCGTCGCGTACGGACGACGTCAGCCCGACGCCACGCTCTCGCCCGCCGACCAGGCGCGGCAGATGCAGCTGCTTGTCACCTACGACGAGCACCGCTTCACCAACGGCATCGACGCGGCGGACGCGTACCGCACACCGCTGCCCTGCGAGGCGCGCAGCCATGAGCTCACAGGGCTGACGCTCGCGCCTGGACGCCTGCGGTTCGCCTTCGACGAGGTGCGGAGCGCGGGCGCGGCTGCGACCATCATCGAGTATCAGACGCCGGTGACCACGGGTGTTGTCCAGAAGCGGCTCATCGAGCACATGCGGACCACGTACCGCCGCGACGACCTGACCGGGCCTCTCCCGCTCGGCGTCCAGGAGCCTCTGGCACTCCCCCACGAAAGCTGCAAGCTGGCGCTCACGCCCGGGCTGGTCGACGGCGTCTACAGCAGCCTGGTCACGAACGTCATGCTCGAGTCCGACGGCCGCTACGTCCACAGCGAAGGGGACGGTCAGTGGTGGGTCCCTTCGGAACAGATCTTCTTTTCCCCCGATCCGGCCGCGACTCCGGCGGAGGAACTGGCCTTCGCGCGCCATCACTTCTTCTTGCCCCACCGCATCCGTGACGCCTTTCATTCGGTCGCTGCGAGCACGGAAGGAGTCGTCACCTACGACGGTTATGACCTGCTGGTCCACGAGACGCGCGACGCCTTAGGCAATCGCACCACCGTCGGTGAGCGCCACCTCGATCCCACTCAGCCTCCGATCCTCATGGGCCACGACTACCGGGTCCTGCAGCCCACGCTGGTGATGGATCCCAATCGCAACCGCATCGCCGTGGCGCTGGACGCGCTCGGGTTCCTCGCTGGCACAGCGCAGATGGGGAAGCCCGAGGATTCACCCGCCCCGGGTGATCGGCTTACCGCAACGTTCCGTGCGGACCTGACGCCAGCGGAGATCGACAGCGTCCTGGCAGATCCCGCGGGGCCCGTCGCGGTTTCGTTCCTCGATGACGCCACCAACCGCGTCGTTTATGACCTTACCGCCTTCCAGCGTGAGCCGAACCCGGATCGCAAGCCGCCGGCCGTTGCCGCGATGTTTGCCCGCGAGACCCATGCCAGCGAGCCGACGCCCATTGGCGGGCTTCGGCTCCAGGTGACGCTGTCGTACTCCGACGGCTTCGGTCGGGAGATTCAGAAGAAGGCGCAAGCCGAGCCGGGGCGGGTACCGGTGCGCGGGTCGGACGGCGCAATCGTCGTTGGCCCGGACGGCCAGCCGGTGCTTACGGCCGCCGACGTCAGTCCGCGCTGGGTGGGTCGCGGATGGACGGTATTCAACAACAAGGGCAAGCCCGTTCGTCAGTTCGAGCCCTTCTTCACCGACACGCATCGCTTCGAGCGCGACGTGCGGATCGGTGTGAGCGCAGTGCTGTGCTACGACCCTTCCGAGCGGGTCGTCGCGACGCTGCGTCCGAATCACACCTGGGAGAAAATGGCGTTCGGGCCGTGGCGTCAGGAGCAGTGGGATGCCAGCGACACCGTCCTCACCGACCCGACATTGGACGATACGGCCAGTCCGTTCTTCAAGCGACTGCCGGACGCCACCTACCGGCCGTCGTGGTTCGCGCAACGGTCAGGAGGCGGCCTGGGCGCCGACGAACAGGACGCAGCGACGAAAACCGCGTTGCACGCGGGCACGCCGACGGTGATCCACGCCGACGCGCTCGGCCGCGCGTTCCTCACCGACCAGCATAACCGCTTCGAGCGCAACGCTATTATCGTGGACGAGCACTACATCACGCGCGTCGAGTACGATGTCGAGGGCAATCAGCGTGAGGTGACCGACGCCAACGACCGTGTGGTCGTGCGATACGACTACGACATGCTCGGCACGGCCATTCGTCAGGCCAGCGTGGACGCGGGGGAGCGCCGGATGTTGAACGACATCCTCGGCGCGCCGCTCTACGCCTGGGACGACCGAGGCCACAGGGTCCGGACCCACTACGATCAACTGCACCGCGCAATCGAGTCGTCCCTGCGCGTCGAGAACGGCCCCGAGCAGTCCGTGGCGCGGACCATCTACGGTGAGACCCAGTCGAACCCGGAGGTCGCTAACCTGCGGGGGCAGGTCGTCCAGCTCCTCGATCAGGCAGGCGTGGTCGGGCGTGAGGCATTCGACTTCAAAGGCAACGTGCTTCGCACGCGCCGGCAGCTGGCGCGCGAATACAAGGAGACGCTGGACTGGTCGGCGGGCGTGGCCCTCGAGTCGGAGACGTTCGTGTCTACGACGGCATACGATGCCCTCAGCCGTCCGACGGCGTCGACGACGCCGGACGGCAGTGTCCTCCGCCCGACGTTCAACCAGGCGAACCTGTTGGAGTCCATTGCCGTGACAGGGCAGGGTGCAATGGAGGCTACGCCTTTCGTGGTGAGCATCGACTACAATGCCCGAGGGCAGCGGGAGCGGATCGCGCTCGGCAACGGCGTGACGACGAGCTACCGGTACGATCCGTTGACGCTTCGCCTGCATGAGCTCCGAACGAACCGCGCGAACAATCCGGATGTGTTGCAGGCACAGGTCCATACCTACGACCCGTCAGGCAACATCACGCGCCTTCGAGACGAAGCGAAGCAGGCCGTCTACTTCAATAATCAAGTTGTGAGCGCCGACGGCGACTACGGGTACGATGCGGTCTATAGGCTCATCGTCGCGTCCGGCCGCGAACACATCGGTCAGGTGTCGCGCCCGGAGACGACCTGGGAGAATCAGGGGCGAGTCGGTCTGGCGCATCCGGCCGACGGTCAGGCAATGCGCCGATATACGGAGCGGTATCATTATGATCCCGTCGGCAACTTTCAGGAGCTGGTGCATCAGGCAGGCTCCGGGAGCTGGACACGGGCCTATGCTTACGATGAGGCCAGCCTCCTGCAGCCGGGGAAGCGGAGCAACCGACTGAGCCGAACGACCGTCGGGGCCACGTCGGTCGAGAGTTACGGCCACGACGCCCACGGCAACATGACGTCAATACCGCATCTGTCCGCCATTGTTTGGGACTTCCAGGACCAACTAAAGGCGACATCCCGCCAGGTTGTTGCTGAGGGGCCGAGCGAGACGACATATCACGCCTACCAGGCCGGCGATCAGCGCGTCCGCAAGGTCACTGAGCGGGCGAACGGCACCCGAAAGAACGAACGCATCTGCGTCGCCGGCATCGAGATCTATCGCGAGTTTGCGGCTGACGGCATCAGCGTGACGCTCGAGCGGCAGACGCTGCACGTGATGGACGATCGCCGGCGCGTCGCAATGGTCGACACACGGACACGTGGCGACGAAGCTGAAGTCCCGCGCCAGCTGGTCCGCTACCAGGTCGTCGACCGCCACGGCACGACCAGTCTGGAGCTGGACGAACAGGCACAGATCATCTCGTACGAGGAGTACACGCCGTACGGCGCGACGTCATTCCAGGAGGTTCGCGGCGCGCTGAAATCTGCGCAGAAACGGTATCGCTACGTCGGCATGGAGCGCGACGAGGAGAGCGGGTTCGCCCATCACGGCGCCCGGTACTACCTGCCGTGGCTCGGACGCTGGTCGAGTGCCGATCCCATCGGCATCGCGGGCGGTATCAACCTGTATCGTTACGCCGACGACGAGCCTATCGGCCGGTCGGATACCAACGGACGGGAGACCGCCGCAGAGATCAATCAGCGGCAAACGCGGAGGGTGGAAGAGTTCTTCAGATTCGCCGACGTGAACCGCGACGGCCTGATCACCGTGAAGGAGTTTCGCTCCGCCATCATGTGCACGACGCTGAGCCGGTCCGATGTCCAGATCTACGGTGACATGGCTCGCGGCGACTATCGGTTCGAGCCGGGGCTGGAGGACGACATCTCGTTCAATCCGCGCATCGACTACGCAAAGGCGTACGAGATGAACGAGAACCAGTTGCGAGCCCACAGTGACGGCATCAACTACACGAACAAGAGCGGGCGGGAGGCGACCGCTCGCTCGCTCAACCGACACAGAGACCCGCAGCGGGTCGTCAATATGGCGAAGTTCGGCGCCATGGTGCTGGCACCGGAGTACTACTTCACGGCCAGCTCGATCTATCACTCGGCGAAAGGAGAACCGCAGAAGGCTGCCGAGGACCTGGCTGGCGTGCTGGTGGGACGGCTCCTCGAGGCGGCGCTCCCAGTGAAGCCGGTCGAGCGCGGCGGACCCTCCGGTGTGCAGATCGGCAAATTCAAGACGGAGCCCGGCGGGCAAGGCAACTGGGCCGGACACGGGACGTACAGGCACGGCGATGGAACGGTGACGATCCCGGAGGGGACGACGTTGATTATCCCGCGAGACAACGTCCGGATCCTGAATCCCACCGGTCAGATCCTGGAGCGGGGCGCCTGGTGGGAGGTCGAGGCCATTCGCATCAAGCCAGCCGCCGAGCGCACGGCCCTCGAGAGACGAATCCTCGACGACCTGGACGAGATCCGTGTCTGCAAGCCGGGAGACAAGATCGAGAACTACACGCTCGACTGGCCCAAGGGGCTCACAGTGCACGAAAAGTCCGTGCTGGTGGGGGAGCCGACGGACCTCGGCGAGCTTCTGAAGCCCAACATGGGCTGCAAGATCTGGGCGGCCTGCACCGAATACGTGCCGTGACGAGGAGAGATCGATGGCTAGTCGCACTGCCGGGACGAACAAACCGTTCGAAGTGAAAGGAACGATTCGACTCGCCGACGGCTCGCTCGCCGGGGACGCCCGCGTAGCGGCCTTCGACACGACGCCACGAAAGGAGCGGCTCCTTGGGAAGGCGGCTGTGGGCCGCGATGGGGCCTACCGCATCCGATATGGTCGCGCGGCGTCGTCCCGCGGCCGTACGGGCTTGCTCATCAAGGTGTTCGACGCGAAGGAGAAGCTGCTCGCGGCGTCGCCAATCCAGTTCGACGTCCCGCCTGTCGCGGTGGTCGATCTCACGATACCTGCGGCCGTAAGGCCGCCACCCAGCCAGTTCCAGACGGTGAGCATGGCGCTCCAGCCGGCCCTGCACGGCCTGGAATTCACGCGCATTGAAGAGAACGGCAAACGCCAGGATCTGACCTTCCTGGCGGGCGCGACGGGGCTCGACAAGGCGCTTCTGGCGCGCTTCGCGCTAGCGCACCAGCTGGCGCAAAAGGGGCTCCCGGCGGAGCTCTGGTTTGCAGTGCTCGGCGGTAGGTTCTTCCTGTGGACCGAGGGACAGACCCTCGCGGCGCAGCTGGCGACATTGTCGGCCTCGTTGGCGTCGCTCGACGTGGCGGCCGTCGCGAAAGCCCTGACGCGCGCGTTTCAGGAGGGCGAGATCGCCCCAACGCTCAAGAAGCAGGTGCCCGCCTGGCTAGAGGCCTTCGCGGACTTCCTGGCCCGCGCCGTCCTTGCTCAGGATGCCGACGGCAAGCCTTCTTTCTTGCTTTCGGCCCTTGAGCACGCGGGCGTGCAAGAGGCCGCAGCGCAGGGAGCAGTGGGTCGCCTTTTCAACGAGCACCGCGCGCTGACGCCCCAGGTGCTCGCCACGCTCGAGCAGGAACGCATACTGACCAAGGCGCAGAGCGCCGACCTCCAGGCCTCCTTTCGCTTGGCCGACGTTATTGGCGCAGACTTCGCCGTCGTGGCCATGGTGAAGGATCACTTCAAGATCGCCGATCCCGCTGCTGTCCCTTCGCTGGCAACACACCCCGAGGCCGAGTGGGTGACCTTGGTCGAGAAGACACATGCGGCCGGCACGGTTCAGTTGCCGTTGAAGGCCGACGACGTGGATTTTGCCGAGGCCTTTCCGGCTGCGGAGATTTTTGGCAAGACGCTGGCCCGGCAGGTTCGTCAGGCCTTCCCGACTCAGGCTTTCGCCGGCGATCTGCGTCGCACGCTGGAGCAGGGCGGCACGCCGGGCTTGGCTCAGGGCCGGCCTTTGAACGAGCTGCTGGGCAGACACCCGGTTCTCGACCTCCTTTCGACACCGCTCGACGCCTTCCTCGACAGGCTGACCGCGCCCGCCGACACGGCATTGGCTCGCGACTCGGCGTTTCGGCGGCAGCTGAAGTCCGTCCAGCGCGTCTTCAAAGTGGCCCCCACATTCGATGCCGTCGATGCCCTGCTGCGCGACGGCCTCCACTCTGCGCAGCAGATCTATCGGCTGGGCGAAACCGCCTTCGTCCGCCGCTATGCCGGCCGGGCAGGTTTGACGGCAGACGACGCGCGCAAGACATGGCGCCGCGCCGCCGATACCCATGCAGCCGTGCTGACGATCGTCTCGGATTTGAAGGCGCTCGACGGAGAGGCGCTGCCGCAAGTCTTGAAGAACGGCGAGGGGGCGCTTGCCGCTTTTCCAAACTGGGACACGCTGTTCAAGAACGGCGACCTCTGCGACTGCGAGCACTGCAACTCCGTGCTGGGGCCGGCCGCCTACTTCGCCGACCTGCTGGTATTCCTCAGCGATCGGGCGTCGGCGGCCCCCAGCGTCACTGTCAAGGACGTCCTCTTCGGTCGGCGTCCCGACCTGGGATTCCTGGAGCTCGGGTGCGACAACGCGCTGACGCCGCTGCCCTATATCGATGTGGTGTGCGAGGTCCTGGAGGCAGCCGTGGCAGCAGGGGCCAACGATCGCCAGCTGCAGGGATTCTCCAGTATGCCCAACGATCCGACGGCGGCCAAAGCCGCCGTCGTGACAGCGTTGGCCGCAGCCCAGCTGGAGGTGGGGGCCGAGGTCTCCCTGTCGCAGGTGAGCCCCTCAGACCCCGACCGCTGGGTCGTTCACGGCGAGCTGGCGACCTACCTGCTGAAAAAGAAGGCGACCCCCAACTTCTTCGCGGAGATCCTGCGCAACACCAAAGCCTCCGCGGAGGAGGTGCGCGCCTATCCCCAACACGTCGACCCAAAGGCATACGAGCTCCTGCGCCAGGCCCGCTTCCCGTCGGCGCTGCCGTTCGATTTGTTCGCAGAGGAGGTCAGGGCCGCGTTCGCCAAGAGCAACCTGCAACGCTGGGAGCTGATGCAAGCCTTCCACGGTCCGGCTGCGCCCAATGATCCCACTGACGGGGAAATCGCCGCGGAGGCCTTCGGCATCAGCTGTGATGCCGCCGCGCCTTTCGACGAGCGGCGCCTCATCCTGGTGGCCGATACCACGGTGGTTGGGCAACAGGCGATCTGGGGTGAGGCCGGAAGCTCGTCGTGGCTCGACACCCTGTCAAACGTTCGGACGTTCCTCCAGAAGACGGGCCTCGAGTATGTGGACCTGGGTGCCTTGCTCGATCTGCCGTTCGTCAACCCGAACGGCGACCTGGTAATCCATCACCAGGATTCTTCGTGCGACACGAGCCAGAAAGTCATCGAGGGTCTGGACGCGGCGAGCCTGGACCGAATCCACCGCTTCCTGCGCCTCTGGCGCAAGCTCGACGTCTGGAAGCTGTGGGAGGTCGACGCCGCGATCCGGTGCTCCGGCGTGGGTGCCGGGAAGCTCGACGAGGCGTTTCTCATCAACCTCCACGCCCTCCGACGCCTCCAGCGCCGCCTGGGGGCCGAGGCGACAACGGCACGGTTGTGTGCGCTGTTCGACGACCTGGGAACGGAGACGCACTTCGTCGAGTTCCTCGAAAAGCGCGAGGAGGGGCTGTACCAGAGCCTGTTTTTGAACAAGCGGCTAATCCAGCCACTGGACGCCGCGTTCGCCGTTAACGCTGTGGATGTCTCGGGCCCGACCCTGGAGACGATCTCCGGACACCGGCCCACTGTGCTGTCGGCCCTCGGCCTCGGCCAGACTGAACTGGAGCTGCTCACGGGGCTGGCCCGAGCTTCGGATGGCCTGCCCTACATCAACGACGACCTTACGCTCGGGAACCTTTCCTTCCTGTGGCGGCACGCCTGGCTCGCCAAGCGCCTGCGCCTCAAAATCGCCGAGTGGAAGACTCTCCTCGCGCTGGGGCAAGAGGATGTCCTCGCCTTCGCCGACGCGCAGGACGCGTGGCGGTTCGTGGAGCGCGCCGATCAGGTCAGGACCAGTGGCTTTTCGATCGACGAGCTCGCGTGGATCCTGGCGGCGGATCGCGCCGCCAAGGCCGCGGACAAGGAGGCTGCGGTCGCGCGCCTTCTGAGCGGCCTGCGCGCGGAGATCCAAGCGGTCCAGTCCGAGTACGCACCGGCGACATACCCGCTTCTCGACCCACCCACGGATTTGGACCGGCTGTCGGAGCTGCTGGGGACGCTGCTGCAGCAGCTTCGCCGAGACGAGGGCGCGCAGCGCTTCATCGCCTGCCTGCGTGACGAGGTGTCGGTGGAGGCAAACGTCGCCGGGCTCCCGGCTGGGTTTGCGTTCCCGCCGGCGATCACGGACACCATCCGGATCCGCCACGACGAGCCCGCCGGGAAGCTTCGCTTCACCGGCCTGATGACGACCGCGGCGCGCGCCACGCTGCTCGGCAGCCCTGCCCTGGCCCCCGTGACCGGATTGCCGGCCTATCAAGATGCGATCGACGCGCTCTTCGAAGAACCGCGCCTGGAGCTCAAGTTCCTGGACCAGGTCTTCTCGGCGCCGCTCGAGGTGTTGCCCGCCTCGGTGGATTTCCGGGGGCTGTCCGATGCTGCGTTGGCGCAGAAGATCTCCTTCGATGCCGAAGCCCGTGCGCTGCGGTTCGTGGGCATTCTCTCAGTGACCGAAAAGGCGATCCTCGACGGTCTATCTGCCCTTCCGGAATATCGGAGCGCCGTCGACCGTCTGTTCACCGAGCCGCGGACGGGGACGTTCGGCCCGGAAGCGCTCTGGCTGCAAGACGCCGATCTCGTGTTTCCCCTCCGAGATGCGGTCGACCCGGCGAACGACAACCTCGCGCTCAACGTCGCGACCGCCGTGAAAAAGGGACTCGCTCACCTTGCCAAGACTCTGTCCGAAGGTCTTGTCGTCCGTCGGGCCAGTGCCGAGCTCGGCATCAGCGAGGCGATCGCCCGCCGCTTGCTCACCGCCTACCCGGTTCTCCCTGAAACGTTGCTTGCGCACCTGACGGGGACGTATGCGGCGACGGGCGGCGTGGTCGACTACGCGACGGTCCCCGACACTTTCGACGGCTGGTTCTGGGCCCGGCGCGTCGCGGCGCTGTGGAAGAAGTGGAAGCTGACGCTGGTCGAGTGGGATCGCCTCGAAGCGCTCGTTGGCGCCGCACAGTTGCTTGACGTCGGCACGCTGCCGCTCACCGCCGCTGCGCCTCCGCCCGCCCTCGAGCGGTTCCTCGAAACCAGCCGGCTGCTAGGCCTTCGAGATGCGCTGCCCGAGACCGAGCTGACCCTGCTTGAGGTGCTGGTGAGGCTGAATACCGGCCAGTACGCGGCGGTGTCGAATTTCGCGGCCGACGTCGAACATGTGAACGGCACCTGGCACGCCGCCGAGGTGGAGGCGCTGGTGGGCGCGCTCGATTTGACCTACCCGGGCGGCTACCTGCGCGCCGGGAGCTGGGAACGCCTACGGCGCGCCTTCTCATTCATCGAACGGCTAAACGCCAACGTTGCCACATTGACGGCGTTCGCTGCGGCCACGATGACGGACGCGCGCACGCGGACGCTGAAGGGCCTCCTTCGCTCGAAGCTCGAGGGTCAGGCCTGGATCCAGCTCAGCACCGAGATCCAGGACGCGCTGCGGAACCGCAAGCGAGACGCCCTGGCCGCCTACCTGCTCGGCCAGGCGGCGCCCACCGACGCACCGAGCGGGAAGTGGGAGAACACCAACGATCTTTATTCCTACTACCTGCTCGACGTCGAGATGTGTGCCTGTCAGCTGACGAGTCGGTTGGTCCAGGGCTCCGGCTCGGTGCAGCTGTTCGTACAGCGCGCCTTCATGGGCCTCGAGCCCCAGGTGAGGGTGGAGGACAGCGGCGCGGAAGGCGACAGCGCGTGGCGGTGGTGGGCGTGGATGAGGAAATACCGGGTCTGGGAAGCGAACCGGAAGGTCTTCCTGTGGCCCGAGAACTGGATTGAGCCGGAGCTGCGCGCCGACCGTTCGCCGTTTTTCAAGGACTTGGAGAAGGATCTCCTCCAAGGTGAGCTCACCACCCAGTCGGCCGAGACCGCCTTTGCTCGTTACCTTGAGCAGCTGGACGGCGTCGCTCAATTGGAGATCGCCGGCTTCTATCAGCAGGAAGACGGAGACGAAGCCATCGTGCACGTCTTCGGTCGCACGCCGGGCGCCGCCCCGCACGTGTACTACCATCGCCGCTACGACTACCGGCAGTGGACGCCGTGGGAGAAGGTGGATCTCGACATCGAGGGCGACTACCTGGTTCCGGCGGTCGTGAACCAGCGGCTTTTTCTATTCTGGCCGGTGTTCACCGAGGTGCCTGACGAGGCGGCCAACAGCGCCGTCTCGACGCCGTCGGCGAGCCAGAGTGGCGTTCCGATTCAAAAGACGATCAAGCGACACAGGGTGCAGCTGGCCTTCAGCGACTTCCGGCAGGGCGTTTGGGCACCGAAGAAGGTCTCGAAGGACTACTACGAGAGCAGCTGGATCACGGTCATCGAGTCGGTGCACAAGTACCACCGCTTCCTCGCCATCGATCGCAGCAACGTCGATGGACGCTTCCTGGTGAAGTTCGATGGGTACAGCCTCGGCAGCGACGGCTATGAACAGGGCGAGCTGACGGGCGCCTTCGAGATCGGTGGCTGCAAGGGCGTCCCCGAGCTGGTTCGACCCGTCGGCAACTACAAGCCTGTGCTCGCGCCTGAGTGAGCCTCCGTCGGCCAGTACCCAAGCAAGGCCTATACCGCCTACATGAAATGGAATGAGTTGGGAAAGCCCGACGAGTTTGGCCACCTGGTGGGCCGGCACGACCTCCCCGAGAACGACTTCACGCTCGAGAATGCGTTCGCGGCAGCGAACGCCCCCCACTACACGCCTGTGTTGTTGCAGACGCCCTGGCTGTTTCGGATGTCGCCATCGTGGCAGCTTTCCTACCTGGACCGGCTCCTGCTGGACGGGCTGATGGCGCTGTCGTCGGTCCGAGATGGCAAGGACCTGGAGCTGCCGGTGCCCATGGGAGCGTGGCTCCCGTTCTTCTACAGCGACAAGATGCGGACGTTCTTCGTCCTGCCCGCGTTGGCAATCCCCAAGAGGGGCGACAAGACAGTCGGCACGCCGCTCTACGCCCCCGAGGTCACGGCCGCCATCCGACGCCTGGAGCGGCAGTACGAGAGTCTCGTGGCGGCCTGGGTCGACGGCCTGAAGCTCGAGACTTTCACGCCGGCCCAGCGACAGCTTGTGGACCAGCTCTTGTGGCGGGCGTTTCCCGAGGAGGCGCCGCCTCCGTTGCCGGGCGGTAACCCGCCGCCCTACACGCCCGCGGAAGCGGAGGAAGCCAGGCGATTCCTGCGACGGTGGGTCATGCGGTTCTTCCACCTGACCCTTGGCGGCCTGTCACTGCAGGCATTCCAGAGCCGACGGTTTCACTTCAAGAACTTCTACCATCCGTTCACGTGCAGCTTCGCCAAGCTGCTCCAGAATCCGTTGCGGGGGGTCCCGGCGCTGATGCGCCGCGAGACGCAGCTGCAGGACTCGGGCTTCAGCTTCAAGCAGCGGTATCAACCCACGTCCGCCGTGCTCGAGCCGGGAACGGAGACGTTCTATCCCCGCGAGGATGTCGACTTCACGCCCGACGGCGCTTATTCGCCTTACAACTGGGAGCTCTTCTTCCATGCTCCGCTGTTGATCGCGAACGAGCTGACGAAGAACCAGCGCTTCGCGGAGGCGCGGGACTGGTACCACTTCATCTTCAACCCGATCGGCCACGAGAGCTCGACGCCCGGCGGCTCGGCCAGCAGCAAGTACTGGCTGACTAAGCCTTTCTATCAGACGACCGATCCGCAGTATGTCCACCAGCGCATCGAGAATATCCTGCGCATGCTGGCTGGCGACGCGAGCCTGCCTGGCTATTCCGACGCCGCAAGGCAGGCGCTGGAGAGGCAGGTCATCGACTGGCGCACGCACCCATTCGAGCCGCACAGAATCGCCGCATACCGCACGGTCGCCTACCAGAAGACCGTCGTCATGAAGTACCTCGATAACCTGATCGCCTGGGGCGACAATCTCTTTCGCCAGGACAGCATGGAGAGCATCAACGAAGCGACGCAGCTCTACATCCTGGCCGCCGAGCTCCTGGGTCCGCGGCCGAAGAAGGTGGCGCCCCAGGCCAAGCCGCCCCTGGAGACGTTCAACGAGATGGAAGCGTCGTTCGACAGCTTCGCCAACGCGCTGGTCGAGGTCGAAAATTTTGTGCCGGCGCTGGGCGATGGGGCTGCAGGCGGAGAGGCGGCGCCCCTGCCGCTCCTCTACTTCTGCATCCCTCGGAATGAAAAGCTGCTGGCGTACTGGGACACGATCGCCGATCGGCTCTACAAGATCCGCCACTGCATGAACATCGATGGTGTCGTCCGGCAGCTGGCGCTATTTGAGCCCCCCATCGACCCCGGTGCTCTCGTGAAGGCGGTCGCCGCCGGCGTGGACATCGACAGCGCCCTGGCCGACCTCAACACGCCCCATCCGCTTTATCGCTTCACCATCGTCCTGCAGAAGGCGAACGAGGTCTGCAACGACGTGAAGGTCCTTGGCAGCGAGCTGCTCACGGCGCTGGAGAGAAACGACGCGGAGGGTCTGAGCCTCCTGCGCCAGGGTCAGGAGGTTCGCCTGCTCCAAGCGCTGAGGCTGGTCAAGTCGAAGCAAGTCGACGAAGCGCGGGAGAATCTTCAGGCCCTCATCAAGGGCAGGGAGCTGTCTCGAGCCAAGAAGAGCTACTACGACACGCGGTCGTTCATGAACGCCGCCGAGACGCTCGCGCTCTCCCTCACTTTTGCCGGCGCAGCGATGAGCACGGCGATCGGCCTCACCTCCGGGCTGGCGGCGACGACGCGCGTCGCTCTGCCCCAGTTCACGACCGGCGGCGCCGGATTCGGCGGCTCACCGGTCTTCACGATCAGCACGGGTGGAGATACCGTCGCGAACGCCTCGGAGGACACAGGGCGCATGCTCTCGGCGATCGCGGCAGGGCTGGAGAAGTCCGGCGGGATCGCGGGTACGCTGGCCAGCTACCAGCGCCGATCAGACGACTGGAAGCATCAGGCAGAGCTGGCCACGCGCGAGATCGAGCAGGCGGACGTGGCGATCGCGGCAGCGCAGCTGCGCGTCGAGCTCGCCACCGGCGAGCTGGAGATCCACGATCGTCAGATTGCCGACGCGCAGGAAGTCGACGCGTTCATGCGGTCGAAGTACACGAACCAGGAGCTCTACCAGTGGCAGCTCGGCCAGCTCACGGGCGTCTACTTCCGAGCCTATCGGTTGGCGTACGACCTCGCCCGGCAGGCCGAGCGCTGCCTGCGCTTCGAGCTGGGTCTCCAGACCAGCAGCTACATCAGCTTCGGTTACTGGGATAGCCTGAAGAAGGGCCTGCTTTCCGGCGAGAAACTTCAACAGGATCTGCGGGCGCTCGAGGTCGCGCACCTACAACAGAACCGGCGCGAGCTCGAGCTGACGAAGCATGTCTCGCTGGTCCAGCTGGATCCCTTGGCGCTCGTTCGCCTGCGTGAGACCGGTCGCTGCTTCTTCCAGCTGCCCGAGGAGATCTTCGATCTCGACTTCCCGGGCCACTACTTCCGCCGCATCAAGTCGGTCAGCCTCACGCTGCCATGCATCGCCGGCCCTTATACGACGATCTCTTGCACGCTGCGCCTTCTGTCGAACAGCATCCGCATCAACACGGCCGCCGGCGACGACGGGTATCCTCGCAACACCGATGACGCCGGCCTCCCGGCCGACGATCCGCGGTTCGTGGAGAACCAGCTCCCTGTCAACGCGATCGCCACGAGCGGCGGACAGAACGACAGCGGGATGTTCGAGCTCAGCTTCAGGGACGACCGCTACCTCCCGTTCGAAGGCGGCGGGGCCATAAGCTCGTGGTCGCTTGAGCTGTTCAGCGACCTGCCGTCCAACAATCCCGACCCGGCCGCTCCCGACTTTGGCCGCCCGCTTCGCCAGTTCGATTACGACACGATCACCGACGCCGTTTTGCACCTCAAATTCACGGCTCGGGAGGACGCCGGCGGCTTCAAGAACGACGCCATCGCCCATCTGCGTGATCACTTCACCGAGGAAGGTACCACGCCTGGCGTCCTCATGCTGAACCTGCGCCGCGACTTCCCGAGCCAATGGGCCCGCTTTCTCAACCCCACCAGCCCCGGCGACGACAACACGTTCGAGCTGGACGTGGGCTCGCGGTTGTTCCCGCTCCGCGACGCCGGCAAGACGCTTCAGGTGAACGCGCTCTCCGTGCTCGCGCGGTGCGCCGACGCGGGCGCCTACACGGTCACTTTGACGCCGCCGCTGCCGGCGTCTCCGCCCGCCGCGAGCACGATGTCGCTCGTGAAGGATGCGGCGTTCGGGGGCCTCCACCGCGGTCAGCGCGACGTGAGCGATGCGGGCGTCCAGATCCTGCCCGTCGATCCCGGGCCGACGAGCTGGCGGATCACCGTGACCCGCCCCGGCGGCGGAGCGCTTATCATCGATCCCGTCACCAAGGTGGCCGAGGTCCAGGACCTCATGTTGATCCTGGGCTACGAGTGGGGGGCTTGACGAATCGCACCATGAGCGACTGCTACCCTTACGCCGAACTAGCTCGCCCCTCTGGTCTTTGGCGTGCGAATGACGATGAGTGCGGACCCGTGACCACGCCTCATAGGGACCACTCCCAGGGTGTCTAGGTGGCGCGGCTCGCGGTAATGCAGACAGCCCAGTTCCTGGCCGGGTGCCCGGTGCTTTTCCAGGCGGCGCGCGTCATGCGCGATCGTGGCATCTTGAAGGAACTCGTCGGCAATGCGTCAGCGGCGACATGTGATCGCCTGCTTGCCGATGTTCGAGGCTGAACGTGACCGCGGTTCATGGAGCTATCGCTTTTCTTGCGGGAGCCGCGTGGGCAGAGACGGCGCGATCAGTTGGTCTTCAAGAATCTCTGCATAAGCTTCCAACGCGTCGGCGAAAGCCAAAGCGCGACGGGGTGGTGCTGAGGTTCAACGCCACCACCGCGATCGACGAGCGCTCCTTCCTGTTCCTCCGCTACAAGGGCGACATCAGCGGCGCTGGCAACACTCACGCCGGAACCGTCGGCGTACGCATGACATGGTAGGTGCTTCCCGACGAAACTGATCTATGACCGAGAAATCATCACTCTTGCCGATCAGCCATCGTCGGTGCGTATCGCAGACGAAGGCGAATCGTAGGCAGGCGCCCAGCGTGAGTCCCCGAGTTAATGAATCTTTGATCTTTCGATAGCCTTCGCCGCACGCATTTGATTGCGCAAGTCCTTATAGTCATTGAATAATAAGTGCACCGCGACGGAGAATGCGCGGGCAGATGCAGACAGGGTATGGGTGGGGGGATACGGGATGCGACAGACGCGTCAAGGCAGTGGTGACGAGTCTCTCGCCGCTCACATCGACTATGCTCAGATGTCGTCCGTGACTGGTAACAGACGCGACGAGGCCCGGTATTCGGGCATCGAACGACGCAGCCGTAGTCGCGAGTTGGTCGACGGACCCCCAATCAACGCGAAGTATCCCGTGTTGCAGCGCCTGTTCAGGTATGGCCTGCAACTATCGCTTAATCTGCCCCGGCTGACGGCAGCCCTGCTCGTAACCGCCAGCCTCACAGCGCTCGCGGCCGGCGCGCAGGCGCAGACCGTGATCAACGTCACCGTCGCCGCCGACAGCGGCACCACCGCGGCCGGCGCGACCGGCGGCGCCGGCACGCTCAGCGCGGCGCTGGCACAGGTCAATGCCTCGGTGGCGCCGCCCGGCGGCTTCATCATCAACCTGCAGACCAACGTCACCCTGTCGGGCCCGCTGTCGCCGATCTTCAACTCGGTGACGATCAACGGCAACGGTTTCACCATCAGCGGCAACAACACCCAGCGTATCTTCATGGTTGGCGTCGACGAGGCGACGCGGGCCAGCGGGGCCGTGGCGGGCTCGATCATCGCCGACCGCCCGCAGGTCGCGATCAACGACGTCACGCTGTCGAGCGGCCTCGCCAGAGGCGGCAACGGCAACACCTCCGGCGGCCTGGGCGCCGGCGGCGCGCTGTTCGTCAACCAGTCGGCCGACGTGACCCTGACCAACGTCAGCTTCTCCGGCAACACGGCGACGGGCGGCAATGGCAACATCGCGGTGGCGGCCGCCGGCGGCGGCCTCGGCGGCAACGGCGTCGGCGGTGGCGGCGGCATTTTTGGTAATGGCTCCAGTGGCGGCGGCGGCATTTTCGGTAATGGCGCCGGTTCCGGGGGCGGCGGCTACAGCGGCAGCAGCGCCGTCAGCGGGACAGGCGCTGCGGGCCTGCTGTCGATCGCCGGCCTCACCGGCTCCGGCGGCAACGGGGTGGGTGGTACCGGCGGGGCCAACGGCGGCGCCGGTGGGGGCGTCGGCAACGCCGGCGGGGGTGGCGGCTTCGGCGGTGGCGAGGGCACCAATGCCGGCGGCGGCGGCGCCGGTGCTTTCGGCGGCGGCGGCGGCAGCGGCCTCAACGGCGGCGGCAACGGCGGCTTTGGCGGCGGCGGCGGCGACAACATCAACGGCCTTGCCGGTGCGGGCGGTTTCGGCGGCGGCGGCGGCGCCGGCGTCGGTGGCGTGGGCGGTTACGGTGGCGGCGGCGGCGGCAACAGCGCCGGCGCCGGCAATGCCGGCGGTTACGGTGGCGGCGGCGGTCGGGGCAGCACCACCGGTGGCGCCGGCGGGTTCGGCGGCGGTACCGGCGACACCAGCGGCGGCGGCGGCGGCGGCGCCATGGGCGGCGCGGTGTTCGTGGTGGCCGGCGGCTCGCTCACCATCAATGGCACCGGCACGGTCTCGGGCGGCAGCACGACCGGCGGCACCGGTGGCGGCACGGCCGGCGCCGGCTCGGCCTTCGGCACCGGCTTCTTCGTGCAGGGCTCGACGCTCAGCTTTGGCGGCAGCGGCAGCTATACCGTGTCGGACGTCATCGCCGACCAGAACGGCTCCGGCGGCTCGGCTGCCTCAGACGGCCTCGGCGGCACCGGCGGATCGAGCAGCCTCGCCAAGAGCGGCACCGGCACGCTCGTTCTGTCGGGAGCGAACACCTACACGGGCGGAACGACGATCAATGGCGGCGTGATCGCGATCTCCTCGGCCGACAGCCTGAGCACCGGTGGTCTGACACTCAATGGCGGCACACTGCGTGCCGATGCAGCCCTCACCATCACCAACGCGACGACGCTGGGAAGTGGCGGCGGCACTATCAACACCAACGGCAACAACGTCACGCTCGATGGTGCGATTGACGGCGCCGGCGGGCTGACCAAGAGCGGTGCAGGAACACTGACACTGACTGCAGCCAACACCTATGGTGGCAGCACGACAGTGAGCGCGGGCACGCTGCTGATCGACGGCACTGGTGCACTATCGGCCACGACCGACGTGACGGTCGCCACCGGCGCCACCCTCACGATCACCGACAATACCTTCGGCGGTGCCACCGCCAACTCGCTGAGCGGCGGCGGTACCGTCAGTCTCAGCCCGGCCCCCAATGTCGGGTTCGGCGGCCTGACCCTTCAGGGCGCTGTCGCCACGACTTTCTCCGGCACCTTCGCGGGCAACGGTGATCTGACTCTCAACAACGGCAACCACCTCACGCTGACCGGCACCGCCGGCTCGTCGGGCACGATCGGCGGCGATCTCGTGCTGTGCAACTGCGGGCCAACCGGTGGCCTCACGATCGACGGCACGGCGCTCACGGTGGTCGGCCGCTTCATGGGCGTCAACGTCGAGTCCGGCACGTTGACGGTCACCAATGGCGGCGTGCTCACCATCGGCCCGACCGCGGACATCAGCTCCGATCTCACGGTCTCCGGAGCCGCGGTCATCACCGGCGCGGGCTCGACCGTGACGGTCAACGGCCGCACCGGCATCGGCATCTTCGCGGCCGGCACGCTCGAGATCAGCGGCGGCGGCCGGTTGAACAGCCTGTTCGGCGCCGAGATCACTTCTATCTTGCCCGGTGCGCCGCAAGCGACCGTGACGGGCACCGACTCGACCTGGGCCATCACAGGCGACCTCGATGTCGGCAACGGCACGCTTCCCGGCGGACCAGGCATCCTCTTGGTCGCCGGTGGCGGCACGGTGACGGTGAGCGGCACCGCGCGGATCGGCGACGAGATCGATTTCAGCTCGCTGGCGACGGTGACCGGCACCAGATCGTCGCTGGCAGTGGCAGGGTCGCTGCGAATCGGCAACACCAGCGGGATCCGGGTGGGCACTCTCACCATTGCCGATGGCGGGTCGGTGTCGGCGGTCGATCTGCGGATTGGCACCGGGAGCACGCTCAATCTCGGCACCGGCGGGCTGGCCGGCTCGATCGTGACGCCGACCATCGTCAACGATGGCGCGATCGTCGCCAACTTCACCGACTCGCTGACGGTGTCCGCTGCCATCACGGGTACCGGCACGTTGGCCAAGCAGGGCGTCGGCACGCTGATCCTGACCGGCACCAACGACTATAGCGGACCCACCACGATCAGCGGCGGCACGTTGCAGATCGGCTCAGGCGGCACCACGGGCACGTTGGGCAGCGCCGACGTCACGAACGACGGCACGCTGATCTTCAACCGCAACAATGCGATGACCGTTGCCAATGTGATCACCGGCACCGGTGCGGTCATCCAGGCCGGTCCGGGAATCACCACTCTTACCGGCACCAACAGCTACAGCGGCGCCACGACGGTGAGCGCGGGCACGCTGGCGCTGAGCGGGAGCGGTGACATCTCGAGTTCGAGCGGAGTGACGGTCGCCAGCGGCGCCACCTTCGACATCAGCGGTGTTCTCAGCGGGGCCTCTCAGATTGCCAACCTCGTCGGCAGCGGTACAGTCCAGTTGGGCGCGAACCTTCTTGCGATCACCAATGCGTCGGGCGAATTCAGTGGTTCGATCCAGGACAGCTTGCTGGGCGGCGGGCTGGCGGTGTTCTCAGGAACCATGACGCTCTCAGGGGTGTCGACCTTCACAGGGCCGACCTACGTTCTCGGTGGGGGAACGCTTGCGCTGAAGGGCTCAGGGTCGATCGGGACTTCTCTCGGTGTCGTGCTGGACACTTCAGGAGGTGGCACGGCGGTTCTCGACATCTCCCAGACGACGGCCGGAGCGTCGATCGCTGCGCTGGTCGATACGGCGCCAGGAGCGATCGTCAATCTCGGTGCGCGGACGCTTACTCTCACGGGAGCTTTCTCGGCATTCGGTGGCGTGATCAAGGATGGCGGCATCGGGAGCGGCACCGGAGGTGGGCTCGTGATTGGTGCGAATGCTGGCGCAGTCCTGGCCGGCGCCAACACTTTCACAGGCGCGACGGAGATCCGGGACAACGGGTATCTTGCCCTGGAGTTCGTCGGCACCCTCGCGCAATCGAGCGGTATCAACCTGAGTGGTCCGGGCGCGACCTTCGACATCTCGTGCGGTTGCATGACCTCGCAGACCATCAAGGATCTGAGCGGTGTTGGGACCTCGCGGGTGCTACTGGGCAACACCAACCTCACAGTTGGCACTGCGAACTCCACGACCTTCGCCGGTGTCATCTCCGATGCCGGCGGCAATGGCGGGCTGGTCAAGCAGGGCAGCGGCACCCTGACACTGTCCGGCGCGAATACCTACGTTGGTGGCACGACGCTCAACGCGGGCGCGCTGGCGGTGGGCCACAACAGTGCGTTGGGTACTGGCACTCTTTCGTTTGCCAACAACACCACGTTGCAGGCAGCGGCCAACGGCCTGTCTCTCGCCAATGCGATGACGCTGAACGGCGCCGGAACGATCGACACCCAGGCAAACTCAATGACGCTTGTTGGCGGGATCGATGGGCCGGGCAGCCTGACCAAAATCGGGTCCGGCACACTGACGCTGACCGGGGCCAATAGCTTCACAGGGGGCACGACGCTCAACGCGGGCGTGCTGGCGGTTGGTGACAACAGCGCGCTGGGGACGGGCACCCTCACTTTTGCGAACACCACGACACTGCAGGCGGCAACCGACGGCCTGTCTCTCGCCAATGCCATGACGCTGAACGGCGCCGCAACGATCGACACTCAGTCAAGCTCGATGGCGATCGCCGGCGGAATCGGCGGGCCGGGCAGCCTGAGCAAGATCGGCGCCGGCACCCTGACACTGTCAGCGGCTAATACCTATTCGGGTGCGACGACGCTCAATGCGGGTACTCTGGCGCTGTCTGGTGCCGGGGGGATTTCGAGCTCGAGCAGCGTGACGGTAGGTAGCGGCGCCACCTTTGATATCAGCGGCCTCGGTACGGGGGGCGGCACGCAGATCACGACACTGGCGGGCAGCGGTTCGGTGCAGCTGGGCGGCAGCGGCCTGTTTCTGACCAATGCTTCGACCACCTTCTCGGGCACCATCGCCGGTACCGGCACGACCTCGACCGGCCTCAGTATCGGTTCTGGCACGCTGACGCTCACCGGCGCCAACAGCTATAGCAGTTCGACCGTCATAGCGGCCGGCGCCACGCTGGCGCTGAGCGGGGGCGGTTCGATCAGCAGCAGCTTCCGTGTCCAGTTCGGGCCTGGAGGCACGGCAACGCTCGATATCTCTCAGACGACATCGGGCGCGACGGTCGGCGGGCTGACCTCGACGACCGCAGGCAACGTCGTCAGCCTGGGTTCGAAAACGCTCACCGTCGCGACCAACGGCGGCACCTTCAACGGTGTGATCCAGGATGGCGGCTTGGGAAGCGGCAGCGGCGGCGGGTTTGCGATAGCAGGTGCCGCCAACCAGAGCCTGGGTGGGGTCAACACCTATACGGGGGCGACCACGATCGGGGCGGGCAGCCAGCTGTTCCTTACGGGTGCTGGCAGCATCGCGGCCTCGAGCGGCGTCAACCTCACGGGCGCCGGTGCGACCTTTTTCCTCTCGAGCGGCTCGCCCGGCAAGACGATCCAGGACCTCGCTGGTGTTGCCGGCAGCTCGGTGGATCTGAACGACACCACCCTCACGGTGGGGACGGCGAACTCGACCAGCTTCGCGGGCAGCATCACCGGGACGGGCGGCGGTCTTGTGAAGGTGGGCAGCGGCACGCTGATCCTGACCGGCGCCAACA
>BFBZ01000038.1_pt8 | contig 110633 bp, 101 predicted proteins | sample 1888401 | NCBI WGS metagenome assembly BFBZ01 (sample SAMD00112614, study PRJDB3348) | symbiont metagenome | host: Chara braunii
GGCGCGCCGCTGATCGGTGTCACCGCCGCCTATGGCGTCGCCATCCAGATGACCGACGATCCGTCGGACGCGGCGCTCGACGCGGTGTGGGAGACGCTTCATAGGACGCGGCCGACGGCGATCAATCTGCGCTGGGCGCTGGACGAGATGCGGCGCTTCCTGAAGCCGCTCGCGCCCGGGCAACGCGCTGAGGCCGCCTACAAGCGGGCCGCCGAGATCGCCGACGAGGATGTGAGGCTCAACCGCGCCATCGGCGAGAACGGGCTTGCCATCATCAGGCARATCGCGGCGCGCAAGAAGCCGGGCGARACSGTCAACATCCTSACSCAYTGCAAYGCMGGCTGGCTGGCSACSGTCGACTAYGGCACCGCCACCGCGCCGATCTAYCTGGCGACCGAGGCCGGCATCCCGGTGCATGTCTATGTCGACGAGACRAGGCCGCGCAAYCAGGGTGCCCARYTGACCGCCTGGGAGATGGCCGGCCACGGCGTGCCGCACACGCTSATCGTCGACAATGCCGGCGGCCATCTGATGCAGCATGGCGACATCGACATGGTGATCGTCGGCACCGACCGCACCACCGCCAACGGCGACGTCTGCAACAAGATCGGCACCTATCTCAAGGCGCTCGCCGCCGCCGACAATGACGTGCCCTTCTATGTCGCGCTCCCTTCGCCGACCATCGACTGGACGGTCGCCGACGGGCTTGCCGAAATCCCGATCGAGGAACGCTCCAGCGACGAAGTCTCGCTGGTCTGGGGCAGGACTTCCGATGGCAAAATCGCGCAGGTGCGCGTCTCGCCCGACGCGACGCCGGCGGCAAACCCCGCCTTCGACGTGACCCCGGCACGGCTGGTGACCGGCCTGATCACCGAGCGCGGCGTGGCGAAGGCATCGCGCGAGGGGTTGAGGGAAATGTTTCCCGAGCGCGGGTAATCTCCCCCCTTGAGGGGGAGATGTCGCCGAAGGCGACAGAGGGGGTCGCCGCGCGTGAAGCGCCAACCTCCTCTTCGCTTCCGCAAGACGTCGGCGCTCGATGTGAGACGACCCCCTCTGGCCGCTTCGCGGCCATCTCCCCCTCGAGGGGGGAGATTGACAGCGCCTCTTCGCCCTTCCATACAGCCCGCGTCAATGTTCTCAGGGCGGGGTGAAAGTCCCCACCGGCGGTCAGGGTTTCGGCCCAAGCCCGCGAGCGCTTTCCAGCCTATCGGAAAGGTCAGCAGATCCGGTGTGATTCCGGAGCCGACGGTTACAGTCCGGATGGAAGAGAACGATCGCAAGGACGGTCCGCTCGCGCGGGCCGGTTTTTTGCGTCGTGCGTCCTGATTCTGGTTCGAAACGGAAGGAAGGACCCATGAATCAGCATTTCCCCAAAGACCAACAAACCCGCCGCGTCGCCGTCATCAGGGCGCGATGGCATGCCGATATCGTCGACCAATGCGTGGCGGCCTTCGAGGCGGAGCTTGCCGTTCTCGGCGATGGAAACTTCGCCGCCGACATCTTCGACGTGCCGGGCGCCTACGAGATCCCGCTGCACGCCAAGACGCTCGCCGAGACCGGCCGCTACGCCGCGATCCTCGGCACAGCCTTCGTCGTCAATGGCGGCATCTACCGGCACGATTTCGTGGCGAGCGCCGTTCTGGGCGGCATGATGAGCGCGCAGCTGGCGACCGGCGTGCCGGTGCTATCGGCCGTGCTCACCCCGCACAACTACCATGAGAGCGCCGAGCACCACAGCTTCTTCCACGAGCATTTCGAGGTGAAGGGCAAGGAAGCGGCGAAGGCCTGCGTCGATATCCTCGCCGCACGCGCGCGGATCGCCGCTTAGGCCAAACCAGGCCGGATTTCAGCCCTGCAACAAGAATTGCTGCCGAAAAGGCTCCAAAAGGTTGCGGTAGCGTCGAAATCCGGCCAGAAGCAACGGGGGCCGCCCGCCCGGGCGGCCTTTTCAAACACGGGCTCGAAACCAAATACGGGAGACATTGGGTGGCTCGCATCACACTGAGACAATTGCTCGACCATGCCGCCGAACACGGCTATGGCGTGCCTGCCTTCAACATGAACAACATGGAACAGGGGCTCGCCATCATGGAGGCGGCCGAGGAGACCAAGTCGCCGGTCATCCTGCAGGCCAGCCGCGGCGCACGCGCCTATGCCAATGACGTTGTGCTGGCCAAGCTCATCGACGCGCTGGTCGAGATCCATCCCGACATCCCGGTCTGCATGCATCTGGACCACGGCAACAACGAAGCGACCTGYGTCACCGCGATCCAGTACGGCTTCACCTCGGTGATGATGGACGGCTCGTTGAAGGAAGACGGCAAGTCGCCGGCCGACTACGCCTACAATTCCGGCATCACCCGCCGCGTCGTCGACATGGCGCATTGGGGCGGCGTCTCGGTGGAAGGCGAGATCGGCGTGCTCGGCTCGCTGGAGAGCGGCGGCGGCGARCAGGAGGACGGCCACGGCGTYGAAGGCGCRATCAGCCACGACCAGTTGCTCACCGACCCGGTGCAGGCCGAGCAGTTCGTGCGCGACACGCATGTCGATGCGCTGGCCGTTGCMATGGGCACCAGCCACGGCGCCTACAAATTCTCGCGCAAGCCGGACGGCGCGGTGCTGGCGATGAACGTGATCGAGGAGATCCACCGCCGSCTGCCGAACATGCATCTCGTCATGCATGGCTCGTCCTCGGTGCCGGAGGAGTTGCAGGAGATCATCAACAAATATGGCGGCCAGATGAAGCCGACCTGGGGCGTGCCGGTGGAGGAGATACAGCGCGGCATCAAGCACGGCGTGCGCAAGATCAACATCGACACCGACAATCGCATGGCGCTGACCGGCGCGATCCGCAAGGTGCTGACCGAGAACCCTTCGGAGTTCGACCCGCGCAAATACTTGACGCCCGCGATGGCGGCGATGAAGAAGCTTTGCAAGGAGCGCTTCGAGCAGTTCGGCACCGCCGGCAACGCGCCGAAGATTAAGCCGATCCCGCTGGCGGACATGGCCAAGCGCTACAAGTCGGGCAGCCTCGACCCGAAGTTCGGCTGAGTCACATTTGCCGCGACCGGCTGAACCCCGGTCGCGGGAGCCTACCGCCCGCCGCTCCGCCAGGACGAATTCGGCGGAACTTCACGCGCCTTGTCTAAGGTTCTGTTGCCGCCTCAAGTGACCCAGGGCGGCCTCATCCGCCAGTCGACGCAGCGGTGGCAACCGCCAACTGAGCATCGAAGGCGCGCTTGAAGGCCGGTCGCGCTTCGCCGCGGGCGACGTAGGCGGAGAGGTTGGGAAATTCGTCCAGTATCCCCGACCTGTTCAACCTTCGCAGCACGCCGACCATAATCAGGTCACCGGCGCTGAACGCACCGTCGAGCCAATCGGCATCGCCGAGGTGACGGGAAAGATCGCTGAGCCGCTTGCGTATGCGATCCTCGACGAGRGGCAGGCGCTGCTCATGCCACGGCGCGTCACGCTCGATGAGCATGGCGGTTTCGCGCTCCAGGATCGGTGGCTCCATCGTGCTGAGCGCGGCAAACATCCATGTGATGGCGCGCGCACGGGCGTTTGCATCGTCCGGCAGCAGGCCCGCATGGCGCTCCGCGATATGGAGCACGATCGATCCCGACTCGAACAAAGCGAGATCGCCTTCTTCATAGGTCGGGATTTGCCCGAAAGGATGAAGCGCGCGATGCGCGGGTTCCTTCATCGCGCTGAAGGAAACGAGACGAACGTCATAAGGTTGGCCGACTTCCTCGAGCGCCCAGCGAACACGCATGTCACGTGCCTGTCCCCTGCCGCCATCGGGCGACCGTGCAAAGGCGGTGATGGTGGGGGTCATAGGCAAGCTCCAAGTGATTGCATAATGCTGTCGAGAACGATGGGCTTGATTGCGACGACCTTCCGCGAGGTCAGGTAACCAGTTCCTGCGTTTTGCACCCAGAGGACGAACGATCGGCGCGGCTCCCGACAACCCACCCTTTTTTTGACCATGGGATTTCGCGGTCCGAGCCTTCTGCGCGGCTGTCACCGGCGAACGATCCGAAACCCTTCCGGCCACCCCTCCTATAGAGGCCCATAGAGGGGCTCAATAAATGGACTTGGGACATCTCGAACAGTTTCCCATGCTATCGGCGGATTGCGCTGAGGTCGATTTTTTTGCGCAATTCCGGACGGAAAACCGCTTCGCACTTTTCCTTGAATTGCTTTGGCAAGAAAAAAGGCCGGGCGCGAAAGCGGCCCGGCCAAAAATGAAGGTCATGACCTTCAGAGGGGAACATCGTCCGGCGCAATGGGAGGAAAACACCGGACGATATCCGTTATGTGGGCTTTGACCGGTGCGTTTGCGACGAACAGGATTCCAAAAACCGGCCGGAACGCGAAAAAATCTCGCTCGGGGATGCTGAGAACTCAGCCGGCGGCCGAGGCTTTTTCCAGAAGGTCGGCATAGTGGCGCCGCGCCACGTCGGGATGCGACCTGAGCCGGCTCTTCAGCACATTGGTTCCGACATTGCGGAACAGCGGATTGTCGGGATCGCTGGCCGGTCCGCGCGCTTCCGCGGCGAGGTCCTCCGGCAGGTCGAGCAGCGGGATCGTCGCGTCGAGCCGGGCGCTGAAAAAGAAGGGAACGGAAATGCGCTCAACGCCGGCTGGCGGCGTGACGACGCGGTGCACCGTCGCCCTCAGATAGCCGTTGGAGGCGAGTTCGAGCAGCTCGCCTATGTTGACCACCAGCGTGCGCGGAATGGGATCCACATCCACCCAACTGCCGTCATACTCGACCTGCAGCCCCTTGTTTTCGTCCTGCAGCAGCAGGGTGAGGAACCCGCCATCCTTATGCGCGCCGACGCCCTGGTCATCGCCGGTGGCGTCGCGGCCGGGGTAGCGCACGATCTTCATGCGGTGGTTGGGCTCGCCGCGATAGATCGGATCGAAGGCATTTTCCGGCTGGTCGAGCGACAGCGCGAAGGCCTTGAGCAGGCGGATCGCCACATCGGTCGCCTTGGCCTGCCAGGCGAGCAGCGCCGGCTTCAGGTCGGGGAGTGCCGCCGGCCACTGGTTCGGTCCCTGCAGCCGCGTCCAGGCCGGCACGCCAGGCCCTTGCGAGATCGTCGCGCGCTCGACACCGATGTCGAGCTGTTCGCGCCAGTCAGCCTTGCCCTTGGTCAGTTCGCCGCCTGCCCGCGTATAGCCGCGGAACTGCGGCGAGTTCGCCATTTCGATGGCAAGCTTGTCGGCTTCCGGCAGATCGAAGAAACGCCGCGCGGCACTGAGCACCGCGTCGATGTCCGGTTGCGTTATGCCATGGCCGCTGAGGTAGAAGAAGCCGACATCGCGGGCGGCCGTGCGCAGATCAAGCAGGAAAGTCCGTAGCTCCGATTGGCCCTGTTCCAGGCGGTCGAGATCGAGCACCGGAATTATTCTGGCCATCAACAGGCTCTCCTCTAACTTGCGACCCGCCGCACGATGGCATGCGCTTCCTTGCGATCCAAGGAACGCACGATCCAATCTCATTGCGAACGGAGGACGCCGGCGCTCAATTCCCGGGCTTTGCAGCAAATTGCGTTCGAGGGTGATGGTGGCCGAATGCCAGGGCCGTCAGAACGTCTCGACCCATGGCCTCAGGTCAAGCTCGAAACTCCAGGCGCTGCGATGCTGGCGATGGATGGCGAGGTAGGTTTCGGCGATCGCGTCGGGCGAGAGCCGGCGGTCGGGGCGGTCCGGCTCGGGCGCCTGTCCGCGCGGCTCGATCTGACCGTCGATGATGAAATGCGCGACGTGGATGTTCTTGGGGCCGAGCTCGCGCGCCATGGATTGCGCCAACCCGCGCAGGCCGAACTTCGGCATGGCGAAGCCGGCCGAGCCGGAAAAGCCCTTGAGGCTTGCGCTCGCGCCTGTGAACAGGATCGAGCCGGAGCCACGCGCAACCAGCCGGCGTGCCGCCTGCTGGCCGACAAGGAAACCGCCATAGGCGCCGACGAGAAGCGCCTGCTTGACCGCCTCGGGGTCGAGCTCGGCGATCGGGCCGCGCGTGCGCCCGCTGGCGTTGAAGACGGCAATTTCGAGCGAGCCGGCCTTGTCCGCGGCCTCGAACAGTCGTGCGACGGAGGCTGCGTCCGACACATCCGTCTCCACCGCCTGCGCGCCGGTCTCCCGGATCAGGGGCGCTAATTTGTCGACATTGCGGGCGGCAAGCACGACGCGATAGCCTTCCCCGGCGAGAAGCCGCGCAAGCGACGCGCTCAAACCGGATCCCGCGCCTGCGATCACCGCGACATTGGCTGCCATGTCGGTTCCTCCTTGCGAATRMGCCTGGCATCCGAACCGATGCCGATGATCGCATAGGCTCGCGCCTTCCACGACAAGAGGCAAGAACGGCCTGCTCTATTTTTGCCGTTCGACGCAAAAGCTGTCACGCGAGCGATAGGCCCGCCGGTGAAGGACTTGCCTGCTACGCCAATCCGTCCGACACGTGGTTCAACGGCGATTCGAGGAGCGACCATGGAACCAATCTGGGCCGTCGGCTTGATGACCGGCACCGTGCTTGACGGCAATATCGACGTGGCGCTGATCAAGACGGATGGCGAGCGCATCGCCGACTCCGGCACCTATGTCTTGGCCCCCTACCCGCAATCGACCCGCACGCTTCTCGAGGAGACATTGCGCCAGGCGCGGGCCTGGAATTTCGAGGGGCCCGAACCGGATATTTTTCGTGAGGCGGAAGAGGTGCTGACGCGCGCCCAATCGTCCGCGGTCAGAGATCTCGTCGAAAGGCAAGGCATGACCATGGCCGATATCGGCGTCGTCGGCTTCCATGGCCAGACGGTGCTGCACCGCGCGCCGCAGCCGGGGCGGATCGGGCGCACACGCCAGCTTGGCGACGGTGAATTGATGGCCGCCCTTCTCGGCACCAAGGTCGCCTATGACTTCCGCTCGGCGGACGTTGCCGCCGGCGGGCAAGGCGCGCCCTTGGCCGCCGCCTATCACGCGGCGCTGCTCAAGGAAGCGGACGCCAGCGGCGACACCGCCGTGCTCAATCTCGGTGGCGTCGGCAACATCACCTGGTGGGACGGCAAGGACAATATCGTCGCGTTCGACACCGGGCCTGCCAACGCGCCGGTCAACGATTTCATCAAATCGAAGGGCCTTGGCGAGATGGACCGCGACGGCCAGCTCGCGGCCGCCGGTATCGTCGATGAAGAGAGGCTCGCGCGCCTGCTTCAGCACCCCTATCTGACAAAACCCTATCCGAAGTCGCTCGACCGTTTCGACTTCACCGCGGCGATGGCCGAAGGACTGAACGCCGAGGATGGCGCGGCATTGCTGACGGCGTTCACGGCTTCCGCCGTCGGCAAGGCGCTCGACCTCTTGCCGCGCCGGCCCAAGCGGCTGGCGGTCAGCGGCGGCGGCCGCCACAACCCGACGATGATGGCGATGCTGGCGAGCCGCGCCGGCGTCGAGGTGATCCAGGCCGAGACGCTCGGCTGGAAAGGCGACGCGGTGGAGGCGGAATGCTTCGCTTTCCTCGCAGTGCGCGTGCTGCGTGGCCTGCCGATCAGTTTTCCAAGCACCACTGGCGTGCCGCAACCGATGCGCGGCGGAAAGCTGGCCGGCTGATCAGATTGTTCTTTTTGTGCATGTCGTTAGCCCAAAACCGCTGCGCACTTTTGGGCGACATGCATCAGAGTTTCTTCTGCAGAAAGATGCGGCTGCGGCCGACGGGAAAGTCCGCAAGCGCGCCAAACGGCTGGTAGCCCTGGCGCTGATAGACCTTGGCGGCGGTCGGATTGAAGGTGTCGATCCAGGCCGCCTGACAGCCACGCGCCAGCGCTTCCCGCTCGGCGGCGTCCAGCATGCCGGCGGCAATGCGCCGGCCGCGCAGTTTTTCGTGAACCCACAGCCATTGCACGTAGAGCCAGCCCCAGGCCGTGTAGCCGGAAATGCCGGCGACGATCGCGCCTTCCTCATCGCGAACGAAAACGGCGAGCGGCTTGCGGCCTGAGGTACCGACATCGCTGTCGTTGAAGGCAGCAAGGCTCTCGCCGACAAACGCAAGATCATGCGGCGCGGGCTCAGCGGTGATCTCGAGCGTCGTCTTCATCGCGCGTCCTGATGGGCTTCCGATATCGGCGTTTATCGGGGAACAGCACCAAGACGCAAGCTTGCCACGATCAATCGCTTGGGCTTATCAAGCCTTCCGAACGCACAGGCCCCCGGATCGATCGGCCCGGGGGCCAGTCACTGTGCGGTCGCTTACTTGTTCAGCTTCGCCTGCAGGGCGTTGACGTCGTCGGTCGACATTTCGCCGTCGGTCGTCACCTTGCCGTCGACGATCTTCCACAGCCGGAACGGGCCAGTGATGTCGCCGTATTTGTCGAAGGACACCGGGCCGATGACGCCCTCATAACGGATCGGCTTGCCCTCCTTGATCAGGCCGAGCGCCTTGGCGAACTCCTCCTTGCCGGCATAGATCGGCGTGCCGGCCGGATCGACGGCCTTGAACATGGCGTCCCTGATCTTGGCCGGGTCCTCCGAGCCGGCGATAGCGATCGCCAGGCCGACGATCGCGCCGGCGTCGTAGGAACGGTCTGCCGCCGGGTTCGACGGCTCGATATTGGAGAACGCCTTGTAGTTCTTGTTGAAGTATTCGGTCGAAGCGGTCGGGCTGGTGCCCGACGACGTGCCGTAGGCATCCTTCAGATAGTCGGCGCCGACGGACTCGATGAAGTCCGGGCTGTTCATGCCGTCATTGAGCAGGAACTTCTGCACGCCGCCCTGCGAGATCCAGGTGCGTGCGATCGTGGCGCCGTCGACAGGCGTGCTGACGAGGTAGAGCCCATCGGGCCCGCCCGCCATCGCCGCCGTGACTTCCGAGGCGTAGCTCGACTGCTTCTCGTTATATGGCGTGTCGGAGACGATGGTGCCGCCGAGAGCCTTATAGGCACGCGAGAACTCGGCCACCATGTTGACGCCGAAGTCGTTGTTGACGTGGATGATCGCGAGCTTCTTGAAGCCCTTGTCGATGGCGTATTTGGCGGCCGCGACGCCCTGCAGTGCATCCGACGTGATGGTTCGGAAGAAGATGCCGTTGGTCTTGCCGTCCCGGCCCAGCGCCGTCAGCGTCGGCGAGGATGATGCGGGCGAGACCTGCACGATCTTGGCCGGCGCGGTGACCGAGGTCAGGATCGGGATCGACACCGACGAGATGATGCCGCCGATGATCGCGGGCACCTTCTTGACCTGGACAAGCTGGGTCGCGGCATCGACCGCCACATTGCCCTGGCTCTGGCTGTCGCGGGTATCGGTTGCGAGGGTACAGCCACGAACGCCGCCGGCATCGTTGATGTCGCGGAAGGCCATTTCGACGGACTTCGCGCCGGCCTGGCCGTATTCGCCGGCCGGGCCGGTCAATTCCATGACCAGGCCGACGGTGATCTTGCAGTCGGCGGCGTGCGCCGCACCGGCTGCCATCAGCATGCCGAGCGCGGTGCTGATGCGGAGTATGGTCTTTCTCATTGCGGTTCCCCTTTCGTTGTTCGACTTCATGCTTTGCCTGTTCAGTCCTCCGGCACCTGCAGCCAGGTTTCATGCAGGTGCCGCCATTCGACGCCGTTGGGCGCCGATGAATTTGTGCTGAAGACAGCGCTCGACCGGCGCCGGCTCGCCTTGCCGGCGCGCTGCTGCGCCTCGACATAGGTGAGCACGATGACGTCGCCGGCCTGCCATCCGGGTCGGATGTCCTCGATCGAGATGGAGAAGTCGCCGTCGAAGGTCGCRCGGCTTGCYCKRACRTGRKCRAGCACCGCGTCGCGGTCGAGCAAATGGCCACTGGGCACGACCATCGAGAAACCATCGCCCATCACGCTTTCGAAGCGGCTGAAATCCGCTTTGTCGCAGCGCCTCTTGTCGAACCAGTCGACGAAAAAGCGGTGCAGGTCGACCACCTCGGCACTGGCGCGGGCAAGAAGCGAGGCGTCCATGGCAGTGCTCATTTCCTCCCGGCGTTCAGATTGTAATGCATGATCGAGCCGTGGCGGCCATGGCGATCCCGCTCCAGCGCATAGACGTCGCCTTCGAGACCGGGGCTCTGAGCGACCACGGCGCCGATCGCCGACCGGTCCTCCGCCGACAGCACGACATCCATGATCCGCGCGTTGGCCAGCGCATGCGCCTGATTGCGCGCGCCGACGATGACGGCGGCCACCCGTGGCTGCTCCAGAACCCAGGCGCTGGCGATCGTGGCAATGTCGACGCCATGGCGGTCGCCGACCGACTTCAGCGTTCTGAGCAGGAGTTGGAAGAGCTCCCAGCCGCCGAAATCGTCGATGATCAGCTTGTACTTGACCAGCGAGCGGTTCTCGAGCGGGCTCGACGGTTCGGCGGCACCCAGCCATTTCTCGCTGAGGAAGCCGCCCGCAACCGAGCCGTAGCACAGGAAGCTGACGCCGTTTGCAGCGGCAAGACCGGCAAGGCTCTTCGCCGGACGCTGGTCGAGGACGGAGTATTGCAGCTGTTGGCTGACCAAAGGCACGCCAGCCGACAGGATTTCACTCAAGCGCTGCGTGTCGAAATTGGTCGTGCCGACATTGCGCACCTTGCCCTCGATGCGCATCTCGTTCAGCCAGCCCATGGAGTCGAGATAGCGCGGCTGCGCATAGTCCCACCAGTGGAACTGGACGAGGTCGAGCCGCTCGGTCTTCAGCCGCCGCAGCGACTGGTCGACGATACTTCTGATGTAGTCCCGGCTGAGGCCGGCCAGCCGTTCGAGGTCGGGCACCAGCTTGGTGTGCACCTTCATCCGCGCAGCGACGTCGAGGCCGCGTTCATTGGCGAGCCGCAGCCGGGCGGCGCCGATCAGTTCCTCGACGCCGGTGTAGATGTCGGCGCAGTCATAGGTGAAGATGCCGGCGTCGAAGGTGGCGATCAGGTCGGCCACCGCCTGCTGGCGGTCGATCGCGCCATGGCCGCCGGCAAGCTGCCAGCCGCCGCGGATGACGCGGGAGATCGTGTAGCCGGGGCTGAGCTCGAACGTCTTTGCCATCACCTGTCCTCGCTCTTGTCCGTGTTCTCCGGGGGAAGCGGCACGGCGGTGGTCTCGGCATGGCTGAAGCGCCGCTTGCCGGTTCTCACGATCCTTAGCCGGCTGGCGCAGTTGGGGTCCGGACAGGCAATCTCGGCATCTGAGGTCATCCAGTCGTTCTTGTGCGTCGGGCGCTGCTTGGCCGCGAGCAAAGGCAGGACGGCGGCGATCGAGTAGATAGAAAAGCCCTGCCCCGCCGGCATGGAGAGCATCTCGCCTTTGAGCTCGAAAWAATCGCCGGCCTTMGCGCCGCAATAGATCKGYTTGCCYWCSGGAATGACGGCCTCGACCCTCAGGTCGAAGAGCTCGAAACTRTCGTCGCGCTCGGCCATTGTCAGATCTCCGYCCGCGTGAAGGTGATGTCGCAGGCGCCGTTGCGGCGAATGACGCCGCAGGCCGCMGCRAACTGYTCYCGCTGCTCCGGAGGCACCTGGGCGACGACGCTTCCGGCGAGCCACCCGATCGGRAACAGGAGCCTCGCGCCYTGCCCGTAGAACAGGCCTATGTCGAAGATCGCGTTCGGATTGCCGCCCCACATGCGCGGCGGCACGTAGGAGAGCACGATGTCGCCGGGCTGCGGCGTCAGCGTCGCATTCTCGGCTGGCAAGGGCCGGGCATAGGACTGGCTCTCCAGATGCGACGGCGGGACCGGACAGGATATCTCCGGACCGGTCCACATGGCGTGGATGCCGGCGACGACGCGCGGCTCCTCCAGATAGCTCCAGAGGAAGGCAGCGTTGTCGGGCGCCTTCTCCGGCAGCAGCAGCGCCGTTGCGGACAGGCCGGAACGCGGCTCGGTAATCGTTATCGCGCGCTTTGTCATGTCACTCCATTCTGGCCCTGGATTGCAGCTTGTCGCGCAGGAAGGCAAAGGGCCGGCTGATGTCGGCCACCAGCGCCTCGCGCGCGGCCTGCGCGTCCTGCACCGCAAGCGCGGCGACGATGCTGCGATGATAATGCGCCGTGTCCACCTCGCCGGCTTCGGAAAAGGCGTAGATGGCGACGCGGATGCACGGACCGGATTGCAGCCAGAGGCTCTCGATCATCGGGATCAGCACGGCGGAGCCGCAGGCGCGGTAGATCTCGAAATGGAAGCTCTGGTTGAGCGTCACCTCGCGGTCGACATCCTTCTTGTGCTTCAGCGCGCGGATCTCGTCCCATTCGCTGAGCAGGCCTTCGACGGTCGCGATTTCGCGCGGTCCCATGCGGGAGGCGGCGAGCGAAATCGCTTCCCCCTCAATCAAGATGCGAGCGCGCAGCAGGTCGTCGATGCGCTCAAGCGTAATCGGCGGCACGCGCACCGAGCGATTGGGAAGCGCTTCCAGCGCCTTTTCGGTGATCAGCCGGCCGAGCGCCTCGCGCACGGGCATCGTGGAAGTGACGAGCGCGTCGGCAAGGCCGCGTATGGTCAGCACCTGGCTCGGCTCGAACAGACCGCCGATCAAGGCGCGGCGCAGTTCCGAATAGACGCGATCCTGCACGGTCTCGCGGCCGACCGGCGCGAGCTGCGCGGCGAGAACCTCGTTGTTCCGCTCCACGGCTGCCTTGTGCATGGCGTTCCCGACTCTGGCCTTTTTTGCCTGGGCCCTTTTTGGCGGGCCCTCGCCTGTTTTCGGCTTGCGGAGAAAATTAAAGCCGATTAGCGTGATCAAAGCAAGTGTGATCACATATCAAAAATCAGGAAGCGGCGAGAACGCTTCCGGCCCGAGGGATTGATGGGAGAGACGACAAAACGGCACGGGGCTGAGACCCAGGCGCCGGTGCTGGCGGCAAAGAACGTCGTCAAGCGCTTCGGCGGCCTCGTTGCCGTGAACGATGTCTCGTTCGACGTTCGCCCCGGCGAGATCCTCGGCCTGATCGGCCCGAACGGCGCCGGCAAGACGACGATGTTCGACCTGCTCGCCGGCAGCGTCCTGCCGACCAGCGGCGATATCTATCTCGGCGGCGTGCCCGTTTCCGGCGAGGCAGCCCACCGCCGCATCGGCCGTGGTCTTGGCCGCACGTTCCAGATCCCGCGGCCCCTGCCCAATCTGACGCTGATCGAAAACGTCATGCTGGCAGCGCAGGGACAGACCGGGGAGCTGCTGCTCGCCAATTTTCTCATGCCGTGGCGCGTCGCCGCCGAGGAAAAGGCCGCCGCCAAAAAGGCCGCCGAGCTCCTGGAACTCGTCTCGCTTACACGGCTGGCACACGAGCCGGCGCGCGTGCTCTCCGGCGGCCAGCGCAAGCTGCTCGAACTCGCCCGCGTCATGATGGCCGACCCGGCGATCATCCTGCTCGACGAGCCGGCGGCGGGCGTTAACGCAACGCTGCTCGAGGTCATCATCGACCGCATCCGCGACATCAACAGGAGCGGCATCACCTTCCTCCTGATCGAGCACAACATCGACATGGTGACACGGCTCTGCCACCGCGTGCTGGTCATGGCGAGCGGCGAGCTGCTGTGCGAAGGCACGGCCGACGAGGTGGCGCGCGATCCGCGCGTCATCGAGGCCTATCTCGGAGGCGCGACATGAGCGAAGCCGTGCTGGCTGTCCGCGACCTCGAAGCCGGCTATGAGCCCGGCGTGCCGATCGTGCGCGGCGCCTCGATCACCGTCAACAAGGGTGAGATCGTGGTCGTGCTCGGACCGAACGGCGCCGGCAAGTCGAGCCTGATCAAGGCAGTCGCTGGCCTCGTCCCGATCAGTCGCGGCACCGTTCTGCTCGACGGCAGGGACATCACGGCGGCGCCCGCCCACATGATGGTCCGCCTCGGCCTCGCCTTCGTGCCGCAGACGGAGAACGTCTTTCCGCTGATGTCGGTGGAGGACAATCTGAAGGTCGCCTGCGGCATCCTGAAGCCACGCGAAATCCCGGCTCGCATCGCGGAGATGTATGCGGCCTTCCCCGATCTCGAGCGGCAGCGAAAGACGGCAGCTGGCAACCTTTCGGGCGGCCAACGGCAGATGCTTGCGGTGGCGCGGGCACTCATCGTGCGTCCGAAGGTGCTGGTGCTCGACGAGCCGTCCGCGGGCCTGTCGCCGAAATTCGTCGCCATGGTGTTCGAGATGCTCTCCGCCATCCGCAAGTCGGGCGTCACCATCCTGCTGGTCGAGCAGAACGCCAAGGCAGCACTTGCCATYGGCGACCGCGCCTATGTGCTGGTCGAAGGCAAGGACCGGCACGAGGGCGTCGCCGCCGAACTCTGGAACGACCCGGTCGTCGCAGAGCTCTATCTCGGTCAGCGCCCCAAGGGCGCCGACAAGGCCGAACCCTCGGCCAAGGGGAGCGCCGCATGAGCCTGCAATTCATCATCGACGGACTGCTGACGGGTTCGATGATCGGCCTCGGCGCCATCGGCGTGACGCTGACCTATTCGATMCTGCGCTTCTCCAATTTCGCGCATGGCGACTTCATGGCCTGGGGCACCTACGCGACGCTGGCCGTCGTCGGCGCSATCGGCGCGMTGTTCGGCAARGTSRCGCCGATCGGCTCGCTCTCCTTCGGCTGGCCGCTGATCGTCGCGCTCGTCGCCGGCATGGCCTTCACCGCCTTGCTGGCGCTGCTGCTCGACARGGTSYTGTTTTCGCGGCTGCGCAAGCAGGGCCAGGCGATCATCGTCGTCATGGCGAGCTTCGGCGCCTCCATGGCRTTGAGAAGCCTGCTCGARTTCACCTTCACSTCGCGACCGACCTAYTTCAGCCGGGCSATCCAGATCGCCATGCCGGTCGGCTTCGGCATCCGCATAACGCCGGACCAGATCGCGCTGCTCCTGCTCACCGCCGTCCTGGTGACCGGCGTCCATCTGATGATGACGCGCACCCAGACGGGGCGYTCCATGCAGGCGCTCAGCCAGAACGCAGCACTTGCCCGCGTCGTCGGCATCGATGTCGCCAAGGTCGTGCGCGTCACATGGGTCGTCGGCGGGGCGCTGGCCTGCGTGGCCGGCGTCATGATCGGCATCCTTGTCCAGATCCGCCCGTTCATGGGCTTCGACATGCTTTTGCCGATGTTCGCCGCCGCTATCCTCGGCGGCATCGGCAGCGTGCCGGGCGCCGTGCTCGGCGGGCTGATCATCGGGCTGGCCGAAGCCGGCGCGGTGCAGCTGGTCGGCGCCGAATGGCGCGCCGCCGTTTCCTTCATCATCCTGATGGCGGTGCTGTTCGTGCGGCCCATCGGCCTGTTCGGGGTTCGCGAAAGATGATCGATCTCGTCGGCTACGGGGCCTTCTTCCTGACCACGGCGTTGATCTTTTCGTTGATCGCGCTCGGCCTGAACCTGCAATGGGGACTGACCGGCCTGTTCAATGTCGGCCTCGCCGGYTTCGTYGCGATCGGCGCCTAYACSTCSGCRYTGCTCACCACGCCGGCGGATCCGGCWCGGCTCGGCGGYTTCGACMTRCCGATCCTYMTCGGCTGGYTGGGCGCGATGGTSGTCGGCGGSCTYGCMGCGGCKCTGACCGGCATCGCRACGCTRAGGCTGAGATCSGATTAYCTSGCSATMACCACCTTCGGCGTCGCGGTGGTGGTGCAACTCGTCGCGCTCAATGCCCAGAAACTCACCGGCGGGCCATTCGGCATCGGCTTCATTCCGCGCCCCTTCGGCGGCCTCGCCGAAACGCCTCTGCTCTTCAACCTGTCGAACCTTGCCATCGTCCTGGCGGTGACACTCGCTGCGTATCTGGCGCTAGAGCATCTGGCGCGCAGCCCGTGGGGCCGTGTCCTGAAAGCCTTGCGCGAAGACGAGCGCGCGGCGATTTCGCTCGGCAAGAGCGCACGTTTCTACCGCGTGCAGGCCTTCGCGGTGGGCGGCGCCATCATGGCGCTCGCCGGCGCGCTGCAGGCGCATTTCATCGGCTTCATCGCGCCGGACAACTATCTGCCGATCCTCACCTTCCAGGTCTGGGTCATGCTGATCGTCGGCGGGTCGGGCAGCAACCTTGGCGCCGTTGCCGGCAGCGTGCTGGTATGGGCGATATGGGCGGGCTCCGGCGCGCTCACCAGCGTGCTGTTCTCGCCTGAGCAGCAGGCGCGCGCGGCTGCCCTGCAGATCGTCGCCATTGGCGTGATGCTGTGCGTCATCCTGCTGGTCAGGCCGAGCGGCTTGTTCGGCGACAGGCCGCGTCGCGTCCGCACGGCAAAGGCCGCCGGCCCCGCCGCGCCGGAGAGCAGCGGCCCATGAGCCGGACCGAGAAGAGCCTATCCCTATGGCATGCCACCGCTCACGATCAGCGCGACCGGCTGGCGCTCGAAGGCCGGCTCGATGTCGATCTCGCCATCGTCGGCGGCGGCTTCGCCGGCCTCTCGACCGCGCTCCACGCAGCCGAGAAAGGCATTTCCGTCGCAGTGCTCGAAGCCGAGATCATCGCCTGGGGTGCCACAGGCCGCAATGCCGGCTTCGTGGTGCCGAACTTCGCCAAGATGGATCCGTCCGCCATTCTCGCGCATGTCGGGCCGGAGCGTGGCGAGCGCCTGATCGGCTTCGCCGCCGGCAGCGCAGACCTGGTGTTCGATCTGATCAAGCGGCATGCCATCCGATGCGATGCAGTGCAGAACGGCTGGATCCAGCCGGCGCATTCCGCAGCCGCCCTCGAAAAGGTGAAGTCTCGCGCCGGCCAATGGGCCGCGCGCGGCAGGCCGGCGGTCACGCTGGACAGCCGCGCCGTCCAGGAGTTCACCGGAGTGCGCGGCTATGTCGGCGGCTGGATGGACCGGTCCGGCGGCGTGCTCGATCCGGTCGCCTACGCGCGCGGCCTAGCCGACGCCGCCGAGAAAGCCGGCGCCCGCATCTTCGAACGCAGCCGCGTCACGGCGATCGATCGCGATCCAAACGGCTGGACCGTCAGAACGCCAACGGGATCCGTGCGGGCGGCCAAAGTGCTGGTTGCCACGAACGCCTATGGCGCGGCGCTCAATCCGGATCTCGGGAGGACCTATTTTCCGCTCAAGATATTCCAGATCGCCACCGAGCCGCTGCCGCGCGCGATACGCAGCCGCCTGCTGCCCGGCGGGCAAGGCGTAGGCGACACAAGGCGCAACCTTCTCACCTTCCGGTTCGACGGCGAAAACAGGCTGATCAGCGGTGGCATGCATATCGTCGGCACGGGCGCCGATACGCGGGTGCCGCAAGCGATCTGGCGACGGCTCGCCGCCTATCTCGATCTGCCGAACATACCGCCGCTGCAATATGCCTGGTCCGGGATGGCGGCCGTCGAGCCGGACTTCCTGCCGCGCCTTGTCGACCTCGGCCCAGGGCTGATCGCGGGCTTTGCCTGCAACGGCCGCGGCATCGCCATGACCACGGCGATGGGCAAGGTGCTCGCGGATTGGGCGGGTGGCGCGGATGCCGGCGACCTGCCGCTTCCCTTCGCGCCGCCTTCACCAATCCCGTTCCACGGACTGATGCGCTACGCACCGAACATGTTGCTGCCATGGAGCATGTTGCGCGATCGTCTGGATGAGCGGGCTTAGAGCGACGACGCGGCGCGCGGCGCGCGCCAAGCCGCCGCGAGCGCCGCCACCAGCATCAAAAGGGCGGCGATCAAGGCGCAGTTGGCAAAGCCTAGACCCGTGTAAAGCGGGCCGAAGCCGGCGGTGCCGATGGTGACGGCGAGGTAAGTCACCGCGCTGTTCAGCCCCATGATGGTGCCGCGCCGCGATGGATCGAGCGATGTCAGGCGGGTGACGAGCACGTTGAGCCCGAAATGATTGGCGAGGCCCCAGACAGCGATTGTTGCGATGAGCGGGCCGAAGCCGCCGCTCAGCATAGCCATCGCGACATAGACCGCCGCGACCATCAGATAAGCGAACGGCATGACACGCCGGGCGCCGAGGCGGTCGATGACGCCGTCGAGCAATGCAGCCGCGCCAAAGCCGAGGCCGTAGGCGACCGCCGCCAGACCGTTGGCGCTGACCGGCTCGCCGAGACCTTCATGGAGATGATCGCCGAGATAGCCATAAACGCCGTAGAAGGCGGTCATGAAAGCGCCACAGGCAATCAGCAGCGGCAGGATGCCAGGCACCGCGAGCGCGCCGAGCGGCGACGGGGCCGGACCGCTTTTCCTGGTGTCATGCAGCGAACTCGTCGCCAGGCCGGCGACGGCGGTTCCGGCCAGCAGCGCAACGAGGGCGAAGACCGCGCGCCAATGGATGAGATCGGCAAGCACGGCCGACAGCGAGACACCGGCGACCATCGACAGCGTCCAGCCGGTCAGCACGACGCCGATCGTGCCGCTCTCGCGGCCGGGCGGCGCGATTGCCGCGGAACTGGCATAGATCGCCGGCATGGCCACCCCGGCCGCGATGCCCGCCAGCAATTGGGCCGCCACCAGCGCGATCACAGTCGGCGCCAAGGCGCTGGCGACAAGCGCAAGGCCGAGCAGAAGCAACGCCCCCTGGAGCATGCGCCGCGCTCCGATCCTGTCGATGTAGCGGGCAAGGAAAAGCGCGCTCGCCGAGGTGCCAAGGCCGAAGGCGGCGGACGCCGTCATCACAGCCGGCACGCTGGCCCCGAACGAGGCCGCAACGGCAGGCGCGATCGGACCGAGCACCAGCGAGTTGGAGCCGATGACGGCGATGCAGCCGGTGAGCAGATAGGCCGCCGCCGGGATCGGCGCGCGCGGCGCCGCCGTCAAGATTGCTGATTGATCACTGTTCGACATATCGTCATACTGGCCGAATTTCATTCGGCATCAATAAGGATTTTCGCCATGGATGAAGAAACAGATGACATTCAGCGGAACAGGCATCCGTCCCGGGACGTAGAYGCGATCGACCGAAAAATATTAAGTGTGCTCGTCGACGACGCGACCATCAGCTACGCCGAGCTCGGAGAGCGGGTGGGACTTTCGCCGCCGGCGGCGCATGAGCGGGTGAAGCGACTGCGCCGCTCCGGCGCCATCCGCGCCACCTCGGCGATCATCGATCCGAAAGCTGTGAAGAAACCGCTGCTCGCCTTCGTGCATATCGACACAAGGGGGTGGGGCAAGACGCCGGAGTTGATGGCGATTTCCGAATGCCCGGAAGTCGAGGAGATCCATTCGGTCGCCGGCGACACCTGCATGCTGCTCAAGGTGCGCACCGAGGACACGCGCGCGCTGGAAGGCCTGCTGTCGCGACTCTATGAGACGCCGGGCGTGGTCTCGACGCGCAGCTATGTGGTGCTGTCGACCTATCTCGAACGTCCGGTGCAGCCCGGCATCACTGACGAATGGCCAACGCCCCGGCATATGGCGACGCCTGTGTATTAGGACTACGCCTGCGCTTTCGGGGTGTGGAACCGAGACGCAGCCTAGCCCAACCGCACCCAATCGATGGCTTCGAGCACATAGGGCGCAAACAGGAAATCCCGGATTTGGACGATCCGGTCGTCCGACCAGCCGATCAGGACAAAATGCGCTGGTCTTTCCATTGGGCCGGTGCCGTCGAAGACCAGCATGGCCGGCTGTCCTTCGACCGCGCCGAGGGCGAACCGCCATTTCGACACTTCCGCATAGCGCGTGAAATAGGGGACGATCCTGTCGCGCCCTTGCAGTTGGAGCCGGTTCACCAGTTCGAGCTTCACGTCGTCGGCGAGCATCGCCCGGATGGCGTCGAAATCACCACTCTGGAACAAATGGACGAAGGCGGCGATCTTGTGCCGGTCCTGATCGGAGATCAGCGGCAGCCGCGTGTCCTCCGGCGCTCGCGCCAGTTCCCGCAGCGCGACACGCCCACGCTGCAGCGCCGACTTGGCGGCTGTCGGAGAGCATTCGGCGATGCTTGCGATCTCGTCGACCGAATGACCCAGGACATCCTTTAGGATCACGGCGCAGCGCTGAAGCTCGGGCAGCCTGAGAAACGTCTGAAAGCTGAYCGCGACGATRTCGGCYTCGGGYATGGGCGCTGCCTCGACGTCTTCGGTCAGCGGAACGACCGTGTTGCGGGAAGCGCCGCGCAGGAAATCGAGGCTCGCATTGTGGGCAACGCGAAATAGCCAGCCCTCGAGATTGTCCACCTCGGCTCCCTGGGCCCGGGCGTTGAGGGCCTTGACGAGCACATCCTGCAACACATCCTCGCCATGGACCGCCGAGCCCGTCATGCGCGCGCAATAGCGGTGCAGGCGCGGCCGCAGAGCATTCAGCCGATCCTCGAACTCATCCGTGTTCATGTGCCGGCCCCATGAGAGTCGCGTTGCGCCCGGGATTGAGCATAGATGTCGATGAGAACTTTGGCGCTAACGCATTTGCCCTGACGAGACGAGCAAGAGCGGGTTCAAACTTCCCGGTTGTCGAAGAGGAACATTTGAACGCCTGAGTCATCCGGCGCAAAAAGCCGGCGATCCGCCCCGGCCGCTTGTCCCTCGGGACTAGCGAATGCTTTCTCGATCGCGGCAAGGTCGTCGAAATACAGCGTTCCGATCCTATAGACATCGGAGGCTCCGACCGGCGCCGCGATAGGACCGTCGCTGACCTCGTATTTCCTGAGACCTGGAATTTTCTTGGCGAGCGGCACGTGGATTTCGAAGTAGTGCCGGTCAAACGCCTCGACGTCCTCCGGCTTCCGGTAAATGACGACCATGCGGGCCATTGCGGTTCTCCTTTGTTGCTTGGTGAAACGGCGCTGCGTGCGCTCAAGGGGGTTCGCTGAACACCGCCGATCCCACGACCGAGTCCAGGCTCGCGAGCTCAACGATCTTCGGGAAATAGGCTTTCATGCGCGAGTCGCTGCGCATCGCCTCGACCGCTGCGGGGCTCTCCCACTCGGAGTAGATGACGACGCCGGCGCCGTCCTTTGCCGCGATCAGCCGTGTGGTCCTCCAGCCGTCGAGCGTGCGGATCACCGTCTCGGTGTTCTGCTTCAGGAGCGCGATCAGCGCGTCCTGGTTTTCGGGTTTGACCTTCAGCAGATTGATCAAAATGACGGGTTCGTCGGACATGGCGTGTCTCCTTCTGTTTCGGACACACCAATGACGATCCAACGAGTGGAAACGGATCGCGACGCGGAAGATTTTTTTGGAAAATTCTCGTGGGGGGCTCTCGATGGCCGGGATCATGGAGCGGATGAAAGGGAGCGGAGGCCGCCGCCTACCTCCGCACCGCCCGTGACCGGCACGGAGTTGGGCTGGGGCCGCATGAGAAGATAAAAGGCGGCGACGTGCGTGATCATCAGCAACGGCACGTAGACAACCGGGATCACGTAGGTCGCGCCCAACTGGCCGGCCTGCGCCGGTAGGTCGAGTACCACGCTGTGATAATAGTCGACGACAAGGTCGACTATCCCCGCGAGATTGTAGGCGACGACCAGCGGCCAGAAGACCGAAGGCCTCCTGACGGCAAGCAGCGCCGTCATGGCCAGCAGACCGGTTGCGAAGTCGCCATAGGCGGCAAAGACGGCAAAGCCTGAAGGCAGGTTTGGACCGACGACGCCCGGGAGCAGGAAGACAAGGCCGAAAAAGCGGAAGCTGTGCAGCGTGGCGATGGCGCGCTGCGCCTCGATCCGGTCCGTCACCTTGAGCCTCGGCCAGATATAGACGCTGAAACAGAGGAGCCATGGCACGTAGCCCAGGCCAAGATGGATGTTGAATATCGTTGCGGGTGACATCCCTGCCTCCTGTTAGAATTTTGTTTTCCGCAATTCCGGACGGAAGGCTACGGCGAAGGCGCCGAGCCTAACCGCTGCACACTTTTCCTGGAATTGCTCAGTCGATTGGAATGGCTTCGAACACCGCCGTAAGCACGCCCAGCCGGCCTTCCATGAGGTTGCGGCCGAGATTGGCGGCCAGTTGAGCGAAATCAGGCCCCATGACGACGCCGAGGTTCGGCAACGGCGGCGGGCCCGATGCCCTCAGCTCGGCGAACCAAGCCTTGGCCGCAGAGGTATCGTCCTGCCGGACGAGCGTGCCGAAACCCGCCGACTCGATCGCCTCGCAGGTCGCACCGGCGGAGAGCAGGAAGCTCTCGCCCGGCGTCTTCGCCCACGGGGCGGGATAGATAGGATCGCCGTTTTCCAACACCACGTCGAAGGTGGCGAACCGGCCGCCCGGTTTCAGCACACGCCTGATCTCGCGATAGAGYTGCTCCCGMTCGGCGATGTTCATGGCCACGTGCTGCAGCAGCACCGCGTCGAACCGACCGTCCTGAAATGGTAACGCCAGCGCGCTCGCGGCCTGAAACGACACCAGTCCGCCCTGCCCCGTCCGCCCGGTCAGATAGCGCGCCGCATCGACGAACGGCTCGCTGAGGTCGATGCCGATCACCTGGCAGCCAAAGGCTGCTGCCAGAAAACGTGCCGGACCGCCAATCCCGGACCCGACGTCGAGAACCGACATATTRGCKKYGAYRSCKGCSAGCYYCGCCAATTCGGCCGTGGCGGCGAGCCCACGCGTGTGGAACTGATCGAGCGTCGCCAATTGCTCCGGCTTGAGCAGCTGGTCGTCCGGTCCGAAAACCGCCAGCGCCGCCTTCAGCCGCTCGGTCAGTCCGGTCGCGCGGTAGTGGTCGCGTACGCGGTCGATAGAGTCGTTCATCGTCATTTCCTCCGGGGCGGTTTCCATGCGCCAGACATAGAGCGGCTTCCGGCCGGCAACTATCCGCGATAATGTCGACAGGCCATGAAGCAGAACTTCACAGTCAGGCATGGCGCGCTCGACGGCGTCGAGGCGTTCCTGAGCGTCGCGCGGCACCGCAACTTCCGCAAGGCGGCCGCGGAGCTCGGCGTCACGCCGTCGGCGATAAGCCAGGCGGTGCGGACGCTCGAAGCGCGCATCGGCGTCGCGCTCTTCATCCGCACGACACGCAGCGTCGGCCTCACCGAAGCCGGCGAGCGCTTCCTGTCGCGTGCCAGGCCAGCCTTCGAGGAGCTCGTCGCCGCAAGCGGGGCCGCCCGCGACTTCGGCCGGAGGCCGGCAGGACTCTTACGCCTCTCCGTCCCGCGCGCGGTCCTGCCGGTCCTGCTCGAGCCGCTCGTCGCTTCCTTCTGCCGGGACTATCCAGAGATCGAGCTGGAGATTGTCGCAAGCGGGGAACTCGTCGACCTCGCCGCCGAAGGGTTCGACGCCGGCATCCGGATGGGCGAGTTGATCGCGCCCGACATGGTGGCGGTGCGGCTGACGCCGTCATTCCCGTTCGTGGTCGTCGGCAGCCCGGATTATCTCGGCCGGCGGACCAGGCCTGAGCGCATCGAGGATTTGCGCGGGCACGCTTGCCTGCGCATGCGCCGCTCGAACGGCTCGGTCGCGCCATGGTCGTTCATCGACGGCAACAAGACGATCGAGGCGATCGTCTCGGGGCCGCTCATCGCCCATGACTATTCGACGCTGCTGGGAGCCGCGGTTAGTGGCGTGGGACTGGCGCAGGTGCCGAGCCCCGTCGCGCGGTCAGCGATCGCCGGCGGGCGTCTCGAAGTGCTGCTGACGGACTTCGCCGTCACCTCGCCAGGCGTTTTTCTCTACTACCCGGAAAGGCATCAGGTCCTGCCCAAGCTGCGCGCCTTCATCGAGCATGTCAGGCATCAGGGCGGTGCCGACGAGAAAGCTCCCAAGCCCGCAAGCTCAAGCAGATCCTTTGCCAGGTAAGCTCATTGCGCCACCCGCGGATATTCGAGCTGCGTGGCGACGAAGTCGGTCGTGCGCGCGCCGTAGCGAGCCGAAATGTCTTGCAGCGCCTGGTCGAGCGCCCTCGCTGGACGCGGATCGGACAACGCGGGAACCTGACGCTCCGCCGGCCAACTCGCCGCGACCTGGTCGGGCAAGAAGCGGATACCGTCACGGCTGACAACGGCGCCATCCTTTGCGGCGAAGGTGACCGCGCTGGAGCGAAAGGTCCGCGACCAGGTGTCGGCCACCAGCGCCAGCGAGACCTCGTCCATGCCGGGCGTCAGCGGGATGCCGAGTCGCTCATGTCCCAGGAAATCGAGCGTGTTGCCGATCGCGGCCAGCGCGAAAGGCCGGCTGAATTTGAAGGCACCGCTGTCGTGGCGCGCGTCCCAATGGTCGAGGCCGAGATCGCGGGCGACGGCTTCTGCTTTTTCACGACCCGCGATCGCCTCGATCAGGGTCAGCATCATCGGCATCGAAGCCGTGATCCCCGTGGTGGTCGCGACGTCTTGATCGACGACGAAACGGCGGTCTGGGACATAGCGGATCGTCGGATGTTTTTGACGCAGTTCACCAACGGAATACCAGTGCGTGGTCGCCCGCTTGCCGTCGAGCAGGCCGCTGGCGCCGACCACCTTGGCGCCGGCGCAGATGCCGATCACCATGGCGCCCTTGGCGGACTGGCTTCTCAGCCAATTCATCACGTCGGCGTCATCGTCCTTCATCATGGCGGGCACGATGACGTAGTCGGCGCCTTCGGGATGTTGAGCATCGAACGCCGTGGTCGTGGCATCGGGTTCGATCCGCAAGGCCGGGTGCAACTGCACGGGCCCCGGCTGCGTCGCCAGCGCGACGACGTCGGCGATATCGGCGCGGCGCAGGATGCCATAGGGCATCAGATAGTCGGTGGTCTCGGTGCCGTCATTGACCCCGATGACCGCGACCAGCGGACGCTGCCTTTTCGGCGGCTTCAGCGCCGCAAGCGTGGCCTCAGCCTCCCTGGCATCGATTGCCGGTTGGGCTACGGCGAGCGAAGCCGAAGGCAGTGACAGCAACCATACGGTTGCCGCCGCCGTCAAAAGCACGACAACACCCAGCACGCCCCACAACACGATACGCAAGCTCATGACACATCCTTCCCGTCGAACAGCTTGACGGCAGACCTAGCGCCGTTAGGCTTTGTCCGAAATGACATATATCGGGCAAAAACTGCCATGCGGCGAAAGATAGGCATCATCATCCATCCCGGGTTCCAGTTGCTCGACGTCGCCGGCCCCGCGGCAGCCTTCGAACTGGCGGAACAATACAGTCCCGGCAGCTACTGCCTCGAAATGCTGGCGCCGTTCGGCGGCGAGATCGAGAGCTCGTCCGGCATGCGGCTTTCGGCGCTGCCTTTATCCGCGGACGAACCGCTCGATACCGCCGTCATTTCGGGCGGCGAAATCATCCGCTCGATGGCAGCGGCTGAGGCGATCGTCGCCTGGCTTCAGGCCGCAAAGCTGCGCCGCACAGCCAGCGTGTGCACCGGAGCCTATCTTCTGGCGGAGGCAGGGCTTCTCGACGGTCGCGCGGCCACCACCCATTGGTGGAGCACGGGCGACTTCGCCCGCCGCTATCCGAAAGTGAATCTAGAAGCCGAACGCATCTTCATTCGCGACGGCAGCGTGTGGACCTCCGCCGGCATCTCGGCCGGCATCGATCTGGCGCTGGCGCTGATCGAGGACGATCTCGGGCCGGCGATCGCGCGCCGCACGGCGCAGCAACTGGTTGTCCACCAGCGCCGGCCGGGCGGCCAGTCGCAGTTCTCGGCGCTTGTCGAACTGGGCGGACGCTCGGGCCGCTTCGTCGAGCTGATCGAATGGATACGCACCAAGCTCGCCGAGCCGCTGACCGTCGAGCGCCTTGCCGACCGCGCCGCCATGAGTCCCAGGAATTTCGCCCGCGCCTTCACGGCGGAGACTGGAACCACGCCGGCCAAGGCCGTGGAGCGCTTGCGGCTGGAGATGGCGCGAATGGCGGTGGAGACCAGCAACGCGTCGCTCGACCGCATCGCGGAGGAAAGCGGCTTTGGTGATGCCGGGCGTATGCGCCGCGCTTTCCTGAGAAGCTTCGGCCAGCCGCCGCAGGCGCTCAGGCGCGCGGCGACGCGGGGCTGACGAGGAGTCCGTCACCCGGAGCGCGACGCTATCAGCGCCTGGATGCGTTCGGCGTCGGAACGGTTCACCGGATTGTAGACGACCATGCCGAGTTCGGGACGGCCGTCAACCGCGAAAACCGAGAACTCCAGCTCGATCAGCCCGATTTCGGGATGATGGATGCGCTTCACGCCTTCGCCGTGAGCACCGACGACATCATTGTCGCGCCACAGCGCCTCGAACTCCGGACTGATCCGCGAAAGCTCCTCGACAAGTTGGGTGACTTCGGCGCCGGCGCCCGCCCGGACGGCATCGGCCCTGAAGGATCCGACAACGAAGCGGGCGACACTCTGCCAATCCTCCTGCGCGGCGCGCACGCGTGGATTGCCGAACATCAGCCGCAGGATGTTGCGCTGCTCGCGCGGCAGCTTGGAATAATCGGTCAGCATCGCAGCCGCGGCGCGATTCCACGCCACAACGTCCCAGGCCGCGTTCTTGATGATCGCTGGGCTGACTTCCAGCGCGTCCAGCACGCGCTGCAGGCGAGGCGTGACGCTGTCCACGCTCTTGTAGCGGACTTCCGGTGGACGCCCGAGGCCCAGCATGAACAGATGCTCGCGTTCTGGCTCGGTCAGCATCAACCCGGTCGCGATGCGGTTGAGCACGTCAGCGGAAGGCGCGCCGCCCCGCCCCTGCTCCAGCCAAGTGTACCAGGTCGGGCTGATGTTGGCGCGCTGCGCCACCTCCTCGCGGCGCAGCCCCTGGGTGCGCCGGCGCCCGGTTGAAAAGCCGAAGGCTACGGGATCGAGGCGCATGCGCCGGTCCCGAAGGAAGTTGCCAAGCTTGTTGGTCGGCCCGACCGGCATCGCGATCCTGTTGGTTATTATACCATGATAAAGTCACTACTTTAACAGGATGATCTATAGCGCAAAATGGGTATCCGAACAACAGAGGAGACCCCTCCCATGCGTGTATTCCTTACCGGCGCGACCGGTTTCATCGGTTCCAGGATCGTTCCGGAACTGCTTGCTGCCGGGCATACGGTGCTTGGCCTGACACGATCCGATGCAGGCGCGCGAGCCCTCGCCGCCGCCGGCGCCGAAGCCCATCGCGGCGACCTCGAAGACCTCGACAGCCTTCGTGAAGGCGCGAAGCAATCGGACGCGGTGATTCATACCGCCTTCGACCACAATTTCTCGAACTTCGTGGCGAATTGCGAGAAGGACAAGCGCGCGATCGAGGCGCTGGGCGGCGCCCTGGCCGGTTCGGACCGGCTGTTGCTCATCACGTCCGGGACCGGCATGGGCAACCCCGAGCCCGGCCAGTTGGCGAAGGAAGAGGTATTCAACACCGAACACCCCAATCCACGCATCCTTTCCGAACTGACGGGCGCTGCCATGGCGGAGGCTGGCGTCAAGGTGTCGGTCGTGCGGCTTCCGCAGGTCCATGACACGGTCAAGCAGGGCCTGATCACGCCGCTGGTCGCGCTGACGCGGGCGAAGGGTGTCTCGGCCTATATCGGCGAAGGCCGCAATCGCTGGCCGGCGGCGCATGTTCTGGATGTCGCGCGCCTTTACCGGCTGGCGCTGGAGAAGCAGGAAGCGGGCGTCCGCTACAACGCGGTCGGCGAGGAAGGCATTCCGGTGCGCGAGATCGCGGAAGCGATCGGCGCCGGCTTGCGGCTGCCGGTGGTTTCGCTGTCGCCGGAAGAAGCCGCCGGTCATTTCGGATGGCTTGGAATGTTCGCCGGCCTCGATATGCCGGCATCCAGCGAGTGGACGCGCGAGCGACTCGGCTGGCAGCCGACCGGCCCCGGCCTGATTGCCGACCTCACACGGATGGATTATTCGCAGGCCGTGGCGGCCTGACCGGCTTCTCGGGCGGTTCAGATATCCAGCTGAACCGCCTTGCTCCCCGTTCTACCTGTTTGTTTTGATGCAATTCCGGACGGAAAACCGTTTCACACTTTTCCTGGAGTTGCTCTAGGCTCTCAGCAGGTCGGCCAGACTGTCGGACTTTTCGACCTTGTCGGTGAGATCGAGCCCGGACAGCAGGTCGACCAGATGGCTGTTCATCAGGGCGGCCGCGTCGGCGCTGTTACCGGCCTCTATCGCGTCGACCAGCGCGTGGTGGGCATGCTTCTCGCAAGTAGCGTCGCGGCGCTTCCAATAGAGCGCGATGATCAGCGAGGAATGGGAAACGAGGTCGCGCACGAAATTGGTGAAGACCGAATGCGCGGCGATCTCGGCGATGCCGACATGGAAGCGCGCCGACAGCATAATGGCATCGCTGTCGCGGCCGTCATGCAGCGCCTCGTGCTCCTTCTCGAGGTGTCGCCTCAGTTGCGCGATGTCGGCCGGCACCGCCGTCCCGGCGGCGAGCGCCGCGACCTTGGGCTCGATGAGCGCCCTCGCCTCGAACACCTCGCGCGCTTCAATCTTCGAGGGCTGTGCGACGAAGGCGCCACGATTGGGCTCCAGCCTTGCCAGCCGGTCATGGGCAAGAGCCTGGAGCGCCGCCCGGATGACGGTGCGGCTCACCGAATAGATCGACGCCAACTCGTCTTCGGGCAGTTTGGTGCCCGGAGCGAGGCGGTGACTGACGATGGCGTCCCTCAGTCCATAATAGATCGGCGACCAGCGTGCTGCGGGCTTGTCGTCTCGATCTTCTTCCCTGAGTACCGTCAACATGCTTTCAATACGCGGGCCCGACATGGCCCGATCTGCCCCAAATCACCCGCAGCCTGCCCAATCTAGTATCGCCCGCGCGCCGGTCAATCCCGGCGGCCGCCCTGGCATCCGGCCGCTTCAGCCTGCCGCAACGACCTCCGCTTCCGGGGGCGAGAGCGGGGCGAAGATGCCGGCGAACCGTTTGCCGCGCGGCGCGGCATAGCCGCCGACTTTCGATGTCTTCAAACCGACCTTGAACAAGCCCTCGGCCAGCGTGACGGCGCAGACGACGCCGTCGAGCACGGGAACGCCATGCTCCTCCGACAGACTATGCGCGAGGTCCGCCATGCCGGCGCAGCCGAGCACGATCGCCTCCGCATGATCCTCGGCGATGGCGCGCGCGATCTCCTCCGATATCCTGTGCCTTGCATTCGAGCCCGGACGTTCGAGCTCGAGCACGGCGACCTCGGACGAGCGCACCTTGGCGCAGCGCGAGGCGAGGCCGTATTTCGCCAGGTTGTGCTCGATCGCGGGAACCGAGCGGGCGAGCGTGGTGACGACGCTGAACTTCCCGGCGACGAGGCTGGCGAGATGGAAGGCCGCCTCGCCGATGCCGATGACCGGCGCCCCGGTCGCGCAGCGCGCGGCGTCGAGCCCCGTATCGTCGAAGCAGGCGATCACATAGGCATCGGCTTCGGGTTCCTTGCCCATCTCGGCGATGATGCCCGGTATGGCGAAGACCTCGTCGAAATAACCCTCGATGCTCGGCGGACCGTCGGCCGGATTGACGGCCGTGATTTCGGTCCCCGTCGAGGCAACGCTTTCCGCGGCCTTGCCGATCTTCTCGGTCATCGAGGCGGTCGTGTTGGGGTTGATGACGAGTATGCGCATGCGAAAAAGCCTCAGATCTCGCCGCCGAGATAAAGACGCTTGACCCTGTCGTCGGTCAGCAATTCGGCGGAATTGCCGCTCAGCGCGACGCTGCCGGTGGTCAGCGCATAGGCGCGCTGCGAGATGCGGAGCGCCATGCGGGAATTCTGCTCGACCAGCAGCACGCTGACCTTCTCGTCGCGGTTGATCGCGACGATCGAGCGGGCGATGTCCTGGACGAGCTTGGGGGCGACGCCCAGCGACGGCTCGTCGAGCAAGAGCAGCCTCGGCTTGGCCATCAGCGCGCGGCCGATGACCAGCATCTGCTGCTCGCCGCCGCTCATCGTGCCGGCGGCCTGCGAGAAGCGCTCCTTGAGTCGGGGAAAGCGCCCCAGCACCATCTCCATCGACGCCGCGATCTCGGATTTGCTGGTGCGCGTGAAGGCGCCCATCAGGAGATTGTCCCTGACCGTCATGAATGGGAAGACGCGGCGTCCTTCCGGCACCATGGCGATACCCATCTTGACGATCTCGTCGGGGGCGGCGCCGTCGATGCGCTTGCCGCTGTAATGGATCTCGCCGGACCTGATCTTCTTGAGGCCGGTGATGGCACGAAGGATCGACGACTTGCCGGCGCCGTTGGCGCCGATCAGCGCAACGGTTTCACCCTCGTTGACCTCGAGCGAGACGCCTTTCAGCGCATAGACGTGATCGTAATAGAGTTGGACGCCTGCGAATTTCAGGATCTGGTTCATAGGCCGATCGCCTCGTCTTCGCTGCCGAGATAGGCTTCGATCACCTTCTCGTTGGCCTGGATTTCCGATGGCGTTCCCTCTCCGATCTTCTGCCCGAAATTGAGCACGACGATACGGTCCGAAATCTTCATCACGGCCGGCATATCGTGCTCCACCAAGAGGATGGTGAGGCCGAGATCGCGCAGGCGCCGCACCATCGCCACCATGCGCATCGTCTCCTCGTGGTTCATGCCGGCGAAGGGCTCGTCGAGCAGCAGGATCGAGGGATTGGTTGCGAGGCCGACGGCGATGCCCAGCGCCCGCAAATGGCCGTGCGGCAGATTTCGCGCGGTTTCGCCGGCGAGCGACGAGAGTCCGAGCAGCGCCAGGATCTCGTCGGCCGAGGCGCCGAAGGCCACCTCGTCGGCCCTCGCGGTGGCAGTGCCGAGGAAGAAGCCGAAGAGGCTCGCCTTCGAGCGCAGATGATGCGCGATGATGACGTTGTCGCGCACGCTCATGTTCTTGAAGATCGTCGTCTCCTGGAAGGTGCGCACGACACCCTTGCGGGCGGCGATGTGCGGCGCGAGGTCGGAAATGCGTTCGCCTTTCAGGCGCACCTCGCCAGACGTCGGCCGCAGGAACGACGAGATCAGCTTGAACAGCGTCGACTTGCCGGCGCCGTTCGGTCCGATCACCGACAGTATCTCCTTCTCGCGCACGGAGAAGGAGACGTTGTTGACGGCCACGAGGCCGCCGAAGCGTTTGGTGATGCCGGAGACTTCGAGCAATTCGGCCATGGCTCAACCCTTCTTCCGGGTCGCTTCGGAGAGGCTGAGCAGGCCGTTGGGCAGCACCAGCATCAAGAGGATCATCAGGCCGGAATAGACCAAGAGCTGGAACTGGCCGGTCTGGAACAGAAGGTCCCAGCCGAAATAGAGCACCAGCGTGCCGAGCATCGGCCCGAACACATAACCCAGGCCGCCGAGGAAGCAGTTCAGCATGAAGTTGACGGAATCGGTGACCGTGAAGCTCGACGGGTAGATCGACTGCGAGATGGCGGCGAAGATGGCGCCGGCAACACCGCCGAAGAAAGACGACACCGCATAGGCGATGACGCGCAGATAGGCGATGTTGACGCCGATCGAGGACGCGAGTTCCTCATTCTGCTGCAGCGACTGGCAGAGCTTGCCGATGCGCGAATGGACCAGCCGGTACATCACCGCGAAGCAGACCACCATGAGCGTGACCGCAAGCAGGTAGAATGCGAGGCGCGAGTTCTGCAGCGTGGCGAAGTCCGGGATGATGGTCAGTCCGACGATTGACAACGCGCCAGGCAGCGGGATGCTGACGATGCCCTTGGCGCCGTTGGTGATCGGCAGCGCCAGCGCCAAGAGCCGTGCCACCTCGGTCAGCGTCAGCGTCACCATGGCGAAATAGACGCCGCGCAGGCGCAGGATCGGCAGGCCGATGAGCACGCTCGCCGCCGCGCAGAACAGGCCRGCGACCGGCAAGGTCAGCCAGAACGACCAGCCATAGTTCATCACCAGTATGGCYGAGGCATAGCCGCCCATGAGCGCGTAGGCGCCCTGGCCGATGTTGATGCGGCCGATGTAGAAGGTGAGCCACACRCCGGCGCTGGCGATGCTGAGCAGCGCCACCGAGGTCAGCGTGTAGTAGAGGTCGAAGCGGCCGCTGAACGAGATCGCGGCCGGCACRGCGACGAAGACGATCGCSAGGAAGGCGACGACCGAGGCGATTTTCCGGGTGCGGGTCATGGTGCCATCAACCCCACGGCTTGCCCATCAGCCCGTTGGGCCGGATCGACAGGAACACCATCAGGGCGGCGAAAATGACGAGGTAGGTGACGTCGCCATATTCACGCAGCACCGTAAGGCCGACCGACTCCATCATGCCGAGGATGAAGCCGCCGGCGATCGCGCCGCCGACGACGCCCGCGCCGCCGATCATCACCATCAGGAAGGCCTTGATCGAGATCGGCCCGCCGATGCCGGAGTTGACGCCGGTGATGGTGACAAGGAGACCGCCGACCACCCCCGCCAGCATGGCGCCCATGGCGAAGCCGATCATCGAATAGCGGTCGACCCGCACGCCCATGAGCTGCGCCGCGACGCGGTCCTGGGCAAGCGCGCGCATGGCGCGGCCGACCCGGCTGTACTGCATATAGAGGACGAAGGCGGCGATGAAGACGATGGCAAGCGCGCCCACCACGAGACGATCGTAAGGCATGATGATGCCGGCATCGTTGAAGACGCCCTTGACGATCTTGGGAACGCCGCGCTGCTTCTCGCCGAAGATGAGCAGGATGACGGCGTCGAAGAAGAATGCGGTCGCGGCGGCGAGCAACATGGTGCTCTCCTCGCGATGGCTACGCCTTATGACGGTGCGGAAGAGGAATTTCTCCATCAGCGCGCCGATGACGGCGAGCGTCACACCGGACGCCAGCAGCGCCACCACGAAAGGCAGGCCGAGTTGTCCGTAGACGGTGTAGGTGATGAACCCGCCCAGCACGTACATCTGCCCGTGGGCGAAATTGAGCACGTTCATCAGGGCGAAGATCAGGGTGAGACCCAGCGCGATCAGCGCATATTGGGCACCGAGATACAATCCGTTGGCGATGACCTGTTCCATGACACCTTCGATCTTCCACGGGGTCCGGACCATGGCCCGGACCCGCGGCTAGTGGGAGGAAGCGATAGGCGAAAGTACGTTAGTCGACGGAGCCGACGAACAGGGTCTGGAAGGCGCCGTCCTTGTATTGGTTGACCACCATCGGTACGGCGAGCTGGCGCTTCTGGCCGAAGGATGTCGTGCCGACATAGCCCAGCTTGGCATCGCCCTTCAGGAAGGGATTGGGCGCCGAGAAGGTGTCCATCGTCTTCTTGAATTCGGCGACGTCGTTGATGGCCTTGGGATTGGCCTTCAAGGTTTCGATGATGTATTCGAGCGCGTAGACCTTGGTGTTGGACTCGTCATTATACTCGCCGAACATCTTGGTGTAGCGGGCGACGAATTCCTTCATCGCGTCCGAGGCGATCTCCGGCGTCGAGGCCCCGCCGACCGAGATGAAGCCGTTGGCGTATTCGCCGGCGCCCTCCGCCAGCACCTTCGCGTCCTGGGCGGTTTCGGTCGAGATCAGGCCTTCGTAACCGAGCTCGCGGGCCGCGCGGATGAGCAGCGGCGCGTTGGCCGGCGCCACGCCAGACAACACCAGAAGGTCRGGTTTCAGCGCGACGATCGGCGTCAGCACGGGCGTGAAATCGCGGGTGTCGTTCTGGTAGGTGTCGTTCTGGGCGACGATCTGCAGGCCGAGCGCCTTCGCCGCCTCGACGCCGCTGTCGCGCTGGCTGAGCGGGTCGGACTCGTTCGCCGCGACAAAGGCGATCGTCTTCACGCCCTTGTTTTCCTTGAGGAATTTATAGATCGCCGGACCCGACTGGTAGTTGGCGATCATGCCGAGCACGGCATTCGAAGCCGGCTTCTGGTAGAGCGCCTTGGGGAAAGCGTAGGGGAAATAGATGATGCCGTTGGCCTCGGCGACCGGGCGCACGGCAGCCGCGCCGTCATCGACATTCGGCCCGACCACGTAGTGCACGCCCTCCTGCGCCATCTTCTCCATGCCGGCGATAGCGCGCTTGGGATCCTTCTGGTCGTCGAAGGTGACGATGTTGATGTTGTAGGTGTCGTTGCCGATCTTGACGCCGCCGGTCTCGTTGAGCCATGCGGCGCGCGTCTGCATCGAGCGCACGTTGGACGTGCCCCAGGCGGCGGCCGGGCCGCTGGTGACGCCGACGAAGCCGATCTTCAGCTCCTTGTTTTCAGCCTGCGCGTACGGGATRCCTACAGCCGCGATGGCCAGGGTCGAGACGGCGCCAAGCACTATGGATTTCAGAGTCGAGCGACGGTTGATCATCTGCAGTTCCCCTTCAGGTTATCGCGCTTTGTGTTTTGCTCATTGGCTGCGCGGATGCCTTAAGGGAAACTGGCTGCGACAGATTGTCAACATCTTTCTTTTTCATTGTATACAATATTTACGCCGAATGTRTGCGATGGGTCGCCGCCCCCTTTGGCAGCATTCAAGGGACACGCCGCCCGAAAGCAGGGTTCGCCGCGACAGTGAACGCAAAAACCGCCGCGGCTCGTCGACGGCCGGCCGCGTGGATCGAACGAGCGCCGTGGGCGGCCGCTATTTTCCGCAGTGATGATCGTTGATCTTGTTCAGCGCGTTCGCATCCGGGCCTGTGCGATGATAGGAGCAGGCCCCCGCCGCCGTGGTGACCAGCATGGCGTCATAATAGCGCGGACCGCCGAACAGGACGTCGATGATGTCGCCTTCGGCCGGAACGTAGCGTTCGCGCTCGATCGGACGATGATGATGCCTGTCGCCAGCGAATGCCGGGGCGGACATGCCGAAGGCCGTGCCGAGAACGAGAGCGGATATCGCAAGGTATTTCGTCATGATGGGCATTACCTTTCCTGGCCGCCAATCCTTGCAGCATATAGCCAAAGTCGGCAGAGGAACAAAGGTTCCAGCGCGGACGCTCGCCGCTCCCGGCATGAGCGCCGACGGAGGCGCCGCCTATCAAGGCGACCCGCGCTATTCGAAGGAATAGGTGAACCCTTCCGGAGAGGCACCGACGGTGACCTTCGTCATCTTGGCGCCCTCCAGCGAGCGATTGAGCACACCGCGGCTCAGTTCCGGCAGCAGCGTGTTGGTGAGGATGGCGTCGATCATGCGACCGCCGGATTCGATCTCGGTGCAGCGCGCCTTGACCAGGTCCATGACACCGTCGCCGATGACGAGCTCAGCATCGTTCGTCGCCCGAAGCCGGCGCGCGATCTTGGCGAACTGGTGACGGGTGATCGCCTCGATCATCGCATCCGACAGCGGATAGTAAGGGATAGTGACGACGCGACCGAGGAAGGCGGCCGGGAACACCTTCAGCAGCGGGCCGCGCAAGGCGGTGTCCAGATCGTCGATGCCTGTCCGCACCGTGCCGTTCTTGGTGCGCTCCATGATGACGTCCGATCCGACATTCGAGGTGAGCAGGATCAGGGTGTTCTTGAAGTCGATGCGGCGGCCCTCGCTGTCGTCCATCATGCCCTTGTCGAAGACCTGGAAGAAGATCTCATGCACATCCGGGTGCGCCTTCTCGACCTCGTCGAGCAGGATCACCGAGTAAGGCTTCCGCCGCACCGCCTCGGTCAGGATGCCGCCCTTGCCGTAGCCGACATAGCCGGGCGGCGCGCCCTTCAGCGTSGAGACCGTGTGCGCTTCCTGGAATTCCGACATATTGATCGAGATCAGGTTCTGCTCGCCGCCGTAGAGCGTCTCGGCCAGCGCCAGCGCCGTCTCGGTCTTGCCGACACCGGAGGGGCCGCAGAGCAGGAAAACGCCGACGGGCTTTTCCGGCGCGCCGAGGCCGGCGCGGCTGGTCTGGACGCGCCTAGCGATCATCTCCATCGCATGGTCCTGGCCGACGACGCGTTCCGACAGAGTGGCGGCGAGTTTCAGCGCCTTCTCGGTCTGGCTGGACAGCATGCGTCCCGTCGGGATGCCGGTCCAGTCCTGCACCACGGCCGCGACCGCGTTGCGGTCGACCGAAGGCAGGATCAGCGGCGTCTCGCCCTGGGCTTCGGCAAGCTCCGCCATCAGCGCGCGCAGCCGCGCAAGATCAGCTTCGGCCGGCGAAGCGTCGGCCGCGGTTTCCGCTGAAACCGCTTCGGCCTTCGCGGCATCGGCCTTGGCTTTCGAAGACTTGCCTTTGCGGGGCTTGGTCTCGCCAGGCGCGCTCCCGGCTGTTTTTTTCTCGGGTTCCTTCGCTYGYRCCGCGCCCGCGTCAGCCGCGGTTTCCTCGCCCTCGACCGCATCGAGCGGCACGCCCTCGCCGCGCAGCCTGGCGCGCAGGTCGAGGATCTCGCTCACCAGCGCCTTTTCCTTCTCCCAGCGCGCCTGGGCGGCGGCTAGGGTCGTCTCCGTTTCCGCTAGGCCAGCTTCGACGCGGGCCTGGCGCTCGGCGACGTCGATGCCGATCGCCGCCTCGCGGCCGATGATGCTGCTCTCGACCTCGAGCGCCTGCCGACGGCGCAGGATGTCCTCGACCTCGGCCGGCGTCGCATGCTGCGATACCGCGACACGGGCGCAGGCGGTGTCGAGAAGGCTCACCGCCTTGTCCGGCAATTGCCGCGCCGGGATATAGCGGTGCGAAAGGGACACGGCCGCCTCGATTGCCTCGTCGAGGATCTGCACCTTGTGGTGCTGCTCCAGGACGCCGGCGACGCCGCGCAACATCAGCACTGCCACGGCTTCCGACGGCTCGTCGATCTTGACCACCTGGAAGCGCCGGGTCAGCGCCGGGTCCTTCTCGATATGTTGCTTGTATTCGGCCCAGGTCGTGGCGGCGACGGTGCGCAGCTCGCCGCGCGCCAGCGCCGGTTTGAGCAGATTGGCGGCATCGCCAGTTCCCGCCGCGCCACCGGCGCCGATCAGCGTATGCGCCTCGTCGATGAACAGGATGATCGGCACCTCGGAGGCCTGCACCTCGTCGATGACCGCCTTCAGGCGCTTTTCGAACTCGCCCTTGACGCTGGCGCCCGCCTGCATCAACCCGACATCGAGCATGCGGACGCTGACATTCTGGAGCGTCGGAGGCACGTCGCCCTGGGCGATGCGGAGCGCAAATCCCTCGACGACGGCCGTCTTGCCGACGCCCGCCTCGCCGGTCAGGATCGGGTTGTTTTGCCGGCGTCGCATCAGGATGTCGACGATCTGGCGGATTTCCGGATCGCGGCCGACGACCGGATCGATCTTGCCGTCGCGGGCGCGCTGGGTGAGATCGGTGGCGTATTTGGCGAGCGCGGAATCCCCGCCCGGACCGCGCTTCAGCGGCGTGTCGGCGGCAGGAGCGGCAATAGGTGAGCCGGCTTCGAGCGACCCGTCGGTGACATCGGCAAAACGCGCGACGACGCCATCCGCGTCGATCTTGTCGAATTCGCCGCTGATCTTCGAGACCAGCCCTTCCAGCACCGGTGTCTTAAGGCAAGCGAGAAGAATATGCCCGCTGCGCACCTCCTCGACCCCGAACTGCAGGGTCGCCAGGCTCCAGCCTTCCTGGATGGCGTGGAAGATGTGGTCGGAGAATTCCTCCACCGATGTGGCGCCGTAGGGCAGCTTGTCGACGGCGCGGGTCATGTCCGCCGTCAGCCGGCTGGCATCCACGCCTGCATCGGCGAGGATCATCTGCACGTCCGATCGCTCGGACAAGACCAGCTGCTGGATAAAGTGGACGAGCTCGACATAGGGGTTGCCGCGCAGCTTGGCCGTGTCGGCGGCTGCCTTGAAGGCCCTCACCCCCGTGGCGTCGAGCTTGGCGACGAGTTCCTTGCGCTTGAAGCTCTGCGATGACCGGCGCTGTTCCATTCGAACCTGCTCCCGAAATCTGCCGGCCGCACCCTGCCATATAAGCGGCCGCTTGACAAAGCGTGTGGCGGGACAAAGCGCCCGCTTCTGTCCGCGCGGCACCTCCCGGTTACAAAAGTCTTACATACCCATGCAACAAACACCGGATTGCCGCCCCGGCTATGCGAGCCATTTCACATACCAGGTCCGGTAATCGCGCAATGGGTTTCGCCGAAAGAGAACGGGGGCGTTTAGCTTCCGTTAGGTTTTGAGCGGATGCTCAATTGTCGTGGCGTGAGGCCGGTGATAACGTTACGTCACATAGGTCTTCGGGCTGCTGGCTGGGGGTAAGTGTGATTGATCTCGCACTCTGGCTGAATCCTCTGAACGGAGAGAATCCGTCGGGGGAGGACTTGCGCAACGACCCRGCTTTTCACGAGCTGGAGCGCCTGACCGAACCCCAGATCAAGGTCGTTCACGACGGCGGCAACAAAAGCTCGCAATCCACCGTCCCCGTCGACTGGGCCGCCGCCCTCGAAAAGGCGCAGGAACTGGGTTCCCGCGGCCGGGATATGCGCCTGCTGGTCATCGTCGCTCGCGCTTTGGCCAATGAAGAGGGGCTTGCCGGCCTCGCCCAGGGTCTGACCCTGATCGCCAAGACCTTCGAGCAGTATTGGGACACGATGCATCCGGCCTTGCGGTCGAGCACCTCGCCACGCGACGGCGCCTTGCGCCGCATCAACGCGCTGCTCGACCTCCAGAACGGCCAGGAAGGCCTCTTGGCCGACCTCAGGCAGATGGTCTTCTTCTCGCCGCGCGCGATCGGACCGATCAGCGGGCGCGACCTGGAACAGGCGGCGCTCGACGAGCGCGTCATGCTGCAGGAAGCAGCCTCCGGGCTGGGCGCGGCCGAAAAGGCTGCGCTGACAAGCGCGCACAACCAGCTGTTGAACCGGGTGCGTACCGGATGCGCGGCGCAGATCGACCAGGCCGGTGACGCGATGACATCGCTGCTCGCCGATGCCCGGGCCGCGATCGCCGCCCTCAACGCGGTGGACGCAGCGCTCAATCCCCGCATCGATGGCAATGGCGCCACGGTCCCGGAATTGAAGAAGTTCCTGCAGCGTTTGCTGACGACCCTGGAACGGTACTCCAGCGCCGGCGTCGTGACGAACGGCGCGGCGAAATCCGCCCCGCCGCCGGCGGAACCGGCAGCAACGCCCGCCCGAAACGGTCATGGAGCCGAGACGATGGCAAGTGTGGCAAGCTACGCGGAACCGGGCGCCGGACTGCCCGATCGGATCAGCTCGCGCGACGATGTCGTCAAATGCCTCGATCTGGTTGTGGCGTTCTACGACCGCACCGAGCCGTCGAGCCCGATCCCGCACCTCGCCCGCCGCGTGCGCCGGATGGTGCACATGGATTTCGTGGAACTGATGGAAGATCTCGCCCCATCGGGGCTCAAGGAGTTCCGGCTGCTTGCCGGTATCCAGGATCCCAAGAAGTCGGCCTAGAAGAATGAAAGGGAACAAGCATGCCAGCTGAGAGCAAAGCGAAGGTCATCGAAAGAAACCGCGCGCCGCGCGTGCAGATCGCCTACGACGTCGAAACCTATGGCAGCCCGACGACGATCGAACTGCCGTTCGTCATGGCCGTGATGGCCGACCTTTCCGGCGCTTCGCAGACCAGGGAAGCGTCCAAGTCGGTGCTGGATCGCGCCTTCGTCGAAACCGACGCCAACCGCTTCCCGAAGTTCATGGAAGCGATGGGGCCGAGGGTGAAGGCGCGGGTGAAGAACACGCTGCCGCAGGCCGAGGGCGCCGAACGCGACGAGGAGCTCGCCATCGATCTCACCTTCTCCAAGATGGGCGACTTCGCTCCCGACAAGATCGCCGAGCAGGTGCCGCAGCTCGCCGAAATCCTCAAGATGCGCCGCCAGCTCGAAGAGCTGCTCGGCTTCATGGACGGCCGCGTCGACGCCGAAAAGCGCATCGCGCAGCTTCTCAACAACGAGCCGCTGCTGAGCAAGATCGCCGACCAGGCGATGTCCGACGGCAAGGGCGAGGAGTAAGTCATGGCTGAACAGCAAAAGACCGCAGCCGCCACCGCCGAGGCGGAAGCCATCGATCTCGGTGAATTCAGCGGACTCCTTGAAAAGGATTTCAAGGTCAAGAAGGACGACAGCGAGAAGCTGCAGCAGCTGGTGCGCAACCTGGCGCTGGCCGCACAATCCCGCTCCGAAACCACCACCATCTCGTCCAATGCGATCAAGTCGATCAAGTCGCTGATCGCCGGCATCGACAAGATGCTGACGACGCAGGTCAACGAGATCCTGCACGCGCCGGAAGTGCGCGAGATGGARGGCACCTGGCGCGGCCTCTGGTACCTCATCAACAACACCGAGACRGACGCRAAGCACCTCAAGATCCGGGTGATGAACMTCTCCAAGGAGCAGCTGGCCGACACGCTCGAAGACTATGAAGGCCAGATGTGGGACCAGAGCCCGATCTTCAAGAARGTSTACACGGACGAGTATTCGATGYTGGGCGGCGAGCCGATCGGCTGCATCGTCGGCGCYTACGAATTCTCCAACCATCCGCGCGACGTCGGGCTGCTGCGCAACATTTCGGGCATCTGCGCCTCCGCGCACACGCCCTTCATCGCCGCCGCCTCGCCGCGGCTGTTCCGCATGGACAGCTGGCAGGAATTGCCCAACCCGCAGGACCTGCAGATGATCGTGAACAACCCGGCCTACGCCTCGTGGCAGTCGCTGCGTGAGAGCGAGGACGCCCGCTATATCGGGCTCACCATGCCGCGCGTGCTGGCGCGGCTGCCCTACGGCTCGGAAACCGTCCCCGTGAAGGGCTTCACCTTCGAGGAAGAGGTGGGCGGCGACCACAACAAATATGTCTGGATGAACGCCGCTTTCCCGATGGGCGTCAACATCAACCGCAGCCACAAGCTCTATGGCTGGGGCACCCAGATCCGCGGCGTCGAGAATGGCGGCACGGTGCTCAACCTGCCGGTGCATGCCTTCCCGACCGACGACGGATCGATCGCGATGAAATGCCCGACGGAGGTGGCGATCGACGACCGGCGCGAGGCGGAACTCGCCAAGCTCGGCCTGATGCCGATCCTGCACCGCAAGAACACTGATCTCGCGGCCTTCATCGGCGCCCATTCGCTGCAGGACGACGAGACGCGCGCCGGCCGCCTTGTCGACCCGGACGCCCAGTCCAACGAGCGGCTCAGCGCCAACCTGCCCTACCTTTTCCCGGTGTCCCGTTTCGCGCACTACCTGAAGGCCATTGCGCGCGACAAGATCGGCTCGTTCAAGGAGCGCACCGACATGCAGATCTGGTTGACCGAATGGATCAACCGGTACGTGCTGGCCAATCCAGCCTTTGCCGACGACAAGGCGCGCGCCAAGCGTCCGCTTGCCGCGGCCGAGGTCCAGGTCGACAGCGTCGAAGGCCGGCCCGGTTACTACAATGCCCGTTTCTATCTGCGTCCGCACTACCAGCTGGAAGGCATCAATGCCTCGCTCCGGCTGGTGTCGGAACTGCCGTCAGTGAAGGGCTGAAATCGTAAGCAAAGTCATCTTGTTTCGTTTGAAAGCGGTGGAGAAGCACAATGCCTACAACAACGAAGATCGATGGTTTCCTGAAGGTTCCGGACATCAAGGGTCCGAGCAAGCGCGACGGCCACGAGGACGAGATCGAGGTCCATGGCGTCGACTACAAGATGATCGCGCCCTACGATCCGAACTCGCTGTCGCGCCGTGGGCGCGTGGCGCTCGGCATGATCAAGTTCACCAAGCACTACGACAAGTCGTCGCCCTATCTGAAGAAAGCGCTGTTCGAGAACAAGGCTCTCGACGAAGTGAAATTCTCGGCCCGCCGGACCATTGACGGCTCGACCAGCGAYTAYCTGGTCGTGACGCTCACCGATGCCTCGGTGATGGAATACGACATGCGGCAGGCCGACGACGAGGCCGACCTGATCGAGGAAGAAGTCAGCTTCGCCTACAAGAAGATCAAGTTCGTCTACAACAAGGACGACGAGATCGAAATGGACGTCTATGTCGGCAAGTGAGGCCAGGCGGCCAGGCGYGAACAAGGCGCAGCTTGCCGGCAGYTCSCGGGCAAAGCGCGAGGCGGTCCAGCCCTCCCTCTGGGACCGCCTCATCAACGACTTGCCCGGCCTGACCTCGGAGATCGACGGGCTGCGCCGACTGCTGGAAGAAGAACTCGGYGCCGAGCGCGTCGAGGCTCTTCTTGCCGGCAGCGCGCGTGCCATCGATGCCGATGCGGAACTCACACCCGACCAGAAGCGGCGCCTGCAGCGGCTGGTCTTCCAGACCGAGCATCGCGCCGAGATCGAAAGCCGCGGCGTGGTGGTGTCGGCGCGCGTGCTGCGCGAAGCCGTCCGGCGCGACATCGAGGCGCTGTTCAACACCGAACGCTTCGAGTCGGTGCCGCTGCTTTCCGACGCCGAACGGGAACAGCCATTGGACGAATTGCCGGCGCTCGCCGATTTCCCGGAAGTGCGGCGCAGCGTCGTCAACTATGGCGTGCCGTCCTTCTCCGGCCGCTCGTCGCGGGATTTCGACCGCGACACGCTGGCGCGCGAGATCCGCGCAGTGCTTGCCACCTTCGAGCCGCGGCTCAAGGAAAGCGCCACGACCGTCAACGTCACGCTCGGCGACAAGACCGCCGGTCTGAAGATCGAGATCGACGCGGTGCTGATCATGACGCCGACGCCGGAACGCATGAAGCTTCGCACCACGATCAATCTCGACAACGGCCTGGCGCGAACCGAACTCCGGGAGACCTGAGATGGATCGGGTCTTCGTGGAATACTACGAAGAGGAATTGACCCATATCCGCGCGCTGGCCGCGGAATTCGCCGACATGCATCCGGCGGTCGCCCGCAATCTTTCCCTCGATACGGTCCCCTGCCCCGACCCTTATGTCGAACGATTGCTCGACGGCGTGGCGTTCCTTGCCGCGCGCACGCGGCTGAAGGTCGACGCCGAGCGCTCACGTTTCTCGCGCGCCGTGCTCGACGTTCTTTATCCCGACCTGGTCACGCCTGCGCCGGCAACGGCGATGGCCGTCCTGAAACCCGGCCAGCAAGTGCAATCGATGACCGCCGGGCATGCCGTCGCGCGCGGCACGCGGTTGGTCTCCAGCCTGCATCCGGGGCTTTCGACGCGCAGCACCTTCACCACCGCGCAGGAGGTGACGCTGTGGCCGATCGCAATCACCTCGGTCAGTTATTTCCAGGACCGCAGCGGGCTGGCGGCGGCCGGCATCGGGCCGATCGGCGGTATTCGCGGCGAGGCGGCGCTGCGCATCGCGCTTGCCCCTACGGGGAAAGGCAAGCTCGGCGAACTCTCGCTCGACCGGCTCGATCTCTATTTCGCCGGGCGCGCCAAGGCGCCGCTCATCTTCGACGCGATCTTCGGCGCCTGCTCGGCGCTCGGCGCGCGCGCCGAGGGCAAGACCAATCCGATATCGGCCCTGCCCGAACCGGAGATGGTCGGCATCCGCGACGACGAGGCGCTGATGCCGCGCACGCGCCCGACCTTCGAGGGATATCGGCTGCTGCGCGAATATTTCATGATCCCCGAGCGCTTCCACTATGTGCGGGTGTCGGGCATGCAGCCGGTGGTGCGCAAATGCGAGGCGGGACTGGAGATCATCTTCCTGTTCCACCGCCCGGTGCCCGAACTCGCCGATGTGACGCCGGCCGATTTCGAGCTGTTCGTGACGCCCATCATCAATCTGTTCGAACGCGAGTGCAATGTCGTCGAGATCGATCCGCGCCGGACGCGGCAGGTGCTGCATGCCGACCGCACCCGGGCGCGCGATTTCGAGATCTTCCGCGTCACCCGGGTCGAGGATGCCGACGCCGAGGGCAGCGAGGCTGAAATCCCGGAGCTTTTCAGCCTGGGCCAGAACCGCGGCAGCGGCTGGGTCTATTCGACCGAACGGCGCCCACGCCGGGCGACGGAAGACGAACGCCGCGACGGCCTGACCCGCACGTCCTATACGGGAGACGACGTTTTCCTAGCGGTATCGCGCCCGGCCGGCAATCCGGCGAACCGGCCGCTCAAGCGCCTCGACGTGATGGCGCTCTGCACCAACCGCGACCTGCCGATCCTTGACGACACCCCGACGCTGACGCTGGAAACGGCCGATCCGGTCGAAGCGGTGAGGCTGCTGGGCGCACTGCGCCCACCGCAGCCGGCGATCCCTGCCTCGCTGCCGGCGGGGGCCCAGGGCGAGTCCCGCGCCGACAATCTCGCCTGGCGCCTGGTGGCGCAATTGTCGCTCAACTTCCTCAGCCTCGCCAAGGAAGGCCGCGGCGTCGACCCGCTGCATGCGCTGCTCGACCTCTATGCCGACCGCGGCGATCCGAGCCTTGCCCGCAACGTGCACTCGATCGTGCGCATCGATTCCCGCCCGGTCATCGAGCGGCTCAAGATCGACGGGCCGATGTGCTTCGGACGCGGCACGGAGGTGACGCTGCATGTCGACCAGTCGGTGCTGGCAGGCCAGAGCACGCTGCTGCTTTCGGCGCTGCTGTCGCGACTGTTTGCCCGCCACGCCGGGATAAACGGCTTCGTGCGGACCCGCACGCGGCTGCTGCAGAAGCAGGAGGATGTGCCATGGCCGATGACGCCCGGCAATCGCTACCTGATCTAGCGGCGGCCGCTCCGATCGCAGCCGAGACGCTGTCGGAGAGCTTCGACTTCTTCGAGCTGCTGCGCCGGCTGGAACAGCGGCGGGGGCTGTTCGGCTATTCCGGCCAGGCGGACCGCGAGCCGGCCCGGCTCGGCCAGCATGTGCGGCTGAGCTTCTCGGCCAGGGACGTGGTCAAATTCCAGGAGGGCAAGGACGATGCTCCAGCACGGGTGACCGTCGCCAATCTTGGACTGCTGGGGCCGGAAGGACCCATGCCGCTGCATCTGACGCGCTGGGTTCTCGACAGGCTGTCGCAGCGCTGGTTCAGCGGCGCCAACGCCGAGCAGACCAGCGACACCACCTTCCTCGACTTCGTCAACATCCTCCAGCACCGCATGATGGCGCTCTACTACCGGGCGTGGGCGGATGCGCATCCGGCCGTGCAGGTCGAACGCTCCGTCGGCGGTCGCGTCCGCGCGATGCTGGAAGCAATGTCCGGGATAGGCCTACCGGGCACGCAGGACACGGAGCTCGACACGATCAGGCTGCGGCAGGCCGCATCGCTCGCCAACCAGGTCGACGGCGCGGAGCGGCTGACGCTGTTCCTCGCCACGGCTTTCAGGGTACCGGTACAGATCAAGGAGTTCGTCGCGGCCTGGATCACCATTCCGGCCGCGCTCCAGACCCGTATGGGCAAGGCCTACGCCGCGCTCGGACGCGGAGCGACGATCGGCCCGCGCGTCTTCAGCCGCCAGAGCCGGATCGAACTGCGTGTCGGTCCGCTCAGCCTCGACGACTATAACGCATTCCTGCCCGGCGAGCGGCGCCTTGCCCTCTTCAAGAAGGCGGTGCGTGACATGATCGGCGAAACGCTCGATGTCGACCTGCGCATCGTATTGGCTAGCGATGCGGTACCACCGCCACGCGTCGGGACCGTCCAGCTCGGCCGGACCGCCTGGCTTGCACGACCGGCCGAGAAGGGCGACGCCGACGATCTCAGGTTGCGCACCATCGTCGGCTGGCGCCCGGAAATGGCGGAGGCGGCGGCATGAGCCTCGTGCTGACGCTCGAGCAAGGTCCGCGCAGCCAGGTGGTCAGGCAGACCCGGCTGGACGAAGGCGAGTTGGTGATCGGCCGCAGCGCCGATGCCGGCTGGCAGATCGACGATCCGGACATGTTCGTCTCGCGGGCGCATTGCAAGATCAGCGGTGGCCGCGACGGCTACTACGTCACCGACACGTCGAGCAGCGGGCTGTTCATCGACGATTCCGCCAGCCCGCTCGGCACAGGCCGGTCGACCCGCTTGCAGAGCGGCATGCGGCTGCGGTTGGGCGACTACGTTCTTTATGTCGAGGTCCAGCCGAATGCGGGCCGGACGTCCGTRGGCCAAGGACAGGCGGCAAGCCAGCCCGCGTGGTCATCGCCGGGGCAGCGGACGCCGCCTAACCTCGATGGCGACGACTTCTTCTCTGCCAAGGTCGAGGAGGCGCCACGGCCGCCGCGTCCGGCCGACCTGCCGGACCCGTTCGAGCAGCCCGTGCCCGGCGCCTATGAACGCGCCTCCAACCAGCGCAGCTCGCCTGCCTTCGACGATCCTTTCAGCCTCGACCCGGTGGCGACGCCCGCATCGGATGCCGCCCCGGCGGCGGGCAACGGGCCGGATCCGTTCGGCTTCGGCGAGATGCCGTCGCGCAGCAATTCGGCGGAGCCGGCCGCGAGGGCGCCAAGCTTCGACGACGACTTCAGCTTCGGGCCGGCTGTGCAGCCTGCCAGCAACGGCGTCGGTCCGGCCGGTCGCCGCGAACGTCCGGTCGAAAGGCCGCAAGCCGCGGAACCACCACCGCCTCCGCCGCGCCCTGCTCCGGTTCTCAAGCCGGTGCGCCCTACGCCGGCGACACCGCCGACGGACATGGCGCTTCGCGCCGCATTCCTGCGCGGCATGGGTGTCGAGGAAGCCGATTTCCCCGGTCGCGATCCGCTCGCCGAAATGGAGAAATTCGGGCGTGAATACCGGCTGATGCTGGACGGCCTCATCCAGCTCCTGCGCAAGCGCGCCGAGGAGAAGGGGAGCGCGCGTGTGGCCCAGACGATGGTCGGAGCGTCCGAGGTCAATCCACTCAAATTCCTGCCGACCGTCGAGGACGTCATCGTCACCATCATCGCGGAGCGCAGCCCCGGCTTTCTCTCGGGCGAGGCGGCGATTTCCGACGCGGTGCGCGACCTCGCGCAGCACCACGTGCGCGCCTGGCGCGGCGTGCAGGCAGCGCTGCGGCGGATGATCGACCGCTTCGATCCGGCGGTAATCGAGGAAGAGCTCAAATCCAATTCCGCGATCGGCACCCTGCTTTCGGGGGGRCGCAACGCCAAGCTCTGGGAGCTTTACCAGAAACGCCATCGTGACATCGCCCAGAGCGCGGAATCGAGCTTCCTGGGTGAGATCGGCGCCGATTTCAGAGATGCATATGAAGAGGAGTAGGGACATGATCGACAGACGTGAATTCATCGTCGCCCTCGGTGCGACGGGGCTGCTTGCCGCTTGCCAGAGCGGYCCGCCGAAACCATCGGTCATCTCGGTCAACGTAACCGGTGGSGCCGGCATGAATCCGGGTCCGGGCGGCGGCGACAGGCCGGTTACCGTGCTGGTGATGCGGCTGAGCAGCACCGGCAAGTTCAATTCGGCSGATTATTTYGCGCTGCAGGGCAACGCGAGYTCRGCRCTGGGAGCCGACCTGGTCGGTTCGGACACGATCTCGGTCGCGCCGGGCAAGACAGCGGCAAAGACCATCACCGTCGAGCCGAACGCGACGGCGCTCGGCTTCGTCGCCCTGATCCGCGAGCCCGGCGGGCGCAACTGGCGCACGACCAAGTCGGTGTCGCCAGGATCGAAATTCACCATCAACGTCACCCTCGGCAAGGGCGGCATCTCGGCCTAGCGGTCGAGCAAGTGCAGAGAGTAGCAGCATGAGCGATGCAAACAGGGTGCTGTGGTCGGAGGGCCTTTTCTTAAGGACCCAGCACTTCCAGCAGCAGGACCGGTTCTTCGAAGCGATGGTGCGCGGCGCGTTGCAGGCCGGCCAGCTCCATACGTTCGGCTTCCAGCAGCTGACCCTCGACCAGTCGCTGSTCGATGCCGGCCAGGTCTCCATCGTATCGGCGCGCGGCATCTTTCCGGACGGCACGCCCTTCGCCATTCCGGAATTGATGGATGCGCCGAAACCGCTGCCGGTCACGGCCGATACCGGCGCCGGTTCGGTCCTGGTCGCCCTGCCGCTCGAGCCGCCCGGCGGCGTCGGCTTCGATCCGGCGCATGCCGCCTCGACCGGCGCGCGCTATCACGGCAGGATCGTCTCGGTGCGCGATGCCGTGCAAGGCGGCGCGGACCCGGAGGAAATCGAGATCGCCCGGCCGCAGGCGGTGCTGCTTGCGCCCGGCAAATCGGTCGGCGGCTACACCGCGCTGCCGGTCGCCGAGATCAAGGGGGTTCGCGCCGACGGCGGGGTCTCGCTCGACGAGACTTTCCTGCCGCCGACGCTGATCACCGGCGCCGTCGCCTGGTACCGGCAATTGCTGCAGGAGGTCGTCACCGGCCTCGACCAGATTGCCGAGGCGCATGGCAAGATGGTGATGGGCGGGCCCGGCCGCAGCGTCGAAGATCTGCTGATGCTGCATTTGGCCAACGCGGCGCGCCCGCGACTTGCCCATATGCTGGCGCAGGATGTCTTCCATCCCGCCGAGCTCTATCTCGAGCTTGCCGGCCTCGCCGGCGAGATGGCGACCTATGGTTCCAGCTCGCGCCGGCTCGGCGAGCTGCCGGCCTATGACCACATGGCGCCCGGCCCGGCCTATATGGCGCTGGCGGATGCCTTGCGCTCGCTGATCCTCAGCCTGCGCTACATCGAGCCCAAGTCGCGCGCGCTGCCGGTGATGCGGCATGCGACCAATGTGTGGAAGGTGCGCATCGACAATCCGAAGCTCCTGGTCGCCAGCCGCATCGTCATCCGCGTCGGCTCGGAACTCTCGGAAGACGCGCTGCGCAAGATCTTCGTCAACCAGGCGACCGTCGGCGCCGCCGACCAGTTCGAAGGCCTGTGGAAATCGCGCCTGCCGGGCATCCCGCTGAAGCCGCTCCATTCGCAGCCGCGCGAGATTCCTTACGACGGCGACCGGCTGTGCCTGGAGCTGGACCAGAAGAGCGAGCATTGGGCCTCGCTGCTCGACGCCCCCGGCTTCGTCATCGGCGTTTCCGGTGTCCTGCCGAGCGAGCCGCAGGTCGACTGCTATTCGGTGAACAGGTGAGGCCATGAGCCGGGATGATCCTTTCGGACTGTCGGAGGATCGGGAGCGCACGCGCATCAGGCTGACAGGTGCGTCACCACGGCCGATGGCGCCGCTGACGCCGGGCGCGCCGGTCAAGCGCGCCCGCGCGCATCCGAATGCGCTGATCAACACCTTCGCGCCGCTGCTCGAATTCGCGCCCGAGCTCGAAAGCGCGCTGGCGCCCGAAAATCCCGAGGTGATGCGCACGCGCCTGCTCGACGAACTGGTCCGGGCGCGCGATGCGGCGGTGGCGGCCGGTTCCTCGCTGGAACGCGCCGACCAGGCCGCCTGGGCGGTGGCCGCATTGCTCGACGACCTTGCGCTCAACACGCCATGGGGCGGCGCCAGCGCCTGGCCGCGCCAGCCGCTTGTCGTCATGCTGCGCGGCGACGTCGATGCCGGCACGCAGTTCTTCACCCGCCTCGACGAACTGGAGCGCCACCCGAACCGCGACCGCGAATTGCTTGAGCTGCAATATTACTGCCTGGCGCTCGGCTTCCGCGGCAAATATCGCGTGCCAGGCCGCGCCGGCGACCGCTCGCTGAACGCCGTCCGCGTGGCGGCGGCGCGCTTCCTGCGCAACGCCGATGCCGAAGACGCGCCGCTGTCGCCGAAGTGGAAAGGCGTGATCGCGTCCGACGAGCCGCGGCGCTTCATCGTGCCGATCTGGGTGATGGCGCTGGCGGCGGTGGTGATCGCCGCAGCGGCTTATGTCGGCCTGTCGATGGGGTTGAGCGGTCGGGCGGTCGAGCTCTCGGCGCTGGTCCGCGCCCTGCCGCCGCCCTCGCGTGGCGAGGTTGTCCGCGCCGCGCCGAAAGTCGACGCGCCAGAACCGCCGCCTGCCCCGGAACCGGTCGACTTCGCATTGCTGCCGGAGTTCAAGGCCGAGGCGCCGGCCGACCTCAAGGGAGCGCTCAGCGGCACCGAGAGCGTATCGTTGGCCAAGCTCGTCATCCAGTCGTCCAACCCCGAGCTCTTCCAGTCGTCGCGGGCAACGCTCACGCAAGGCTACGAGCCGCTGGTGGAGTCGATCGCCAAGGTGATCCTCGCCAACAAGGAGCTGATCGGCAACATCACCGTCGTCGGCCATACCGACAATGTGCGTCTGCAAAAATCCAATCCGCTTTCGAGCAACCAGAGGCTGTCGGAAGCGCGCGCCGAGACCATCGCCAACCTCCTGGTCCAGGCCGGCGTGCCGCAGGAGCGTATCCATTCCGAGGGCCGCGCAGATACCGATCCGGTGGCCGACAACTCGACACGCGAGGGCCGGGCGCTCAACCGGCGCGTCGAGGTCCTGGTCGAGAAGAGGCTCTGAGATGTTCATCCTGCGCTTCCTCTGGGCCGTGCTGACCTCGCGCTTCCTCTGGACGCTGATCGGCATCGCATTGCTTTCCCTGTTGATCTGGGTGTTCGGCCCGATCGTCCGGGTCGGCCCTTACGCGCCGTTCGAATCCGACAATGTGCGCATCGCCATCATCGCGGGGCTGATCATCCTGTGGCTGATCTGGCTGATCATCGCCCAGCGTCGCGCCATACGCGCCAACCGCATGTTCGTCGCGGAGATCGCGGCGCCGGTGGCGGAGAAGCAGCTCACCCCCGGCGAGGAAAGCGTCGCCGCCGTCGGCGCCAGGTTCGGCGAGGTGATGGCGGAACTCAAGCGGCGCAAGCTCGGCGGCCGCAAATTCCTGCGCGAGATGCCCTGGTATGTGATCGTCGGGCCGCCGGCCACCGGCAAGACCACGGCGCTGCGCCAATCCGGCCTCAACTTCCCGATCGACCTCACCGACGATTTGCAGGGCGTCGGCGGCACGCGCAACTGCGACTGGTTCTTCTCGGAGAACGCAGTGCTGATCGACACGGCAGGCCGCTATGTCCAGCAGGAGAGCCAGCCGGACGTCGACGCGGCGGAATGGCTTGGCTTCCTCGACCTGCTYAAGAAGCACCGGGGCCGCCGGGCGCTGAACGGCGTCATCGTCGCGCTGTCGATCGACGCGCTGTCGGAAGGTGACGAGGCGATCAAGGCGCATGGCCGCAAGATCCGCCGCCGGCTGGCGGAACTGAACGACCGCCTCGAAATCCGTCTGCCGGTCTATCTGATGCTGACCAAGGCCGACCTGATCAAGGGCTTCGAAGCCTTCTTCGGCGGGCTGTCGACCACGGCGCGCGAGCAGGTGTGGGGCACGACTTTCCCGCTCGACGCGCGCGTCGACGCCAAGACCATCGAGAGGGAAATCGCGACGCTCGCCGCGGAACTCGAGCGGCGGCTGGTGCCGCGCCTGGAGGATGAGGACAAGCTCGGCGCGCGGGCCGAAATCTTCCGCTTCCCTGCGCAACTCGCCAGTCTTTCCGAACCCATCCAGGTGCTGATCGAGGCGATGTTCGGCGAAAGCCGCTATGAGGAGGCCGCCTGGTTGCGCGGTTTCTACCTGACGTCGGCGACCCAGGAGGGCGCCCCCATCGACCGGCTGACCGCCGCGCTGTCGTCCTCCTTCGGGCTGCCGCCAAGGCGCGCCATGCTGGCGCCGCGCGTCGAGAAGCGCAGCTTCTTCCTCCGCAACCTGCTGACCGAGGTTATCTTCAAGGAGGCCGGCCTCGGCACGTTCGACCCGCTGGCGCAGCGCCGCCGAGCCTGGATTTGGCGCGGCGCGGCGGCGGCAAGCGCGGCCGTGGCCCTGCTGGCCAGCGGGTTGTTCACCTGGTCCTATCTCGACAACCGCAACGCCATCACCGCGCAGGCCGGGCAGTTCGAGGCGCTGCAGGCGCCGCTGACCGACGTCGCCGCCGCTCCGGCTTCGGTGGAACAGCCGACAATGGACGGAGCGCTGGCCGCGATGGACGCGGTGACGACGGCGCGCACCGCGCCGCCGGACGCGACCCACAACCTGCTCGGTCCGACAGCCTCGGCCGAGCTGGTGCGCGCGCAGACCGATGCTTACGACCATGCGCTGCGCAATGTCCTGGAGCCGCACATGGTGGCGCTGCTCGAAGCCACGATGTGGCGGCAGATCCGCGATCCCGACTTCATGCTCGGCGCGCTCAAGACCTATCGCATGATGACCGGTCTGTCGCAGATGGACACCGACTTCGTGCAGAACTGGTGGGTGAACAGCCTGCCGGGATTCGCGCCGGCGCCGCCCTTCCCGACCGCGGATGCCGAGGAACACCAGCTTGCCGCGATCCGCCGCATGGCGGTCGACGACAGCTACATAGCTCCGGACAAGGAGCTGGTCGCCCAGGCGCTGAAGACGGTTTGCACGGTCTCGCTGCCTCAGCGCGCCTACAAGCAGTTGCTGGCCGACCCGGAAGTGAGCGCTGTCAAGGAGTGGGTGCCCGCCAATTTCGCCGGCCCGAACGGCGCAAAAGTGTTCGCGCGCCGCTCTGACAAGACGCTGCGTGTCGGCGTTCCCGGCGCCTATACCTATGCCGGCTTCCACGATGCGATCCTCGACCGGATCGAGGATGTTGCAGCCCAGGCCGCGCTCGACCGCGCGGTGTTCGCCGGCGGCTGCTCGGAGAATTCCGAGACCTCCGTTTCGGCGCTCTCCGAGGATATACTGAAGCTCTATTACGACGACTATGTCGCGCAGTGGGACAGTTTCCTGCGCGACATGCGGCTGGCGCCGCTGACCGATCTCAACGTCGCCAGCGAGAATCTCAAGGACCTTTCGAGCGCCGACTCCGCGCTGAAGCGTCTGCTGACGGCGGTGGTGCAGGAAACCGACCTCACCCGCTCGGACGATGCGTCGGCCAACGACAAGAACGGCGCCGCCAACACCGGCTCGAAGCTGCTCAGCAAGCTCGGCAAGCTGGGCAAGGTGGTGACGACGGGAGCGAAGCTGTTGCCGCGCGCGGGTTCCGCCGACCAGGTCGACATGACCGGCAGCCTGGTCGCCGAGCACTTCAAGCCGCTCAAGGGCACTATCGCCCAGGTCGACGGCAAGCCGCCGGCGCTCGACGCGGCCGTGGTGGCGCTGACGGCGCTCTCCAACGTTTTGCAGACCGTTACCGCCAACCCCAACCCGCAGGACGCCATCAAGAAGCAGGGCGGCCTTGCCGAGCTGACCGGCGCGGTGGCCCGGCAGGCGCAGATCCTTCCCTCGCCGATCAACGACTGGCTGGGCGGCATTGCCGGCGACACCAGCGGCCTGTCGCAGAAGGCCGTCACCAACGAGCTCAACGCCATCTGGCGCGCCGACATCCTGCCCTTCTGCCAGGCCGCGCTCAACAATCGCTACCCGTTCAGCCCGGACAGCGCGGTGGACGTCAACGTGCGCGATTTCCAGCGCCTGTTCGGACCCGCCGGCCTGATCGACGCCTTCATCAACGACCACCTGATCAACTATGTCGACACCGCCAGCAAGCCCTGGAAATGGCGCGCCGATTTCGGCCTCGATCCCTCGGCTCTGCCGGCGTTCGAACAGGCCAGGCACATCCGCGACGACCTGTTCCCCGGCGGCGCCGGCCCGGTGATGAATTTTACGCTGGAGCCGAAGGACCTGTCGCCCAACGTGGCGCGCGTGACGCTCAACCTCGATGGCCAGAGCCTGGTCTACTACAACAACGCGACGCGACCGCAGCCGATGACATGGCCGGGCAAGGACGGGACAGGCGTGATCTCGCTCGCCTTCCAGCCGGTCGACGGCTCGCCCGAGGTGATGCTCAACGAGACCGGCAGCTGGGCCTGGCTGAGGATGCTGCGCAGCGGCAAGTTCAACGGCACCTCRCTCACCGACGTCTACAGCCTGCGCCTYGGCACGAAGGGCATGTATGCCGATTTCGAGCTCAAGGCGGCCAGCGTCGAGAATCCCTACACGCTCGAAATGTTCAAGAAGTTCACATGTCCGCCGCAGATATGAACGTGCCCGGCTTCTACGGCAAGCTGCCAGCCACCGGCGATTTCGTGGGCCGGCGGCTGCCGGGAGATTTCGTGCGCGTCTGGGACCGCTGGCTGGCGCAGCACATAGTGCCGCTGTTTGGTGTGGAAGCCTGGCCGCGGAGCACGGCCCTGCGCTTCCTCGCCGGCCCCGCCTCCTTCGGCGCCTCGGCGGGTATCGTCGTGCAAAGCGCCGACAAGGTCGGCAGGCGGTTCCCGTTGAGCGTGGTCGCGCGGCTTTCAGAGGCTCCCGTCAAGCTGGCCTATGCGGATGCCTGGTTCGACGGCGTCGAGAGTGCCGCCTTCGCCGCCCAGCGGGGCGAGTTGACGCCCGACGAACTGGATGCGGCGCTGACCGCCCTGCCCGCGCCGCCCGTCGACGAGGACGCGGAAGTCATCGATGATCTCGTCATGTGGACATCGCGCACGGACATCTTCGATGTCGATCCACAGGCGCCACAGGCGACACTCGAGCAGATCTTCGCAGCAAGCTGGGAGACCGGCTGATGCAGATCTGGAACCAGATGGGTTACAAGCACGAATTCAACGTGAGTGTTGACGCGACCGGCCACGAATGGGTGGTCGTGGTGGTCAAAGGAACCTTCGACTTTCCTGAAGTTCCTGGCGGGTTGGTGCAAAAATCGGCGGAGCAGGCTGCGTTGGTTTTTGCCGACACCCAGACCGGCGAACCCGGCTATTCGGCTACGTTGTGGGAAACCGATTTCGCCTTCCGCAAGCCGCGCTGCGACGTGATCGCCAATGGTTGCGCTTATGCTCCCGGTGGGCGCCCAGCGGAGCGTGTGCCTGTCGGCATCAAGGTCGGCAACTGGTCGAAGCTGTTCGAAGTCGTCGGTCACCGGGAGTGGCGGGCCATCGGGCCTTTATTCACCGCCACCGCGCCGCAGCCCTTCCCGAAACTGCCCATTTCCTACGACGTTGCTTGGGGCGGCGTCGACCGGTTGGACCCCGAGGACAAACTTCCCGCAAGCTACAAATACAATCCGGTAGGCACCGGCTGGTCGCGCACTAGAAACCAGCGCCTCATTCCAGGCCTACGACTGCCGAACACGCAGGCCGTCGGCGAGGAAATCCGCTCACCGTTCGGCGAGTACAAGCCAATGAGCTTCGGACCGACGGGGCGCGGATGGCCCGGCCGCATCGAATATGGCGGAACCTATGACGACAACTGGGCAAACAACATTTTCCCATTCCTGCCGCCTGATTTCGACGAACGCTACTTCCAGATGGCGCCGCCGGACCAGCAGATCGATCCCCCTCGCGGCGGCGAGGAAGTGACACTTGTCAATCTAACGCCGAGGGGACGCGAGCATTTTAGAATGCCTGCCACCGCCATCCAGGTCGCGATGTTCAAAGGCTACGCCAAGGCTTTTGAGGCCGATATCTATCCGGATACCGTTTTGTTCGACACCGAGAACCGACGGTTTTCCCTGGTGTGGCGTGTGTCACAGCGCCTTCAGCGCACAATCCTCGACTTTACCGAATGCTGGGTTGGGCCGCCCACGCCGGGCATGCTCCATGCCAAAGCTGTCAAGAAACCATATGTCCGGCCGATTGCGGAGCCGGTTCAACGGGAGCTTGAGGAGGCATGACCGCAGCGCTGGACATCGTCGCGACCGGAATGGTGACGGCCGTCGGCCTTGATGCGCCCTCGTCTTGCGCGGCGCTCCGCGCCCGTCTGGACGGCTTCAAGGAGACACCCTATGCGGATGGCGAAGGCGAATGGTTGCTTGGCGCGCCGGTCAGTATGCCGCGCAAATGGATCGGCCAAAAGCGCATGATTCATATGGCGGCGGCGGCGATAAACGAAATATGCACTGCGATGCCAAAAGAGCGGGAACGGACCCCGATGCTGTTGTGCCTTCCCGAGCCGTCGCGGCCGGGTTCTCCCGTCAAAGATGGATCCTTGTTCCTGCGGAGCGTGTGTGCCACCCTTGAGATGGACATCGACCCGCGATCGCGCATCATCGCGCATGGCAGGCCGTCTGGTCTGGTCGCGCTTGAGCAGGCGCGCCGTCTCTTGGACGACGGGGGAACATCGGCGGTCATTGTCGCTGGAGTGGACAGCTACCTCACCCCGGAGGCCATAGGCTTCTATTTGGCAAGCCGCCGCTTGCTGGCCACGAACAATCCCAACGGCTTCATTCCCGGCGAGGCCGCAGCGGCTTTTTTGTGCACACGCGCCGGTCACGGTTTCGAACTGAAGCTGCACGGGCTTGGCCTCGCCCGGGAAAATGCATTCATATACAACGAGGCCGATGTGCCGCTGCGTGGCGACGGTATGACGACCGCATACCGATATGCGCTGGGTGAAGCAGGCATCGAGATGAATCAGTTGGGGTTCCGTATTTCGGACCTCATTGGCGAGCAATATTGGTTCAAGCAAACGGCCCTGGCGAGCCTTCGGCTCGTGCGCGGCGCCCATGGCTTTCAGGATCTGTGGTCGCTGGGTGAATCGCTTGGAAATATCGGTGCAGCCGCCGTACCGGCAATGGTCGGTATGGCTCTCACGGCCGCAAGGAAGGGCTATGCGGCGGGCAATCCTGTTCTGATAGAGGCCTCCAATGACGCCGGCGCTTGTGGCGCCGCCATCTTTGCCGCGAGGGCCGCATAGAATGACAGTTTACGCCAACAGCCTCGAAGTCGCATGCAAAGCACAGGGCAACAAGGTCATAGCGGCCTTTCCAGACGTCTGCTTCACGCCACCAGAGAATCCCGCAACCCCTCCCGGCGTTCCGATCCCTTATCCCTCTTTCGGCTTCGATAGTGATACGGACGGTGGCACGAGCACCGTCAAGATCGGCGGCCAGACGATCACCCAGAAAAACAAATCATACTACACCAAGACGACTGGCACAGAAGCCGGCTGTGCGACCAAGAAGGGCATCATCACATCGAACAATACCGGCAAGGAATATGCCGTCGCCTGGTCGAGCAATGTCAAAGCCGACGGCGAACCCGTCAACCGGATGACGGACCTGTCGACCAACAATCACGCCTCGCCGCAAGGAAACACGCTGACTTTTCCAAAGCTGGCTACCGGTAACGGAGTTATTTACAGCACCGAGAAATGCTTGGTTGGCTCTTATGACGCGATCGCCGCAGTCTGCAACGACAACGGTGGCGAAGCACATCATATAGTACCAGACAAGTGCTTTCGGACTGGCAGCAGAGCCGATGCCGACGTTGCGTCCACACGTATTGCCAATGCTCCGACGCTGGGAGAGGGAGTCTGCGTGTGCCTCAGCCCCGATGATCACGAACGGATTCACGAGGCCGACCGCCAAAAGATTGTCACCCTGGGCCGACCCGGTCTGGACAAGCTCAAGGGAGCCAAACTGGCAACCGCGAAGGCCAAGCTCAAAGCACAAGGCAAACTCGGCACCGCGCCGATGAGCAAGATTAGCGAGGCCAGCCTTTCATCTCTCGACGACCTCCAGGACCTCAATGCGAATTGCATCAAGAAGGCCAAGGAGGCGGTGGAGGCGCAACAGAGCCGGTTCGGAGCCAATCAGAAGGGCAGAACCTCCAACCCGCTACCCGGCAAGGAAGCCAAGAAGACGTTGAAGCCGCCAAAGCCCAGAACATAGGCCGAGAAACACCAGGAGAAGCTGATGAAGATTCGAGCCTCGGGCTACATTGCCCCAGATCTTATCGCCGCTGTCCCGACTGAACTCGACGACGAGGACCCGTATTCGCGCTTTCTCATGTTTCAGGATACGACAGAGCATCAGGTCGCCGATGTCGACATACCTCGGACAGTCGTTTCTGTGTGCGCCTATCCATTCGAGAGCGAAAAAGAGAATGTGTTCGTCGCCCTAACCAATGAAGGCGACCTCTACTTTCTTACAGAGGACGTCGATTACGAAAAGATTCCCGGCGCCGGCGTTCTCAGCGAGGACGCTGAAGATTTCGGCTCAACGCTCGCTATCTCCCACAATGCAGGCATCCTCTATGTCTGCGGCGATGGTTCGCAGGTCTATTTCAGACCGAAGAAGGACGAGTGGATCCGGATTTGCGATCGTGACATTGATGGAATGGCGGACAATTTCTTCGAAGCTGTCGCAGCCATTAGCCCGGCCAAATTGGCGGTCTGCGGCTACACGCACAGCCGACCCAAGAATGCCGCAAAAGGCTGCCTTTACTTCTACAAGGATGAAAGATGGAGTCCGGCAGAGCTCCCAAGCAATCAGTCACTATATGACCTTGTCTTCGCAGACGCATCCCGCGTGGTTGCTGTGGGCGGGGGCGGTACGATTGTTGTGGGAACAGGGCCTGGCGCCATGGAGGACGCTTCCGTTGAGGGTCTGTTGGAGAAGTTTCTGCGCATCCGCCTCGACCGCTCCAAACTATATGTGCTCGGCAAGACGGCGATCTTCATATTCGACACGAGGTTGAACCTCCTGGAGACCTTGGCCCTGCCCTCCGAGTATAGAAGCCCGAAAAACATCGAGGTGAAGGAGGGCATCATCTGGTACTTTGATCGTGAAGGCTTGGCCCGTCACGACGGYACAGCCTGGACTCTTATGCCCGTGCCTCCCGAACTCCTTGAACGATCGGAATAGTACGTCTCAGAAGCTAGTGTCGCGGTTGCTTAAGTTTTTTGCGCGGCTACCCAAATTGACTTCGATAAAGCGCTCAACCTTGGCAAGATCGAGATCCACGATGCGAATCGGCTTTTGAGCTGAAAGCATCTGCACCACGAACAGTTCTCCTGCCTCCGGGAATTTGTTGAAGCACTGCTGCGCGATCTTGCGACCGGCTTCGCCCGCCACTCTGGCTCCATCCAAATGAGCTTCGAGACGCTCTATCAGTCTCGCCAAGCGCTCGTCATCCATGTCCGGGTTTTCGTTAGGATGCGACAGATGGTAGTGATAGACGGTCCACAGGAAAGCCGCCTGTTCAACGTGCTGGCGCACAATTTCGTACAGGACCGGCGCCGGCATCAGTTCAGGTTCACAGAGCCGCCGCGGATTCGATTGGCCGCGGTGGCGTGACTGGTTACGTAAGTCCCCCGGATGGTGATGTGGCCGTCCTTCTCCATGATGATGACCGATTTGCCGCAACGCAGTTCTATGCGCTCGTTGCCAACAATATGGACCAATTCACCATCGCGTACGACATGAGCAGTGTCAGCTCGACGTAGGGAATCCACGAGTTTGCCGACGATTAGAGGCCGCGAGGGGTCGCCCTCCTGAAAGAGTAGCGCAACTTCAGCCCCGATCATGCTTGCATCGAGTTTGGTCAGACTCCGCGCGGCAAGCGCCGTATCGGCAGGATTTCCAGGAAAGACCACCAGCGGCGATGTGTCGTCAAATCCCAGGAAAATGCCGATTACAACTCCATCGATGCGATCACGAACCTCGGCCATACCTCACCCGTCAATTCTGGTGGATTTTGCTGCCCTTGAATTGGATGTCGCCGGATGCCTTGCCGCTAATTTTGCCTGAGGCGTCGATGGAAACATCCTTGCCTTTGATGTTGATGGTCCCATCCTTCTTCATAACGATCTCGGCGCTTCCGCACTTCAGCGTGATCGAATCCTTGGCCTCAAGCGTAAGAGTCTTGCCCACGTTGAATGCCGCATCATCGGCAATCTGGACCAAGCTCTTTTTTCCCACCTTCAGCTCATGTGCGCCTGCGACTTGCGTACCGTCGTCCGCTCCTATTTTTGTCGTGCGCGTCTTGGCGATCTCTGCCATTTGGGCACCGCCGATCTTGATGCCCTGATCCGCTCCGATCTCGACGCTCTGGCTGGCCGATATGTTCCAGCTGTCGTCGGCCCCAATAGTGTGGCTCTGCCCTGTCCCCACAGTGACCGACCGCGACGCGCCTATGGCATTCGTCTGCGAAGCTCCCACGGTCCTCGCTTCAGCCGCCCCAACCGTATCGACGCGCGCCGCCCCCACGGTCACCGTCTGAACCAGTCCCACCGTCTGCGAATGGTTGGCGTCGATGTTCTCCGTCGAATTGGCGACGACATGGATGGTCTCGTTAGCCTGGACCGTCAGCTTGCGATTTGCACCCACCGTCTCGGTGTCGTTGCTGCCGATATTGGTCGTCTGGTCGACGCCGACCTTGACGGTCTTGTTGTTGCCGACGTCCTCGTCGAGGTTGTGGCCGACGGAATGCTTGGCGTCGTGGTCGATGCGGTCGGACTGGTCGTGCTGGACCGTTTTCTTGCGGTCGTGCTTGATCAGCAGGTGGTGGTCCTTCTGCGCCTGGAAATTGACCAGCTCGGAGCCGGCCTTGTCCTCGAACATCAGCTCGTTGTAACCGCCGCCGCCTTTCGAGGAGTTGGACTTCCAGCCGGATTGCGTGGCGTTGCCAGGCAACCCATAGGGCGGCATCTGCGAAGCGTTGTAGACGCGGCCGGTGATGATCGGCAGGTCCGGATCGCCCTCGATGAAATCGACGATGACCTCCTGGCCGATGCGCGGAATCTGGATGAAGCCCCAATTGCTGCCGGCCCAGGTCTGCGACACGCGCACGAAGCAGGACGAGTTCTGGTCCTTCTTGCCGAGGCGGTCCCAGTGGAACTGCACCTTCACCCGCGCATATTTGTCGGTGAATATCTCCTCGCCCGAAGGCCCGACCACCGTCGCCGTCTGCGGCCCGCGCATGATCGGCCGCGGCGTGATACGCGGCGCGCGATAGTGCAGCGAGGTAGGCGCCACGCCGAGTACGACCCTGAAGTTCTCGCTATGGGCCTCGTTCTGGGTCCGGTAGCCGGGATCGAACAGCCGGTACTCGGCGCTGACCACCAGATAGTCCTGGTTCTGGTCGTCGCGCGGGAAACTCTCAAGCTTGAAGGTGCAGCCGGAATAGAGGCCGCGCACCGTGCCGACCGCCGTGCTGCGCTGGTGCACGGCCTGCAGCTCCTCGCGGCGAATCCCCGCGATCGTGTCGCCCCGCCCGACGTCGAGATGCGCGCCGGGTTGACGATAGTTCTCGCCCGAGGCCTCCTTGTGGCTGAACGGCTGGGCGGACTTGGCCATCAGATCCGCGCCCGGCTTTTCAAAATCATAGTCGGTATGGGCATAGGCGCCGGGCCGCACCGAACTGCCCGGAATCCACTCGGTGATGTATTCGACGTCGCGCCGTGAGCCCTGCCCCTCGAACTGATAGAGCACCTTCTCGTAACCCGGCGCCGGCTTCAGCTTGCTCATGGCATCGCACAGGACAAGGGTGTGCTTGCCCTCGTCATGCTCGAAGAAATAGAAGATGCCTTCGTGCTCGAGCAGCCGCTGCACGAAATCCAGGTCGCTCTCGTCATATTGCACGCAATATTCGCGCGACGGATAAGAGCCCTGCAGGCGCTTCTCGAATTTCGCGATGCCGTATTTCGAAAAGATCTTCTCGACGATCTCGACGGCGGTCATGTTCTGGAAGATGCGGCAATCGGTTGTGTTGCCGAGGAACCAGAGCCACGGCCTGACGACGGCCTCGTAATAGGCCAGGCGATCCTCGATGCGGGTAAGCCTGAAATCCGACACAAGGCCGCTGAACCAACGCTTGGGATCGGATTCGCCTTCGACCGAGACGGCGCCGCCCAGCATCTTCAGCGGATCGACATCGCTGCTCTTCGAGACGAAGCCGACAGTATAGGAAAAACAGCGGCTGATCTCATCGCGACCGATGAGATGCGTGAAGGTCAACGTTTCGGCGCCTACCGGCGTCTGCACAACCGTGGCACGTTCGTTCGGCATGGGTCGTGCCCCTCCAGGACGCGGCCACCAGTATGATGGATTGAAGCCCCCGCTATGTTAAGCGCATCACGTTCGGGAACTTTTCGAATTCACCGCACTGGACCCTTCGCCAGCCTAGCACATGTTTGATGGAGGCCAAACAACAGTGCGGGCTGTCCTTGCCTTCTATGTCGATGTGAAACGCTCCTCTCCCGCCGCTCTCGCAAGCTGCTAGAATGCTGGAGCAATTCCAGGAAAAGTGCCTGGCGTTTTCGCCCGAAATTGCGGGAGACAGGTACTTATCGACAAAAGGCGCGTCAGCGGTCCCGGATGTTCATCTCGCTCCAGATCAGCAATGTCGACAGACTGCCCTCCGGCACCGTTGCGAGCTACGCCGCCCGTGACCGCAACTTCGAAATCGGCCGCGAGAATTGCGACTGGACCTTGTCCGACCCCGAAAAAATCATCTCGGGCCGCCACTGCGAGGTCCGCTTCCAGGCGGGCGGCTTCTGGCTCTACGATGTCTCGCGCAACGGGACCTTCGTCAACGGCTCCAGTCAGCGCATGGCCGGACCGCACCGGCTTGGCCATGGCGACCGGCTGCTGGTCGGGCGCTATGTCATCGCGGTGTCGATCGACGAAGAACGCATCGCCACCGGCCATCCGCAAAACCGGACCGGCTCGACACAACGCGAGTTGCCGCCATCGACGGACCGGCCGCGGGAGTTCGCAAGCGGGCCGTTCTTCAGCCCGGCTGAGCCGCGCGGGAGACAGGGAGCGCCGGTATCGACCTCCTCGGCGCTGCAGCCGGGCCCGGCTGCTGCCGCCGGCCGGACTGCCGAAGCGGACGGGCTGCTGCTCGAAATCGCCAAGGCCGCCGGCATTTCGCCGGGACTTCTGCAGTCGCGCGACCCGCACGAGGTGGCCGCCGAGATCGGCACAGTGCTCCGGACCACGGTCGAGCAATTGTCCCTGCTGCTCAAGGCGCGCGCCGCCGCCAAAGTGCTGGCCAAGAGCACGCACCGCACGATGATCGGCGCCGAGGACAACAACCCGCTGAAATTCGTGCCGGGAACCGACGACATTCTCGAGATCATGTTCGCGAAGCGCCGCGCCGGCTATCTCGACGCCGCGCGCAGCGTCGAGGACGCATTCCGCGATCTGAGAGCGCATGAGCTCGCCACCTACGCAGCCATGCAGGCCGCGCTTTCCAGGCTGCTCGACGACCTGTCGCCCGAGGCGATCGCCAGGAAACTCCCGCCGGCGTCGTTTTCGTCTAAGAAGAGCCAGGCCTGGGACGCCCTCGTCGCCACATGGCGGACGATGGAAGAGAAGCACGAGAACGGCATGCTCGACGTCTTCCTGGCCTATTTCAGCGAAGCCTACGCCAAGGCCGGCAGGCAGAAGTAGCCGGTAAAGCCGATCCGGCCGTTTATGTGAGCGGCCTCACAGAAGAAACCGCCGCTTCGATCATCCTGCCGTCCTGTTTCGGTCGGCTGCCCGATTTCAATCGGCTGGCTGTGCGACTAGGATGGAGCACGAAAGCTTGCCTGGCGGGCGAAGCGGCGTGGCTTGGGGCGTGTGCAGCAATGTCATGTTTCGGCAAGATGAGCCTTTCCATCCGGCCCGCCTCCGAGACGCGGCATTGCGGTTTTATCCTGCGCACTTCGATGGCAGGCCGCCGATGAGCTCGAAGGACGACCCGTTCGCGCCGACGGACAGGACCGTCATCCGCGCCCCGCGAAAGCGGATACAGCAACCGCCGGCTCCTCCCCAGGCCCCAGGCCCGGATGTCGCGGGACCCGGTCCGCCACCCGGCGGGGAAGCGACGGTTTTCGATACCGGTGTCGGCCGGCGGATGCCGCCCGGCTGGTCGTCGGGAACCGTGATCCAGCAAGATCCGGCCGCCGGAACGGCTGCCGGTCCCGCGGCCGCGCCGGCGCTACAGCAGGAGATCCTGCTCGATGCCGCCGATGGTGTGAAATACGCCGCGGCAAATCCGATCCTGGCGGCCGCGGCGCCCCTGCTGATGCTGTTCGGCCAGTTGCGGCTGATGCCGGTCGAAAGACAGGCCGGTCCGCTGGCGAGCCACCTCGCCGAACTGATCGATGGCTTCGACCGGGCAATGGCGAAGGCCGGCATCGGTGAGGAGGACGGCCGGATCGCCAAATTCGCCCTTTGCGAGACGGCCGACGACCTCATCGGCAACCTGCCCTGGCCGAAGGAAGACGGCTGGCTCCCGCACAGCCTGGTGTCGAGGTTCTTTCACACCAAGCCCACGGGCACCGGTTTCTTCGAGGCGCTCAACAAGGCGCTCGCAACGCCCGAGACACATTACGACCTGCTTGAATTGATGCATGCCTGCCTGTCGCTGGGTTTCGAGGGCCAGTATCGGGGGCTCGTGGGCGAAAGAGCCAACCTCGAGCGCGTGCGGCAGGATGTCTACGACACGCTGCGCTATTTCAAGCCACGCGCCGGGGAAGACATTTCGCCCCATTGGCAAGGCATGGCGGCCAGGATGGCGAAGCCATCCGCGCGGCTGCCGCTCTGGGCTGTCGCGGCAGCCGCCGCGACGCTGGTGACGGCGGCATTCTTTGGATTGCGGGTGTTGATCACCGATGAAGGCGACGCGACCGCCGCCGAGCTGCTCGCGCTCAATCCGGCGACGCCGGTCACCATCGAGCGTGCCAGCGTGGCGCCGCTGGCCGAACCAAAGGAAGCCGCCGCATCGCCGACGCCTGTCGCCCTGACACCCGCCCGGATCGACCGCATCCGTGCCGCGCTCGCCAAGGATATCGCCGGCGGCGGGCTGACCGTCGGCACGAAGGGCAATTTCATCGTGGTCGAGGTCAGCAACCAGCTGCTCTTCGCGCCAGGCCAGGCGGAGTTGAAGCCGGAGTTCCAGCCGGTTGCCGCCGACATCGCCGCAGCGCTCGATGCAGAGCCCGGGCCGGTCAGGATCATCGGCCACACCGACAATGCGAAGCCGAAGAAATCGAGCTCGTTCAAATCCAACTTCGATCTTTCCGTCGCCCGCGCGAAGGCGGTCGAGGCRATTGTTGCGAAGGGGCTCAAGGACCCCTCGCGGATAACGGTCGACGGCAAAGGCGAGGATGAACCGATTGCCGACAACGGGACGCCGGAAGGCCGCGCCAGGAACCGCCGCGTCGACGTGATGGTTGCGAAGGAGGAGACGCAGTGAGCTGGCGCGGCGGGGAGCGGCACTGATGCGCTGGGCGCTGCGGATAGTCAGCCTGCTTGCGCTCGCCGGTTTCTCGGCAGCGGTGTGGTATGCCGGCCCGCTGATCCGTTTTGCCGACACCCGCCCGCTTGGACCTGTGTGGCTCAGGGCGGCGATCATCGGCGTGACTGTTGCCGTCCTCGCGCTGTTCTACGGCGTCCGCTTCTGGCAAAGGCACAAGGCGCAGCAGGCGCTGGAGAAGGCTATCGCGCATAGCAACGAGCGAAACGACGATTCGCAGGTGCTCGAAGCGCGCATGAGCGAGGCTATCGCGACGCTGAAGCGGTCGAGCGGCAAGCGCAACTTCCTCTACGATATCCCGTGGTACATCATCATCGGTCCGCCCGGCGCCGGCAAGACGACCGCACTGGTCAATTCCGGCCTGAAGTTTCCGCTGGCCGGCTCCGGCAGCGCCCAGCCGGTGGCAGGGGTCGGCGGCACGCGCTCCTGCGACTGGTGGTTCACCGACGAGGCGGTGCTGATCGACACGGCCGGCCGCTACACGACGCAGGATTCGGACGCCGAGCGCGACAGGGCGAGCTGGCTCGCCTTCCTCGGGCTGCTCAAGACATACCGCACCCGGCAACCGATCAACGGCGTTATCCTGGCCATCAGCGTTGCCGACCTTGTCGGCTTCGACGACAAGCAACTCGACGCGCAGGTCATCGAGATACGAAGCCGGCTGCGCGAGCTTCACGAGACGCTGAAAATCCAGTTTCCGGTCTATCTGCTCTTCACCAAGGCTGACCTTGTTGCCGGCTTCATGAAGTATTTCGGCGATTTCGACGAAGCGCGCAGGCGCAAGGTGTGGGGCGCGACCTTCCAGACGACCGACCGCACCAGGAACATGGCCAACGAGGCGCCCGCCGAATTCGACGCGCTGGCCGCGCGCCTTGCGGACGAGATGCCCGACCGGCTGCAGGACGAGGCCGATCCGGTGTCCCGCATCGCGATCTTCGGCTTTCCGGCCCAATTCGGCGCCTTGAAGAGCCGGATAACGCGTTTCGTGGGCAGCCTGTTCGATACATCGCGCGCCCAGGTGAATGTCAGCCTGCGCGGGCTCTATTTCTCGTCGGGCACGCAGGAAGGAACGCCCTTCGACCAGGTGCTGGGCGCGATTGGACGCAGCTTCGGCAGCGCTTCCCAGCCGCATCTCTCGGGCACCGGCAAGAGCTTCTTCCTGCACGATCTGCTGGCCAAAGTGATCTTCCCGGAAGCCGGCTGGGTTTCGTTCGACAGGACGGCGGAGCGGCGTGCGGCGCTCGCCAGACTCRGCGGTCTCGCCACGATCGCGCTGGCGGCCCTCGGCGCGCTCGGCGCGCTCGGCCTCAGCTTCGCGGCCAACCGCGCACTGATCGACTCCTCCAGGCAAGCGATGGCGCAGTACCGCGATAGCGCGGATGCATTGCTGAAGAGCACGACGGTCACCGACGTCGACCTCGAAAACGTCATCGGTCCGCTCGACCAGTTGCGCAACCTGCCGGCCGGGTTCGAGACGGGCGGCCAATCGAAGCCGATCGAGGAGACGTTCGGGCTCAGCCAGCGGGACAGGCTGGCCTCTGCCGCCAAGACCGCCTACCGGCAGGCGCTGGAGCGAAGCTTCCGCTCGCGGCTGATGGTGCAGGCGGAGCGGACGATTCAGGCCAGGATGGCCGATCCGATCGCGCTCTACGAGCCGCTGAAGATCTACCTGATGCTTGGCGGCAAGGCGCCGAAAACCGACGACGAGCTGATCGTGTCGTGGATGAAGCAGGATTGGGAGGAAAACCGCTATCCGGGCGAGAACAACCGCGAAGGCCGCGCGCAGCTCGAAAAGCACCTGCGCGCCATGCTCGCGCTCGACGACGTCTACGACCCGGCCTTCGAGCTCAACCAGCCGCTGGTCGAAGCCGCCCAGCGCTCGCTCGGTCGCATGAGCCTCGCCGACCGCGCCTCGGCGCTGATCAAGTCGGCGGTCTATGGCGCAAGGCTGGAGGATTTTTCCATTTCGGCGAAAGCCGGATCCGAGGCGCAGCTGCTGTTCGAGCGCATGGATGGCAGCGAGCTCTCCGATCTTCGTGTGCCCGGTCTCTACACGCGGAGCGGCTTCAACGGCTTCTACCTCCCGCAGCTCTCGCGCATGGCGCAGATGCTCGTCGACGACCAATGGGTGCTCGGCGGCGGCGGCGAGCAGGGCGGGATCGGCCAGGACCTGCCCAAGCTCGGCCCGGAACTCCTTGACCGCTATGGCAAGGAATTCGCAGCGGCATGGAACGGCGTTCTCGGCCAGCTGAAATTCAAGGCGATGCTGAAGGACAAGCCGCAATATATCGCGCTTTCAGCCGTCGCATCGCCGGACTCGCCTGTCGACCGGCTGTTCACGGCGATCGGCGATGAAACCGCGTTGACACGCAACAACGCTTCCGAGGGGGAGACCGGCACGACCCAACAGGACATGGTCAGCATCGCCAAGGGCCTGGCCCGGATCGGCCTGCAGGCCGCCGGCGGCAAATCGCAAAGCCGCGCGGGCACGGGTTCATTCTCGGGACAAAATGCGGGCGCGACGGTGGAGGCGCAGTTCAGGCCGTTCCAGGCACTGGTCAGCGGTTCCGCCGGGCGTCGTCCGCTCGATGCGCTGACGCAGAATTTCCACGACATCTACCAGAGCCTGAAGCTTGCTTCGGACGTCCCTTCGCAAAACGAGCGCGTCAACGCGAACCTGAAGCTGCAGATCTCGACGCTGCGTGCCAATGCCTCGCGGCTGCCCAAGCAACTCGCGCGCATGGTCGATGCGGCGGCCAACGAGTTCGAAGGTAATGTTGCCGAGGCCTCGGTGGCCAACCTCAATCAGACGCTCGATGAAACCGTCACGCGCCCGTGCGAAGAGGCCGTGAACGGCCGCTATCCCTTCGCCAGCAACGCCACGGAAGAGATTTCGATGGCGGATTTCGCCAGGCTGTTCGCGCCGGGAGGTTTGATGGACCGGTATTTCGCGCAGAACCTCGCGCCGCTGATCGACATGACGGGCCAGGAGTGGACTTGGAAGCAGGATACCCGCACCGGCCGCGATCTTGCGAAGTCGACCTTGAAGGCGTTCCAGTCGGCCGCGGAAATCCGCAGCGCCTTCTTCCCCTCCGGGGGCTCGGCGCCTTCGGTCAGCATCACCTTCACACCCTTCTCGCTCAACAGCGAAGCCGACGGCGCCGTGCTCAATGTCGACGGCCAGACCGTCCAGAGCGCACAAGGCGGCAGCACGCCGAGCACGCTGACATGGCCGAGCGGCGCGCTCTCCGGAACCGCCAGCCTCAGCCTGACGCCGGAAATGCCCGGCCGCGAGTCAGCGCTCAAATTCGAAGGCCCATGGGCGCTGAAGCGGCTGTTCGACAAGGCGACGGTCACCAGCAATGGCGGCAACACCGAAGCGCGCTTCGTCATCGGCGGACGCGACGTCGCCTATACGGTGCAGACCGGCTCATCGGCCAACCCGTTCCTGCTTCCCGCATTGTCGGGATTCAGCTGTCCGAAGGCGTTTTGAAATGGTCCCGTTCGAGAACAGGTCCGGCCTTCATTTCGATACTCTATTGCAGCCGCTTGTGGCAAAGTTGCACGGGCATGCGGCCCACGGTTCGTCACAGAGGACGCGCGCGACGCGCTTGGTGACAAATTGAACACTGTCGCCCTTCCCATCGAGAGCTTCGGCGTGAGCCATAAGGGGTGCGTGCGCGACCACAACGAGGACAATTATCTGCTCGAGCCGCAGACCGGTCTTTGGGTGGTCGCGGACGGGATGGGCGGGCATGAGGCCGGCGAAGTCGCCTCGGCCAGCATCGTCGACCACCTGGCAACGATCGGCATAGCGAGCTCGGCGCCGGACCTTCGCGCCCGCTTCGAGGACCGGCTGAGCCGCGCCAACGCCGAGATCCGCACCATCTCGCGGTCGCGCGGCATCACCATCGGCTCCACCTTCGCCGCCCTGCTCGCAATGGATGGGCGGTTCGCCTGCCTGTGGGCTGGCGACAGCCGCATCTATCTGGTCCGCAACGGTTCGATCACGCAGGTTTCGAAGGACCACACCGAAGTCCAGGAGCTTCTCGACCGGGGCATGATCAGCGCCGAGGAAGCGCTGACCTGGCCGCGCCGCAACGTCATCACCCACGCCATCGGCGTCAGCGACGAGGTCGAGATCGATTTCCAGCAGGGCGAGCTGATGCCGGGCGACATCTTCGTCCTGAACACCGACGGGCTGACCGCGCATGTCAACGACGCCGAGATCGAAGCCGCGGTCAGGTCCGCACCGGCAAAGGCGGCGTGCGAGACGCTGCTGGAGACCGTGCTGGCACGCGGCGGAACCGACAATGTCACCATCGTGCTCGTGAAGATCGGCGACAGAAGCAACGGACCGCTCCGGCCGGATCGGTCCGGGGCGGGGAGCCTCGCGAGATGAGCGACGACGACAAGACCCGGATATCGGCGAACCTCGGCCATACCGGCGTCGGCACGCAGCTCAGCGGCATCTATGAGCTCGACGAGCGGATCGCCTCCGGCGGCATGGGCGAGGTTTATCGCGGCCACAACATCCAGACCGGCGACCATGTGGCGATCAAGATCGTGTTGCCCGAATTCGCCCGCGACCAGACGATCCTATCGTTGTTCCGCAAGGAAGCGTCGATCCTCAACCACCTGTCGCATGACGCGGTGGTGCGTTACCACGTCTTCACCATCGATCCCGGGATCGGCCGGCCTTACCTCGCCATGGAGTTCGTGGACGGTCAGTCGCTGTTCGACGTCATCCGGCGCGGCGCCATGGCCGCGCCGGATGTGCGCAGGCTCTGCCACCGCCTCGCATCGGGGCTCAGCGCCGTGCATCAGGCCGGCGCCGTACACCGCGACCTTTCGCCCGACAACATCATCCTGCCGGGAGGCCGGGTCGAGCGCGCCAAGATCATCGACTTCGGCATTGCGCGCTCCGCGACGGTCGGCGGCGAGACGCTGATCGGCGGAAAGTTCGCCGGCAAATACAACTATGTTTCGCCGGAGCAACTCGGCCTCTGTGGCGGCGAGGTCAGCGAGCAATCCGATATCTACAGCCTCGGACTGGTGCTGGCCGCCGCATTGCGCGGCAAGCCGCTCGACATGAGCGGCTCGCAATACGAGGTCGTCGAGAAGCGCCGCACCGTGCCGGACCTGTCGGATATCGATCCCGACTTCCGTGAGCTGATCGCAGCGATGCTGCAACCCGATCCGCGCGACCGTCCAGCCAGCATGGCGGAGATCGCCAGGGCGACGCGCGACGACGACCTCGACGCGACATTGCCGCCGCCGGCGTCTTTTGCCCCACGCGAACGCTCGGGCCTGCCGCGCGCCGGATGGACCGCGCCGCCGGACTCCAGGGGCCAGCCATCGACGCCGCCCGGCGACCAGCGCTTCGTCCCGCATGTGCGGCCGGCGCATCTCTCGGAGCCACGGCCTTCGCCGGCCGCCGCACCGCGCGTCGTTGCGCCCGCCCCACAGCCGAAACGCTCGCGGATCCCGGCGATAGCGGGGGGCGCCGTGGTGCTGACCGTGGTCGCCGCCGCCGGGATCTATTTCAGCGGCATCATGGCAACCCAACCGGTTATCGAGAAAATCGTGCCGCTTAAACCGGCGCCTGCGCCGAAACCAGCGGCTGAAGCACCTGTGGCGGACGCGCCGAAGCCCCAGCAGCCGGCGCCGCCCGAGCCCCAGCCTGAAGCGGCGACGCCCGACAACGCCGCCGCCAGCGAGCCGGCGAAACCTGCCCCGCCCGCGTCGCCAGGGACGCAAGCCAACACCGCGCCTATCGACAAGCAGGCGGACAGCGCGGGCGACCACAACCCGCCGCCTGCTTCGCCTGCCGAAGTCCCAGTGCCAAGCTCCAAGCGGCCTAGTCCCAACCCCGTGCCGCCGGCAACCGAGGTTCAGCAGCCTGCTCAAAAGGCACCGGCAGGGGTCCAGCCGGAGAACTCGGCGAGCGATGGCCAGGGAATGGCTCAGCCGCCTGCCAAGGTCGCTCCCGGGCCACCGCCGGCCAAACAGCCGGTGCCGCCCACGACGCAGCCGGCCCCCGTTACCCCGTCGCAAACCACGGCGAGCAACAATCAGCAGCCGGCTCCACCGGCCGCGAAAGCTGCCCCCTCCTCGCCGCCCGCCGAGACGGCGCCAGCGCCTGTTGCTCCACCGAAGACCGCGGAAGGCCAGAAACCGGCGCTGCCGACAACCCCGCCGGCATTGCCGAAGCCGCCGGCGTCAACCGCCACCCCGCCGGAAGCGCCGAAGGCGCCGCAACCGTCGTTGACCAAGCCTTCCGCAAACACCGACGTGGCCATCAATCTGCCGAAGCCGCAAGTACCGCCGCCGGCTGATCAACTGGCGCAGCGCGCCTCCTGGGTACGCGACTTCAGCGGCGGCAGTTGTTTCTATGCCAGCCTGACGTCGGCGACGGACACCTCCGCCGCCATCGAGGGGTTCGCGACGGCGGTGCAACCTTTCGAGCAACTGCTCGCCGACTTCCAGTCACGATTCCATGTCGAGCCGGAAATCAGCGTTCGCCTCATCAACCCGCCGCAGTGCGGCGTGCCGACATTGCTGCGCTTTCTCGACCGGAGCGGCGTTGAACAGCCGCAGCTGGTGCTTGACCGGACGTCGGTGCCGGACGGCTCGCCGATCAGCGGCACGCTGGTCACGCGTGGCGGGCTCATCTCCAACGTCCTGCTGATCAATCACAATGGCATCGCCTTCAACCTCGACGACCGCATGGTCGCGCAGCCCAACAAGGCGACCTTCAGCATCCCGATCGATCTGGCCGCCGCGGACAAGGCAGCGGGCAAGGCGCTGCCGCAGGTGATCATGGTGATCACCGGGCCTCAGGATATCCAGGCGGCGACGTTCTCGAAGCCGACGCCGGCTTCCGAGGTGCTGCCCCGGATCCTGAAGGAGATCGAGGCGCACGGACCAGGGTTCTCCGCCACAGCCAAATACTTCCGGCTCGGCGGTTAGAGCGATCTAGCATGGATGACGATGGGATCCCGCCGCTCGCCCCCTTGCCAGCCTCTTCAGCCCCGTAAGGCGCGCGGTCGGCAGCGTTTCCTGCCTGATCTTCCCGGCCGCGCGAAGCTCGCCGCGTTGCTCGGCGGGGCGCTCCTCTCGGTGTTTTCAGCCGGCAAGGCGCATGCCGAGTTCACCGTCTGCAACCAGACGCTCGACGTCGTCAATCTCGCCGTCGGGCAGAAGGTGGACAATGCCGACCAGACCGACGGCTGGTGGACCATCGGCGCCAACCAGTGCGTCAACGTCATCCGCGAGGAGCTCGCCAACCGCTACATCTACATCTACGCCACCGACGTCTTCGGCCACGCGATCCTCAACGGGTCGACCGAGATGTGCATCGACCGGCGCCGCTTCTCGATACGCGGCATCGAGGAGTGCTGGCAGCGCGGCCATATCGCTGCGCGCTTCGTCGAGGTCGACACGCTCGAGCAAGTGCGCTGGACCTACTTCCTGACCGGAAACAGCCCGTGACGCACAGCATCGACACGAGCTTCAAGCTCAAGAAGCAGGCACGCCAGGCCGAGCGCCGGCGCAGGCTCTGGCGCCGGGTGCTTGCCGGCCTCGGCGCGCTGGCGATCGTTTCGATCGCCGCCGGCTTCTACCTCACCAAGGACTACTGGTCGTTCGGCGACGAGGACGAGGAGTTGCAACCCGTCGAGGGCATGGAAGACGTGCCGCCCGACGCCTCGGTCTATGTGCCGGCCATCATCGATCTCGCCGGCGACCCGATGTGGATCACGCTGGCGCCCGATGCCGATACAGCAACGAAGGGCCACACGGTCGCGCGCCCGGCCGAGCTCGACAGCTCCGGTGCGTCGCCGCAGATCGAAATCCTCTCCGACGTGATGCTGAGCGCCAGCGAGAAGTTCATGACGACGATCCCCTCCACGCAGGAGGATTTCGCCTTCTTCCAGGCGCAGCGGCAGGGTGCTCCCAAGCCTTCTGCGACAGCGCCCGACGCGCAGCAAGCCGCGCCCCCGGCTGCCGGCGAAGACCAGCAGGGTGATCTGGAGAACGACCTCCAGCCCGAGCAGGAGGAAAGCGATGCTCCTGCCGGTCCAGCCCCGAAAGCGGACGCCAACGACCCCGAGGCCGGGTGGGGAGAGACCATCGACCAGGGCGAGGCGGCGCTTCCCGCTTTCAAGAAGACGCAAGTCGAAAACAACATGACGGTCGCAACCGTCACCAGCGAATACCAGCGCTTCGAAGCGACAGAGGACACGTTCGTGAAGATCCTCAACGACCGCAGCCTGGACAGCGTCGTCGCCGACGCGCACTTCTCGGCCGACGACGCCAAGCTTGCCGGCGAAGCGCTGAAGGCGTTGTTCAACCGCGATGGGCTCGAGGCGGGCTATGTCGTCGCGATGCGCGGATTCCGGCCGAACCGCGAGGTGACGACCATGTCGCTCATGCAGCTGTCGATCTACGCCAGGAACGTCTATGTCGGCACGCTCACGCGCAACGCGGCCGGCGCCTTCGTCTCGGGCGTGGACCCCTGGGTCCGCGAGGACCTGTTCAATTATTCCGGCGCCTCCGATCAGGGCGGGCCGAAGCGGCAATACCGCCTGCTCGACGCAATCTATTCGACAGCCGCGCGCAACAAGGTTCCAACTGGCGTCATCGGCGAGGCGATCATGTATCTGTCGCGGGGACAGGATCTGGATGCCTTTGCCAGCGAGGACCAGCGCCTGGTCCTGATCTACTCGCAGACGCCGCGCGGCAATGACGCGTCCTCCGGGCGGGTTCTCTATGTGGGCGTCCAAGGCGGCGAAAAAAGCCTCGACTGCTTCGTCTTCCCGCAAAGCGACGGCCAGTATGCCTGTGTGACCGGCAATGACGAGGTCCGTTCGCTCACCGTCACCAACGGCATGGTCACGCCGGTCAACGGGGTGATGACCTCCACCTTCGGGCCGCGCAAACATCCGATTCTCGAAACGGTCCGCATCCACAAGGGCGTGGATTGGGCGGCGCCCATCGGCACGCCGGTGATGGCGGCGTTCGACGGCCAGATCACCTTCCAGGGCGACGGCGACAGCTACGGCAATCTGGTCAAGATTTCACATGCCAACGGGCGCGAGACGCACTACGCGCACATGCAGAAGTTTGCCACGAATGGGGTCGGCACCAAGGTGAAGGCCGGCGACGTCATCGGCTATGTCGGCACCACCGGCCTTTCGACCGGGCCGCATCTGCATTTCGAGCTTTATCAGAACGGCGAAGCGATCGACCCGCTGGGTACCGTCACCGCGGTGGCGAGCGACGATTCCGCAGTCGAGACGCTGACCGACCGCATCGTCCATGTCGAAAGCGGCGGCAGCGCCCGCGCCAAGAATCCCAACTCCTCGGCCACGGGCGCCGGCCAGTTCATCACCAAGACCTGGATCCGGATGATGAACACCTATCGCCCCGATCTTGCCCGCACGCTGTCGACGGCCGACCTGCTCGCGCTTCGCTACGACGCCACGCTGTCGCGCGAGATGGTGCGCAACCTGGCGCGCGAGGGCGAAGCCTATCTGCGCGCACGCGGCCACCAGATCACCGCCGGGCGTCTCTATCTCTGCCATTTCCTGGGCATGGAAGGCGCGCATCAGGTGCTGGCCGCGTCCGGCTCGGCGCAGTTGAGCGCCGTCCTCGGATCGCCGGTCATCCAGGCCAACCCGTTCCTCACCGGCAAGACGGTCAGCTACGTCATCGACTGGGCCGAGCGGAAGATGGGCCAGAAGCTGACCCAGGTGGCCTCCGATTCAAGCCAGCAGACGACCACGACCGAAGTCCGGCAGACATCGCCGGAGTTCGAAAAATACAAGCAGGCCGTCACGACCCTCATAGGCACGATCCAGGCCAGCCTCTGAGGCTTGGGCTTCGTCGCCGGCATTGGTGTTGCCGCCGCAAAGTGTCACTGTCGCGGCTTTTTTTTTCGGGCCTTTGTGAACCGAAACTGTGGTCGAGATCACATACGCCCAGAAGCCATTTTTGGCAGAAGCGACTTTGTCGCTGACGAACTGAGCATGCGCAGACATCGTCAATAGCGCGCCCCGGGTGGGCGGAGGGCTGATCCATGAAAGCGTTCGCCGTCGTTCTGAGCGGATTTATCCTGTTTGTTCTCGCGGTGCTGGGCGCCCAGGCCGCCACACCCGACACCAAGCGCGTCGCGCTGGTCATCGGCAACAGCAAATATGTCAATGCCGTCGCCTTGCCCAATCCGGCGAACGATGCGCGCCTCATTGCATCGACGCTGCGCAATGCCGGATTCGACGTGATCGAAGGTGTCGACCAGGACAATGCCGGCATGCACAAGCTGATCGGCAAGTTCACCGAGGAATCCTACAATGCCGACCTCGCCGTGATCTTCTATGCCGGCCACGGCATGCAGGTCGACGGCAAGAACTACCTCATCCCGGTCGACGCGGAACTGACGTCGCCGGCCTATCTCAAGACCCGCACCGTGCAGATCGACGAGCTGATGGCGGCGCTGCCGCCCGACCCGGCGGTCGGCGTCATCATCCTCGACGCCTGCCGCGACAACCCGCTGGCGCGGACGCTGGCGGCCGCGTTGCCGAAAAGCCGTTCGCTGGGTGCGGGCCTCGCCCCGGTCGAAGCGAAGTCGGATGGCGTCGGCACCGGCGGCGTCCTGATCGCCTACGCAACGGACCCGGGCGCCATCGCTTTCGACGGCAACGGCGTGGACAGCCCCTATTCGCTGGCCTTGGCCAAGCACCTGACCGAGCCGGGCGTCGAGATCCAGAGCGCGCTGACGCGGGTGCGCGGCGAGGTGACCGAAGCGACACAGGGYCGGCAGCGGCCGTGGCACAATGCATCGCTGGGGCGCGAGGTGTTCCTGGGCAAAGCTCCGGCCGAAGCGGCGCCCGCGGCCGCCCCGGTGGCAGATGCATCCAAAACGACGGCAGCGCCCGCACCGGTTCCGGTTGCCAGCGATCCGCCCTCATGGGAAGTGGAGCAGCGCCTGTGGGACGAGGCCTCGAAGAAGAATGCCATTCCCTACTACGAAGCCTATCTCGAGCAGTTCCCCAACGGCCGCTTCGCCACGGTGGCGAAGCTCAACATCGATCAGCTGAAGGATCCGAAGGCCGGCAACAAGCAGGTGGCGGCCCTGGATACGGGCACGGCGAACGCCAATTCAGGCTCGGCTGTCCGCACCACGGTCGGCGTCACCGACGAGATGAAGCAGACGCCCGGCACCGGGACGACCGAAAGCGCGATCGGGCTCGATCGCGCCGGCAGGATCGACCTGCAACTGCGCATCGAGGCGCTGGGCAACGAGCTTGGCCAGGTCGACGGCGATATCGGTCCGAAGACCCGCCAGGCGATCGGCGCCTGGCAAGGTAGGAACGGGCTGCCGCAGACCACCTATCTGACGCGCGAGCAGCTGGCGTTCCTGGTGATCCAGACYGATCCGCTRRTGGATGCCATACGCGCCAAGCAGGCCGCCGAACAGGCGCGCACCGCGCCGCCCAAGAAACAGGCGGCGCAGAAGACCCGCACGCTGAAGCCGGTGGCGGAGGCCCCGCGCAGGAAACAGACCGTGCAGAGAAGGCGCTATCCCGAAACCGTGGTGCGGGAAGAACCGCCGCCGAACGACAACAACGACTTCCTGACCAAGGCGCTGATCTTCGGCACCGGCATCGCGGTGGGCGGCGCGCTCAAGCACTGACCCTCAAGCACTGACCCTCAAGCACTGACAGGGCACTGACAGGGCCGACTGCGCGCTTTTCCTGGAATTACTGTGAGCGGTCCAGCTTTGACGCTGGGCCGCTCACACCGTTGTTTCACACAATTCCAGCGTCGGCGCCCTATTCCGTCCTGATCCGCATTTCCACCCGCCGGTTGACCGGRTCGTAGGGGTTCGGGACCCGCGGGTTCGCCTTGCCCATGCCGATCGGTTCGAGCCTGGCGGCRTCGATKCCGTTCGCCRTCAGGAAAGCGGCCACGGATTGCGCCCTTCGTTGCGACAGATCCTGRTTGTAGCGGTCCGAACCGGTGGCGTCCGTATGGCCTTCGACGACGAAGCTGAACGTGCTCAACCGGTTGTCCTTCAGCGCCTTGGCGAACTCGTCGAGCTCGGTACGCGCGGTCTGGTCGAGTTGGGCTGAATCCAGGGCGAAATTGATCATCATGTCGAGGCCGGTCTTTTGCGCAGACGCCCCGGGCGCGCCTGCTTTTTCGGCCTTGCTCTTGCACTCTTCCTCGGTGCCGACGCAAATTCCGCGCGACGCGCCAAGGCTGCCCTGACCGGTGAAGAATTTTACGATGTCTTCCGATTTCTGAAGCGGATCGGCGGAAACGTGCGTCGAAAAAAGCACGGCCGCCAAAGCAAAGGCTGAGCTGCCCCATCGCATTGCCGTCACTCCTCCTTGAGCGGATTTCGCAGGCGCGAACGATAGCAAAGTTCGCGGCGATTGTCTGTGAACAAACGCACGCTGCAAGCACCCACGGCCTGCTAAAGACGGAGGCTTGACCGGCGCCTCGCGCGGGGCTTGAGTGCGTGTGTCCGCCGGTGTGAGGGGCGCGGCAACCATGACCAATGGGCTCCAATACAGAACGGCCAGGGATCTCTTCCTCGCCTGTCCCGCCATCGCGAAGGACATGACGGCGCCGCCTTCCGATCAGTCCCCGATCGAATACTGCCGGGCCCTGCTGGCCGGGCGCGTTCCCGAGGAAGCAATCACTTTCTGCGCCTACCTCCTGCCCGAGCGGGCCGCGATCTGGTGGGCACATGAGTGCCTCGGCCATCTCGCCGAACTGCTCAGCGATGGGGATCTCGAATTGCTGGCGATCGTCGAGGATTGGGTCGGCGAGCCCGGAAACCCCGACCATGGCGCAACCCTGAGCCAGGCAGCCGATATGCCGCCGGCGACACCGGCCGGCTGGGTCGCGCTGGCGGCCGGCTGGCGTGACAACGGCTCAGCCATCAACATGACGCCGCCCGGACTTCCGGCCGCCCACGCCGTCAGCGCCGGGATACTCGCCGGGCTGGCGCGCGTGTCGCTCGCCGACCGCTTTTCCGTGCTTTCAGCCTTCGCCGAAATGGGCATCCAGATGGCCGAGATGGAGGCGCAACGGCAATCGGCCAACGCGTACTAGAGCTGCTCGACCGCCAGCGGCGGCAGGTCACCAGCCGCCGCCACCGCCACCGCCGCTACCGCCGCCGCCCAAAGGCGCGATGACGGGCGGCGTCTGAGTCTGGACAGGCTTGACCAATTTCTTCGCGGTGACCTTCTTCTGCTTGACGACACTTGGCGCTGTCGTCGTGCGAACGACCTTCGTCCGGTGCTTGGGGGTCGGCTCGACCTTGGGCGTCATGGTCGTACACCCGGCGACCGCCAGGGCACCGGATAAGATCGTCAAGATGATTGCCTGCTTCAATGCCCTGCCCACCATTGCCTCCTTGTTGATCAGAACAAGTCCCGACGCGGATTGGCTTGCTCCCAGACCGCTCTGGCTGTCTTGACCAGCTGGTCGTCCAGCGAGCCGCCCGCCGGAATTTTCGATTTGAGCTCCTCACGAAGCTGCTTCAGCGCCGCCGTTTTCGGCTTTGCCGGGAATTGGGCCAGCGTTGTCCGCGCGCCCGGCAATTCATTGCGAAGATCGAGCCCGACAGAGAAGGCCAGATAGCGGACGGCCACGACCGGATCCGCCTTGTCGCCCTTCTGCATCTCGAGAGCCGCGCGATCGTAGGCACCGGAATAATCGCCGCGCTTGGCAGCCAGCTCGAAGAGCCTTTGCGCTTCGTCGAGGTTCTGCGTCACGCCAAGCCCGTCCCTGTACATGCGCGCCAGGCTGCCCGGAGCGTAGGGCTGGCCGAGGTCCATCGCCTTCTGGAAAAGCGCCTGCGCCTGCTTCGGGTCCTTGTCGACGCCGCGCCCGCTGAGGTAGTTGCGACCGAGGATATTCATCGAATACATGTCCTGCCGCTCGACGCCCGCCTTGAGGAAGGCGACGGCGCGCGCCGGATCGGCGGGCACGCCGTTGCGGCCTTCTGTGAAGATCGCAGCGAGATCGTTCATGGCGTAGGTGTGGCCCATCGCGGCCGCTTTCAGCAGCAGATCCAGTCCCTTGCCGGTATCGCGCTGGACCCCGAGACCATTGAACAAGGCACGTCCCCATGCGGTCATCCCGTAGGGATCGCCCTTGTCGGAAGCCACCGCATAGAAGCCGTTCGCTTTTTGGGGATCGACGGCCGCGCCTATTCCGGACGAAGCGATATAGCCGAGCTCGAACACGGCGCGGACATGTCCCTTATCGGCTGCCTCCTTGATCGCCTTCTTCGCGTCGTCGACCTTGCCGGCGGCAAGCAGCGCCCGCCCGAGCTCGTAGCGGAAGCGGGCGACATCGGGATAGGCCTTGACCGCCGCCTGGCAAGCTTTCACYGCGTCGGCGCCGATCTCGTTCGGCAGCASGCCAGGCACGACGCCTTGCAGGTCCAAAGGCTCGCCGGCGGCCTTGTCGCAGGGATCGACATCCGGCGACAGCTTCATCGTGGCCGGCTTGGCCGAGTTGTTGTCGGCCCTGATCTCGAAGCCGACCTGGACCGGCGCGGCCGAGCCGATCTGGGGCTCGTAACGCAGATGCTCGACTTCGTTGGCCATCAGGCTCGAATCCGGCGACAAGGTGCGGTCCGGAAGGGACAGCGTTCCCGTGGCCGGATAGCTTGCCAGCTTCAGGCTCACCTCGGGGTCCTTTGTCGGCAGATCCAGCTTCAGCGGGACCGGACCGACGCCGACCGGAATTTTGACGTCGCGGTTCTCGATCGCCTCGGCGGCGCCGGTGATGTGGATACCGCGCTCCAGCACCTGTTGCTTCTGCTCGGCCTCGAGCGAGGCGACGATCTGCTGTCCCGCGGCGCCCTCGCCGTTCTTGATCCGGAAGATCAACATGCCCTGGGATTGGCCACCCCAATTGTCGTGCGTGGCATAGGCCAGCATGTCCACTTCTTCCTGCGCGCCGGCGCCCTTCGGCACCTCCATCTGGAGGCGCGGCAGATCCTTGCCCTCTATCGGCACACCAGTCGCGACAAGCTTGCCGTCCAGAATGAGGCGCCCCACCGCCGGTGGCCTTTCAATGCTGACGGTGACCGAGCCGCCGTCGACGTCGACCGGCTCCGGCAGGTCGAGCGCGACAGGTCCGACGCCTGACGGCACGACCTTCTCCAGAACCGGTGGCAGCGCCGGCCGGTTCGCCCGGCGCATCAGCACCACGTCGTCGATCAACGAGGAATTTTCCCATGGAACCTGCTGGCCGCTGGTGGCTTCGACCACGTCGCGGCGCACCGCGGCCATGACCGTGCGTATCTCCTGGTTCGGCGCCAGCGCGCGACGGGAAAAGGCCGACGAGAACGGGCTGAGATCGCCGGTTCCGTCATAGGCGAYGGCTCCCGGYTCCGTGGCGAAGGCAATCAGCGTGTTCAGCGAGCTTTTCACCTGCGCAAGGCCGCTGCCGCCGGCGGCGATCAGCTGATCCCTCAGCCAATAGTCCTTGCGCGGAAACGGATTGTTGCGGCAGGCATCGAGGATGATCACCTGGATCTTCGATTTCGCGCGCATTTGCTGCAGCACGTCGTCCAGCTTGATTGCCTGCACCTCGATGTCGGCCGCATCTTTCAGCGAGGCGTCGACCGGGATCAGGAAATTCTCGCCGCCGATCTGAAAACCGTGGCCCGAGTAATAGACGACGGCGAGATCGGCGCCGTCGGCGGCCGCGAGATAGTCACGGAACTCCTGCTCGAACTGGAGCTTGGTGAGGTCCCTGGCGACGAATACGTCGAAACCGGCCTGCCGAAACGTGTTCGACACATCCTCGGCGTCCTTGTCCGGATTCTTGAGGGCCGGGATTTCGCGATATTCGGAATTGCCGATCACGAGGGCAACCCTTCGATCGGCGTGGGCTTCGAACGTCGTGAAGCCCACGAGGATCATGGCTGCAAGGAACGCGCAACATCGCAGCATGGCAAATCCTTAACTGCTATGACCTGTCGGCCACAAGAACGCGGCTTGCGGCACAGGGTCTGTTAAAGAGTTCACAATCTGCCGAGACCGGAGCAGAGCGAATGCTTAACGACCGCAGACATGCTCTTCATCCAATCGGGTTCTAAATTACCGCAGAGACGTGGCTACCGCAATGATCGGACGGATTCGCGACAGTGACCGGATCGGATCGCGATTATCCTGCGTTTGCCGGTTCCCGGGGCGATGGCCGGGGAGTCGATCATGGGATGGACGCAGACTATGACAGCGAGAGTGATAGTGCTTGACGCCAAGCCACTCGGTGCGGCGGATGTAGCGGAAATCGCGCGGCGCAATGCCCGCCTGGTGCTCGGGGAAGCGGCCATGCGGCGTATCCGGGCAAGCCGTGCCCTCATCGAGCATCTGACCCAGCTCGGCAAGCCGCTCTACGGCGTCACCACCGGCCTCGGCGCGTGCGTCGACACCCCGCTTGCGGAGGCCGATCTGGTCGCCTTTCAGCACAGCGTGCCACTCAGCCACAGCATGGGCGCCGGGCCGGCCCTGCCGGTCGAGGCAGTGCGGGCGCTGATGACGGCGCGTATCTCAGGCATGGCCGCTGGCGGCACCGGCGCCTCCGAACGCGTCATCCTGGGCCTGYTGGCGGCGCTTAATGCCGGCCTCCATCCCGTGATCCCCWGYTGGGGGTCGATCGGAGCGGCGGACCTTGCSCCGCTCGGCCATCTGGCGMGGGCGCTGCGCGGTGACGGCGAGACGGAATATCAGGGCAAGATCATGCCCTCAGCCGAGGCGCTTGCGCTCGCAGGGCTCGAACCGCTCGACCTGCGCGAGAAGGACGGCCATGCCATCATCGTCGCGAACAGCCTTTCGACGGGAACCGCGTGCCTGGCCCTGGAGGATGTCGCCTGCCTGATCGACTGGTCTCTGGCGGCAGTCGCCCTCAACTACGAAGCGTTCCGCGCGTCGCTCAAGGCCATCGACGAGCACGCCCTGGCAGCGCGACCGGCATTCGGCCAATGCGAGATCGGAGCGCGGCTGCGCGCGGAGCTTGCCGGCAGCGGGCTCTGGCAGGAGAACGCGGCGCGGCGTATCCAGGACCCGCTGAGCTTCCGTTGCGTGCCGCAGGTCTGGGGCGGTCTGCTCCATGCGTTCGAACAGGCAAGGCTGGCGACCGAGATCGAACTCGGCCACTCGGGCGACAACCCGGTGATCCTGCCGAAGGCCGAACGGGTCGTCTCCAACGGCAATTTCGACCTCACCGCATTCACGCTGGCCTGGGAACAGCTCGGCCAAGCGCTTGCGCATTGCGCCGTCGGTACTGCCAACCGCTCGATGAAACTGATGTCGCCGACGGTGGCGGAACTGCCGCGCTTCCTTTCGGCCAGAGGTGGCAGCCGCCAAGGCTACGCGGAACTGCAGAAACCGGTCGCCGCGCTCGAGGCAGAGATAAGGCATCTCGCCAATCCGATGTCGCTCAGCCCGCTCGCGGTTTCGGACGGCATCGAGGATCAATCCACGATGGCGCCGCGTGTGGTGGCCAAGACCGCCGGGATTATCGAACGCCTGCGCTATCTTGTGGCAATGGAGCTGATCTTCGCCGCGACAGGGGTGGAACTGCGCGGTGTCCTCGACACGATGGGCGAAGGGCCACAACGTACCTATGCCGCCGTGCGCGCGCTCGTCGCCCCGCTCGACGACGACCGCGAAATGAGCGCCGATATGGCGCGCGTCGCGCATATGGTGGCGGGACCGCGGTTTTAGAGCAGCCGGCGTTCCTTGGGCGCCGACACAATGGCCTGTGTCGCGCGGAAGCGCGACGCATCAGCCCGGCTTGGCGAGATCCGCGATCGTGGCTCTTATGACCTTCTCGACCATCGCGCGCTCGTCGCCCTCGATCGGCAGGCGCGGCTTGCGCACGAATTCGGGCGCGCCGTAGACGAAATGTTCCGCAAGCTTGATGTACTGGACGAGCTTCACGTCGGTGTCGAGGTGGAAGGCCGGGGTCATCAGCCGGTAGAGCGGCAGCGCGGTCTTGAAGTCCCCGGCCTTCGCCGCGTTGAAGAGCGCGACGCATTCCGYCGGCCAYGCATTGGTCATGCCCGAAACCCAGCCGACGACGCCGAGCGCCAGGCTTTCAAGGATAAGGTCGTCGACACCGCAGAAGATATCGAAGCGATCGCCGAAGGCATTGAACAGGTCGGTCACCCGCCGGATGTCRCCCGTCTCCTCCTTGATGGCGACGATGCCGGGCACATCGACCAGCGCCTTCAGCGTCTCGACATCGACGTCGACCTTGTAGGCGATCGGATTGTTGTAGATCATCACCGGCAGGTCGCTCGCCTGCGCAACCGCCTTATACCATTCGACGGTCTCGCGGCGGTCCGTTCGATAGCCAAGGCTTGGAAAGGTCATCAGGCCCTCGGCGCCAAGCTTTTGATAGTTGCGTGCCGCGGCAACGGCATCGTCGGTCGACAACTCGGCCAGACCCGACAGCAGCGGCACGCGGCCCGCCACAACCTCCCTGGCCGCCGTGACRACGGCATYGCGTTCGGCTTGTGCGAGCATGGCGTTCTCGCCAAGCATCGGCAGCACGATCACCCCCGAAACGCCGTTCGCGATCAGGCGATCGATGCTCGCCTGGGTGGCCTGCAGGTCGATCGCTCCCGATTTCAGCATCTTGGTGGTAACGGCGGGAAAAACACCGCTCCATGTCATAGTCCTGATCTCCTGTTGGTGGCGGTGTCCGCCGGGTTGAGTGGGTTGGGTCGGCAAGGGGCCGCCACGAGGTTCGGGCGACCCGCAAGGCTGGCCGCTCATTGGGCTCCGTAGCCGGAGCTTGGCCAACTACTTGTCCGCCATCAGTTTCCCGCCGATACCCCAATCGTGGCTCTCGATATCCTCGAACACGATTTCGACCGCCTCGGGTCCGCATTTCAGGATGCGGACAGTCTCGCGCGTCACCACTTCGACGAATTCCCGCTTTTGGTCGATGCTGCGCCCCTTGAACATCCTGACTGTGATTATCGGCATGATTTCTCCTCTGATTCATAGCGCCCACGGTCCCACATAGTGCCCGTGCCTCATCCGTTCGCAAGAGCGGTCAGCGCACATTCCATCTGAAATAGCGATACTTATTATCTGTTATTATCGACTACTTAGATACATGAAAGAGAGTCATATAGGAGGTGCAAGCAAGCACGGAGACAGCCGTCAAGCCGCCTCCGAAACCTTAACCTTCGAAATCAGGAGTATCGAAAATGACCAAGATCGCTCTCGCCGCCGCCGCCCTTTTCGTCGCCACCACGGGCGCCTTCGCTGCCTCCGACAATTACGGTTCGGCCAACGCCAACCAGCCGGCCGCTTCGGTGGATACCTCATTCACGGCTTCGATCAACAAGTCGGATGCCAATGTCCGGAAGCCGCTGGGCAGCGACCGCGACCTTTTCGGCCGCTGATCGGGTTATCCGTACTGAAGCGTCAAAGCGGCGGGCTTGTCCCGCCGTTTTGCTTTGCAGAGGAAAGTCAATGTCGCGATGGCGCCGCACCGCATGGAAGCGGCTGATCCGCCTCGATGGCGCCCGCTGCCGTGAGGCACGGTCGTAGACATGGAATTGTGATCGAGGCCTGCGGCCGACCCGGCCGCGTCCAAGCGCCGTCAGTCCCACAACAGATGCATCGAGCCAGCACTACGACGAGCGGCTACTGCCGCCAGAAAGGCGAACGCCGCCGTGGGCGAGACCGGCCAGGGAGACGATGCAAATCCGTCTTCAAGGTAGCTCGGGCGGTGGCTCGTGAACCCAGGCCTTTTGCGAGAGCCCCTTCTTATAACCATACTGGTAGAGCGCGCGCATATAGCTGGTGGAAAAGTCGTCTTCTCCTCCATCGGAGAATTCGCCGCCGATATAGGCGAGGTTGAATTGGAAATTGTTTCGACGCGTCAGGTTGTAGGAGTCGAAAATGGTGGATCGCGTTTGCACCTTCACCAAGGTGCTGGCGCTGCGCGCCGCGATCGAGCGCGTATCACCTCGAACAAGCTGGAAATCGTGATCGATCTTGTTGTTGATCAGGACGTAGAGATCTATCGGCGGTCCCGGCATGCTCCGCCCTCGGAAGAGGAACGGTTCCGGCAGGGTCAGGACCGGCGACGTGACACCGCCATCGACGTGCATTTCCTTGAAGTGACGACCGTTCGTCTCGACGTCGATAAGGACCGGCGGAAAGATGACGGGAATGCTCGCCGACGCGGTGAGCACGTTGCGGAACAATGTCAACGCCTCTGGCGTGCCTGCTTGCGCTATCTTGCCCATGTCCCAGATGTTGGTCCGCTGCGTGTCCAGACTCGTCGTAATGACGAGGAGCATCCGTCCCTTGGCTCTCTCGGTCGCAATTGCCCGCAGCAGTTTTTCGTCGACATAATTGTCGACCAGTTGCTTCAAACGGTTGTTGGCGAAAGGCCCCGCCGTGGAGAGGATGCTGAGGGGACCCTGTCCCTCGACCAGGCTGGCGGCTATGCCGCTTGTGTAGAGCTCCTTCAACATCCGGTCATAGCGGGGACCAAGGAACGCGAACGGTGCGATCAAGGCGCCTGTGCTGACCCCTGACACGGCCGAGAACTCGGGCCGCTTTCCCGCGTCCGAGAGCCCCGCGAGGAACCCGGCGCCGAACGCCCCGTTGGCTCCTCCGCCCGACAATGCGAGATAGGTGATCTTCCCATCGACGGCGGCCTCCGGCCGCAGTGCATGGAGCGTCCGGCTTGGGTCGTCCGCGAAGTAGCGCAAGTCAGACACGTCCAGGACATTGGGCCTCGTGGCTTCCGCTGCGCTGTAGTCCGTTCGTGAAAGGGTGCCGCAGCCGGCAAGGAACAGGGCAAGGAAGAAGATCAGCCAGATCGCGGTCTGAAGTCGGCGAGTTGCCATCATCTCCCTCCCCCCGTGTCGTCCTCATTGAAAAGGCAGCGCTCTGTCAGCCTGACCGAAGGGCCAAGGCCCCTCGCGGCTTGCCTCATGCATCGAGATCCCGGATTTCGGCTATGCGCGCCTCGCCGGCCTTCAGCGCCTTCTCGGAGGTGTGTACCGAGTAGTAGCCGAGAACCAGGTCGTGTGGATGCGGCACCGCCGAACCCAGCACGAAGGTTGCGCCGTCGGCGCCGCCGCGCAGCGGAATGGCAGTGTCGCTCYTGTCGAACACGATCATCTCGCCGGCGCTGAAGACGCTCTCGCCCGAGACGCTGCCATGCGACACCGCAAGCCAGCCAACTTCGTGGCCGAACGGCGTCTCGTAGACCCACTCCTCTCCGGGAGCGAGCGTCACAAGCAGGTAGTTGATGCCCTCGAAGGAGCGTACGGGACTGGCCTTGCCTTGATAGGCGCCGACGACCAGCCGCGCCGGGCCGACATGGGGGATCTTGCCTGAATCGACGAACTGCCACTCGGGCGAGCTCGCTTCGAGAGCCGCGGGCAAGGCCACCCACAGCTGAAATCCCTTGAACCGCGGCGCGCTGCCTGGCTGATATTCATCGCCGTGCCAGATTCCGCTGCCGGCCCGCATCCATTCGACACCGCCATAGTCGAGCATGCCGGTGCCCCACTTGCCCTTGTCGAAGCGAAGATTGCCCTCGGTAAGCACAGTGACCGTGGCAATTCCCGAATGCGGGTGAAGGTTCACGGCGCGAGCGAGTGAAGAGTCGGCATCGACAAGGTCGAGGAAGACAAAGGGCTTCAAATGCTGGCCGAGATCCGACGGGCCCATCAGGCGCACGATGGGGCCGTGTCCCGAACCGCGGGTGCGTTCGACAACTTTGCGCTCAGGGCGAACTGGAACCGATGCCGCGACGGCAAGATTGCGTTTCATCGCATTATACTCCGATTGGTGGCTTCATTGGATTGTTGGATTGAATGGCCGATCTCAGGCGGTCGCTTGCCGCCCCGCCCGCTGGACGGCCAGCGAGCCGGCACCGCTTGCGGCGAGAAGGAGAAAGCCGCCGGCAAGCCCGAGATTCTTCATGAGGTCCATGGGCATTTGCATATGCACCGCGACCGCGGTCGCCAGGCACCAGGCGGCCAGCAGCAGCCCGACGATTCTGATCTGGAAGCCGGCGACCACCGCCAGCGCTCCCACGGCCTCACAGAGGCCTACCAGATAAGCGAGCAGCATCGGCGCTGGCATATGCATGCTGCCAAGCAGTCCGGCGACCCCGGAGGGATCCGCGAGCTTGCCCACTCCGGTGACCAGGAACAGGACGGCGAGCAGAATGCGCGCGACGAGCAGCAGGACATTGTCGTTCATATCGGTCTCTCCTTTTCTTTAGGCGGCTTTAGGCGGCGAATTTCTGGACTTGCGTAAGCGCGCGGATGTCCGCGCGGGCTGCTGCGAGCGCCTGCTCGCGTTGCGCCTCGCCGAGCGCGAGGCCTTCGGCGCGAATGAAGGTGATGTCGGTGATGCCGAAGAAGTTGAAGATGCCCCGCAGGTAGGTTTCCTGATGGTCGAGAGCGGACATCCCGGTCTCGGGGCCATATAAACCGCCGCGCGAGGAGGCGATGATGACGCGCTTGCCGCCGGCGAGGCCCAGCGGACCCTTGTCGGTGTAGCGGAACGTCCTGCCGGCAACCGCGAGGCGATCGATCCACGCCTTCAACTGGCTGGGGATGGCGAAATTGTACATCGGCGCGCCGACCACGACGATGTCGGCGGCGAGAAACGCCTCGAGCGCGTCATTGCCGGCGGCGACATCATCCGCCAGCGCAGGCGTTTCGGGCGCCGCACCTTGCGCGGCCGCGAGGTGACGGCCGGTCAGGTGCCCGATCGGCTGGGTCGCCAGGTCGAGACGTATGACCTCCAGATTGCGATGGGCCGCTTTCTCGGCGGTGACGATGGCTTCCGAGAGCTGCCTGCTGACCGATGCCGGACCGAGGATGCTGGAGTCGACATGGAGAAGTTTCATGATGCCTGTTCCTTTCACGTGTTGGATTGCCAATGGACGTGAAGCTAGGCGCAGCCGAAAAATCGTTATAGACGATATTACTCGATATAATCTATCTATCTAAAAGATACTTCTATCGAGGCGTCTGTCACGACCGGAGTCCAAGCCCGTTCTGCGAGCGCTCTCGCGCATCGACTGCGGACGGTGTCCGAGGGCGAGGCGCGAGGCCTGTGTCGATGAGACTGTATCGAGGGCCCGGCGCGACAACGCGGCTGGTTTCCTCGAAAAATGAGAGAACCTCCGACAGCGRGGGTGTGCCATCGGAGGTTTCCGGGYCGGCATCCGGGAAGGACGCCGACCCTCGCTCCTCCGGTTGAGTGGGCTCAATCGAGAGGAGAACGCGACAAGACAGCTGCTCTCAAACGGGCAGGCTTGACCGCAAAACTGGGCGTGACAGATACATCGAGGTAGCCTAGGTTATTCGATGCAATCTATCGCAAGGACAGATGCATGATTGAAGCGATCACCCTTGATCAGATGCGCACGCTTGTGGCGGCGGTGGACGAAGGCAGCTTCTCGGCGGCCGGCCGCAAGATCGGACGGGCGCAGTCGGTGGTGAGCCAGACGATCTCCGGGCTGGAGACGCAGTTGAAGGTGGTGCTGTTCRAGCGCGTCGGCCGCTACCCGATCCCAACCGAAGCGGGCGCGGCATTGGCCAGCGAGGCCAGAGCGGTGCTGCGMCAGGCCGGCCAGTTTCGGGCGCGGGCCAGGGATCTGGCAAGCGGCATCGAGCCGGAAGTTTCCATCGTCATCGACGCGATGTTCCCGATCGAGATTTTCACATCCGCGGTAACCGATTTCGAGGCCGCCTTTCCCGACACGCTGCTCAGGGTCCATGTCGAGAGCCTTGGGGCAGTCATCCAACCCGTTCTCGACAAGCGCTGCTCGTTTGCCGTTTCGGGCGCGGTGCCCCTCTTCCCGCCGGAACTGGATCTCGAGCGCCTGCTCGCGCTCAGACTGACACTCGTCGCGGCGCCGACCCATCCCCTGGCGCGGATGCCCGGACCGATCTCCAGCAAGCAGCTTGGCGAGCATGTCCAGCTTGTGCTCACCGACCGCACGGCATACTCGGAGGGCCGGCAATTCGGCGTGATTGCGCAAAAGACCTGGCGGCTGGCTGACCTCGGCGCAAAGCACGCGTTTCTCAAGGGCGGGCTGGGCTGGGGCGGCATGCCGACCTGGATGATCCAGGGTGATGTTTCAGCCGGGCGTCTTGTCGAACTCAATGTCGAGACCAGTGTCTGGCCTGAGGGCAACCAGATGACGATGTCCGCGTTGCACCGGAACGATGCCCCGCCCGGGCCGGCCGGCCGCTGGCTGATCAAGCGTCTGCGGGATCATGTTCAACGATGCGACACCTTTGATGAGGCCCGTACGGCACCGCCGCCTTGAACAAATGGCCCGAAGAACCGCCCTGCCCCTCGGTCGCCCAGCTGTCGGGCGAGAAGAGGCCGGCGGATGGCCAATCGTCTCCCAATAAATGTCCATCACCGGACAAAGCCCCCTGCATCGGAAAGCTACATGAAAGGAGGAAGCCATGTCGTCTGCCTTGCATGCCGAACGCTGGCCAGATCTGCCCTATGCCGCGTGGAAGCCCACCTATGAGACCTTGCATTTGTGGACGCAGATCGTCGGCAAGATCCGGCTCATGCGCGAGCCCTGGCTGAACCATTCCTGGCACGTGCCGCTCTATGTGACCGCGCGCGGCCTGACCACTTCGCCCATGCCTGCCGGCGGGCGGGCATTCCAGATCGATTTCGATTTCATCGATCACCTGCTTTGGGTGAGGACGAGCGACGGTCATGCCCGCCAGGTCATGCTGGCCCCGAAAACCGTCGCGGAATTCTACGGCGAGGTGATGGCGGCACTGGCCGAGCTCGGGCTTGAAACGCCGGTCACCACCTTGCCGTGCGAGATCCCCGGCGCGATCCCTTTCGACCGGGACAGCCAGCACGCCTCCTACGACCGCGATCACGCCAACCGCTTCTGGCGCATCCTGCTCTCGACACATGGGGTCTTGTCGCGGTTCCGCACCGGCTTTCTCGGCAAGGTCAGCCCCGTGCATTTCTTCTGGGGCGGCTTCGACCTGGCGGTGACACGCTTTTCCGGCAGGCGCGCGCCGCTGCACCCGGGCGGCGTTCCGCACCTGTCCGACATGGTAACCCGGGAGGCCTATTCGCACGAAGTGAGCAGCGCCGGGTTTTGGCCGGGCGGCGGCCCGATCGACTATGCGGCCTTCTATTCCTATGCCTATCCGACACCCGACGGCTTCGCCTCGGCATCCGTGCAGCCGTCGCAGGCCTTCTTCTCGCAGGACTTCGGCGAATTCCTGCTGCCATACGATGCCGTGCGCCAGGCCCAGGACCCCGAGGCCATGCTCATGGCATTCCTGCAAAGCACCTACGAGGCGGCGGCCGATCTTGGCAAATGGGATCGCGCCGCGCTCGAATGCCCGTATGGCGCGCCCTGCCGGCCACGACCGCTGTAGTCGATCGACGACCCCGGCTAAGGACCATTCCGGCGCCGGGGAGGATTGCCAAAGTTGGCTGCATGCTGGACACCAGCGGCGCCTGAGCTCCCGTTGCTGATCTCCAGAACGAGCTTGCGCCGCAGYACCATCACATAGTCGCGGGGMTTTCTGGGAGCCGCCACGAAAGCGCCTACACCGGTGATGACGTTCTCTTCCAAATACCCGGGCAGGTCATTGGTCACCCCTGGCTCATCCCGGGAGAGGGCGATGCCGTTGACGGTGTAGCCGAGCTCCGACGCGCGCGCCCGGCTCTCACGGACCGGCTGCCCGTCATTGTTGGTGCCGTTCGTCGAAATATCGATGACCTTCCGCCCCGCATATCCCGGGTATCTCTCAAGCAGCAATCTGCTGGCGTCGATGGCGAATGAAAGCGAGGTCCTCCCGCGCCCTCTTCGCTGGAAGCCGTCGCTCCCGTCTGCAAGGATCAGGTCAGCGGCGTTGCTGGCATCCTTGGCGCTGCACAGCTTTTTCCAAGGAAGGACGATGTCCAGCCTGCCGACGCTCGACCATTCGACATAAGTGATCGCGATGCATCCGATCTGGCCGCTCGCTATGGCCCTGGCGACCTCGGCGGATCGCAGGGCATCGACATGCCCGTCACGTTGAAGCTGGATTGATCTGGACTCAACCGAGGAGGACTGGTCGACGGCGAGAACCAGGGCCAAGTCAACCGCATCGTTGTCGACGGCGTGCGCCAGCGCTGGTGACAACAGCATCGCCTGCAGGGCAGCAATCGCGCAACGACGGAGGAACTTCTTCCAGATACGGAGTTTCCCCGTCATCGGATGCTCAAGACCACAGGGCATTCGGACCTCCCAGCGAGGTGTGTTGGGTTTGCTGTGCGCATTTTGAGGACATTCCGGTTCGACAAGCGCTTTAACCGCGCGCGGCTTCCTTCGGCTGCGCAGACGTGGACACGTCGGCCACGCGGTCGGTTCTATTCTGGCGAGGTGCCCGGTCGCCTGCTCCCAGCGAGAGGCCGAAAACTCCGACGCATCACAGCCACGCTGGTGCGGAAGCTGCTGGTCATCTGTCGATGATGCGGCGACCGCTTCTAGAGCATGATGCCGAAAAGTGTGAAGCGGTTTTCAGACGACATCATGCTCTATCTCCTTGATTTAGAGACGGATTCAGATTTCAGGTCGACCCGACCTGAAATCATCCGGCTCCAGCCCTTCGCGTGATTATCAGCGGAGCAGCGGACGTTCACGCGTTGTGAGCAGGCGGCGACACAATGTTGCGAGCTGTGCAACRGAGGTGACGTTCTGTGCAGGAACGCCCCAAGGCGCGGCGGATAGAACCGCCCCAAAGGGTGCAGTCGGCTATTTCAACTGCCGAATCCAGGACCACCATCCATCGGCCTGCGGCCAGGCGGCGATGTGGCCATCGGCCTGGACGGCAAGGCTGCGCACCTCGCGTGCCGTCATGCCGGTCTGCCGGCGAAAGGCGCGGCTGAAGCTCTTGGAATTGGAGAAACCATAGGCCTCGGCGATTTCCGCGACGCTGCGGTGTCGCTGGGCCGGATCAGCGAGCGCCCTGCGGCAGGCCGAAAGCCGCTGCCGCAGCACATAGCCCGCAAAACCCTGCACTGGCTCGAACAGGTAATAAAGCTTGCGACGCGACATGTTGAATGCCGTCGCGACGTTGTCCGCCGACAGCGAAGGGTCGGCGATGCGCTGCTCGATATGGCGTGCGACTGCGCCGAACAGAGACGACGCCACGCCTTGCTGCACGTCTTCGCGAAGATTGCCGTTGATCGCCGCGGCAGCCAGTTGCAGCGTCGGCTGCAACAGCACTTCGGCATCGGCGGTGCGGAGCTGCGGCGCGCTTTGATGCAGCGCCTGCAGATGGCTGTGCAACAGCCGGACCAGCGGGTCGGTGCCGGATACGACGCGCAGATTGTGCTCGTCGGGCGCTTTCAGCAGTGGAGCCAGAAGCCGCCGGGGCACCACCAGATTGAGATTGCGAAAATCGGTCGCCGCCACCGCTTGCGGCTGTGCCAGATCGGARATCCAGAGATCGCCCGGTTGGGTGGACTCCCCGGACCCGCTATCGCGCCGACCGCAATGTCCCTCGGTGTAGAATTGCAGCAGAAAGTGATCGAGGTCGTCGTGAGCGATCCGCCGCGGCGAGCGGTCGAAGGTCTGTGCCGTCGAACGACAGTCTCCCAGCATGAGCGACCCTATGCACCAGGCATCGACGGTCGCGCGGAAATCCGCGCGCACCCGGTCGGCCAGCCGGGTGTCGAACATGACGCCGATACGCTTTTGCCAGGCGGCGGCAGCTTCGTTGGCGGAAAGGCTCGCAGTGTTGAGCACAGAATGGGGCAGCATGGGATACATCTCGGTGGCCGACCGCCTTATGGGACTGTGCTTTCCAATATCTACCCAATCATGTCTGGCGACCTTCGCCCCTATGCCAGGGGAATGTCCGCTCGCCTTGACGGCGGTACGCGGTCGYCGTTTGCGCCAACCGCCTGGCCGATGCCATGTCATCCTCGATCGGGTGAAACACCTGACGCCACGGCTTGTTGACGTAATATAAATCCCACGAATCCTCCGAAAGACCTTTTCAGCTATTGACCCCCTTCTCTCTACCGCTAGCCCTTGCTTAGTCGCGAAAACAAAACAGCCCGGGCGTGGTAGCGCCCGGGCTGGATCTTACCTGTGTCGTTCCCGCCCTTAGAAGGAGCGCTGGAAGCGGAGGGTACCGCCCCAGGAATCGCCGCCCACTGAGTGATACACGTTTGATTTCTGGTTCATGTAGTCCGCTTCGGCCGTAATCGTGAACCCGGGAACAATGTCGTAAGCGATGTTCGCGGCGACGCCGAGGGTCTTGCCTTCATCATACGATATCTGAGTGTTAAACGAGGTCTTCTCGTTGAACTTGTAGGTGCCGCCGCCCCAAACTGCCCAATTGCCATCCCATACTTTGTAGAAATTGCTATTGGTTGAGTCGACCTTACCAGAGCCATCCTGACCCCAGCCACCCATAATGAACAGCGACAGTTCGTTGGTTGCCTTCACATCCAAACGGACCTTGCCTGTGAGCGCCTGGTAGTTGCTGTCATAAGCGAGAGCGCCGACGACCGAACCCCAGCCCTGGGTATACTTCACACCAGCGACGACATGCGGAACGTAGCTGTCGATGGTATCTTTGCCGGAGCCTTCTTCCAACGAAGCTACTGCAGAGAAACCGTTGCCGGCGTCGAAGTAATATTGGACGACGTTGGTGTCGAACGAACCGTAGCCGACCAGCGTGTCCTGAATAACGTTGCCGGCGTAGCCGGTGAAGGTATCGAACGCCGATTCGTCCTTACCGACGCGCAGCCCACCGAGCTGAACCCAAGCGAAGTTCAGAGTAGTACCCCTATTGCCAGCCTCCCAATCATCAGAGGGATTCGAGGGGGACGGATTCCTGGTTATGCCGGTACCATCCGGATGACGGTTTCCGTTGCCGAAATTGGTGCGGGTCTCCGTGAAAGTCTTCAACGTGCCGAGTTCGGTTTCCTGGGCGGTCCAGGTCCTCAGCGTGAAGCGAGCGTTCTTTCCGTAAGAATCACCATCGCGCGGATTCCCTCTGACCGGGCGACCGTGATCAAAAGCGTTCTGTACGCCGCCAATATCCCCCACACCGATGTCGTAGCGGACATAGCCGCCGATGCGCAGGCAGGTCTCGGTGCCGGGGATGTAGAAATAGCCAGCGCCGTACACGTCGCAGATCTTGACGTATTCAGCCGGTTCCGGCTCGGCGACGGTCACCGCGTCGGCGGCGCGGGCGCCGGAAACTGCGATCAGGGCCGCAGCTGAGCCGAGAAGAAGGCTCTTGATGTTCATTTGAAACTCCTAATCTTTCGAAAATATCTTCGAAAAGGCAGCATCCTTCACGGCCTCTTCACGTGAAGGATTCGCACCAAATTCATAGACGGACAATTTAATTCCCCGATATTGGGCGGCCGTTTTCAATCTTGTGCTCCGATATGTTGTGATTATGATACGCTTTCATTTGGTTCCTAACCAATTTTCTACTTATAGTCAGGAACCTAACTAAAATAATTCTCTGATATGTACTTTACCATCTGGCCGATTCGATGAATCTGCACTATGTTTAAGGCATCGATCTCCAGTCGATGAGCGGCTTCGTACCGACGTGACAAGCGCCCCAACACGCCCAACTCGGTCGGTACGGAGCCGCATTCGATTGGAGGAGCCACCGGCGCAGGGCGGGCTTGGTCGCCATGGAAGCGCGGGGCAATTGCATTAGGAAATTCGAAGCGTTCGCCTGGCACGCTCCTCACCCCTGGCCCTCCCCCTTTGAGGGTTCCTTGCGGGGAAGAGGGATCAGCCGCATTGGCGCCAGGCGCCATTTCCCCGTAACGGCCGCAAGATCCTCTCCCTTCTGGGGAAGGGCCGTCGCGTTAGGAAATTGGAAGCGTTTGCCCGGCACGTACCCCCAMCCCYAACCCCTCCCCACAAGGGGGAGGGGGACTGATCGCGCCGGCACTAAACGCCATTCCTCGCTAGAGCGGTTCAGCTTTTCACAGAATCGCCGATCCACTCTAAGTATTTGTTTTTACGCATTCCGGACGGAAAACCGCTGCGCACTTTTCCTGGAATTGCTCTAGATCGTGGAGCATGGTGGCCGCAAAGTTCCCCTCCCCCTTGTAGGCAGGGGAATCGCATATGGTGGCGCCTGCCCCTCACTCCGGCCGCTGTGCGACCACCTCTCCCCCATCTTCATGGGGGAGAGGTACCCAAGCTTTTCAAGGCCGCGACCTTCGTGGTTGGCGTTTCCTCGCCCCCACGAATGTGGGGGAGAGGTGGCTCTGCTAAGCCGAGACGGAGTGGGGGAGCGCCATATGCGATTGCCCTGCCCTTGTGGGGAGGGGTATGCGACGCTGGGGTTATCCCCACCCCCATGTCCGATCGCTCTGTCCTGAGGGTGAGAACCCTTCAGGTAACATGATGCCTGCCTCTATGATACCTGCGTCGGAGCGTTCCAGATCACGAAGCGCGCCAAGCGTTTGGTCCTTGGCCGGCGCGGCGATTTTTGCGTTTTTCTTCTGATATCCCGCGAAGGACTTTGGTTGCGACCTCGAGGTCGCCAACGTCAAATTCCGCGAAGATATCCGAATGAAGCTCACTGAGCAGTTCTTCGAGCTTGGCGGCCAGCGCAGCGCCTTCCTCCGTGAGCCACAGCGCTTTTGCTCGTTGATCCCTGGGATCCTCCCGCCGCTCGATCAGTTTGGCGGCTTCAAGCTGCGTGACCATTTCGGTAAGCGTGGCCGCGCGAATGCCGATGCTTTTGGCGACCGTGGATTGCCAAACCCCGTTGCCGAGTCTCGATACCCAAACCAAAGGCATGGCGCGCGCTTCCGATATGTCGAGGCGCAGGAATTTCCGCTCCGCATGGAAACGCCACCGCCTGTCGGCGCGGATCAATTCTGACACCAAATCTCTGTGCACGTTTTCCAATGTAGATTATCCTTGCTTAGACATATATACTTCTAAACAGACTCTATTCACTGCAATCGCTTCACATCTGGCTTGGAAACATCAAGCGTCCATGTCTGAGTTGCTGGCGCCTCGCGACGCCGTACTTCTTCATGACATTGTGAATGTGCGCATCGACGGTCGAACACCTGATACCTAAATCCGTCGCGATAGCCGCRGAGGATTTGCCGTCCCGCAGAGCTGCGAGCACCTGGAGTTCACGCTTTGACAGGTTGTCGCTCGCCGAACGATACCCGCTTGCAGTCGACCCGTTGCCATTCCCGAGCTTCGGAAGCGCCGAGGGCGGAATGAACGTGCCGCCGGCGAGCATCAACCCGACGCCGGCGAGGAACACCTCGACATTTACATCGCCGGACACGATTCCACGGAGRTYCAAGCTCAGGGCGAGCGAGGCAAGCGAACCATCCTCATCGTCGGCCAGAAGCGCCAGCGGCGCGTCGGACACCGCGCGCAACCGGCCGACCGACGCCTCAAGGTCAAAAGCTTGGCCGGCATGACGCCAGAGGATGAGAACGGGACGCCACGCCGGGCCAGCCGTCCGCCACTCTTCCACGCACTTGAACGGGGCGACGACGTGGCCGTTGAATTCGGCCGCCAGGACGCCAGCCAAGCACCCGCGCATCAGACAACGATCGTCGATCAGAACGATCATCGGAAGCTTCGCTTCCCCGTTCATGGCGGAGAGCTCAACGCTCCTGCGATCGTCAAGGACCGATCGTTTGCCGTCCCGGCCAGACACCAGATATTGCCCGGGCTGCCCGTCGATGGACTCCACGAGCGACAGGAACATCTTGCCGCTGATCTTGTCGTAGCGATCGTTTTCCAGCCGCGATATCAGGGAGTAGTGGACTCCGGACACCGAGCCGAGCGTTCGCAACGTTGTCTTCGTGCGTCCGCGCCAAGCCCTGACATCCGCCGCGAAGCGTCGCCAGTCGACATCGAGATGATCGAAACCGGAAGCTGCGTTAGCCCCATTGCGAAACGACGACCTCGAAGTATCCGGCGCGTTCTCCGCGCTGACATTCCCCAAGTCGATAATATCGCCGACATGTGGCATCATGTTCTTGTTTCTCTAAAGCAAATACCTGTTCATCTCAGAGATCGCGTTGGTCATAAATCTTGCGGCGAGATGCACTCGGCGATGACGCACCTTCTTCTCCAGCCTCGTCGGATCGGAAATTGCCAGTCGTCGCGCTGCCTGACGGCGCCGTCGTGCGCGCCGCTCGCGGCGACGGCGATACGCGTCCACGCTCGCGCAAATCGCGTGGCGGATGTCATGTCGTCCTCACGCGGCTGAGCACCCGCCACGAGATCGAACGGAAGGTGGTCGCAAGCGCCAAAGGGATAGACGGCCGCATATGAACCGCCTGATCAGGCTGCGCTGCTGCCGAGGGCGGCGCAGACCCATTTCGCGGCAAAAAGCAATCATTTTGCTTTTGCCGGACGAACATCCCACATGTTGCCGTCAAGTATTGCAAAAGTTTTGCCCGGGAATACTCTAATGCCAGCCCACTCCTCTTCGCAGATCTGCGACGAGAGTTCTCTCGCTCAAGCGAAACCCGCACTTGAGACTGTACGATTAGATAACGCGAAACGCGTATAGTATTTCAGATTGGTGCGGCCGAATTCGACATCGGATCAAAATTTATACTGAATCCGCCGGCTGCCGGACCAGAAGCGTAGTTCGCACTGAAGGCGCCAGAGCCGGGCGATTTCAGGTCGAGTCGACCTGAAATCGTCCGGCTCTGGTATAGGGGCAGATCAGCGAGACGCCATAGTGCCAATGACCTACAGCCGTTCCACTGGTGAGGCGCTTCGCGGATGAGATCGAGCGGAGCGGGCCACCCGAATGGCCGGGCCTGGAAAYGGAGCGGACGGAAAGAGAAATCGCATCCGAGCGTTCCAGCATACTCGCCGCCCAGGTCGCATTGAGCAGGCTTGAAGAGGGGAGTGCCGTTCGTATGCAGCGCATCACCATCGGTATGATGGATCGTGAGGATGAAGGGGATGCGCGCCTGAGCGATGTGGTGAAGGGCTTCACCTATCACCCGGATACGGAAATGAATGATGGGGCTGGTATCCTCTGAGGGGATACAGTTACATCTGGATCACATGATACGAAGGCCCAGATATCGCGACAGCAGAAACTTCTTTCCGACCGGACTTAAGTCATTGACCGTACGACGGAAAGCCCAGAGCGATAATTATGACGTATGTTCGGCAGACTATTCCAAATATTGTCTTCCGGTACGGGATCAAGACCGCTTACAGTCCAGCGTCCCAATTTTGGGATGGCTAGAAAATCCGCGCTCACCAAAAAAACCCCATCGTCTTGCCAAATATAATTTTGACAATTGAGATAATTTCTCTCGTTAAATAGGTTTGAAGTGTGCCAAAATACRTCATATCCCTCTTCCACGAGGAACTCTTKTATATTCGAGCAGGATGACTCATCGACCTCAACGAAAATTGCCGGTCTGTTTTTCCTTATAGCGTTAACGGCTCCAAGCATAACCTGTAAATCGTGCCCTTCTGCATCGATTTTCAGAAAATCCAGCCTTTCTATATGTAAATCGTCTATTCTTTTTAAATCAGCTTTTGCATATTTTGACCCACTGACTGAGCGACCAATGCYAACACCGCCATAATTAAAACGGGGATGAACCGGTGGGATATCAGGTATATCGACGACGCCATTTTTGTCGCTTACGGCAGACTGCTCGACGTAAACGTTGAAGCATTCATTTATTGCAATATTGGCACATAGMAGTTGATGAACAAGCCTCTGCGGTTCGAACGCGTATACCTGTCCGGTATCACCAACGGCGCGCGACATAGGAATGGTATGCGATCCCATATTTGCCCCAACATCGAGAACTACATCGCCTTCCTTCACGATTGACAAGAAAAGTTCAACTTGTGATTCTGCCCATTCACCATAATTAATCATACTACTTCCGATGTAATAATCATTTACGTTACAAAGAAACCTTCCGTGCTTCGTATCAACAATTTTATATAATTTACTCATATCGGTTCCTATCCTTCATGTTTTGGCGAAGATGGGACAGGGTTGCTTCGACGACATCATCGGATGAATTGAAGAATCAGGCATTCACGGTGCCTTTGTTCCGGCGGCTTTGGATACGACCCTGCGTGATCAATTGGGTACCCGACACGAGATCGAACAGAAGGTCGTCGTAAGCGCCGATGAGCTCGGGGTTTTCCGTATGGAACCGCCAGATCAGGCTGCGCTGCCGGTCGGTGTATTCGCGCCAGCCTGCGTCGTGGTCGTGCAGGAGGCCAACCAGAAGCGCGCCGGCGCGATCGACCTCATGATCCGGATAGTAATAGCCGAGATCGGCGATCAGCTGAGCATTATGGACGAATGGATAACCTTGCCAGCAGCATTCGAGATAGAAATAGCTGAGCGGCACGCCCCATTGATGGGAGATGACGACATCCGTGCGCTCCGCGAGAAAAGACGGGGTCGTGACCCGTCCGATGAAGCTCGCCTTGCCGGCCTGGACGATGTCGAGGTTACGCATCAGAGCCGCAAATTCGCGGTTGTCGTGAACAAAGCGGTCGGCGTTGGCGACGTGCAGAAACAAGATTCGCTCACGCGCCTTGCGGAACGCYTCCTCGGCGATCAGGATYGGATAGAAGCAGAATTTCAGCACGTCGATGTTGGGTTCGATAATCGTCAGCCGTTTGGGCGAGGCGCTCGGCCGGTATTCGCCCTGATGCTGGAAATCGCGCATCCCAGCCTCRATGGCCATCGGATCCCAGACGAACGGCACCTGGACCGCCGGGCACCGGCGGAAGGTCTGCAGGAAGCCGCGGTTCATTTCCCAGATCTGAGGAATGATCCAAAGGCAGTCATAGCCAGAGTTGATGTAGATCGAGTCGTAGAGCTTGAGGGAAAAGATCATCGCCTCGATGCTGTGAACATACTCCGAGCCGCAACAGTAGCTTACGATCTTCGTCCCCTGCTGCTTCAGCAACCGCGTCTCTTCCGGCCCGATCTGTCCGCCGAGCTCGATCAGAACGTCGAGTCCCCTCCATCCCGAAGCAAAGGGCTTGGTGTCGAAGACCTTCCGGTCCCAGGCGAGCGCATCCGTGATCGGCACGTCCGTCGTGTTGAGCAAGGCGACGCGGTGCTTGCAAGGCGAGCCCTGGAAGAGCTTGGCGAGATAGAGGGCGTTCTGCTTGATCCCGTTGATCCAGAAGCTCTCATCCGGGCTTCGCAGGCCGATCGTGATGCCGATGCTCAGGGAGCGGCGGTCGGTGGGACGTTCCGTCATGCCGCTCTCCAGCAACCGCGATCGTGGCTCAGCGAAACGAGGCGTCTCGCATAATTGTCGATATTGGCCCGCCGTGTGGGAGACAGATATTCGATCGCGACCATGCCGTTGCGGCGATACGCGTCCAGGTCCCGGTCGTGGTCCGTCGCGGCGCGCGAGAGCGCTGCCGCGCCGGCCTCGACGTCCGAGCCCTCGTAATAATAGCCGAAGTCCCGAAAGAGCGGAGAATTGTGCACGAGCGGATAGCCGCCGTGCAGCGCGTCCAGATAAAGGTAGTTCTGGCTCCAAGTGATCTGATGGCTGACGACAAGGTTGGCGCCGCGGCCCATCACATGCTGTCTCTTATACACATCTAGATGTGTATAAGAGACAGTCATCAGGCTGTTCATGAGATTGACCCGGCCGATGAGGCCTGGGTTCCGGCGCTCGATAGTGTCGCAGATCAGCATGGGGATGAGCCCCATCTTGAATGGGGAGATGTTCGGCTCGAAGATCGCGGGCCGGACCGAGCCCCGCGCGAGAGAGCCCGGCCGATATCCGAATGTCGGGGCTCCGCTCGCATCGCGCATGATGGTGCGGTCGAGAAAACGTGGCGACCAAAGATAGGGGACCTCGTAGACGGGGCAGCGGTGGATCGTTCCBATCATGCCGGCGAAGACGACATCCTTGGCGAGCAGCCAGACTTCGTCACATCGCTCCGGATCGCCGAAGAATCCTTGCCCGTTGAAGATGGTCGGATCGATCAGCGCAACGTATGGATGGCCGCAAGGGTGCGCAACCACCTTGCCGCCGCGCGCCCGGAAGCGACRGTTCCATTCAGGATCGATCGCGCCGCCTTGTTCGATCGCGACATCGATGTGATCGGACGCCTCGTTGAGCGAGATCAGGGGGATGTTCTTTCCGATCTCGTCCGTGCCCTGCGGGTGCTCGTTCACGGCCCCGCAATTGAGCAGGAAGACGCGCTCGACAAATGGAATCGCTTCCATCAAGGTCGCGAGATGGTAGATGTTCTGGACCAGCCCATTGCTCCAGACATTCTGTGTGCCGTCGGTCACGATGGAGATGCCGATACGCATGCGTCTCACCCTTTCGCTTTGTCGCTCGCGGACCAGCCCTCAGCGGCTGGCGAGGTACGCGATCGCGGTGYCCGCTCCGTCGAGAGGGAAMTCGACCTTGGCTTCTCCGAGCTGGATCGTGGACCGTATGGCCGTCGCGGTGCCGGCATTCTTGAGCTCATCGGCAAACGCCGCGTCGATCGGGATCGCRGCCGTATGCCGATATTCAGGGAGCGGCGGTCGATAGGACGTTCCGTCATCGCGCATCCGCGATGGCCGGCGCCCRGCCGGCCGTGGCGTCATAGTCACGGTCGGCAAAGAGACCCGCGATCGCGTCGCTATAGGCCCGAACATTCTCCTCGGAAGTCGGATCGAGGCGGCTGAGGAACCGGCGCGCGTCCGATCGATAGGCTTCGAGGTTGCGGTCATGCTGGAGCAGGGCCTGGATCAACGCTCGGCCACCGTCCTGGGGATCGAAATTCTCATAGCGGTAGCCGCACCCGTCGAGCAGCGGTGAATTGTGGATCAGGGGAAACCCGCCATGCAGGGCTTCGTAGTAAAGATAGTTCTGAGCATTTTCCCAGTGATGGGAGACGATGGCGTCCGCCATCGGGCCCATGATGTCGGCGAGGGGATAACGTCCCTCGAAGGTCGCCAATCCCTGCCGGACGAGGTTGGTCGACCGGGCGAAGTTCACGAAGGTCTGGTTCTCCTTCAGAGCCATCGCATTGAAAACACGCACGACGTCGATCGCGCTTGGCATCATCCGGTGCGCGACATCGCATGCGAGGAGCGGGATGTGGCAGGTTTTGACCGAGCAGATATTCGGTTCGAGCACCGCAATCCGCCAGCGTCTGCGGCCAGGCGCATATTCGAAAGGCCGCGGTTCGGGCCGGGCTTTTGCGGCCTGCTCGATCAGAAATGGCGACCACAGGTGCTGCACGACGCGAACCGGGGCGCGGTATCCGGCCGCGTAATAGCCCGCGCAAGTCCGCTCGAAGGCGGGCAAGGTCCAGATTTCGTGATAGGGAACGCCYGACATCAAGAGTCCGGGCRAAAGCCCGAAGGCCATCCGCTCGGCGTCTATGATAAAATCGTTCGCCACCCGCATGCCGACGATGCGCCCGCCTCGATCGACAAATCGCCGTCCCCATTCGGGGTCGAGCTGAGCGCTCAACTCGATCACGACATCGAGCTCGTCACACGCTTCCTGCATGGTGAGGATTTCGATATCGGTGGCGCCCAGGAGGTCGCTCGCTCCCGAAGCAGCGCCGGGCCCGCCCGCGACGACGCAGCATCTCTCGACCGCCGGCGACTTCCGCAGCAGCATCAGCAGGAAGAAACAGTTCTGGAAGATGCCGTTTTCCCACAGCGACTGAGGACCGTCACGGAGGTAGAGGGTGACGCCCACGCGCAACCGACGCAGTTCTGACCTTGCTGCGGACCTGTTTTTGGAACGCTTTGTCATGCCGCTCTCCAGCACCCGCGATCGTGGCTTAGCGAAACGAGGCGTCTCGCATAATTGTCGATATTGGCCCGCCGTGTGGGAGACAGATACTCGATCGCGACCATGCCGTTGCGGCGATACGCGTCCAGGTTCCGGTCGTGGTCCGTCACGGCGCGCGAGAGCGCTGCCGCGCCGGCCTCGACGTCCGAGCCCTCGTAGTAGTAGCCGAAGTCCCGAAAGAAAGGAGAGTTGTGCACAAGCGGATAACCGCCGTGCAGCGCGTCCAGATAAAGGTAGTTCTGGCTCCAAGTGATCTGATGGCTGACGACAAGGTTGGCGCCGCGGCCCATCACATGCGCGAAGTAGTCGCGATTGGCGATCTCGACCTTCCCGGCCCGGTAGAGATCGAGATTCTGCATGAAGGCGACGAACCCGCGCTGCTCGCTCATCATCAGGCTGTTCATGAGATTGACCCGGCCGATGAGGCCTGGGTTCCGGCGCTCGATAGTGTCGCAGATCAGCATGGGGATGAGCCCCATCTTGAATGGGGAGATGTTCGGCTCGAAGATCGCGGGCCGGACCGAGCCCCGCGCGAGAGAGCCCGGCCGATATCCGAATGTCGGGGCTCCGCTCGCATCGCGCATGATGGTGCGGTCGAGAAAACGTGGCGACCAAAGATAGGGGACCTCGTAGACGGGGCAGCGGTGGATCGTTCCTATCATGCCGGCGAAGACGACATCCTTGGCGAGCAGCCAGACTTCGTCAAATCGCTCCGGATCTACGAAGAATCCCTGCCGGTTGAAGACGGTCGGCTCGATGAGCGACGCATAGGGTTGGCCGCAAATGTGCAGAACCACCTTGCCGCCGCGCGCCCGGAAGCGACGGCTCCATTCAGGATCGATCGCGCCGCCTTGTTCGATCGCGACATCGATGTGGTCGGACGCCTCGTTGAGCGGGATAAGAGGGATGTTCTTTCCGATCTCATCTGTGCCTGGCGGGTGCTCGTTCACGGCCCCGCAATTGAGCAGGAAGACGCGCTCGACGAACGGAATCGCTTCCATCAAGGTCGCGAGATGGTAGATGTTCTGGACCAGCCCGTTATTCCAGACATTCTGGGTGCCACCGGTCATGATGGAGATGCCGATACGCATGCGTCTCACCCCTTTCGCTTTGTCGCTCGCGGACCAACCCTCAGCGGCTGGCGAGGTAAGCGATCGCGGCGCCCGCTCCATCGAGTGGGAAATCGACCTTGGCCTCGCCGAGCTGGATCGTGGACCATTTGACTGTCGCGGTGGCAGCATTCTTGAGTTCCTCGGCGAGCGTTGCGTCGAGCGGGATCTCGGCCGTGCACAACGCCGGCTCGCAACTGACATAGTCGAGACGGCGCGGGCCGTTCTTGCCGAACGCGATTTCCACGCCTTGCTTCACCTGGACCGAGGTTGGCGTCTGGACGATGAAGCGCTGTTGCGGGCTCGCGTCCTTGACGACACCCATGAACAGGATCGGGCGTGGGTCGTCCTTGGCTTTCAGAACGTTGAGTCTAGCGATGCAGCGTAGTGTGGCAGGAGTTGGTCCCTGATTGTCGCAGGAGACGGTCCAATTGTTGAATTTGGTCGTTTCCAGCGTCGTGGTTTGCGCATCCGCGGGAGCGTTGGCGGCCGGCTTGGCCGCCGCGGCGGGCTCTGGCTTAGCGGGCTGCGTCTTAGCAGCCGGTTTCGCAGCAGGTTTCGGCTTGGCCGGCTTGTGGATCGCCTTCGGCTCGGCGGGAGCCACAGTCGCAGGAGTCTGCGCTTTCGCAAGCGTCAGAAGCGTCGGCGACAACGCCTCGGAGAGGAGCAAGAGCGCTCCCACAAGATGAAAAGCGCGTACGCTGCCTCTGCTGAGTTTCATTGTGCACCTTGATTTGAAATGAGTTGACGCGGCTGTGTTCGCAGAAGTGCGATCAATGTCCGTAGATCACGCGATAGCTTGCCCCTTTTGCAGGGTCGCTCACCTCGCCTGCCTTSGGGTCGACGCGAATGCATTTGTGCACGCGACCGGCGCTATCCGCGCAATCGATGATGTCGTACGGCGTCGAAGGGGAAAAATTCCTGATCAAGAAATATCCGCTCAGCACGGACAGAAATAACAAGTCAAGCGTCAGTATTATAAACAAGAAAAGGATTATATGCTGTCGTAGTCCACTGAACATTATTGAATTCCCTTGACGCAAGATGCGTGTGCGTTTGTGTTGTGGAGGCTCGCGACAATAGAGGCGCCCGCCTTCACCACGGCTCTGTGCTGGCTTTGAGGGCGGCGGCGAAGCCGGTTCCGGAAATGGCCAGCGTAGAGACGTCATGCTTCTTCTTCCGCTTCTTCGTCGCGGCTTGGTCCGGCGTTGGTATTGGAGCAAGGACCGTCACATTCTTCCCCTCGTTGAGGGCGTAGACGAGCTTTGGATCGAACGAGAGCATGAACTTGCAGCTTGGGTCGCAGCGCAGGGCTTTGACGCTCTTCTTGAATGTTACCGGGACCCGCTTCTTCTTTTGCGTATCGACGCCGTAGCTCGCCTGCACGATGATCGGCCGATCCTCGAGGATCGGCCCGGTCAGGGCGATCATCATCGCCGGCGCGCCATTGTCGGTCGTGGCGACGAGAACCGTCCCCTGCGCCTTGCCGTCCCCGTCGTTGACGGTTGACAACAGATTGCAAATCCGGCGCTTGATCTTCACGATCTCCTGGCATTTCGTGTACCAGGCATCGAATTTGCTTTCCCGCGCCTGGACAGCGCCGTCCTTGAACAGGGACTCGTCGATCGCCGGCGATGCCAAAGGCGGCGTCTGGGCTTGCGCGGCAATGCCCGTTCCGACGACAAGGGCTGCAAGAGTCAGACCGAGCCGAGCGCGCCGCAGCACAGTGCGCAGTGAAGAGCTGGCGCCATTGCAGCCCGGACCCTCGTGTATTTCCTGTTGTTTCATCTTCTTTTACTTGCCGAGCGCTCGCCGAACTCGGTTTTACTTGTCCGCCGCCATGTAACGCCCTTCGGACCGTCGCATGGGCTCGTTTCGCACCAAAAGGGCGCGGGCGGAGGTGCGAACGCCCCCGCCCGCGAGCTGACCCTCACCGCCGCAGGAGACGCCGGCGCGGATCGCGCCGGTCCTGCGGCCAGGCGCCTGCTCGGTTGTGGGGTACAACGGAGCGACGGGACATCGACAACCGTCATGGGGTTATGGCGGGCGACGGAAGACGATGGGTGGCGGGCAGCTAACTGGGCAGTTTTTGGTCGCGAGCCGCGAGCGACCGATGCGGTCGGCTTGTGTCGCGGCCAAACGCGGTCGCTTTGCTTGTTCCCGGGCAATATCCGGTTGGTTGCCTGTATGGATTGCAAGAATGTGTGCCCCAGAATTATTTTCATGCCGGCCAATCGCCCTTCGCAGATCGGCAGCAAGCCCTCTCGCTCAAGCGCAACCCCACGCCTGAGCCACCACAACGAGATAGCGCGCACAAAGCGCGCGGTATTTCAGATTAGTCCGATGGAATTCGACATCGGATCAAAATTGCGGTCGGATCGCCTGCCCTGCCGCCTCGGAGGCGCAACTTGCGCTGAAGGCGTKGAGACCGCCGCCGAGGCGTCAACGCGCTGCCAGAGCCGGATGATTTCGGATCCGGTCGATCCGAAATCTGAATCCGKCTCTAAATCAAGGAGATAGAGCATGATGTCGCCCGAAAACCGCTTCACACTTTTCGGCATCATGCTCTAGATGCGGTTCAGCTTTTCACGGAATCGCCGATCCGCCCCAAGTATTTGTCTTTACGCAATTCCGGACGGAAAACCGCTCCACCGGGCTGCCCCAGCTACCGGATTGCGCGGCGATATTCGGCGGGTGTCACGTTCATGATTTTCTTGAAGGTGACGGAGAAGTGAGCCTGGTTGGCAAAACCGGACARCATTGCGATCGATACCAGATCGAGATCTCGATCGGCCAGATACTGTGTCGCCTTCTGAATTCGCCGTTTGAGCACATATTGGTAAGGAGACTGCTGCGTCGACGCYTTGAACCTGCGCARAAACTGRGACCGGCCAATGCCCGCAATCGCGGCGAGTTCGACAACGTTGAGGTTTTCCGCCAGGTGGGCGTCGATATACTCGACGACGGCCGTAATCTGCCTTGTGCTCAGGATCTCCGCCGGCCGCGGTTGAAACCCGGTGGCGTCGGCGCTGGAATGATGCCGCAGCAGATGCGCGGCGAGCGCATGCGAAAGATAGTCGAGTTTAAGAGTGTTGCTCAGCGGCGGCTCATCAAGCGATGCTTTGATCGCAGCCATGAACATTCCCAGCACCGGGTCGTTCGAGGCAAAAACGGACACGACGCCTCGTCTGGCCTGCCTATCTGGGTATAGTTCCCCAGCGACCTCATCGAGAACGCCTTGCCGCAGAAAGACGTGCATGGCTTCCAGCGGGCTGCGGATTTCATCATGCACGGCCTCGCCCGGCGCCACTATCGACACCAGATTGCTTGGCAGGACGGCACTCTGTTCCGTCGAGGCGCCGGACCGTCGCAGGTCGACCGGCGTAGGTGCGGTCGCGAACCAGACCGCCGGGATCGCCCCATGCAGCGCCTCATGGGGACTCTCGCTCGCAATCCCGGCAAAGAGATTCGTCCAGCCAAGGTCTTCGCTGGACTTCAGCAGGCGCACGCTCGCGTCGATGCGCAGCGATGTTTCGTCCAATGTGAACACACCCGACGCTTTGCGCGGTCTTACCCGAGCCTGCGACTGTCGCTCTAGGCGCGGGTCACCGCCGGTTCCTTTCCGGCCGATCGGATCAGCGCCGCGTTCCTCCGCGGCACGCTCGCCGAACGCCACGCCGCTTTGTCTTGAATTGCGTACTTCAGAGCTCTCATCCCGCATTCGCACCTACTGGCTTGGTGTGGATACGTGCCGATCGAATTTTGCGATGCCGCGCCGGTCCCTGCTTGGGGACGACGATGCGTGAACGCAGTTCACCGCGCCCGCTCGCGTGGCCCACTTCCGTTCGACAGCCGACGCCGATAAGCCGATGGGGACACCTTCACGGAGCGGCTGAACATCGACGCAAAGTGGGTCTGGCTCGCAAATCCGCTGCCGACGGCAACGTCCGCCAGGCTGAGGCTCGCGTCCGCGAGCAACTCTTTCGCTTTCTGAACGCGAGCCGCCATCACCGCCTGATAGGGTGTCGACTGGCTCGCCGCCTTGAACCGCCGCAGGAACTGCGCCCGGCTCAAGCCGACGACATCCGCCAGCCCCGCGACCGATATGTCCTGCGTCAGGTGACCGCGGATGTAGTCGTGGACTGCCTGCATCTGGCGTGGGGTTAGCGGTGAAACGACATAGGATGCCCCTTCAATCTGCCGGTCGACCGCGTACCGCCTCAACACGTGGGCAACCAGCGCCCTGGCCAGATAGTCCACCTGGAGCCTGCTTTCCGGCGCGGTATCTTGAAGGGTTTCCTGCACCGCGCGCACGATCGGCATCAGCGCCGGATCATCGATCGAGAAAGCTGGCGGAACCTCCAGGCAAGCCGGCACGGCCCCCATCAGCTCCACGGCCACTTCCCGTACCAGGTCGTGGCCGATAAAGAGATGGAGCGCTTGAGCCGTCACACCGATAACGTCGCGCACGCCCTCCCCGGGCGGCGTGACAGTCAAGGCATTCGGAGCGGCCACGTAGTGTTCGCGCCCGCCAATGAAACGGCGCAGGTTCACCTTGCTCAGCGAAGCCGTCAGCCACAAGGCCTGTAGCGATGGTCGCTTCGCCTCGTGAGGACGCTCGTGAGCAACCGCGGCGTAAAGCCTGTCCCAACCGAGCGACGAGCTGTCACGAGCAACAACCACCGCGCCTTGGTCGAAGAAACCTCGATCCACGCCCGCGACTCGCATCGACGGGTTGGGGTCTGCCCGGCTCCAACCCTCAAGCGCCAGAACTGCGCCAACAGGTGAGTCGCCATGTTCTGCCGCGATCAGCAATTCCTCGCCCTCTCGATTCGTCCCAAGGGCGAAGGCGCGTGTAACGTCCTAACCTAGATCGCGCCCTATCCTTGCCACGACTGCTTTTCCAAGAGAACTTCCGTTCTCATCGGTTTCTTTATTACGCGTCTGTGGATCATAGTTAGGGTATCGCAACCTTAGGGCGAACGGTCATTTTCAAATGTATTTGGTCATTTTCAAAAGAATTTTTCCCTACTTTAGAAATTGCGAATAAGACTACCAGAACACCGCCTCGGCGCGCCCGGTCGTCGACGCCGCGGCATTGGCGGCGTGCAACCACGTCGCGAGCTCGAGAGCGGTCAGCGTTTCGTTCAGATCGATAAAGCCAGGCAGGATTTCGATAGCTTGCCCGCCCCGAGCGCGAACGATGAACAACCCTCGCTGTTCGCCTTTTTCGATCATCCGGCGGATGTGCCCGCGGGACACGCCGAAGCACTGCGCCAGGTACTCATATGAACAGGCCACGACGCCCGGCTTGGCGGGCCCCATGTCCGTGAGAGCGATCCAGAGCTTGAACATCACCTCGCGTCCCGCGATCTGCGTTTGAAAGAGATCGCACTCGGGGAAAGCCTCTACGGTGCGGACACCGCCATCATAGAGCCGGAGGCCCTCGCAGAAATACCGGCCGGCAAATTCCGGATCCTCGCGCATGATCTGAAGGAAATCACGCTCGCTCGAGAGCAACTGCAGCGGCTTCAATGTGGCGACGGCGCTTCGTTCCGCGACCTCGAACCCCAGCGGCGTCGGTTCGAAACGCTTCACGCGGCGATCGAATGGCGCGGGACGCTGCTCGATGTAGCCGGCATGTTTCATGAGCATGACGAGAGCGCCGACCCGAGTGGCCCCTGTCAGACCGAACCGCGCGGCGAATGCCTGGAGGCGCGTAAGCGTCGGTCCCGACGTGGGATCGTGCGGATTGCGCGAATAATGCATGGCCATGAGCGCGATGCAGAGCACGAAACGCGCTTCTTCACTCATGATCCTGGGCAGCAATGGGGTCTTCTGGAAGTTCTCGGTCACCAGCTCGGCATACAGGCGAAGCGCCTGTTGAAATGCCGGATGGGCTCGCACCGCCTTTGCATCTTCGATGAACCACGCCGGCAGGCTGAGGTCATCGATGGGGCGGATCGTGATGCTCGATGATGATCCGCTGGCGACGGAATGGACGAGCTTGCTTYTGGGCAACATTTACCACCTATTGCTTTGCCCCGACCTGTTGTTCGYCGGGACGTCCCTCCCCGTCCTTCGTGAGCCGCGGCTTGCAGCTACGAAATGAGCTACCGTCTAACCGCTTCGGCTATATTAGCGCTGCCTTGTCAAGGTCAAGCTGCTGGACMGGGTTACCTCGGGGAGCYGGCGTTATCGACTGCACCAATGCGTGATGCGTCCCGCTTTTGGCCGCGYGCCAGGCCTAGAAGGCAGCGCGCGCCCTCTGGAAGCAGGATGATGCCGACATCGTTCGCGACGATACGCGGAGACCCAGAAGATCGGCCATAGCGTCGACCTCGCCGGGCCGGCCCCCCGTTACGGGTCCGCCCCTCGTCCGAGCTTGCGCGGCAGGGCTCATTTCGACGACAAAAGCCGCGGTGATCAGAACGAGCGGGGCGCAACGCGCCAAGACGAGCGGTGAAGTGTTCGCGCCCCGTTGCAACTCGGATCACTGCGCATTCCTGCTATTTCATATTCTTTTACATGCCGAGCTTTCGTTGAGCTCGACCTTGTTTGTCCGCCGCTCGGCAACGCCCTTTGGGCCGTCGCATGGCGTTATTTCATCCGAAAAAAGAGCGGACGGGGGCGCGAATGCCCCCGCCCGCGAGCCGGTTCTCACCAGCTGAAGGAGAGGCCGGCGCCGGCGCCGACCTTGTTGACGCCCGGAGCGTAGGAGACCGACGCATTCCCCCGCCAGGCGCCGTCAGCCGAGGTGAAACCGTAGCCGAGCGCCACGGCACCCTGACGGTCGTAGAAGCCGCCGCCGATGCCGATGCTCTGCGAGCCAGGCTGATCCTTGTAACGGATCTGGCCCATGGCCATGGCCGATGCCACACCACCTGCCGCGATATCGCGGTTCTCGTAGATCTGGTTCTGCAGGTTGCTGGCGACGGCGTTGAGGTTGTTCTGCACCGTCGTAATGCCGCTATCGAGCGCTCCGATGGCGCTGCCCACACTCGAGTAGTTGCTCCCCTGCACGACGTAGGTTGGGGCCGTGATCGTGCCGGTGGCCGCATTGAACGCCGCTCCACCGCCCAGGGCCGATGCGAGGCTCGTGCCCATATCGTGGATCTGGCCGCCATTGACCGCGTCCTTGGACCCGGCCGCGAGGCTGCCCGCGCCGACATTGTGCAGAACGACCGGACCTGCGCCCGATCCGGGCTGCAGATAAAGATCGTTCGGCGTGGTCGAGGCCGAGCCCTGCGCCGATGGCGACGTGCCGTGCCTGACCGTCCCGATCGTACCCTGGTCAATCCCGGTGGAGAGCGACGCCACAGAGCTGTT